>Ga0210246_101139_pt1 | contig 22198 bp, 14 predicted proteins | sample ChrtobMetaP3_8mM_FD_155469 | JGI IMG/M metagenome (GOLD analysis project Ga0210246, IMG submission 155469) | Chrysochromulina tobin associated microbial communities from unialgal haptophyte culture, Seattle, Washington, United States - P3_8mM | ecosystem: Host-associated > Algae > Haptophytes >...
TTTTGCGGCCACGGCCGCCTCGCTGCGCAGCTGCTCAGCCACGATACACTTTGTATCCGGGCGAAGTTTCACAGTCTTTAAGCTGGGGAATGAATCGAGGAAGCAGCTCAAATTTCGCCCAAGGCAGCGATGGAAATTGGTGCGGTTAATAGTGCTGATGTTTTTGAGACGCTTTGGCCATTTGGCCTTCGCGTGGCGGCTCCACACCACGTCACCCTTCAGTGCGGCGTGCAGCAGCATGGGCTGTGGCACCTTAGCCTGAGCAAGAACTGCTGTTACCAAGTCCACAAGGCTGTGAAACCAGCCACCGTAACCCCATGAGTAGCCGGAAATCGACAAAGAGCACCCGGTGGTCAGGGCACTGGCGGTCAAGTTGTCCAGTAACTGACGTGCACGCAGTGCTGCAGGTGTGATGTCACCCACAACCATTTCTGGCTCCTCTCGTGGCAGGAAGCGCGGCTTCAAGAGGACGCCAGGCAGGTCGTCGCGGAAGCAGAGAATCGACGGAGCGGCGCGTTGACCATCGATGCAAATGGGCAGCCGCACGAAGACGAGACACGCTGCCCATCGCCAACAAATGCGGCGACAGCTATGCATCGCCTTGTCACGCATTTCTGGTCCGAAATGTACGGTCGGTACCGGTAAATTCCTATCACACAACGCGTGCTCTGTTACTAATTCATTCACAACACACCAAGCAAGCAAGCAGCTTGTTTGCTTACAACACACCATCAAGTACGATGTACGAACGGAATTTCACAGTCGCACTCAGGTTCAATCGTAGTCAGTACTTCGAGTCAGTACTTATGACGACATGACGGTCACGGTGTCAGCGCCTCGGACCTCGCTAGTTACGCTAGGGATGGCCCCGCATTAAATATATTCGCTCGTGTGATAGATGATCTAAGATCTTACAGTTCGTTACATTGAATCAACATTTGAATGTTGACACAATCGTGTTAAACATTCTTGTTGCGCGAGTGCGCGACCCGCGACCCGCCGATTCTTGTTGCGCGAGTACTGGCGCCTCCGTCTGGGTGAGTCGTAAGACTATAGACTTATAGCGCCCGGCCGTATCTCGTAACGATTCTTTGCGTTGAGCGGTCGAGGTGTATCAATTGTCTAACAAAATTGTCGTGTATATTGTATATTGTCAAATGTGACTTGTGAAACCGGATCCAGAACACTGCGTACATGCATCATGCCGACGACTCCTGATCATAGCCGCCGCCAGCACTGCCAGCGCCCCCTGTGGGAAGCTGAGCGAGAAGGGAGGCGGCCTCGGCAGAGGCCCTCGCCGCCTCGGCGCGCTGCGCGCTGCTGCTAACGTTGACGACGCGCTCGTTGCCCGAGCCGCCAGGGCCTCCCTTGACCAGGTTGGCGCCGCGCTCGAGCCCGTACAGGATGTTCATGTGCCGGTCCTCATCCATCTCGTCCTCAAAGAAGAGCTGGCGCATCTTGTAATAGGTGGCCTGCGTGAGCAGCGAGTCTGATCCCGCCTGGTGCTCCGGGCCGATGCGCTCGACCTCGAGATCCTCGGCGAGCTTGTTGAGGCCGCCCTTGAGCCCCTCGCACGCCTTCATCAGGTACTTGATGTCGTAGAAGGACGGGAAGTACAGCTTGAGTTCCAAGAAGAAGACATCCTCCTCGGCCGGGAGCCGCTTGCACGTGAGCAGTTTCACAAGGTAGCCGAAGTCGTAGCCCGAGTGGAATGAGATCCACTTGACATCATCGCTGAGCACGCAGCCCGATGAGATGAACAGCTCCGCGAAGAACACCACGTCGATGCCGTAGTCCTCGTGCCGCTGGAAGTTAATGCCCGAGCGTGTGAGCAGGTCGATTGAGTCCTGCGCGTAGATGTCGTCGTTGAGTGAGAACTTGAAGTTGAACTGGTAGGTGCACACGCCTGGCGCGAGCTCGCCCTCATCGTTGGAGAAGGTCAGCCCCAGCTGGATGATCTTGAGCAGGTCGACGTTGCAGCGCAGAGTCTGGTAGTGGAAGTCGCTCGCAGACTTGAAGGAGCCTATGGGCTTGGCAACGACTCCGGGGAACTCGGTGTCCTGCAGGCGAGGCGGGGGCGGACGGGGGGGTGGGGGCGACGGTTAAAGTGGGTGGGCGGGTGGGGGGGGTGTACACACGGTAGGCGGGCATGGGGCCGCCCACAGACAGGGTGCTGGCGCACCATCGAGATGACCGGGTAATTGATGATCATCTGGCGGATGTTGGCCATCTCCTGCTCGAGGTTGTCATGCCACACGTCCCGGATGTAGCTGACCTTGGGGTCCAAGACGGCCGCGGACGGCGACCCCGCGTTCATCCGCGCCGCACGACTGGGCGCGGGCAGCGCGCACGAGCAGCGTCGTGCGCCTCTGCGGTGAAAAAGATGTGAACCCGTCTCTTCTCATCGAGAAAACCTGGTGATACACAACATGGTCCTCAGGCGCAGCGTCCCGTTACGTGCTGCTTTCAGTCTTTCTTGCCAAGCAAGCAAGCAAGCATTTCTTGCCGTTTTTGATTCGAACGCCTGGGTACATTGCCGGCCTTGTCGCGCTGCTGCTGCCATGGACAAGGAGGAGGTGGGTATGACGTTGGAAGACCGCATTAATATGCAGCAGCTAATGAACCTCAAAGCCGCCTTCAACCGCGCGGACCTCGATCGCGGCGGCACGCTGGACCTGAATGAGTTCGTCCTTGCGTTCGGCGGCGTGCTGGGCCGCGACATGAGCAAGGAGCAGCTGACGCACCTGTTCATGAAGATCGACGCCAACTCTGACGGCACCGTCGACTGGGACGAGTTCACCAACTTCATGCTGCTCGAGAGCCAGTCCTCATCCGGGCGCAACACGACCGAAGGGGCATCGAAGCTCACCGAGGTGGACCCGCGCAACGAGCCCAACCCGAAGCACCTGCACCACAGCGACATGATGGACGGGATTCTGCAGCTGCCCAAGATCGAGCGCCTCTTCACGTACAGCCGCGACGGAACCGTGCGCGTGTGGAAATCGGACACGCTGCTCCACGTGAAGACGATCAAGGTGTGTGAATCGTGGGTGACCAGCATGACGCACTTCGAGGTCTCGAACCGCATTGCGACCTCGTCCACCGACCGCACCATCTCCTTCTACGACGCCTCCACCGAGAAATTCGAGCTCGTCGCGCAGCTCACGGGCCTCGAGACCTCGCCCCTCTGCTTGGGGAGCTGGAATGACCAGCTCAAGGAGAAGCTTCTCGTGGGGGATGACTGCGGCAACGTCGCGATCTACGACACGTCACGGCCGGGCAAGGAGAGCGAGACGATCATCTCGGCCACGAGCTACCGCAGCACGTACGAAAAGGGGCGCCACACCGATTGGATTACCAAGGTGGCATACTTTGCCGACCTATCGCTCATGATCAGCTGCTCGCTTGACGGCACTCTGAAGCTGAGCGAGTTGGGCCGGCGCAACGCGGTCACGCGCACGCTGGGCGAGTCGTACGGGCCGTTTGCGCCCGTCAAGCGCGGCGTCTACTCCTTCGCGTGGTCGAGCGCCGCCAAGGTCCTTGCGAGCTGTGGGCTCGAGCGCACGATCGCGCTTTGGAACCCTTACAGCACGGTGCGCTCGCCAAAGCCGCTCGTGCTCTTGATGGGGCACACGGCGTCGGTGCAGCACGTGGCGATGAGCGAGGACGGCATGGAGCTCTTCTCGTGTGGCATCGACAAGTGCATCAAGGTCTGGGACATGCGCTCGCACAAGTGCGTCCAGACGCTGTACGACAAGACGAACTACCGTCCCGAGGATAAGATCAGTGCGATGGCCTATGATGGGCACCACCACCGCCTCCTCACGGGCACCACGCGGCTGCGTCCGTGGCCGCTGGTCAAGGCGGCGAAGCGCAACAACGCCGCTCGGCACGAGGCACCGCTCGTCGCCGCGCTCTATAATGACAACTTCCATCAGGTCGTCTCCGGCGACGAGACGTCGCACGTGTGCGTGTGGGACATCGAAAAGGGTGAGATGGTCTTCCATTTCACGGAGCTGCACGAGACGAAGATGACGGCGATGGCTTTCGATGAGGCGGGCCGCCGGCTGATCACGGCCGCCAACGATGGCACCGTGCGCGTGTGGAACTTCTCCAACGGTCAGATGCTGCAGCAGCTGCGGAATGAGGGGCACACAGAGACGTCGTGCCTCGCCTTCATCGTCGAGGGGCAGAATCGTCTCGTGCTCGCCGGAGGCTGGAACCGCAAGGTGGTCGTGTGGCGAGACGAGCAGACGGCGTCCGCCGCGCCCGTCGAGCCCGACCGCATCATGAGCGGCCATGACGAGGACATCCTCTCCATCGCGTATTCGCCACCCAATCTGCTCGTGACCTCCGGGTACGACGGCCGACTCCTCGTGTGGAACATGGACAGCGCGGTGCTCAAATTCAAGCTGGCGATCCCGCATGTGCAGAAGCTCGACGTGGACCAGCGCGCGATGTGGAAGGTGCTCTTCCTCGAGCGGCGCAGCCAGGCGCTCGTCTCGGGCTCCGCCGACGGCAAGCTGCGCTTTTGGAACGTCACCGAGGGCCTGCTTGTGTGGGAGATGCATGCAAACCACAAGAATGGCGAGGGCGTCGTCGCGCTCGCGACAGAGCCAACGAACTCGTTCCTCTTCTCGGGCGACTCGACTGGCTACCTCAAAGTTTGGGACGTATCCAACTTCCTCAACGTGACCGGCATCGACCAGCGCTCGAACGTGCTCGAGGTCGCGCACTGGCGCGCGCACGGCGATCGCGACCATGCGGTGTGCATCGTCACGATCGACTACGTGGAGCGCCAACGGCTCATCATGACCGGCGGCTCCGACGGGCGCATCAAGCTCTGGCGCTTCGACACGAGCGGCGTGAGCTACGCAGGCGCGCTTGGAGAGTCGACCGGCGTCCGATGGTCGCTGAGTGACTCATCGAGCTGGGAGCCAGTCGAGCTCGAGGGCGCGAAGGTGCCCGCGGCAGCGGCGCCCGGCACGGCGCCGGCCGGGGTGCCCGCGGCGGCGGGGGCCAAGGTGCCGCCCCTCAAGAAGGGCAAAGCGGGCGGCCGCCCCGCGGAAAAGGACGAGGATGAGGACGAGGCCGAAGACGAGGACGGGCCGCGCGACACACACCACCTGATCCAGGCCATTTTGCAGGGGCGCGGCGCGCGCAAGGCGCAGAGCAGTACGCAGGGCGTATTCCGCTCGCTCAACACGCACAGCCTCGCACCCATCTCCGGCACGCCTCGCAATAACTCTGGCAATTCGCCGCGCGGCCGATCGCTGAGGTGAGGCGGTTCACGAGGGTCGAGGCGATTTCGGTTGGCCCGCAAGCGCGGAACTGACCGACGAGAGCTTCCGTCGCGCGCTGGGACCCACGCAACGCGTTTTTTGGGGCCCCTCGGCCAACGCAACTGCTTTAAAAACTGCTGACTTTTAATCTCACGAATCGTGCGAAACCGGGATCCAACGCCGATACTCGAGCACTCGGACTCTGACACGATTGACCAACGACCGATGCCGATCATCAAGCACCAGGGCCGCTCGCACGTCATCACCGGCGTCAAGCTCGACGCCTTCTCCGTCAAGCTCGCGCTCGTCGAGTTGACGGGCCTGCTTCCGCGCGAGATGAAGCTCGTGTGCAAGGGCAAGACGCTCAAAGGAGACGACGAGGTGCCGGCGGATGCCACCCTCATGCTACTGCACCAGAGGCCGGCAACGGGCGCCTCATACTCGATCGATTTCCACGAAATCATCACTGGCCAGCGTCGCCGGGACATCCTGGCCCGCGCCGAGATGTCGCACGACGACCTCGTCCAGCTGGCGCTCAGGAGCCTGAATCTCGCCGCGGGTGACGAGGATGTATGCCTGCGCTTCTACCTGCCGCACATCAGCATGCTCATGCGCGTCGATCTGACACTTGCCGACTACGCAACCGCCTTGCCCGAGGGCCGCAACCTCCAGCTCTACCTCGTGCCCTGTCCTCGCGGGCTGCGAAGCGACAAACCGACCTCCGAGCCGCAGGCGGTGGCACGGGCCGAGGAGGAGGCGGCGCACGAGCGCTGGCGGGCGCAGGTCGAGGCCGAGGCCGAGGCATTGCAGCTCGCGCTCGGCCGCATGATGGCGCTCCCTCCCTCACTTCTCGAAACCGAAGCTGCAGAGGGCGCCGCGGAGCCAGACAGCGCTCGGGCAGACAGCGCCGCCAGCCGCGCGGCCTGCGAGGAGGCGCGTGCGCGTGCGGCTTGCGAGGCGGCAGGGGTGCCAACGCGTATCCGCACCGGCTTGATGGCCGCCCCCGAGGACCTCGAGCTCCTCCACCCCCCGTCCGACGTCCTCGCGGAGCTCGCGGCCCTGGAGGAGTACGAGAACGATATGCGCGATCTGAGCGCCTTGCCGTACGCTCAGGCACGCGAGCTGCTCGTCGCTGCCGAAGAGGCGCGGTTCGAGGAGCGGTGCGCGCTGCTCGTGAGCTCGCTGCCCGCGAGCCTGCTCGCGGCTGCCCCCGTCGCCGCCGCCCTGAGCCCTCGGCAGCGCTCACCGCATCGCTCACCGCGGCCGCCGACGACGCCTCGTACTGGACCGGGCGGGCGCGGTGCGGCTGGGTGGCCCGCGGGGCCACGCCACTCGCGAATCCTGGCCCGCTCGCCGCGTGCGTCGCCCTCGATGGCGCCCTCGATGGCGCCCATGGACCTGTGTGTCTCTTTCTCGGCGGCGGAGCTCATAGCGATCGAGGCAGCGGCTGCAGCCACAGCATCCTCCCTCGGCGCATCCTCCTGTTACACCGCGTCCTACGAAGGCGACGAGGCGGCCAGCAGCGCGGCGGCGGTGTCGGCGATCGCCGACGGCCTGTGCTGCGCCATCGACGATGAACAGCTGCTCAGCGCGAGTGCGGGTCGCCTCGTCTTGCCAGAGTCAGTGCTCTCTGACGCGCGTGCGGCCGGCAACAGTAGCAGCGGCAGCGGCGGAGGCACAGTACCGTCGCGCAAGCGGCTCTACTGCAAGGGGTGCGACTGCCGGCTGCCGCTCACGGCTACCTGCACGAGCGTATGTCAGTGCGGGGACCTCTTCTGCGGCCGTTGCATGCATGAGCATCCATGCTCGTTCGACCGGCATCAGCGTCAGCAGCGGCGGTTAAAGGAGGAGAACCCGAAGATGACGCCACCCAAGCTCGACCGCCTCGGCTGAGGCGCGGCGGCAGCGGGCAGGGATAAAAGCGAGGATGGAATCGGATGATGGGAGATGCATTGATGACAGATGATGACTGGCTCGGCGTTCACAATCTGCTGTGGAGTGTGCCACGGCGCTGTGCAGCCTGCTTGTTACAGGTGCTGGCTGACCCGCTGTTACGCCGCTCGCGACGGCCCTTGGCATTCTCGCATCGATGGGCCGCGTGTTACTGGAGGTGTCGTGTTCGCGTGTTGGCAGATGGGGACTCCTTGCGGAGGAGACGTGGGTTTAAGCGTCCCGGGTGGACGGCGCGCGCGGCCGGTCCGTACGATCATGTGTCATGACTCATGTGACCGAGAACCGGCCGGGCGCCCGCGTGTGGCGTGGCGTGACGGCAACAAGCTACGCGCGCGCGGACGCCGGGTGACGTCGTTGACGTTGTTCGTGTGCATGAGAGCGGTCGCGAGCGACCAGACGTCACCACTTCGCGTCGTCACGCTTTTCGGCGCACGGCGGCCGCGGAGGGCGGAGGCCGGACGCGCGGACAGAGGCGGGCCCGGGAGGGACAGAGGCGGGCCCGGGAGGCGCGCGCGCCCTGTGTGGTGACGTGCGAGTGAGTACCTATGTACTCTCTGTACTTTACCTCTGTACTCTATGTAATCAGCACCTATGTACTTAACCTGGCCTTCACCTGAACGTTAACTAAGCCGAGAGCGCCTTTATGCATTAACGGGCCTTACCGCGAGGGCTACACGATCGTTCGCACTACGTGGCTCGGCCGTAAGCCGTCAGGACTGCTGATCCTGCAAACAAACACACACAGGCACACACATCATTGATGAGCGGATCGGTCAGTAGCAGATGGTGGTCAGTCAAGGCAGCCGAGCCATCGGCAAGGAACAGCCGCTTTGCCTCAGATGACACGCATGAATGAAGTGTGGTATCGTCAGAGTGTTCTGATAGAGCTAATATAAGGTCGTCATCGGCAGGGCTGGAAGGGCGGCCGTCGGGAGGCCCAGGGCAGCCAGGAACATTAGAACTCAGCTCGTGAGATTCCCGTCTTCGGCCTATTCCTCAACCCTTTTGGTCAGAGGATGTGGCTTAGGTAACATCAACGTTCACGCCAGGCCAGCCGGAAAGGGTCGGATTTGCAGAATTCAGAACAGGTTATGGTTTTCATGCGCCCAGCGGGCGTCAAGAAGAACGCAGCACCTCGTTCGTCATCCCCTTGGCGAGGCAGAGGCAGCAGCATCAGGAGCAGTGGCAGGGCGACGGCTCAGCTCTCGGTTTGAGCTCAATATTTTTGAACGCATCGAGGCCAATGACCCCTCAGTAGGCGCCCGATTTGGCAGTGGTCCTCATAGAGCATGGATGAAGGAGGGCTGGCGCAGAAGGCAGCGCGCGCGTGTGTTCTCAGCTGCGCGGGCCGCTGACCTTGGCATCGTACGTGAAGGCCCGACACGTCGCCGCTGCAGACGAAGAAAGCTGTGAAACCACTGTGTGAAACACACCCGGACGATCAACACACCGCGTTGCGTGAGAGGGCTCGGTTCTGCAGGTTTGTGCTTCGGCGTCGCGGCTCGCGGGCCGGCGCGCGGAGGCGCGGTGTGATGGTCTGAGTGGCGGGTCCGGCACAAAAGTTTCAGACAAGTGCCGTGATTCGGCCTGCTAAACTCGCTTAGTAAACCTCGACGTGCCACTGGCCCTTCTCCTTCCACTCCTTGAGCTTGTCCTCCCAGACGAGGCCCTTCTTGGACGAGACTTGCTCAAGCATCTCGGTGATGCCGGGCATCATGCCCTTGAGGCCGCAGAAGTACATGTGCGCGCCGTTGTCCATGCGGGTGAAGACCTCGTCGGCGTACTCCTTGACCTTGTCCTGGATGTACATCTTGCCGCCGTCGACGTTTTTCTGCTCGCGCGAGAGCGCGTAGTCGACCTTGAAGTTCTTCGGGTACATCTTGAGCACCTCCTGCCACTCGTCATCGTACAGGAGCGCGTCCGCGTTGGCGACGCCGAGGAAGAGCCACGCGAGGCCCTTGTACACCTCGCCGTAGGGCGTCTTCTCGACGAAGAGGCGGCGGATGAAGCTGCGGTACGGCGCAATGCCAGTGCCGGTCGCGACCATGATCAGGTCGACGTTCGGGTCCTTCTCGGGGATGAGCATCACCTTGCCCGACGGGCCGGTGAGCATGAGCTCATCGCCGGGCTTCGCGTCGCACAGGAAGTTGGAGCAGACGCCCTTCTTCGCGGGGTCGTCCGCCTTGAGCTCGGGGCACCAGTACGTGGCGCGGCGCACGCAGAGCGAGGTGGTCGTGCCGGTCATGTCATCGCCGTAGCGCGACGAGGCGATCGAGTAGAGGCGCACCGTGTTGGGCTTGCCGTTCTTCGGGTTGATGCCCGGGGGGATGACGCCGTACGACTGGCCCTCCCAGTACGGCATCTTGCCGCCATGGTTCATGATGATGTGGCACGTCTCGCCGGTCGCCTGCGGGCCAACGATGCGCTTGACCGAGATGACCTTGGAGACAAAGGGCGCCTTGTTCTTGTACGTGTTGAGGGGGATGTTCGTCTGGTCCCAGTACGGGTCCGCCTCGAGGAAGTCCTGGCAGGAGAGCACGCGGCGCGTTCGCTTGTCAGGCAGACGAACATGCAATTGATTGCGTGCTTGCTACTGCTGCTGTTGCTGCTGCTGCTCTTCTCTGCAGCACCAGCAGCTGCTATCGTACCTGCTTCTTGCCACCGAAGACGTTCTTAACAGCGTCGACGAGGCCCATCTGGACATTGGCAGTGCTGCGTGCACCAACGGCAGCAGGCACCACATGTGAATTTTGGGAGCCGAGGCGGCTTTGTGGGGATACACAGTCCGTTGGCAATTGTGAGCAGCGCCTGGACTTGAAGGCGGCGTGCTGTATCGCTGCGCCATGCCATCACCTCTGACGGTTCCATACGCGCATTTGGTGGCGCGCCAGCCAGCCGCAGCCACTGCTAGTGCACTGGCAGGCATCACACGCACCTGGACTGAACGTTGGTGATGCGCAACGCTGGGCGGACAACGTAAGCACCGCTGCGAGAACGGCACGCACAGCGCTTGAATCAGCAATTCAGAAGCTTTGCAGTTGACCATGGTTCCTGCTAGCTTTGTGTGGGCTCGGCGAAGGCAGGCGGGACGTGCCTGACAGCAAGGCCGATCACGGCGAGCATTTTCTGGGAGATTCTGCGGATTCGTCACGTGAAGTGGAAGTCAAGTTTTCCAAGGGGCCGGGAGTTTACGTTTCTAATTTAGCGATGTGGGGAAAAGTAAATCAACCCAGGTGCAAAGGTTACTGTTCGCGTTCGCGCTGCTGCTGCCGCTGCTGCTGCCTCTCAACGGTGCCCACGACGGAGCACCCCTCGGGCGGCCCGTCGAGCTCGTCGCGCTGCACGAGGTTGATGAGCGTGCGCCAGTGCTCACCTTCGTCGTCGCGTACCTCGCAGAAGACGTCGTAGAGCGACTCAAGCGAGCGGCGGCCGCGGCCCGTGCGCATGAACGTTTCGAGCACATCGTCACCCGAGTAGTACTCGCGCGCGATGGAGGGCACAGGCGCCGCTTTGAGCATCGCCTCGCGCTCAGTCACGAAGGCGTCGTAAGTGTGGTACGCGTGCTCTTCGACGAGCTCGGAGAGATGGTAGGCGGCACGCGGGTGCAAGAGGTAGAGCAGCACGCAGTACCAGAAGTAGCCGAAGGCGAGGTGCTGCGCCAGGAAACGGTCGGCGAAAGCTTCGCTGCCACCGAGATGCTCCATGATGAGCAGGTGATGAAGCTCGTTGTCGGCCTCTGCATAGTGGGTGCGCATGCGCCGGACCTGATCGCGCGCGCCGAGGCTCTCATACATGTGAAGGCACGAGAGATAGGAGAAGTACGGTACGCGCGCGATCGTCTCGAGCACATAGAAGCGTTGGAAGTCGCGGCCGGCGTAAAGTGCATCGATGGCACCCTTCATCACACCGATCAGGTGGCGATTGAAGTTGACGACGCCGTCCTCGAGAGGAGGCACATTCGTTGTGCATGAGTCGTCGACGGGCTGCGCGATGGCCTCGCGAGCGGTCATCATGAGCTCTGCATCCAATACAACGTCAGCACTCGGTGCTGTCATCTTGAAGTCGGCTGATACCATACGGAGCCGCGAGGTGCAGCACCGCACATTCGAGCCGTGTGTCATCGTTCCTCGTACGACGGCCATGCCTGCGACGCACACCGCGTGCGAGACCACGGCTAGGACCAGGACCTTCATCAGCGTCTGAGCGTCTGATGACATTTGTAATTCACAGCCAATTATAAAACTCCGGTAACCCCCCCCACAAGACCCCACACCGCCCCGCCCCCGAACTTCCAGAGAATTGGTCAGAGAACCTTGACAAAGTCCGACGCACCATACTCAGACTGTAACGAGTCACCCATCCTGCATCGCAGACCCCGCCCATACAGTTAATTCGCGGCGCTGAGAGTCGCGCGCGCGCCAGCCGCGATGCAATGGCACAACCTACGGCGTTACAAACTGCCAACTGCGGGTACTGCGCACGCACAGGCCGTGCGCGACGAGCCTTATGCCAGGCCGCGCATTCCCTACGTTGCCTTCAGCTCGAGTGGGTTGCACGCTTAATAGACCTCGACGTGCCACTGGCCCTTCTCCTTCCACTCCTTGAGCTTGTCCTCCCAGACGAGGCCCTTCTTGGACGAGACCTCCTCAAGCATCTCGGTGATGCCGGGCATCATGCCCTTGAGGCCGCAGAAGTACATGTGCGCGCCGTTGTCCATGCGGGTGAAGACCTCGTTGGCGTACTCCTTGACCTTGTCCTGGATGTACATCTTGCCGCCGTCGACGTTTTTCTGCTCGCGCGAGAGCGCGTAGTCGACCTTGAAGTTCTTCGGGTACTTCTTGAGCACCTCCTGCCACTCGTCATCGTACAGGAGCGCGTCCGCGTTGGCGACGCCGAGGAAGAGCCACGCGAGGCCCTTGTACACCTCGCCGTAGGGCGTCTTCTCGACGAAGAGGCGGCGGATGAAGCTGCGGTACGGCGCAATGCCAGTGCCGGTCGCGACCATGATCAGGTCGACGTTCGGGTCCTTCTCGGGGATGAGCATCACCTTGCCCGACGGGCCGGTGAGCATGAGCTCATCGCCGGGCTTCGCGTCGCACAGGAAGTTGGAGCAGACGCCCTTCTTCGCGGGGTCGTCCGCCTTGAGCTCGGGGCACCAGTACGTGGCGCGGCGCACGCAGAGCGAGGTGGTCGTGCCGGTCATGTCATCGCCGTAGCGCGACGAGGCGATCGAGTAGAGGCGCACCGTGTTGGGCTTGCCGTTCTTCGGGTTGATGCCCGGGGGGATGACGCCGTACGACTGGCCCTCCCAGTACGGCATCTTGCCGCCATGGTTCATGATGATGTGGCACGTCTCGCCGGTCGCCTGCGGGCCAACGATGCGCTTGACCGAGATGACCTTGGAGACAAAGGGCGCCTTGTTCTTGTACGTGTTGAGGGGGATGTTCGTCTGGTCCCAGTACGGGTCCGCCTCGAGGAAGTTCTGGGTGCCCTTGCCAGTGCCCGGCACGATGGCATACTCACCCGAGGGCGCAGCGGCGGCGGCGACGCCGCCCTTGCCGTCGTACGAGCGGCGCCAGGCGTTCTCGTCCATGCTGCGCACGCGCGCGAGCAACACCCCAGATTCGTCTCAGTGTGGGTGGAACCATGGGAAAGCGGGAGGTGGCAACAGGAAAATGCATGGTAGCGTGCGCTTTTCGAGTGGGCACGCTTTCGAACCTGACGCCCTGCACGCGCGACATGCGGCCCTGCACGATCGGGGCAGCCCCCGGCTGCAGGTAGGCGGTGAACGCGGCGGCGGTCGCGAGTGCGAGCATCGTGAGGTGAAGATCGGCGTCGGGAGCTCGAGTCGAGCTCACCTCGTTGAACCAGCTCATGCGACGAGACGAAGCCAAAACAAGACTCGTCGCACGCCCAAAAGAAAAGGACGTGACTAGACACACTCATACAAGGTCCCGCATGCTCTGATTCCCGCCTCCTTTTGATCCGAGTTCCGGCGCTGTGGGGAATTGATACAGAAACGGGCGAAGTGTCGTTTTTGCGTCCAGGAAATTCGAGCACTTTTGCACCTGCTCGCTATTCCGCCCCACTCCTTCTGCTTGCACATGCCCGCCGCCTCGACGACCAACGTGGCGCAGTTCGACGAGCACGTCAACTGGCTGCGCACGCTGCGCTCCCAGTACGAGCAGCAGGTCGTTGACGCCGCGCGCTCGCCCAGTTCGCGGCCGGTCGGCTTCGGTGCCTCGCCATTTTCCTCGCCCTCCTCGTCGCCGCGCTCACAGGCGCACGCGAGCCCGGACGTTGCGGCGGCCGCGCTCCCCGAGGCTCCGATGGCGTGGGGCCACAACTACGAGATCAGTAACGATCCCTACAGCCACGCCGTCGACGTCGACGTTGATGGTGAGGTTCTTGCCTACCGTTCATTTGGCTTCATCCCCAGCGCCGAGTTCGTCGACGACCCGTCGTACGTGGACGACTATGACTTGCCGCCCACGCGCAGCGGCCTGGGGAGCGTCTTTGCCTCGCGGATGAGCGACCCCATGGTCGACGCGGACTCGGAGTCCAGATGGCTCCAGACAATGCCCCCCCTCATCCGTCGACAGAACGCAATTCAGGTCGGTCCGCCCTTTTAGGCAAGGGCGCGGCACGGGAACGATAATGAGCGTCGCTAGAGCTCTGTTCGCGGGCTTGCTCCGCCCCGGCGCGCGGGGCGGCATCAACTTTGTGTTGCCGGCACGAGAGGTTCAGTACAGGTCCTCAGGTCGGGTGGGTACCGCGTACCGACAGTATCGATGGCTGTTCTGCTGAGAACTAGGCAACTAGGGCCCTGAGATGCGAGAATACACAATCTACCTACTTAGGCAAGCAAAGTCACCCAGCCTTAAACACAACCACATGCGCGAGCGAACATATGCGCCTTTAATATATGCGCAAGAACTACACATTTCGGTCACGGGGTTCGACGCTCAGACGCGATATCCGGTAATATGTAGTTCTCAGAACACATGAGGTTCTGCGCAAAAGCACTTGTTAGACACTTGTCTTGTCAAGACTCAGCGTGTCGCACAACGCACCGTTTCGTCTGCATCTTTCGCGAGTCGAGAGCCTCATGAACGCGGGGGCGGAGCTCTCGAGCGGCGCCGACGAGATCGAGGCATCGCGTCGCGCGCTGCAGGCGGAGCTTAAGGCGGCAGGTGCACACATCGACGAGGTTGGGCGCTCCAAAGGCGCGCAGGCGCGAATGGAGAAGATTGCGGAGGATGCTGCCGCTCACAGTGCCCAGCTCTCGTTTGCGGCGTTTCAGCAGCATCAGCGTCAAGCGAAAAAGGCAGGGCGTGCCTCCGCCAAGACGCTGGCAGGCGACTCGGGGTCCGCCGGCTCGGGCTATCCGACGATCGTCCTTGACAAACTCAAGGAGAGTGAGACGGAGGCGAAGCGGCGCATAGCCGAGCTGCAGCGCCAGCTCGACCAGAAGCGCATCAAGGCGCGGATGAGCGAGGTGGAGCGGCGCAACCTCGCCGTGGGCGAGGCGATCCGCGCGCACGCGCGCAACGACCGGCTCAAGCAGATCCTCGAGGGCGCAACGCCGGCGAGCGAGGAGGAGATGCGCGTGCTGTCTGAGTCGTTCAACGAGTCCATGTGCGACTTGCTTGAGGAGTCGACGACGCCCGAGTCGTGGGTGAAGCTGTTCCGGCTGGTCGACGCCGACGGCTCCGGCCAGATCTCCTTCGACGAGCTCTGCCTCATGGCGCGCGAGGAGCTCGGCCTCCTACCGGCCGACATCGCAGACGAGCAGCTGAAGGCTATCTGGCTCTATCTCGATAGCGACCAGAACGGGTTCATCTCGACTGGCGAGTTCGGCAACTTTATGCGCAAGGGCGCGCACGTTCTCATCAAGCACAAGGAGTCGTGGCGTGAGCGCCTCGAAGCGCGAAACCACGCCGCCGCCGACAATTTGCGCGCCAATCGCGATCGGCTGCTCGAGCGCGACATGGTGAGGAGGCTGGAGGGCGCGATCGCGGCGCCCGAGGGCGACGTGGCGCTGCTGGCGCGGCTGTGCCAGCAGCGGATGAGCACGGTCAACGAGGAGGACGAGGCGCCCTCGCGCTCGTGGTACAACCTCTTCAAGCGCGTCGATGAGGACGATTCCGGTCGCGTCACCTTTGCCGAATTCCGCAGGCTCGTGCGGGCGGAGCTCGGCGTGCCGACAGCGGACATGGAGGAGGTGAAGCTGAAGGGCGTGTGGCTCGCGCTCGACAGCGACCAGAATGGGTTCATTACGGCGGCCGAGTTTGCAGCCTTCATGCGCAAGGCGGAGCCGCAGGCTAAGGACCAGCGGCTTCGCAGCTTGCTCGCACGTCGGCGCAAGGCGGAAGCGGGCAAGCAGCACGACGAGCAGATCAAGCTGGCGGCTAAGGAGATGATCCGGCAGGCGGTCGAGCGCAAGCGCGAGAACGTGCGCCAGGCGCGCGAGGAGAACCAGCTCAGGCGCAAGGAGGATGCGGCCAAGCGCGAGGCAGCCAGCAAGGAGGCAGCCGAGTTGATACGAGCCAACTCGCGGATGGACTTTTTGACGACCGAGCTGGTGGGGGTGCCGAGCGCGAGTGAGGCTGAGGTGCGCGAGCTCTCGGAGGCATGCAACGCACGCATGCTCGAGCTCGTCGGGTACGACGAGAAGAAGGCCGCCTGGTTCAAATTTTACCGGCGCGTCGACTCCGATGACAGCGGCCGCATCGACTTTAAAGAGTTTCGTCACATGCTTCGGGTCGAGCTGCAGCTGAGTGCGAAGGCCATGGACGATTACCGGCTGAAGACGGCGTGGGTCGCGCTCGACGTCGACAGCTCGGGCTACATCTCCGCGGGCGAGTTTGGCTCCTTCATGCGCCGTGGCGAGCGCGTCCTCAACGAGGCCAAGGAGGAGCGCCCGTGGAAGGAGCGCCGTCTCGAGCGCGCCAAGGCGGCCCACGCGGCGCGGCTGGCGGAGCGCGACGCTCTCTTCCACAGAGACATCGCCAAGCAGCTTGAGGGGGCGCCGCCCGCGTCCGACGAAGAAGTGCGACGTTTGTCCGAGGCCTTCAACGCGAGGCTGCAACTGCTCGAGGCTGAGAACGAGCTTCAGCGCCAAGCCACCAGCGGCGCCAGGAGCGACCCTGGGGGCAGCGGCGCCCTCTCCGACGGGCTGGACGCCGACGGGCTGCCGCCCATGCCCGCCGCCGCGCGCTCGTGCGGCTGGTACACGCTCTTCAAGCACGTCGATGAGAATGAGTCGGGCACGATCTCGTACCGCGAGCTCAAGGTGATCGTGCGCGACGAGCTGCAGCTGACGCCCAAGGACGTGCCCGAGCACGAACTCCAGGCAGTGTACCTCGCCCTCGATAAGGATAAGTCCGGCTTCATCACGGCCGGCGAGTTTGGGCAGTTCATGCGGCTGGGCGCGCCCGACCGGGTGCAGGGCTACAAGAAGGGCGCGATGCTCGAGCGCAGGCGTGCGATCGCACTGCGCGAGCGCGCCATCTTCGAAATGGGGGCAGCGCAGGTGCATCGGCGCCATGCCGAGCAGCTCGCGCGCCAGAAGCAGGAGTACGACCGGCGCGTTCAGGTCCTCGAGAGGGAGCTGCAGGAGATGGAGGGAGCTGGAGACACCGGTGGCGGCGCGAGCGGCTCACATGACCCGGCGCGTGTGAGCGTCGAGCCGGTTCCGTCAGTTCCGTCAGGCGAGGAGCTTAGCCGGCAGCGCAGGCTCACGATGGCCAAGCTGCGAGGCGCGCCGCCGCCGCCCAGCAGCCCCGCGTCCGGCTTGCTCTCAGCCTATGCCTCCAAGAGCACGCCGATCCTGCCCGCCTCGCAGCGCAATCGAACGGCCAGAGCTGGCCGTGACCGTGGCGCGGCCTCGGAGGGCAAACTCAAGCTGCCAGCCATCCAGTCCCGATAGGCGATGAGGGGCGGATGCGGCCGGTGACGGTTAAGCCAGATGCAGGTTATATCATTACGGCTATATCCGCGGGCCGCGGAGCGCGCGCGCGCGCGCGGCGTGCCTCGACGTGAGGGGCTGAGCATCGCCATGGGCTCGCTGCCTTGCGCGCGCCGCGCCTTCATCGCCGCACGTCAAGTCTTCGCGCACTGCGTGCCGCGCGGTGCGCGTGCACAGGTTGTTTTTCACAGTTTTTAATCATCATCCCGTCACAGCATGTGCCTTGATACGAGCGAGCGGGGAACTACGTTATACACTACGTAGCTCAATGGGCTCGTGGTACGCGGAGTCCGCCCACGCCCGCGCCGCCCGCCGGCCCGCGCCGCGTTCGCTCTCTTAACGCCGCTTGCCAAGGAAATTCTTATCGAAGTTCTTCTGCTCCCTGGCGCGCTTCACCTTGATCATCTGCGCTTTGTTCATGATCGTCGCGCGGAACGGCTCACGGGCCGTGCGATGCGTTGACTTCTTAAGGTCGAAGTCGTGAACCTTCGATCTGCCGTTCGGGAGCCCGAGAAGCTTCATGAGCATTTGCTCGTCTGTGGCAGACTTCTCGTCCTTGCGCATGGCAACCTTGTTCTTGACTGCCTGGTACACGGAGACAAGATCCTTGGCGAGTTTGGCATCCTCATCCATCGAGACTGCGACCAGGCAGCCGCACGCGCCAAACTGGGCCTGCACGTCAGAGCAAACACGGAATGGGAATCCCTTGCACTGGCCGCAATCCGCCGAGGCGGCATGCCACAGCTCGGCTCTTTCGAACTGCTCACACTCGTGGAGCAGTCCGCAGGCGCGATCGAAGTCGATGGCGGAAAGCATGAGAGGTGCCGACGATGATTTTCCAGACAAGCGCTTGTGACTTGACGGATCGGCTGCGCGAAGCAAGGCTCCGGCAATGACCAATGTTTAGTGGAGTGTCCGCCTTGTGACGAATTTTGATCTTTGACGAATTCGTACATTGTCGACACGGAGCTCAATACGCAAACTCCGCGACGGCCTCGCCCTGTGGCTGCACCGAAGTGGCCTCTGCGGACGCGCCATCCTGGCGATCTGCTCGATCGCGATGCCGCGGCTTACGCTGCTTCGGCGGCGCCGGCTCTGCTGCAGCATCGTGATGTGCGTGTGCCTGCTTGGGCTGCCGTTGCCGTTGCTGCTGCTGTAGCAAGAGCTGCTGCATGCGCACCTCCGGCGGTGCGTCCGCACTTGCCGCAGTCGCCCTCGCCGTCACGGCCTCCTCCTTTTCAGCCTTCTGCTGCTCGAGCGCTTCAATCTCCAGCTGCGCGAGATCGATCAGCCTGAGCGCCTCCGCGATCGCCTCCGCTGTCGTACACGTGGGCCGCCCATCAAAGGTGCCGCCGCAGCCAGCGCCGGCCGCCTCGCTACGCATGCCCGGCGCCTCGGCGCCCGTCATCTCCGCGCTCTCTGGAGCGCCTGCCACAAGCCCACCTGTCTGCTGCTGCTGCTGCTGCTGCTGCTGCTGCTGCTGCTGCTGCTGCTGCTGCTGCTGCTGCTGCTGCTGCTGCTGCTGCTGCTTGTGCTCTGAGTCAAGACGCGCCAGCAGCGCCATGCTTTCATCGAGCCACGCGTCCTGCGGCTTGATGGGCGGGCCTGCGTCCCGCTCGACACGCGTCACGGCCACGGCGCGCCACTTGCTGTTCCCACCACTGTTCTTGACCCGTGCGCCTATGATGCGGTCGCCTTCAAATACTGGACGCCAGCGGGCCACGAGCGTCGCCTGCACGTAGGTGTCGCGGCCCGCGATGACGAACTGCTCGGCTCGGCCCGCAAACGAGATGAGCTCGGAGAAGGGCTCCCCACGTGGCGCTGCAGCGGGGTTGCGGCTGTGCGCGCTCGGTGCGCTCGGTGCCTCGACGCTGCGCACGGCCGTTGCACGCCACTTGGCCTTGCCTTCGCCTGTGTTGAGCGAGCGCGCGCCAGTGACCACGGCGCCCTCCACGAGCGCGTTCTCAGGCCATGCCTGGTAGAGCCGTGAGTGAATCCATGTGTCGTGTGCAACCACAAAGTGCTCCAACTTGCCTGCAAAGGTGATTCTCTCCACAAAATTGCTCTCATCTGCATGTGCGGATGCGCCGTTCCCGCGCCCTCCCTTTGCACCGCGCGAAGGTGCGTCCGCGCCGCCACTGCGCCCGCCACGACCGCTACCCTTGGCTGATGGCATGCCGCCGGACTTTCTATTGTATGTCAAGACAAGTGTGAATACTGTGTGAATGGTCAATGGTCAATCGAATCATCCTTGTGAAAACACTGAGGCGTTCCAACTCGCGGACCACGATTGTAACACTGCGAACGAGACAGTCCCCTTGTTCCAGAACCATTACAATGTACCACACCGGGGGGCCGCACCGCGCACGCGCGGCAGCTTGAAGCTTCAAGCTAAGGGCACATTAGGAGCACAAGACATTTCTCGTTCGGATGTTTCGATCGCGTTCGGGTCACGTTCCCCATCTCTAGCTACTATACATGTAACTGTGTAGTTGCAGGAACCAGGATTAGCTTGCAGCTTGCAGGGACGAGCGAGTCCGGACCCCTCGCTGTGGTATGATTAGGTGTGCGCCGCAGCCCAAGCTTCAGCAAAGCTGTCTGACGAGCCGTTCACGAGTTCACGAGTTCACTAAGCACTGAATTTGAGCCCATCGCGTTCAAGTAACCGAATTTCAACTAGGCATACGAGTCTGCGAGCACGGGTTTCGAGGCAGTAATTGTGTGAGCTCTGGGGGTCGGTAGTGACGCTGCAGCAAGGCACGTCGCGTGTGCAGGCCTGCGGTTGTAGGAGTACAACCCAGAGGTCGTGAAGTCGAGATCAGCCAGCGCACAGGTCAGCTCCGAGATCGGCCTTGGTCACGGCCGCCACCACGTTCTTCATTTCCTTGCCCTTGATGCGATACGACAGAAGGAGGGCCGGCAAAACGTCCTTGGCGCCTGCGACGACACCGCGGCACGAGACTGTCTGACGAAGCCCGTTAATCTTGTGAGCATGATAGTCTGTGGGCACCCCGTGGCTGTCGACGAGCCCCAAATGCCTCGCAGCTCTTTCGGTGATCAGCGTGCACCCTGCGTTGCCCGTATCGAGTACGGCTTGCAGCCCTGCTTGGAAGCGCCCCGTGTCATCCTTGACTTCTGCGCTCTCGTGCACGCCGATCTGCTCGTGCTGCGGCAAGGCACTCGGCAGGGCACTCGGCAGGTAACGAGGCGGATTGACCAATGAGAACCCGCCGCCGCCGCTGTAGCCGCCGCCGCCGCCGCTGGAGCCACCACCACCGCTGCTGTAGCCGCCGCCGCCGCCCGTATGGCTACCCGTATGGGGGGGCGGCTGGCCGTAGTAGGACTTGGCGGCGGGCGCGGGCGACTTGGCCGCACGCTTCGGCTTACTGCTCGAGGCGGCGGCAGGTGCGGCGGGCGCAGCTGCAATGGGTGTGGGCGCTGCAGCGGCCGGCGTCGACTTATTGGCCTCCTTAAAGATGAGCATGGCGACAAGGGCGACCACGATGACCACTGTGACGATCAAGGGGGCCCACATGACGCCGAGCACAATGCCGTAGATGACGGCGGCGGTGACGACGTGCTTCTCGAGCGCGTCGAGAGGCACGTCGTCGCGTGCCTTTCGGTCATCACGGCGCCCCCGCCGCAGCCCTTCCGGCGCGCCGCCGAAAAGGCTGAGGTGATGGAGAAGGCGGCGGAGGCTGAATGTAGCCTGGGCCCACAGCATCGATGACTTGTTGCTGCTGTGTGAACACGGCGGGAAATGTGTCACGCCGCGCTCCGCGCGCCGTACCAGGCGTTCACACAACACACACTCGGGTAGCTCACTGAGCTCTTCCTCACTAAGAGGGGATGACCTCCACACGGTTGGCACAACGGAACAGGTCCCGGGAGTGGGCGGCGGCGCCAAGCGCTGCTACCCACATACCCCATTCGCCCGCTTCCGGCAACTCGTGGCACGGCTCCGACGCCGGATCCGACACGACCCCCCCAGACCCTCGGTCGGCCTCGTACGAGACCCACTCACGCACACGGGTGGGCGGGTGGGTGCTGCGTAGTGGGTGCGCCGACCCGGTCCACGCTCGGTCCCCCGCGCAGGGGCCCCGAGCCCGCCCAAAGGGGCGGCCTCCGCCGCCCCTTCGGGCGCCCTCCTCCCCCGCGCTACCGAACGCGTCCGATTGCCGCGCCGACAAACGAGGGAGTCCGCGGACGCGACGAAACCTGCCTTCCGATTCCCTGAATCTGACGCAGGCAGGGCGACACGCGTCCGCCGCGCTCACCCTTCCCCCCCCCGCCCCCCTTGGGGGCCTCATCCCCTCTCGACTCGCGCCGTACCGGCTGCTCCGCTGAGCGTGACCCGCGACACGCGAAGGGAAGGGACGCGCGCGCCGCTCCTCACGCCGCGCTCCGCGCGCCGTACCAGGCGTTCACACAACACACACTCGGGTAGCTCACTGAGCTCTTCCTCACTAAGAGGGGATGACCTCCACACGGTTGGCACAACGGAACAGGTCCCGGGAGTGGGCGGCGGCGCCAAGCGCTGCTACCCACATACCCCACTGCCCGCCCTGCTGGCCTGGCTCCGCCGGCGTCATGCTGCCCCGTCCGCATGCACACTCTGCCTCTCTCCGCCTCCCTCTCCTCCCCTCCACTGCCAGCAGCGCGGGCGTCGTCGCCCACGCCCCTTACGTCTCGTCCTCCAAGTCCTCGAGCATGTCCGTCGACAGGTACTCGTCGAACCTGATGGCCGGCATCTCGTCCGGCATGAGGAGGAGCTCCTCGTCAGCGAATTTGATCCCCCGCTCGGTGTCCTCGAAGGACGTCGAGCCGATGACGCTCGCCAACTGCACCGCCGAGTGCATGTTGCACCTCGTGTACAGGATGTACACGTCGCTTGCCCAGCGCCCCGCCGCTCGGATCGCCGCCGGGCTCAGGCCGGCCGACAGGGCTGCCGTCGCGCCTCCAATCCGCAGCGAGTGCGCCCCGAACTTGCGCG
>Ga0210246_101141_pt1 | contig 22169 bp, 9 predicted proteins | sample ChrtobMetaP3_8mM_FD_155469 | JGI IMG/M metagenome (GOLD analysis project Ga0210246, IMG submission 155469) | Chrysochromulina tobin associated microbial communities from unialgal haptophyte culture, Seattle, Washington, United States - P3_8mM | ecosystem: Host-associated > Algae > Haptophytes >...
CGAAGGCTCTGAGCTACTCGATCAACCGGAAGCTCGCGCTCGGCTGGAACGCATGGTTCTCTACGTGGGAGGAAGTCTGGTTCTCTACGTTGAAGCTCGCGCTCGGCTGGAACGCGTGGCAATCGACGTGGGAGGAAGGTTCCCGCAAGCGCGCTACGCTGCAGCGTGGCCTCAGCCACATACTCCACCGCCTGTTGTTGCGCGGCTGGGTCGCGTGGGTCGAGATGGCCGTCAAGCGTGCCGAGTTTGCGCGCAAGCTTCACGTGGGTCTATTAGCCGCTTGGGCCAAGGGCCTGAGCTTCATGATCAACCGGAAGGTGACGCTCGGCTTTGCCGGCTGGCTGTCCGCGATCGGTCATAAGAAGCAGATGCGAGAGGCGCAGCAGGGCCACACGACGAAAGCACTGCTGCACCTGATGAACCGAGAGCTGTCACGCGGCTGGACGACGTGGTACACGACGTGGGAGGAGGAGCTCGAGGTGGAGCGCGAGTCGATGCGCAAGAGAATGCTCAACCGCGGCCTGTCGCGTGGCTTCGGCGCATTGTTCGAGATGGCGATCGAGCGCGCAGAGGTCCTTCGCATGCTTCACCAGGGTATGAACCGGATGACCAGTCGCAAGCTCGCGCTCGCCTTTGAGGAGTGGCGCATTATTAATGATACTCTGCACCGTGACGCCCCCGATACGCCTCGTGTCGACCTGACGCCGAAGGCTCTGAGCTACTCGATCAACCGGAAGCTCGCGCTCGGCTGGAACGCATGGTTCTCTACGTGGGAGGAAGTCTGGTTCTCTACGTTGAAGCTCGCGCTCGGCTGGAACGCGTGGCAATCGACGTGGGAGGAAGGTTCCCGCAAGCGCGCTACGCTGCAGCGTGGCCTCAGCCACATACTCCACCGCCTGTTGTTGCGCGGCTGGGTCGCGTGGGTCGAGATGGCCGTCAAGCGTGCCGAGTTTGCGCGCAAGCTTCACGTGGGTCTATTAGCCGCTTGGGCCAAGGGCCTGAGCTTCATGATCAACCGGAAGGTGACGCTCGGCTTTGCCGGCTGGCTGTCCGCGATCGGTCATAAGAAGCAGATGCGAGAGGCGCAGCAGGGCCACACGACGAAAGCACTGCTGCACCTGATGAACCGAGAGCTGTCACGCGGCTGGACGACGTGGGAGGCGCTCAAGGCGAAGCCCGTCCCTGCACGCCGACTCGATCCGTTACAAGAGGCCTATCTGCACGCTGCCATGTTGCATGCCCTGGCGGAGGCCGAGGCAAAGGCCGAGGAGGAGGCCGTGGCGGAGGCCGAGGAGGAGGGCCTGATCGACGAGCTGTGGAATTGAGCAACCCATTGCCACAGCAGTTATATTGGTTCACCACGGTGTATGAATGTATATATCTGTAGCTAGACACTCAGACAGAGGGTGAGCTCGTAGAGCGGGTCGTGTTGGTGTCGTGTTGGCGATAGAGGCGGCGACGCAGGCAAGGGGGGCATGAAGGGGGGACTGCGGAGGCGGCGGCGACGGACAGAGGCGCCGGTGCCAAACACTTCACCGCTGCCGCAACCCTCGCCACCGCCGCCCGTCGCTCTCCGACAGTTGCAGTGCCAGTCACTCAGTGCCGTTCACACACGTAACAGTGACGGAGCACCGGTTGTCGCGTGTTAACGTTTACCACTGACGAAATTCGTGTGAAATTATATCCATAACTGTGAACGGCAATGCTCGAGGCAAGAGTATCTTGTCGAAGAGGTTTATATTGCATGCAATCCAACGAAATCGAAACGACCTGTTCATGGCAAGCGGGGGTTCCTGCTCCAAAGCATGTCGGTGACCGCCTCAAGCTTCCAGGCTGCGTGGGAGCCCTTGAGGGACGAACGCTCCCGCTGCGCAACGCACGGCTCGCCGACAGTCTTTGCTGACTGTGTGCGTCAGCACTGGCAACGCTGCATCAATGGCTCCAGCGCCGGCAGCAGCAGAGATTGTTGGAGTGATGAAGCACGCGCAGCGAGGCCCAAGTGGCTGCAGACCATGCGGCCGGCATCTGCCTCACCGTGCAGACGCGATGCTGACTGGGTGTGGGCAACCGTCCTCTGCGGCAATGCGATCAATTACACCAACATGGCGCTGGTGCAAGCATACTCTGTCCGTCTCTTCTCATGCTATCGGCATGTTACCCTCGTCACGCCGGACGTAAGTCATGCAGTGCGCGTACTACTCGGTGGCGTGAGCGAAGTACGCGAAGTGCCACGCATCAGCTGGCCGAATCTGCCAGCAGGGCTGATTGATGGGTATCGCTGGGTGTTCTCAAAGCTCAATATCTTCCGACCTGGAGCCGTCGGCCACGAAATTGTGGCCTTCCTTGATGCCGACATCTTCCTCTTGAGCCCAGCGGCCGATCAGCTCTTCGACGTGGACTGCGCTGAGGTGACGCGCCCACAGCGCGATGGTCGGGTCGACATCTGCACCTCTGTTGACATGGTCTCCCGTCTCGTGCAGAGCGGAGTGGTCCTTGCGCGACCGTCCGAGGAGAGATTCGCAGCCCTCATGCGCCAGCTGTCGGCGTTCAACTCGTCGCGCAACGCTGAGCTCGCCGACGTGGCGTTCTTCACTCATGTGCTTCAGATGCACGAGCACATGGCGTCGACGGCAAGGCGCAACCGCACCCGCCTGCTTCGGCGCAGCGGCGTACAACTGTTCAACCTCGACAGCCGGGCCACGCGCTTCCCGTCGCCTCACGAACCTTGCCCTCACATTGCCAAGTACGCACACTGGAGCCACACAGCCCCTGCTCGCGCGCACATGCGTGACCGCGCGCTGCGAGGGCAGATCGAGTCGATGGACCTGTGGCATCACTGCGGACCGTTCAAGTTGGATAGGCTGCCGACGTGCCTGCACGAGGATGGTCGATGGGCCGAGTGGCCCACTCCCTTTTGCAACTTCCGCGTGCTGCGCCTGTACCAGTTTCTAGCCGCGCAGTCCAACCCTTGTGCTGCGCTCGGCGCGTCGGCTCGTCACTGCGCCGCGCATGCGAGCGTGTGCCAGTGGTGTGGCCTCGACGTGCGCTGCGTGCCTCGTGAATGGAGCTGCTGGCTCGAGGACCCATCCACGGCCGCTCTTGCGAGTCGGCTGCGCGCGGGGTTCACTCACGACCACGTGCGACCCGGCTGGTGCTCACTGACCTGCGACCCGGAGTGCTGCGCCGCCAAGAAGCAGAAGAGAAAGAAGAAGCCGCCAGCGAGGGCCGTGCGTTCGTTGGATCAAAGTTGATTTAGTGAACTTTCACACGACCGGACACACCGCGGTGCAGCACTCGCTCCACTCACAAGCGCGAGCGTGACCCACTGCACAATCGACGACACATCTTCCTGCAAGGGGTCAAACGACTGTCAGCGCTCAGCAGCTCTCGGTCTCTCTCTCTCGTCTCCGCGTGCTCGGCCATCGCGCTTGCGCTTGCGGGGTGTTGGGTCGCCACTTGGCCACGTTGCCGTCGCGCATCTGCCGTGCGTCGTCGCCTTCGGCCGTGCGCACCCGCCTCAGTAGCCCTTGCCACCGCCCATTCTCTTGAGCGTCTCGGTGCCCGAGTGGAGCATCCCATCGACGAGGCCAAAGAGGCTGACGGCGCCACCGATGATGGCGCAGAGCGAGACGAGGAACTCGGTGGTGGCGCTCGTCTTCTCGACGATGTGAGCGTGAATGGGCGACACGTCGTACGTGATCATCAGGTGCGGCAGCGTGTCGCGCGTGCGTCCCTGCGAGGTCGCCGTGAACTGGTAGGTCTCGATCCGGTATGAGCCGACATACGGGCCTGTTCCTGTACCATGGCCGTACGAGGTGGGCATAATGTTGACATGGTGCTCATACGTCTCGCGAAAGCGCATGGCTGTAAAGTGCGCGCCGTCGAGGGTCATCAGACGATCCCGCACATCGACGGGCAGCCGTGCTCGTTGGCGTGCTGAGAGTTCGAGCCCAAAGGACAGGTGGTCGATGTGGTGCGTCGTGTTGACCGCCGAGAAGTCAAATGAGTGACGCGACGCGTGCGGCGAGATGTGCAACGTACCAGGCGCGCGGGAGACCTCGACGTAGCCGAACAGACTGCATCCTTCGTGCGTCTCGGTCTCGATCCACACCTCATTATCGGTGTCTCCGAGCACCCCAGGTGTGGCCGCTCGCCCCGTGAGCAGCCCAAGTACCACGTCGCTCGCCCTCTCGTTGATGAGCTTATCCTCCATGGCGAGCTCGAACTCGCTAATCTTGTGAGGCAACTCCGCGTAACGGGCCTCGAGCGAAGGGCCCTGCCACTCCTTCAGGATCTCGTGTCGCGAGAGGCCCTTGGCGCCTGTGATCGAGCCGACGGCCTCAGAGATGCGCTGCAGCAGGCCACGATCCTCTTTGATCTCGTCGTCGGCTGAGAGAGCATCCTCCGACCAGTCTTCATCGAGGCCCTTGGCACGGCGGTCCATGACGAGCCGCAGGTCCTTGGAGACGTGCGCGATCTGGGTGGCTAACGAAGGGAGCGAAGGGTCAAGCGTGAGCAGCTCAGCTTCCTTTTGCTCGGGCGGGACTTCATTCATCTCGCCGACGAGCGCTTCGGCCGCCATCTTGACGAGATGCAGCCAGATCACATCCACTTCGCGCCCATACTCGTACGATTCATATGCATGGCTCGAGCCGCGAAAGATGCGCACCGATGGGAAGGCATGCACCCCCTGCGAGCGGCAGAGCTCGCCGCCCTGTACGGTGGTGCAGTCGACCTGAATCATCTTGACGGAGCGCGACCACGCCCGAGTATGGAGCCTTCTGGCTACATCGAGCCAGACCGGCGTGAGCTTGTTCGACCAGAAGCACCAGGGCGCGTAAAAGTTGACCATGACGAGCGGATGGTCCTCGAGCAGTTTCGCAAACTCCTTCTGCACTCCGAGGATGGCATCCACGAACTTGGCCGGCTCGCTATTGAAGGGCGCGGGCGGCACAAACTTCTCCTCGTCGGGATCATTGGGCGCGTGGAGCCCCATCGGAACTTCGGGCATCGACGGCGGCGCGGGGCACGAGCCGGGGCACACCATTGCCATGAACTGGGTCGGCATCGTGCAATGGCCCGCCTCAGCCCATTTGTGGCAGATGCTCGGGTCCTTCATCGCCACCACAGAGCAGCTCATCTCGCACGCAGCGAGCATGTAAGCCGAGTTGGTGAGGCATTCTCCTGCACCAGCCCAGCTCGAGCACGAGGGCGACGTGTCGTCCGCCAGCCGCTGGAGCGGCTTTGGCTCCTGCTTCGGCGGCTCCGGCTGCTCCTGCTCCTGCTTCGGCTGCTCCGGCTGCTCTGGCTCCTGCTTCGGCTGCTCTGGCTCCTGCTTTGGCTGCTCTGGCTCCTGCTTTGGCTGCTCTGGCTGCTCCTGCTCCTGCTTCGGCTGCTCCGGCTGCGGCCCAAGGTGCGTCGCGGGCTGCATCGTGGGCTGCGTGCCGATTGTCGGCATGCTGCCCACAATCGGCGAGGCCGGCGAGGGCGAGGCGGGCGAGGGTGAGGTGCCAGCGTCTTCGAGCGCGAGCAGCCGGCGACCCGCGTGCGCGCTCTTGCCAGCTCTTTTGATCGTTGACTCCACCTCGACCACCGCGTCGCGCTGCTCCTGCGACAGGTGCTTCTTTGTCTGCTGCTCGCGATGGTCCGCGTCACCCTGCGCATCCTCCTTCTTGTGCCACGGGAACACGTGGCTGGCCAGGTCCTTGCCGTCCGAAGCGACATTGTACTTGTGCGGCTCGAAAAGACCTAGAGAAGCACCGTCTCTGTCGAGGCGCACCTTGTGAACGTTGCGCACGCCGCCGGCCTTGTGCGAGCCCACATGATCGGTGACGTGCAGCTGCGCAAACTGGCAAGGTAGGTGGAGCATCGAGATGTTGAAGTTGATGCGGATGGTCGTACTCGAGGGCTTTGCCCAGCCCTCTGGGTCCAGCGGGGTGTCGAGCCGCAGATGCGTCACGCGCTTCGCGCCGCTGAATGACTCGTTGTACTGCGTGAGCACGAGCCAGCAGATGGTGATCAAGGCGCCGACGGAGATGAGGCCGCCCGCATTGGTCGCCTCTGATAGTTCCGAGGGCACGCGCCGGAAGAAGTGCGCGTCTCGGATGCCCATGCAACTGCGGCCGATCGGGGCAGCAGTGCTGCGAGTCTTGTGGTTGAGACACGATGCGGCAGCAGCTATAGACGTGAATGACGCGTTCCAGTTTGGAGACGTGCATGCAAATGTCGTTCACGCACACCGGGGGATAAAAAACATCATCCCCCCCAGTTCTAACAGCTTTCCCCCCACCCGAGTATAACAGCCAGTTCACACTGAAGAGTGCTGCGCTGCGGGGCCTTCACGGGATGGCGTCCGAGTTGGCGGTGTCAGCGGCTGCTCATGCGGGGCAAGCGGGTCAATTGTAGCGGGTGCCCTCGCCTCCGCGCTCTCGTCCGAGGCACCAAAGAACGCGGGCTCGCAGCGGGCGGCGGCGTCGTTGGGCTCGCGGCTGGCGAGTGCCGCGATGGAGATGGCGCTGGCCGACGAGACCAGGGACGCTGCCGAGAGGTACGCGGCCAGCCTCTGGCGGCAAGGAGGTCTGACGAGGCGAGGGAGCGGCACAGAAATAGCAATCGCCAGCGTCGAGGCCGCGCTCAATCTGGATGATGATTCGTTAGCGCTCCTTGAGCGTGAGACCGTTCTCCAAGGACGCTCTACAACACCATCCGCCTCCGTCGGGGGGTGTTGAGCCCACTCGAGCGGCGGAAGCGGCAGGAAGTCTAAGCGATCCCGCGCTTGCGGGGAACGTCGAGCAGCGGTCGGAACTGGTGCGACCCGAGCTGCGTGACGAGACAGTGACAAGACGCTCCGGCGATCTCGACAAGTGCCCAGCGTGCGACGCCTCGGCAGATGTCGGGGCGCCGCAGCGAGCAGATCGAGAGCTCGACGAATGTCCTCACTTCAGCCCTCGAGTGGCGACCTGTCTCGGAGCAACAGGACGTCAATGAGTTCTGGGTGATGCTCCACGAGCACCTCAACGTCGAACACGAGAATACGGCCAACGCTAATCTCCTCAACGACCTGTTCCAAGGTGAGTACCTCTGGACTATGCACTGCCACGGCTGCAAAAAGAACGTCTCGTACCGCCTCGAACCCTTCCTAAATATCGAGCTCGAAGTGCCATCACGTGATGGGCCCACCGCCACCGGCATCGACACGGGCGGCCCCTACGGCGCGGCGGCGGTGTCGAGTGCTGGAGGCGGCGTCGGCGTGGTGAACCGAGCTGATCCTCATCATCGCCAAGCTGCGCATGCAAGCGCCCAACGTCTCGGCCGCCGACCTCGCGGACGGGGCGTGGCGTACGCCAAAACCTTTGTCTACGCCAAGCAGGGGTAGGCGGCATGCAGTCGCGAGGACCTTGGAGTGCTCGACGTAGGCGTCGAGCTGCTTCTGCAGCGCTGGGTCAGCGGCGAGCACGGCATCCCCGCGCATTGGCAAGCCGCGGCGCGAACTCGTCGTCAAGCATGTTGTGGGCGCTGGCCGCACAGCGTAACTGTTCTTGTTATTGGTTGGTGGGTTTGGTGGGTTTGGTGGGTTAATTCAAGTCACCAACACGCGGGCAGTATTTTGCCGCGCTCCGACGAGCACCCACCACGAATTCCCCCTTCCCCCCCCTTCCCCCTCTTGCATGCTGCTTACTAGGATTCTTCACACTGTGAAGTGTAACAACTCCTGTGACACTCGCACGGCCTCGCACGGTCTCGGCGCCCGGCCTCGCGGCGATGGCTGCCAAGGAGGAGCTCGTGGACAAGGCCATCGCGCGTATAGCACGTGCTCCCACCGCGGAGGAGCTCGAAAGGAAGCGCCTTGCACAGGAGGCGGCGGAGGTCCGGCGCGCAGAGCGACGTGCGGCCGCCGAGGCGGCCGCTGCGGCCGCCGCGGCTGCTGCGCCCGCGCCGGAGGAGGAGGAGGAGGCGTCCGAGTCGGACGGCGCCAAGTACAAGATCGAGCGGCTGCTCACGTGTCATGCCCTCTCCGCGCGCGCCAAGTTTATGCTGGTAAAGTGGGACGAGTGGGACCTTGACCTGCACACGTGGGAGGCGAAGAAGCACATGCACAAGGATGCGATCGAGGACTTTGAGCGCACCGCGAAGCTGCCCTTTGTGCTCTCCGAGCTGCTCGAGCTGCCGCCGCATGCATCGGCTGCGCTGCTGGAACGCGAGCACCTCCTGCCGGTGCAACCGCCGCGGGAGGACGACGACGAGGACGACAACGATGAGGACGATGAGGACGAAGAGGTGGTGGAGGAGGGCGCGGGCGGCGGCGGCGTGGACGGTCCGGCAGCAGCCATCAAGCTCGAGCAGGGGCAGGCGGCGCGTACTGCTGGCTCGGCTGCCAGCACAGGTGCTGCGGCTACGGCGGTCCTCGAGGGAGCGACAGCGGTGGCTGCCGAGAGCGAGAGCGAGGATGAGAGACCAATCCCAGTGAGGACGCTCAACACGGCGCTTATCCCAGCGAGGGCGGCGGAAGCACTGATGACGACAACGGCGGTGGCTGGCACCACCATCACGACCACCAACTCCTCCGCCACCGCCGCGGCCGCCGCAGCGCCTCATGCGCCGGACGCCTCCGTTCCCCACAAGTCGCGACGACGCCGGCCGGCCCTCGATCGCAAGCTAGCCGAGCCGCCGCCGCCCTTCACGTCGGCGGTGCGCGACGGGCTGCTCGACGCGCTCAACACGGCGCTCCGAGAGACGACGCGCGCGTCGCCGGCGCTCCACACGGCGCTCGTCGCGGAGAGCGCGGCGGGGAGCTTGCAGGCGGCCGCGCTGGCGCTTCGGGCGGAGTTGAATCTGCCCCTCTACTCCATCCTCCAAGCTTGCATTGCCACGCCGGCGCTGCCGGCGGCCGGCGCCGTGCTGAGCGCCGTGCCGGCAGCGGCGTCGCACTCTGCCTTCGTCGGGCTGGGCTGCGGGCGAGAGGACCGGCGGGTGCGCATCGTGCTGCCGCCGCTGCCCCGAACTGACGGAACTGACGGAACTGACGGAGCTGACGGGACTGGCGGTGGAGGCGCCGCGTCGAGCGCTGGCGCCCTCGTGATCGAGCTGGAATTGCCGCGAAAGGCGAACATTGAGTACGACTCTGAGGAGGAGGAAGAGGAGACTGGCGGCGCGGCGCGCGCTGCGGGAAATGGTGGTGGAGCTGCCAAGTTGGAGGAGCTCCCGCCCGCCGCCTCTTTCACAGCCTCCTTCACAGCCAAGGTGGAGGAACTCCCGCCCGCCGCCTCCACGTCCACCGCTCTACCCGCCAGCAGCACCACCTCCACCGTCTCTTCCGCCGCCTCCTCCTCCGCCCCGCCGGTCAGCTCGTCTCTCTCGTCGGAGCGTAACGTCATGACCCATGATATCATCGCGAGCGTGCGTGAGGCAATGCGTGAGGCTATACGTGAGGCATTGCGTGAGGCGGTCTCGGCCTTCGATCGCGGCGTCACAACACGGCTGCGCGGTTGTGACCTCGCGCTCGGAGGTGGCCTCAGCTTGCCGAACCTGGGCGGCGCTGCACGCCCACCCGAGTTCTATGTGGCGGCTCCCAAATTAGGCAACTCTACGGCGCCAGCTGGCGCTGTCATGGGCGCCGCTGGGCTGGGCTTGGCGGCGGCAGTCAAGGAGCTTGTGCTGCTTCTGCTCGCGGACCGTAACATGATCGTCGAGCCCACCAATGGCTTCCGAATGGCCATGTGCCTACCGCATGCGCTCTCGGCCAGACCGTTGTGGCCTCGGCGATGGGAAGCGACGAGTGCACCGGCGGCCGGGTGCGGCGGCAGCGCGGCGGGCGGGGCGGCCGGTGGGATGGCCCGGCGCGCGCGCGGCGCAGCGGCGAGCTATGCGGAGGTCGATGAGGACGCCCAGGACGACGCGGAGGCTGCATTCGGCGAGGGCTCGTCGTTCATCCCGTTTGGCTCGGTGGTGGCGGCGAGTGGCAATTCTGTACGCGCGATCGTCGGGTGTGCCTCTGATAGCGTTTGACGGCGTGTGATGTCCTTTGAGGGGGTTTGATGGCATCTGATGGCGTCTGATGGCGTCTGATGGCGTGTGATGGCATGTGATGGCCTTTGAGGGGGTTTGATGGCGTCTGATGGCGTCTGATGGCGTCTAATGGCGTGTGATGGCGTGTGATGGCGTGTGATGGCGTGTGATGGCCTTTGAGGGGGTTTGATGGGGTTTGAGTTTGAGGGCGTGCCTCGCTGTGGAACGCTCTGATGGCCTCTGATTGCGTTCGATGGCGTCTCATGGCGTGTGATGGCGTCTGATGGCGACTGATGGCGACTGATGGCCTCTGATTGCGTTCGATGGCGTCTCATGGCAGGTGTGCCGCCGGGCTCGCTGTGGAATTGCCGCTGTGGGGAGTCCATTTGCGCGGCGATCAGCCGTGGGCCATCCGTGCGCTGCGCGTGAGACACCCGGTAGTCTTGCGGGAAGGTGAGCGATGACACCTGATGACACCTGATGACACCTGATGACACCTGATGGCACCTGATGGCACCTGATGGCACCTGATGGCACCTGATGGCGCCTGATGGCGTCTGAGCGCCGCTGAATTCCTTTGAGTGGCTCTGTCCTCAGGTGAGCGGGCACTCGTGCAAGCCTCCCTCATTGACGCTGACGGTCGGGGCATCCCGTCCGCCGAGCGCCTTCTGCGCGCCGTGCTGCTGACCACGCCGCTACTGCCGCCCAAACTCTCCGCGGCCGTGGCGCTCCAGCGAGACAACGCGCTTGATCCCGCCGCCCAGGGGTGCACACCTCCGATGATGCGCGAGCTGCGCGAGGTGCGCGACCAGTATCATCAGCTCAGAGGTCAAATGCGCGAGGGACGATTCCTACAGGTCCGAGTGCCTCTGAGTGCCTCTGAGTGCCTCTGAGTGCCTCTGAGTGCCTTTGAGTGCCTCTGAGTGCCTCTGAGTGCCTCTGAGTGCCTCTGAGTGCCTCTGAGTGCCTCTGAGTGCCTCTGAGTGCCTTTGAGTGCCTCTGAGTGCCTCTGAGTGCCTCTGAGTGCCTCTGAGTGCCTCTGAGTGCCTCTGAGTGCCTCTGAGTGCCTCCGACCACCCCCTTCTCACAGCGCATCAGCGAGTTCGAAGCGGAGCAACGTGAGCGTGCGGCGCGAAAGAAGGCGAAGGCCCTCGAGATGGAGCTCGATGCGGGAGATCAGCTCGATACCTCGGTGGTGCTCGCGCCGGGCACGAAGCGCTCCTCGTACCTCGCGGCAATGGAGGAGGTTGACGAATTCGAAGAGGAGCCCGAGACGGCGTCTGCAGCCGCAATGGAGGAGGTTGACGAATCCGAAGAGGAGCCCGAGACGGCGTCTGCAGCCGCAGTGGAGGAGGAGCCACCAGCGTCGCCATCGCGCTCGCCAGGGCGCTCATCGGCGGCGCTGCTGCTGTCACCGCTCTCGCGCTCGTCGGTGAAGATGCTTCCGGCGGCACGCTCGCGATGCGTGTACTCTGGCTGCCAGGAGAGCGCGGCCGCCTCGCCACCTGCGCCGCCACCACCGCCGATGTCGCCAGAGATTTTGCACGGCGTGAGATCTTCAGATGCGCCGACGCCGCCGCCTGCAGCTCGGATCCTTCGCCCTGCATCTGCCGCCAGCTTATCCAGCGTGCCGAGCTTATCGAGCTTACCTGACGAGGCGCCAAGCTTGCCAGGTTTCTCAGATGAGGCGCTCCTGCGGCAGCTGCCCTCGTCGCCGCCCTCGACGCCGTCGCCAGCGCCAGATGCGACGCCGTCGGCCGCTGTACGCTCCGCGTCCACCGTAGGAGCGCTCGCGACCACGCCGAGCAGCTACTTGCCGAGCGTGAGGCTCGCGGCGACACCCACCTCGGGGCACTCGCTGGAGTGCCTCATCACCCTCGATTTTGGCACGAAGTCAGTGGACGAGGGCGAGGACAGGGCGGCGGTGGCGGCATCGGAGGCAGCATCGGAGGCAGCATCGGAGGCAGCATCGGAGGCAGCATCGGAGCTGGCACCAAGGGCAGCGGACGCTCCGCCAGTGAGAGAGGCGGTAGCGTCCGAGCCAGCGTTGGCTCAGGGAGGCAACCCTGCTCGTCCTTCCATATTAGGCCAACCTGCACGTCTTCGGAGGGCCATCTGGCCGCTGGACTTCGGAGGGCCAGCCGAAACAGATGAAATTGGCGCTCTGGACTTCGGAGGGCCAGCCGAAACAGATGAAATTGGCGCTCTGGACTTCGGAGGGCCAGCCGAAACAGATGAAATTGGCGCTCTGGACTTCGGAGGGCCAGCCTACGACGAGCCAGTCACGTCACCAGCCACGCTATCAGCCACGTCACCAGCCACGTCACCACGCATGCCCTCCCTCTCCGCCGCGCTCTCCTCCTCACTCTGGGAGTACGAAGAGCGCTCGATGCCTTCGTGGATGTACGTCGCGCCTTTCGCCAACGCGAGCGTGGCCGATGGCAACGGCCCGAGTGCCGATGGCCATGGCATGGGCCCCGATGGGCTTCGCGAAGGCGAGCCTGCGCGACCGCCAGCAGAGGCAGCCGCGGGGTCTCCCCTCGGCCCTACCGCCATTGGCGCGCCCGTCGGCATGCATGGCAATTTCCAGTCTCAGTGGGAAGCTTTGACGCAGCTCGCCCAGGCTGGCGCCGTCGTGCATGCGGGCTTCTCTCGTGTCGCGTCCGAGGTCTCCGGCTCAGATGCCGATTCAGATGCGGCTAATTACGACGGCTCGACGGTTCAGACGCCCGTGCCCTCACCCTCCGCGTCACAGAGCCTTGCACCGTTGCCGCCGACGACGACGCACGCGCCGCCGTACGAGGCGTCGTGGGAACAGCTCATTCAGTTGGCGGCTTCGCGGACGCAGATGTTAATGTCGCCGATTGAGTGGGCAGAGGCGCTCGAGCCTCATCTGACAGTGTTGCGGCGTGCGTTGTGCCGGTGGGCGCAGCATGTGCGCAATCGGCTCTTGCGCCAGCGCGTCCTGCGAGCAGCCACCGTGCACTGGCCTCACGCGACCCTCATCAGCGCGCTTCGTCGATGGTCCGCGGCGGTCGGCGAACGGCGGCTGCAGCGCTGGCTCGCGCACGCCGCGCGCGCCCGCGCCGACGAGTGCGCGGCACATCATCGCACCGCCCGCGGGTTGACCGCTCTAATTGCGGCGGCGGCAGCGCAAGTGCTGAGCGTTTCGCTGCACCAGCTGGCACTGGGCGTGTGCGTGCAGCACGGCTGGCAGCGTTGGCTGCGCGGCCTCGCGTCCGTGGCCATGCTCGCCCTGGCGCAGCGCCAGCTGTCTGGGCTCGCAGTGCGGGCCCTATCGGAGCTCGCCCTGCGATTGTGGGTCAGCTGGACGCTGCTGAACAGCTCGTCGAGAGCACTGCTCCGCGCGGCAGCTGCCTTTCTCGAGCAGCAGAGGCTCGTTGACTACCGGCGCGCCTGGCGCCGCTGGCCGAGCCGCCGTTGGATCGCTGCCGTGCTACTCGCAGAGGCCATGGCGCTCGGTGCGACGTGGGCGCGCTGGAGCGAGGCGCGTATACGCGAGGCGGCGGCGGCGGGTCTGCTGCTTGCCGGCCGCGACGTTGGCATCGCTCTCAACCTCCAGGCCGCCCTTCACAGCTGGCGTGAGAGCCTTCACAGCTGGCGTGAGAGCCACCAGCGCCATGCGCGGGCCGCGGCTGGCCTGATGCACGCTGGCTGCGCCGTTGGCGTCGCTCGCATCCTTGCCGCAGCCTTCGGCCGGCTGACGTGCGAGTTGGGTCGGCAGCGCTTCCTGCGCAGCGTTGCGAGCGCGCACCGGCGCGGCTGGTCGCGCGCGTGTGCCCTTGGGCGCTGGCACGACCTCGCGCATACACGCTCCATGTGGGCCACTGCGGCTCAGCTGGCCAGCGCCCGTCAGTGCCTCGCGGCCCTCGCGCGCTGGCGGCGGGAGCGCGTTCGGGCCGTTGAGGTCAAGGGCAGTGTGCGACTTGCCCGTGCAGTCGCGCTGCATACGGCGATGCAGCGATGGTGGACCCATGCGCACGCGCAGCAGCGCAGCAGCCGCGGCAGCGGCCGGAGCAGCGTCGTGTCCAGCTTGCCGAGCCTCACTTCGAGTAGCACAAGCCTCACTTCAAGCTTGCCGAGCCTCCTCAGTGCCAGCTGCACCAGCTCGCTTCGGACATCTGGGAGCCCCAGCTCGCTTCGGACATCTGGGAGCCCGAGCTCGCTTCGGACATCGAACAGCACCCTCTCGGCGCCGGTGCAGCGCGCTCGCCACATGACAACGGCGCAGCTTCGCGCGGCACTGCGTGAAAGTGGAGTCGATGCACCAGAGGGAGCGGACCGAGAGACCCTCGAAGCTCTGGTGACGAGCACGGCGGCGCTGAACACCGACGCGGCTGCGGCAGCAACTCCCGCGCCCGCAGCCGCACCGCCTGCCACGGAGATGGCTTCGGCGGCTCGGGCGAGATCGATGGCGAGATCGATGCGTGCGCCACTGCTCGCACGCCACGCCGTCCAATGCGCGCTGCGCCACTGGAGGCGTGTCGGTGGGGCGCTGCTCGCGCGCTGGCCGCGCTCGCAGCTGGCTCTGCGCGCGTGGCGCATACGTGCTCGATGGGGTCGGCGGCAGGGCTGGCGCGCTTGGCGGGCGCGCTTCCACGAGCGGCAGCAGAGCGGCGCGCTGTTTGCACGTTTGGCGGCGGCGCACGCGCTCTCGCGTCGGGTGGCCGCGCTATGTGGCACGCTCGCGCTCTGGTGGCATCGTCGCGACGTGGTGGCACGAGAGCAGCACCTTGCACGTCTCAGCGGGCTCGGCCGTCTTCGCTGGCAATGGCGTCGGTGGAACAGACATGCCGCCGCCGCCAAGCCCGTTGTATGCACCGCCGCCATCGCCGTGCGGCGGCCTGCAGCCCTTACGACGGCGCTGTCGACGTGGCGGCACCTGGCAGCTGTGGAGCGGATGGGCGCACGGGCGGCGCGGCTACCGCCTCGGCTGCGTCGGTGCCTTGTGCGCTGGCGATGGGCGGCAAGAGCGCTCAAGGGACGGCAGACGCTGCAGCGGGCACGACAGGTGGCGGCGGCTCTAGGCGAGGCCACCATCGAGCCAGTTGCTCGTCGTGCGCTGCGCCTCGCGCTGCACGCCCTCGCCAACGCGGCTCGCGCACGCACCCGCCTCCTCGCCAGCAGTGCGATACACTACCGCATTCGCGCCCTTGCGGGCGCCTTTCATGCTGTACGCGCTGACGCAGCCGAGCGAGAGCGTGCGGCGACTCTCCGGCAGAATGCCTCGATGCATGCGCGCCGCCGTTCGCTTCAGAGCGTCTGCCGCGGCCGCTGGTGGTTCGAGTGCCAGGTGGCTCGACACGCGCGACGCGCCGTGCGGCACATGGGCGCACTGTTCGCTCTTCATGCCGTCGCCGTGTGGCAGCGCGCGGCGGTGGGCCACGCCGGCCGCGCAGTAGTGCTGGGGCAGCACACGGCGCTCATTTGCATGATGCGACACCGCCGGGACGATGCGCAGCTGCGGCGCGCGACGGTGGCGCTGCGGGCAGCCGGCGGCCGTGCATTAGAGCTGGGGCAGCACACGGCGCTCATTTGCATGATGCGACACCGCCGGGACGATGCGCAGCTGCGGCGCGCGACGGTGGCGCTGCGGGCAGCCGGCGGCCGTGCATTAGAGCTGGGGCAGCACACGGCGCTCATTTGCATGATGCGACACCGCCGGGACGATGCGCAGCTGCGGCGCGCGACGGTGGCGCTGCGGGCAGCCGGCGGCCGTGCATTAGAGCTGGGGCAGCACACGGCGCTCATTTGCATGATGCGACACCGCCGGGACGATGCGCAGCTGCGGCGCGCGACGGTGGCGCTGCGGGCAGCGGCGGATGCGCGAGCCCTGCAGGAGTTGAGCCACCAGATCGCCTTTCTCTACCTCGCACGCCGTGTGTGGCGATGCGTGGTTGCCGCCTCTAAGGCGCCAGTGGCGGTGGATGAGTTCGGCAGGGATTATACCTTGCGTACTCTCTTGCACTTCCGTCGCGCCTCGCTCCGATCGGGCTGGCAGCGGCTGTGCCAGTGGGCGGCCCAGCGGTGCGCCATCGCTCTCCGTCGTGGCTTGCTCACATGGCGAGCGTCGGCTCGACGCCTCCGCCGCGTTGCCGTGTACAGTGCCCACCGGGACGCGTTGGCCGCCGCCTTGGCGGGTAGCCACACGCAGCGGCAGCTGCGGCGGGTACTGGTGGCCCTGCGAGTGGCGAGCGACGTGCGAGCGCTTTGTACAATGGTCCACGGAGTCGCGTCACTCTTCCTTGTGCGTCGTGTGTGGCGGTGCGTAGCGGCCGCGTCAGAGGCGGCGGTGGCGGCTTCCGATGTCACCTTCCGCACTCTGACACACTCCCGCCGCGCCTCGCTCCGATCGGGCTGGCAGCGGCTGTGCACGTGGGCGGCGCAGCGGCGCGCATTGGAGATGCTCTTCGTGCTCGCTGACGATGCGGCGGCCCAGTTCCGTGCGGATGAATCTCGTCGGCTCGAGCTCGGCCAGCGTCTCGCCTGGGCAGCATGGCGGCGACTCTGCGACCGAGCGAATGAGCTTTGGCGCCTCGAATGCGAGCGCCTCGAGTTGCTGCAGCTGCTCGACGAGATGCGAGCAGCGGCTGCTGCGGCCGAGGCGGCTCGAGCTGAGGCGGCAGAGCTCCAAGAGACAGCGGGGCGGTCGGCGCAGTCCGCAGAGGCCGTGGCTTCAGCGGTGAGCGCGCAGGCGGATGAGCTTGCGGCCGCCGCCGAGGCGGCCGCCCAGCGGAATGCGGAGTGGGAGGCGGTAGCAGCGGCGGCGGAGAAGGAGGCCGTGATGGCGCGCATCGCTGCGGTGGCGCAGGCGCAGGCGCAGGCGCAGGCGCAGGCGCAGGCGCAGGCACAGGCGACGCGCGCTGCCGTCGAGGCAGCGGTGGCGGCGGCGCTGCGCGAGGCAGAGGCCGCGGCGGCGGCGAAGCTCGCGGCCGCTGAGCTTGAGGCCAAGAAGGAGGCGGAACTGGAGGCGGCGCTAAGGGAGGCGGCGGAGGCGGAGGCACAGGCGGCCATGGTTGCCGAGGCGGATGCCAAGGCGCAGGCGGCCAAGGCTATGGCGCGCTTGGAGGCGGAGGTGGCCGCGCGTGCACAGGTTGAGATGGCTGCGCGGGCGCAGGCGGAGGCGGCCGCGGCGGCCAAGGCGGCAGCGGCCGAGGCAGCGGCCGAGGCCGCACGCGAACACGCAGCCGCTGACGAGGCCCGGAGGGTCGCACTCGCAGAGCAGGGACGTGCCCAGCAGGAGTGGCAGCAGCAGCAGCAGCGGCAGCAGCAGCAGCAGCAGCAGCAGCAGCAGCAGCAGCAGCAGTTGGCAGCAGCTGAGGCGGCGGCGGCGGCGGCTTCGGAGCGCGCGGCGGTGGCGGAGGCGGCGATGCGCACGGCGGAGGCGCAGTCGCAGGCGGCGCTCGGTACGGCGCTCGAGGCGGCTCAGCGCGCTGTTTTGGAGGTGCAAGCGGAGGCGCAGCGGACGACCTCCGCGGCGATCGAGGATGTGCGGCGTCAGTCCGCCACGACAGCGGAGCTAGTACGTGCAGAGGCGGCCGCTGCTTTCGAGCGTGCACTCGCCAAGGAGAAGGCCATAGCCGAGGCGGCGGCAGCCAAGGCAGTGGCCGCCGAGCAAGCTGCCTTGGCTGCTCGAGCGGAGGCGAAGGCGATGGCCGAGACCTCGGCGGTCGCCGCGGCACAGCACTCGAGCTCGAAGGCGCAGATGGCGAAGGAGGTGGAAGCGTATCAGGTGCGCGCCGCGGCAGCGCTCGCCGAGCAAGCTGCCGCGGAGGCGGCGCGGGCGACCTTGGCGGCGGAGCTCGAGGCACTCCGACGTGCCGAGGCGGCACGGCGCGAGGCGGCCATGAGCGAGGTCGAGCAGCTGCGCAGACTGGCTGCCGAGCAGGCGGGCCGATCCGCCCAGGAGCACGCGCGACAGAGCGCGGAGCACAAGGCGCAGCTTGAGGCAGAGCGGCGGACCCGAGAGAGGGCGGAGCAGCAGGCACAGGCGGAGCGGCGGACCCGAGAGAGGGCGGAGCAGCAGGCACAGGCGGAGCGGCGGACCCGAGAAAGGGCGGAGCAGCAGGCACGTGCGGCGCAACAGCGCGCCGAAGAGGCCGCGCGACAGGCAGCAGCCGAGGCGGCGGCGAGGGAGGCGGCGGCGAAGGAGGCGGCGGCGCGAGAGGCGGCGGCGTGGGAGGCGGCGGCACGGGAGGCGGCGGCGCGGGAGGCGGTGGCGGCCGAAGCAGCGGCGAGGGAGGCGGTTCTGAGGAAGGCGAGCGAAAGAGAGCTCTTGGATAGAGAGGCGGCAGTCAGGGAGGCGGCGGCGAAGGAGGCGGCGGCGCGAGAGGTGGCGGCGCGGGAGGCGGCGGCGACATCGCGGGAGGCGGCGGCGCGAGAGGCGGCGGCGCGGGAGGCGGCGGCGCGGGAGGCGGCGGCGCGAGAGGCGGCGGAGCGCGAGGCGGCGGAGCGCGAGGCGGCGGCGCGGGAGGCGGCGGCGCGGGAGGCGGCGGCGCGGGAGGCGGCGGCGCGGGAGGCCATCGAGAGGGAGGCTCAGCGGAAGGCTATTGAAGCGATGCAAGCGCTCGATGACTCATGGGGTGCCTGGGCAGATCCGAGCCCTCCGCCGCGCGGCAGCGCCGCTGCCTCCCGCGGCCACGGCGATAGCGGCAGTTCCATCGGCGATGTGGACGGCGACGTCAGCGCGAGCGGCCCGGCGCCCACGACGGCGCCCCTACTGCGCTCCGCGACGACAGTGGCGGCCTCGGCGCGGCTGGCGGTGCCGAAGCGGATTCGTGTGGCACGCGCGGCGTGCGTGCAGCTGCAACGTGCATGGCGCCGTCGCCACCCGCCGCCGACTTCCCGAGCACCAGCATCACGGACGCCTTCGCCACCCGCTACGGTTCGTCCGCCGCTTGCTGCGAAGCCCGCGGCACCGTGGGTGCCTGCCGAGGATCTGATCTCGAGGGGTACCGAGGACGTGATCCATCGAGATCCGATCTCGAGGGGTACCGAGGACGTGATCCATCGAGATCCGATCTCGAGGGGTACCGAGGACGTGATCCATCGAGATCCGATCTCGAGGGGTACCCCGTCACACCTTGCGCCAACCGACCCTACGCGAAGCGCCGGCCGCATCATTGGCCACGCATGGAGTGCTCTGAGCGGTCTTGTCACCCCGCTGGCCCAGCAGGCTGTGCAGCAGGCGGTGACGCAGAGTCAAAAGGCGGTGGAGGTGGCGCGCAAGACGGTCGCCGAACTCGACGACACGGCCGCGCAGTTTGAGCGGCTGTTCGAGGCGGACCTGTCCCAGCAAACCAACTCGAGAGTCGCCCTCCCGAGCTTGGCAGCCATGCTATCGAGCGCCGCCGCCGGCGACGTGGTGCGCCAAGATCCAGCCGCTCCACCGACGCTCTCCGATGCTGTGGGCTATGCCGTGGGCTATGCCGGCGAAGTGGGACGGGGTGCCCTCAGCCTCGCCGCTCGCGTGCCACACACGCCCGCGCCACCCACGCCGGCACCGCTGGCCGCGGCGGAGCTCGTGCGGCGCGCGCGTCGGCGGCTCGCGATGGTCGCAGCCGAGGTGAGCGCCCGAGATGTGGCGGCTGCGCCCGAGGAGGAGCCTGAGGAGGAGGAGCCCTGCAGTGAGGAGGCGCTCGGCAAGGTCTATTATCTGAAGACGCGATTCGCCGGCCGGCGGCTGCTCGGCCATTGGCTCGCGTGGCGCGAGGAGCACACGCGGCAGCAGGCCGCGTTGGGCGAATGAGAGAGCTTTAGCGGCCTTTTAAGTAACTGTCTCGTATGACGGTATGAGTACACAGTGTCTAGACGAAGTACAGCCGGAAGTATCCACTGTATGCCTTGTATGCCTTCTTGCCCAAACTTGCCCAATTGGGTCCAAACAAGGTGTTTGGACACTTTCCGATCCGGATTCCAACAGGAAATCCTGACGAGCAAACATCTCGTCTTCCCACAGCCCGCGGAAGCAGAAGTGCGTCCACAGCCATGGTAGACGAGGGGCAAGCGGCGGCCGATGTTGTCCCGCCAGCGGTGGTCCCCGCGTCGGATTGGGACGCCGCCGACGCGACCGATGGCCTCACCGATGCCATCCTGGGCGCGGACAAAACCACCGGCGGCGATAGCTCAGTCGACTCGCCCCCCATCGGCCTCGGCGCGCCCCGAGTGGAGGGGGCCGCCAGGGCGCCTCCACCGGTCCGCTCGGGGCGGCAGGGCAAGGCTGACGAGGTGCCCGAGCAGCGCCTGGTCACCCGAACAGCGCCCGCTGCCGCGCTCCCGCGCGGTTGTGGCGGGCGGCCGCGGCCGTTGGCAGTGCACCCGCGGACGCGGCGCGCTAACCCGGGCATCCTCAAATGGCGTGGTAGGTCAGGCGGCTTGCAAGCTGCCGTACGCCACGACACTGTGGTTACTCGACGCCTAAGTGTCCTGTGGGGTGCTTCACTTCCGTGTGGTGGTTACAAAAAGTTGGGAAACCTCAGGGGGGGGCGTTGCCCCCCCGGAGGGGGGGCGGCCCCCCCTGGAGGGGGGAGCGCACTTAGGCCACGTGTTTAGGGGCCAGCTGTGGGGAGCCCTTTCCTGTTTTGGGGCTTTCTTGTCAACTGTGAAACGAGACACAGAGAAGAACTGGTAAACCTGGTCGCGCAACACATCACTCTCGAATGAGAGACCGACATCATGCGCACCATTGCGCGTCGACAATCTCCCACAGATCTGCAGAGGTGCCAAGTGTGGCACACAATCTGCACCCTATGTGTCTCACGTTCCCGGGTAGTCGACGGCCTCTTGGGAAGTGACGGGGGTGCTCTATAGAGGGGGGGTAATCAAGTTGCCCCGCGCGCATAGCGCGCGGGTTTTCAGCCCGCCGCAGTCGCGAAAATTTTGGCGATGATATTGACTGTAAATCACTACATTTAGGCCCTGAAATTGATGCCACTCACACACTATTGACTGTGACGTACAAGGTACATGTATGTACCGACTACTACGATGACACACTAGCCACAAATGACAAAAGCAACTGTCTAGCTCACTTATCCGCCCGCTCTCTCGACTGCATGGCCGGGATCCATAACGAGCTTGAGCCTGAAGTCAAGATATCCTTGACCGAAAGCTGGATTGTAGCCTCACACCGCCCTGCGGAGCACACGTCAGCAACGAGCACAAGCTGAGTCGTCATCTGCGTGTGGAGTCAGTCGAGGCTCACAAGGCGGGCATTACACTGTTTGCAGCTGATTGCTGGTCGACTGCTGCTCATCACTGTGCTTGGCCCACTGCTTCCAGCGGTTGGTGGCCGCCGCCTTTGCTGCCTCTTCCTCTAGCAATTCTTTCGCTTTTGCTGCAGCCTTTGCGGCGGCTGCTGCGGCGCGACCACCCTTCTCCTGCCAGTAGCAGGCAGGCAGGCCAGCCTTGCTGCGGTCACCGCCATGGCCACCCTTGCGGATGTATGTCCTCACCATTGAGACGGAAAGAGGGGCGGCAGCCAAGGTGCTGGGTCGCACCTGTCGAGGCGAAGGTGTGCGCGGGATGTTTCGTGAACAAAGTTGGAAATGCTGTTTGTGGCCTTCGCTTAACCGATGCAAGCCGAATTTCCGCGGTTCGGGTGTCTACGCTCCGAGATCTGTCGATTGGCACCCTGCATAGTTGTGCATAGTCTCGCTACTAACGCGTACTAACGATGGTAATCAAGTTGCCCCGCTGACGCGAGAGCACCCCCGTCGCCGTTACACCCCCGTCGACTACCCTTGCTCACGTTGGGATTAATCAGGAAGCGCATCGAATAGATTCGAGAAACCCCCTTGGGCCTCGAACTCCGAGCAGCAGAGCTCCCGATATGTATCCCCATGGTATGCCCAATATCCCAAACGGCGGGGGGACATCTCCCCGGGGTGACGGGGGGTTTGTTATCGAATTTGGGGGGGTTTGTTATCAGGATACGTATCCCATGTATCGTGCATGTATCGTGCATGTATCGTGAACGTATCTTGATGTGTCCCGTTCATATACATCAAGATACATAAAGATACATCAGGATACAACAAGATACATTTGCAGATACGTACCTCTCTGGATACAATTGAGATACATGTATCTCATTATGTATCTCTCATGTATCCCGCATGTATCCTCAATGTATCCTCGAACCT
>Ga0210246_101151_pt1 | contig 22040 bp, 17 predicted proteins | sample ChrtobMetaP3_8mM_FD_155469 | JGI IMG/M metagenome (GOLD analysis project Ga0210246, IMG submission 155469) | Chrysochromulina tobin associated microbial communities from unialgal haptophyte culture, Seattle, Washington, United States - P3_8mM | ecosystem: Host-associated > Algae > Haptophytes >...
CCTCGCCCCCGCCTCCCTCACCCTCCCCCTCGCCACCAGCGATGAGTGTCGTCCGATTCACCCTCGAGCTCAACGGCGACGTCTCCTCGTTCACCCCGAGCGTGCAATCCCAGATCAGGAGCGCGATTGCGGACCAGGCGGGCGTCGACCCATCGGCGGTGGAGCTGACCATATCGCCGGGCAGCGTCATCGTCGGCGTGCGCATCACAACGCCCACGGCGACGGCGGCCTCGGTGCAGTCGACGATGACCCTCGCGACGAGCAGCCCGAGCAGCGCGACCGCCATGCTCGCGAGTGTCACTGGGGTCTCGATCGACGTGCTCGCGGTCGTGACGCCGCCTACAATCGCCAACGTCGCACCGCCACCACCGCCACTGTTGACTGGTGCCGTGGCAGTCGAGACGAGCGGCTCAATCGGGACCATCATAGGCGTCATCGTCGGCGTCATCATCGCTCTTGTCCTCGCCCTGGTCTTCATGCGCCGTCGTCGCCATCTCAATGAGAAGCGCCGGAAGGACGTTGGCCCGCAAGTCCCGAATGACCAACCTGGTGGCCTGCAAGTGCCGAATGGCCGGGAGGCTCATCTGGACGAGAAGGGTGCCGCAGCTCGGAGAGCCAAAGCTGAGAGTGCCGATGAGATGGCGGCCCCGGATGAGATGGCGGCCCCTGAGCCCAAACCCACAGGCGCAACCAAGGCCCTGGAGGCCCCGAAGCTCCGACTTGCAGTCGAAGAAGGATTCGAGCTCCAGAACACGCCGCTCGTGTCCTCGTTCCTGCAGATGTTCTCGCCGAAGCCAGAGGGTGTGCAAAACGTTGCAGAGGGTGTGCAACACGTTTAAGCATGTTCACATGACTCGGCAATGAGGGGGGGTGGCGCGTCTCAGCCCCATTGCGACGGATGTGGGCTCGACTGGTGTTGGAGTCGTAAGCGAGGAAGGAGGGATGAGCTCCGAAATGGGTGCAACGGCCCACGCAGAGGGGATGATGGGGAGCGCTCTGGAGCACGAGCCGGCGGGATGGGACATGATACTGGACAGGGTGAGGCTGAGGGTTCGGACCGCTTGGAGCGAGCGGTTGTGTGCGAGAGGTGCACAGCGAGAAGCCCCCTGGAGGAAGTGTGCATCTCGCCATGTGTCTCCAATCGATTCCACAGGGCAGTGCCACCGGCTGAGTGATTCATCTGTTGCGGACGGTGCTGGGTTTGCAGACACGACGGAGCACTCGTTGTGTCGACTCGTTGTGGACTCCATCCGCGCGCTGTCGTCGTGGTCGCGCGGTCCGCGCAGTGGCTCGGGTGATCGGATGGAGCGTTTGCGGATAGAGCGCGCCCAGCGACGAGCGAGCGCAATTGTGGTTGTCGGTGTCCGCTTGTGAGCTACCGTATGCGGAGCTGTGGAGTGTGACGGGCTGAGGACTCTGCGTGTCTGTGTGTCCGGGCGTCGGGAGAGACGCAATTAACCCATCCGACTCACGTGACGTTTGTTATCCTTTACGGCGCGTCACACAATCGCGCGTACTTACGTATCAGACGTCTCGCCTAGCGCGCCTACGCATTACGCAAGGCCCCTAGCTTACGCCCGCTTTGGTAGCGCTGACCACGTACATAGGGTCGCCCAGGTTGCCGAGGGCGGCGGCCATGATGGCGGCGCTGCTGCCGAAGAGCGAGCCCAGCTTGCCGCCCAGCTCGCTCGCGACGGGCGTGCGCTTCGGCGCAGGGAGCTTCTCTGCGCCGACGTCGACCCAAGCTGGCTTGCCGTCCATCGTGACCTGTGGAGAGTACATAAAGTACGAGCCGACCATGCGCTGGCGGCCGTCGTCATCGAGCGAGAGCCACTTTTGGGCCACCTTGGTCGGGAAGCAGCGGTTCGAAAAGGAGAGAAGGACGCGCCCACCCGGCCGCAGCACTCGATGGAACTCACTGACCACCTCCCGGGGACGGATCAGGTAGTCGATGGAGACGACGCACAAGATGTTGTCAAAGGACGCGTCGTCAAAGGGCAGCTTCGGCTCGCGATTCAGGTCCGCTTGCACCCATTCGGTGAGCTGCGTGTTCGCCTCGAGCTCGCGTGCGTTCATCCCTACACCCACGACCCGGCCGTACTTGACGTCCTTGGGCAGGTGGCTGATCCAGCTCGAGCACACGTCGCACAGGTCGGCGCCTGGCGTGAGCGTTTGCTTGTAGTACTGCGTGAGCGCGGCGATCGCTCCGTCGTCGATGTGCGTCACGAAACGCGGCGCGCTGTAAAAGTTGAAGTCTGGCGACTCATCCATCCTCGTGAAGTCCTCGTCCGTGTAAGGCCACGAGGCGGGAAACTCGCTCGCCGAGAAGGTCGTGCGCATGCTCAGCGGCCGGCTGCGTGCGGCGGTCGTACTCGCTGGTGCTCGCAACGCGGACGCGAACGCGCACATTCCGAGTGTGCGAAGGCGCACGAAAGGGATTCGCATTCTATTGCGGCAGACAACGAAGAGTTCCGTGAATCTTCGCTGCGCGTGCTCTTGGGCGCTTCGAGTGGCGCTCCGCTTCTGCCCCCTTTGCCAACCCCCGTGGAGGAAAGCTTCAATGCTATCAAGGTCTCTAGTAACGAAATCGATATATGGAGAACGCAGGATCGATCAGAACGTCTCGCAACTCGCAGCAGTCTAGCTCCTGTGTGCTGTGCTTTGCTGTGCTGTTCCCTTGCGTGCGACAGGGCCATGATCACGTCATCGCCCAGGCTCGGCTGGGGCGTCGACGACCGCACCGGGGGGATTCGGAGTGCACGGCTCCCAATCCTTTGGGGTCTGCCATGCGCTCGACGGGACCGGCACATCGACCATAAACTGTGAGTAGCTCAGGACCGACCGCACGGAGCCGGTGGCTGTCGGCTGAATCGTGTACTGTACGACAATGCTCGTGTTGGACTCGAAGACGTACGTCTGCACCGTTGCGGTCGACGTCAAGGTCCAGAGCTCGCATGCACTCGCCGTCGAGGGGGGGGGGCACGGCACTGAGCCCGTGAAGGTGTAGCCAGCACCCAGCGCCGAAAACGGGTTGATGCACTGATCCTGGACCATGGGCGAAGGCCCTGCGGTGGTGCACTTGGAGTTGCTGTAGAGCACCTTGTAAATCGTGTCGTTGTTGGCAGGATCCACGATCACGATATTGCCGCTGGCGGGCAGGTACTGAATCCGCTGCCGGAGATCGCAGTGAGGCGGGCCGGCGGCGAACTGGAACCATTGCTGTAATTGTTGAGGGGCGGCCATTCCACTGGTGAGGACTCCCTCGGCGATCAGCGTCTTTACATTTGTCAGTGGCCAGGTTGGAGACGCAGCGAGCACAGCTAGAGGTAATAGACCCAAGAGCATCTCGACGGTTTTCGGGACTGTGAATTTGCTGTTAATACTGGGGCTGCCTACTGTCGTACCTCAAATTCTGTTCTACTATTCACACCATTCAGGAGCGCAAGCATCCCTGGCCTATTGTTCGCCGCAGCAATCTCCAATGCCGTCTTGCCCGACCGCGCGTTCGCTAGAAGTGGCGAGGCGCGCCGGTCGAGGAGCGCCGCGGCGATGGACACGTGGCCGCATCGGACGGCCAAGCCCAGCGCTGTCCAACCGTCACGCCCCGGCGCATCCAGCAGCGCCTGTTGGCATGAGTCAGTCGCGCCCGCGACAGCGCCCGCCGCCGTCGCTGCCTCGGCCACGTGGAGGAGCGCCGTGATGAGCGCCTCATTCGCCTCGAGCACAGCGAGGTGGAGAGAGGTCTGTTGCTTGTACCGGCACAAAGGGTCAGCGTGTGCCTGCAGCAGGCGGCGCGTGAGCGCCTCCGCATGGGCACCTTTGCGCACGATCGCGAGGTGCAGAGGCGTGCGCTGCGACTGGTCGACCGCGTTCACGTCCGCACGGCTCGCCAGGAGGAGCTCGGCGAGCTGTTCACACCGGTAAGCCCTCTCTGATGTGACGCAGCCGTCGCCCTCGTCCTCGTCCTCGCTTTCGTCGCCCGCGCGCAGCTTCGCCGCGTAGTGCAGCGGCGAGCACTCCGAGCCGTTTGCGGCATTCACGTCGGCACCGCACTCAAGCAGCAGGCTCGCGGCCGCCAAGGAGCCCCACCGCACGGCGAGGTGCAGCAGAGTGTCGCCACTGGCCTCATCTTTCTCGTTCACGGACTCGCCGGTCGCGAGAAGGGCCTTGAGCTTTGCGGCGTTGTTCTCGATCACCGCCGTGCGCATGCTGGACGTGGGAGCGACGGCTTCCTTCAGGGAACCCTCGCCGGAAGGGCGTGAGCCGCGCGCCGCACCGCTCCTAGCGGCCGCTCGCACTTTGGCGCTCCACCACAGGGTGAGGATCCCGAAGGCGACGAGCAGGCAAGCTGTGGCGATGCGCTGGTTGTCAATGGTCGGCATGAATTATAAAAGTGTGAACATCCAATCCCTGAACTCTGTTACAATGTACCCTGATCTCAGCGATAGTGGAGTGATCCGCGGAACTGGTCAGGTCTGCGGAGATCGTCGTAGACGGCGACGCGGCTGCGCCCTCGGCCGCCTTCCCCAAAGCCGCCTTCCCCACGTCCGCCTTCCCCACAGCCGCCTTCCCCACAGCCGCCTTCTCCACGTCCGCCTTCCCCACAGCCGCCTTCCCCAAAGAGAGCTCGTCGGACGGACTGCAGCTGCTCGTCCTCGCGAGAGAGGGCCGCAGCCCAACGCTCTCGGAGCACGTCGGGCTCCTCTGGCACCTGAGCACCAAATTAGGAAAGGTGCACCAAATTAGGGTAGGAGCACCAAATTAGGGTAGGAGCACCACACATTTAGGAAGGTGCATGTGGTGGTGAGCGGCGGCCAGGGCATGGGAGGTCGCGGTCAGGGTATGGGAGGTCGCGGGAGATCGTACCCAGTCATCCGTGAGGTACTCGCCGCCGCCGCCGAGCATCGTTTTGAGCCGGTCGATGGCGAGGGCGGCGCTCACGCCCACATTGAAGCTGTCGCTAAACCCGTCCATGGGCAGGTACACCCGTCGCTGGCATCGCGCGAGCATCTCGCTCGACACCCCGGTGGACTCGGTGCCTGGTGAGGGAGGCCGTCCAGTGCAATGAGAGGTCATCAGAGGTCCTCAGAGGCCCTCAGAGGTCCTCAGAGGCGGTACAAGGCGACCCGTTTCGGGATGCTATCTGGTCTGAAGAGGGAGGCAATCAGCATGCAATCAGCATGCAATCCTCGTGCAATCAGCGCACCGAGGCACAAGGCGACCCGTTTTGGGATGCTCTCAGGTCCCATCCACGGCGCTCCGGGCACGAGGACCGAGGCCGCCTGGCCCAGATCGGAGGCCCACAGCTCACAATCCGGCACCTCCTTGAGCGCCGCCAGCACGCCCTCCACGTTCTCAAAGTCGCGGATCGTCAGGAATCTCGCCGCACCTCGGCCGTGCATCGCATGGTCAGCGTCAAACTCGGCGTCCGCGGCCCAAGCCAGGCCACGTCCGGCGCGCTCGCGCGCCCGTGCCCTCCTCGAGCCAGGCTTCACTGGATCGTCCGTAACCTTGCGGTTATCATCCGCGCGCGCGAAGGCAGCCCCGCGCTCCATGGCCGCCACACGGCTGATTGTCCGCCGAGATAAATAGCGTTCCGCGGGAGGTCCGATGATCCAAATCTGCTGTATACCCATGGATTCGCATGTGCGGAAGATGGCGCTGTAGTTGTGCCCGTCCGCCAGACGCTCTAGGATCAGAATGAGGCGCGCCGTCCGGCGCGACAGCACCGTCTCGATCCTCTTCGCGACCCGCAAGGCGTCATTAGCCTTCTCAAAGTGGATTGGTGCCGATTGAGAGGAGGACTCCTCCAGGAACCTCAGCCGTGACCTGGGCATCGTCCACCGGAGCGTGCTGCGATGTAATGGCACAAGGCATTTGGCGCACCTGAGGAGTGCTGCCACCGCGATGATGACGAGTCGCATCGGTATAGAATTTCGTGCAAGAATTTCGTCACGTGTGGTATGAATATTCAGTCATGAATTCCCACAACGGTTGTCGCGTCTGTCGAGTTAACGTTCACACAACACGTAAACGGTACCAGCATGAATAAATTAGCGACATGTAGCGCCTTTATGTGCCACGTCAATGTATTTATCGCGAAGACGACATCGGTAGACGATTGACGTGTCAGCGCGGTCCAAAATCAGCAATCGCGATCGTCTTCAGGGTGCGCGCGTTGCGAAGCACGACGTTCTTGGCTTGATTTCCGGTAGCGACGGCCTCAAAGAGCTCGCCAACGGCTGCGGCACTGCTGTAATTGACGCACGCGGAGAAGAACGTTCCTTCGGCTCCACCGTCCGTACCGCCCGCGAGCAAGTGCGCGTCGCACGCAAGCTCGAGGACGGCGGCGTGGTCAAAGTGGCCACCCACCCCCAGCATACTTGGGAGAATGGGCGCGCGGAAGACGCTGCGTGGTAAGCTCTCGGCAGTCAGGTCGCGCAGCCGATCAACCGCTGGAAGCAGGACGCTCGCCGTGGTGAGCTTGCGCGCCGCGCCGACATCTGCCGCAACGAGCGACGCCAGGTGCGCCCTCTCATTTTCGGTCCAAGAGGTCGGCGCTCGCTCGCGCCCGTTGGTCACGCGTACAAACTTGCGCTGTGCACTCGCGACGCATGCACCCTCATTGGTCGTGATCATGGCACCAAATGTGATGCTCGTGGGGCCAAACTCTTCTGCCCACGTCGATGCGACAAGCGCCGCTGGGCCGCCTCCGATGTGCGCACGCGGCTGTGTCGGATCGGAACCGACGGCAAAGGGAACGGCGCACAGCATGCGCGCGTCCTGTTCAACTCGCACTGCTTGCGCCACGCAGAAGGCATCATGACTTTTTGCTCCAATGAGCAGCTCAAAGTAGGTCGGCGAGTGCCACATCGCGGAGTCCAAGAGGCGGAGGAGTGGTGCTGCGCGCACGGCGCCACTTGCTGAGACGTGGGCCGACGCGCTGATGGTCGCCGGGATGGAGGAGATCCAGCGTCGCTGGAGTAAGGGTCGCATGTTTTCGCCGCCGTGACAAAAGGAGAGAAGTCACGCTAGAAAGCAAAACAAGTTCTATCTACCTACATGTACTTTTCTGTGTAACATTTTGTCGTCGAGACCGCACTTTCCTCGACTCTTCCCTGCTTCCCTGGTGAGGTACGCTCGTCATCCATGCCGCGCGTGGTCAATCCCGTCACCGTGGTCGAGCTGCCAGGCAAGGTAGCCATCAATGAGCTCTTTGGCGGCGCGTCGTGCGCGCCGTGTGGCTCAGCTCTCGGTCCCGACATCTCGCTGGCCCACGTCAAGGCCAAGGCAGGCTTTGCCGAGGACTGGCAGGCCCCGGCGTTCGATGAGTACGTGCTGGTGTTGAAAGGGTCGGTGACCATCGAGCATGCCCACGGTCCACCGGCTGTGGTTGCGGCTGGGTGCGGCGTCTATCTCGCCAAGGGCGAGCGCGTCCGCTGGGTCTTCAAGGAGGATGCCGAGTATGTGCCGATCTGCCTGCCCGCCTTCTCGCCGGCCAACGTCTTCCGCGAGGAGCCGGGCCACCCTCCGCCAGTTCACGACTCTCACACGCACATCTACCATTTGGTGCAGAAACCGCTCTGGGAAGCGTGCAAGGCCAAGGGCGAGACGTACTATGTGAGTCCACCATCGATCCCAGACTGACGACGCTGTATGCTCACATCCTCGCCCCGCCCCATGTGTGCTTCCGCGTGCTTCCGCGTATGCAGCCGCCCACTTACGAAGTCGACGGCTTCACGCACGCGACCGCCGACCCCTCCTTCCTCATCGGCGTGGCGAACCATTTCTACAAGACGACGCAGCCCGAGTGGATCTGCCTTGGGATGACGCGGGCCTCGCTCGCCGCCGCGCAGATCACGTTGAAATTCGAGGACCCGTCGCCCGTGGGCACCACGCAAGCCCTGAATCAAGAGCAGAGCGGCGGGCAGAGATTCCCGGTGCGCATGCGCCCGCCCCTCCACCGCCCTAATATGGACGGTGATGCATGCATGCATGCGCCCGCCCCTCTGACCATCACCTCGGCGGCACATCTCCCTCGGCGTCACCCCTCCACCACCCTAATATGGACGCCGTCTCTTTGGCCCCCGATGTTACGCCCCTGACCCTCCCGTCTCACTTTTGATACGCAGCACATCTACGGCGGCATCCCGCCCACCGGCGGCGTCGTCTTCGAGGAGCGCCCGGTACGACGCGCGCCCGACGGCACCTTCCTCTCCATCGACGGTCTCGTCGACGGCCCCTCGCCGCCCCGATGGCCCTCGCCATCAGTTTCGTCACTCAACAAGGCGTTCTTCGCGGCGGCCGCTATGCTCGCTGCGGGTCTCATCCTCGGGCAGCGCAGCCGCAAGTAGCGCCGTACGGGGCAGCACGTAGCGCCGTACTGGGCAGCGCAAGTAGCGCCGTACTGGGCAGCATTGCGCAGCGGTAGCTGCCGGTGGCTGCCGTTGCGCCGGCCCTTCCCCGCCCTGCCCCTGCTGCCGTGCCCGTCAGGCGGAGAGAGTGAGCCAGAGCTACCAAATGGAATCGGGCGATGAGGCGCGCACCGGCCCGCAGCCGCCCGCACGCGGCACAGCGGGGGGCACACCGAGACACCGAACCTTGCCGCGCGTGTGCACCCGTTGTAGGGCGTTTTTAAATGGTGTGGAGAGTGTACTACATGAGCAAAAGACGTGAACGTGAACGAAGAGTTTGTCAACAATTTAGGCCCGGGCCGTCGTGGTGTTACGCGCGTGCCCGGAGATCTCGAAGCCCAATCTCGATGGTGCTCCTCGAGCTCGCGCCATCGTGGGCGTGTACACGGACCTAGTCTGTTTCATGGGCGAGGCTGCAGCAGCGCAGCGATCGTACGCGTCGAGTCTCCTTCCGTAAAGTTCCATCGAGTCCATCACCTTTGTTGCTGCGCAGCTGCCGCATGCTTCGCAAGGACCTCCTGGACCTTTGCATGTGACGTCATGTATTTGTGCACGCACCGGTCGACGCAGGTCGCCTCGCCCACACTAAGCTCGGGCTCCTTGTACATGGCAACGCACTTGCGAAAGCACTGATCAGTCATCCTGCCAAAACATTGACGGCGGTCGCGTGCGTGAGCGCGGATGGGTGGATGAGCTCATGGGCCAGCGCGGAGTGGCACTCACTTGTTGAACATGTCGGTCATCGCCTCAAGCTCATTCTGTTGCGCCGCCTGCATCTACAGCGTCCGACTGCTATCGACGTGCACGCACGCGGCGCCGAGCGACGCACTCCGAGCGACGCTCTCCGCGCCGACTTGTGAACAGTTGCAAATCGTGTGAACAGATGCAAAAAGAGAAGTTTCTTGGACAGGTGGCGACAAACACAGCTCGTGCCATCGTCATACACGCTGCATTAAATCACCCATTATCGTACGGTCGCGCTGTCGGCGCAGTGTAACAGAACACTGAACATCGAAGCTGCCATGGCGCCCATCATGGGATCCCTCGTCCATGGCTGGTTGTTGCGCTCTCTGCCAGACGCGGCTCTCTCATGATCTCGAAGCATGCACGGGATCCGTTCCATGGGACCCTCGCCCTCCCAACGGCACGTTACCGGTAGGCCGTTCATCATCATCGCACGCGCACCCGCCACCCGGCAAGGCGCGTGGTACTGCGCACTTGTATGCGCGGACGTACACGCCCATGGCACGCGCCCAGCCAAGGCGCGTGGTACTGCGCCTCTCCCCGCGCTTCCTCACCGTCCCATGCACAAGTAGAGACTTCCGAAGTCGTGACTTCCGAAGCAGCAGCGATCTCGCCGCGATCTCACGGAGCGTCGACGGGTAGACAGATCGCGCGCTTGACCGCGATGGTGACGCAGCTCACCGGCCCGTGCCACCAGGGCTCCGCCCGCGCAATCGGCGTAACCACGATTGGCTTCGCGGGCGCCCCCCCCCCCCCCCCCCCCCCCCCCCCCCCCCCCACCCCCCCCCCCCCCCCCCCCCCCGCCACTACCCAGCCCAAGGGGAAGATGGACTCGGGCTCCGCGAGGTGCACTGACACCACCTTGGTGGTGGCGGCCTCGGTCTCCGTCTTCGCGTTGGCCCCTAGCTCCTGATTTTGATAGCTGGCCTCGGCCTGCTGCGCATGCGCCTGCACCTTCGTGGCGGAATCGTTCTCCATTCGGCTTGGCGAAGCGGCGGCAGCCGGAGTGGCCGTTGGAGCTGGAGTCGGCACTGACGGCGTGTCCACCAGCACCGTTGGTGCCAACGCAGAGGGCTTCGCTTTCTTCTTCCTGGTGAACGAAAGCGAAAAGATGCTCGTCCGCGGGGCTGTCGCATCAATCTCAACAGCGCTTGCCGATCCCGGCGACGAGGCGACGCCGGTCGTGGAGTTCGCACGGGCCGGCGACGCCTTGGCGCCTTTCAACTTGTTTTGCTTCTTGGGCGAGGGAGAGGGCGAAGTCGCGTCTGCTGCGGCCATCGTGAAGAGTGCAGCGGACGGCGGATAGACAGCGGCCAGCCCTTGCGGCACGAAGGCGGCCTGATTGAGAGCGACGGGTATCGTGTTCAAGAGTGCCAAACAAAGCGGATTCTGTTTCGCGAATCTCTGGATTCGTGTGGTGACGAGGCGTCACAGTATCACAGAACGAGAAGAAAGAGCTCTATCGTCCTCGTAAGTGACAAGAACGATAAGAAAGAGACCAGCGTCACAAGAAGGCGTCGGACTTTTCAGGCGCGTTGACAAGACGAATCGTAAACAACAGATGATCTACGTGAGTCTCCTTGTCTTGTCTTGTCTTGTCTACAATGTTATACGTGATTCTGTGCATCGAATGCGTCAGTGCCCGCCACGGCGGCCGCATGCGCGGTCGGCATCGACGAAAGCCGTCGGCCGACGTCCCGGCGAGCAGCGTGGATGACGCGCCTCGGCGGCCGCTCTCGGTGCTGCTCGACACGCTCAACCGCACGCACGACCCTAGCGTGGACGGTGACGCCATCGCGCGGTCGTTTGGTCGTGCCTACCGGGTGCGCGGCCCGGAGCAGCCTTGCCGCAACCGCACGAGCTTTGGTGATGGAGGTGCGAGTTCAGGGCTGCAGTCGCTGCCACCGCCGCCAGAGGCGCCGGGATCCTCGCGCGCGACGTGCGCCGACTTGCGCGCTTCGCGCCACGAGGCCCTCGCTGGGGTTCGGCTCGTCCTCGGCGTGAGCACCGCTCCCGACAAGTGGGGCGAGCGGCGGCGCGTCGGCATCCGTGAGACGTGGCTGCGCTGGCCGAGCGTGGGCCGAAGCGTGGTTTCGTGCTTCGTGCTCGGCCGGCGCCAGCTGAACGCCTGCTCCACGCCCAAGTGCTTCGCGCGCAAGGCGCAGCTCGACGGGGAGCAGGCGCAGTACGACGACATCGCCTGGCTCAACGGCACGCTTGATGGGCAGGTATGGCCTCTGCTTGGCGCTGATTGGTGCTGATTGGCGCTGATTGGTGCTGATTGGCACCGATTGGCGCTGATGGCCTCTCATGGCTTCTGATGGCCGCTGACCTAGCGTTGATTGGCGGCGCCGCTCTGCCCCATCGAGGCTGCATGCAAGTGCTCACCACGGCGCCATTCCCTTTCCACAGGGCCCGTTCACGACCATCACCAAGGTGTACCACTGGTATCGAATGGTCTCCGAGCTCCTTGGGATGATCGACTTGCGGACTGCTCAACCGTTGAGTGACGAACTCCTGGCCGCGCACAGTGTGCGCCACATTGCAAAGGTGGACGACGACACCTTCCTCAACCTACCGGTATGCGATCACTGAGGACCACTGATGACCACTGATTGCCACTGACGACACCTTCCTCAACCTACCGGTATGCGAGGCGCTCCGCAGATGGACTCTGATTGCGTCTGATTGCGTCTGATTGCGTCTGAGTGCGTCTGATGGCGCCCGATGGCGCCTGATTGCGCCTGATTGTGCCAGATGGACCCTGAGTGCGCCTGAGTGCGCCCGATGGCGCCTGATTGCGCCCGATGACGCCCGATGGCGCCTGATTGCGTCTGATGGCTCGTGCGTGCCCCTGTTGGATTCCTAATTTGGCAGGTGCTCGAGGCCGAGCTCGCGGCGCTCCAGTGCACTCGACGTCTCTACTATGGCGTCTTTGCCTTTGGGGGGTGATGACCACTGATGACCTCTGATGACCTCTGATGACCACTGATGACCACTGATGACCTCTGATTGCCACTGATGAGCGCTGATGAGCGCTGATGACCTCTGATGACCTCTGATTGCCACGGATTGCCACGGATTGCCACGCAGGTACAACCCTCTCACCTTCCTGATGGCCTCTGAGGACCTCTGATGACCTCTGATGACCTCTGATTGCCACGCAGGTACAACCCTCTCACCTTCCTCAAGTGCGGGTTCGACTATGATTATCGGGGCAATCGGTATCGCCGGTGCGGCTGCTCTCGAATGCATGCAAGTGCCCACCACGGCGCGCGCGAGAGGGGACACTCGTGCGGCCTGCTCACGAATGCATGCAAGTGCCCACCACGGCGCGCGCTCTTCCCCACAGGTACGGATGCGCGGGGGAGAGGGCCCGTGCTGACGGGTCGATTTCACACCCGCCCTTCCCTTTCACGTGTGGGTCGATTATGCTCGCGTCGACACAATTGATAGTACGTCGTGGCGTGAACTCGAATGACGTCTCTGATGACCTCTGATGACCTCTGATGACCTCTGATGACCTCTGATGACCTCTGATGACCTCTGATGACCTCTGATGACCTCTGATGACCTCTGACTGCGTCTCTAATGGCGTCTCTGGTAGCCCCCTGATGGCCGCCTGATGGCCCCCTGATGGCCTCCGTCATCAGGTGCGCGTGGCGACCGAGCCAGCGATCTTACGGTTCGTCAAACGCTCCGAAGCAGCTCATCACACTGATGAGGACGTGGCGCTCGGATTCTGGCTCTCGAGATATCATCTCGCAGGCGAGCCCATCACGTACGTGCGTGTGAACGACCGGCTGGCGAACCTAGCATGCTTCTACCAAAAGGGGCTGTACAAGCGTCCGACACCGAACGCCGTCGGCGTGCATTTCGTCAAGTCGGCCGGGGGCATGCACTATGTGTGGGCCGTCATTCATGACGGCATGAAGCCCAACGCGACGCTCTGCCGGACGGCCACTGGCGACGGCCGGCTGTGACGTGTGAGCACACGCGGTGTCTGGAGCAATGCCGATGACGTGGCACGCGTGGGGACACGGCCGTCCGGTCGTGCGTCGAGATGAGAGGTTTTCGTTTCACTGCACTTGGTAAGTGTGTTGTTGCCGTTAAGCCGCGTCGCACCTCACGTGGTACCGGCAACCGGCGACACCGGCCCCGCGCGACCCGGCGCCCCGCTTGAGCAGTGCCACACGCACCGCCCCCGAAGCCCATTGCCAACCGGGGGTAGGTCTGATCTACCCCCCTTACGATGCCACGCTCCTCGACGCACGCGCCTCCCGCTGAACCTTAAGCGCACCGCGGGCCGCCCAGGGCCCACACTTGACGGCGCCGCGGCGTTCCAGCGCGTCGCTCTTCGCAGCGCGCGTTTCAGCTCGCCTCTTCAATGACGAAGCGCATGCGATGCAGCCGCCGGATCTCGTCGTGCGAGAGCGTTGCGATCGCGCCATCGTCGTAGATCGCCACGAAGGTCTGGGTGCCCGCGTCGTACGAGAGCAGATCGAGGAGCACGCCCTCGTCGCCGTGGGCGCGGTCGATGAGCGTACCGCCGCAGAGCTCCGCTGGAGCCGCCAGCACAGCGGCCTCCACGGCTCCGTTCGGCTCCGCGCAGCCCGCGAATCGCAGCCGCGGAGCGCACGGCGGCGGCGGCAGCTCCGACGACGTGGCGTCTCGGAGGACCTCGTCGTCGTCACTGAGCTCATCACAGCTGGGGAGCTCGTGCCACGTGTCCCAGTGAGCGGCATGCGCCGTGGCGATGCCGACGCCGCGCTCGTGCAGCCACGAGGCGCTGTCACCACCCGCGTCCTCCTCTGCGAGCAGCTCGGTGATGAGGAGATGCGCGGCAGCATGGGAGGCAGCCGCGCTGCCTGCCGAGGAGTGCGGGAGGCAGCCGAGGAGTGCGGCGAAAGCCGCGGTGCTGGCCGAGGACGACTCGCTGTCGGCCGTGCCACGGCGTGCGCGCTGGGAAGACATGAGAAGCGGGCCGTCACCACGATCGACCTGTCGCAGCGCTTCGCCTGCCGCGCTACGGACGATCCACTCGACCGCGCATGGCTCCCGGGACTCTCGGCCTCTCGGGTTATGGAGGTCAGAGTCGTTGTTCATAGTTCTTGATTAGCATGAATACCTCCTGATGACGGTGGACTAGGCCGCCGCGCGAGTTTCGTCATTGACGAAACCGAGTTTCGTCAGCCGTTGACGAGACGCGCGCGGCCGAGTCCCACCGTATGCGACCCCGGGCAGGACCTGTAGTCCCCCTGCGGACACGGTCTAGACCTCTAGCCCGTGCAACCACCTCGCCTGGCTGGCGTGTGGACCGCGGAGGACACATGGCATGCCCGGTAACATTCTATCACAGCATGATGTATGTACCCGTACCCCTATCATGCGACACAGGTGCGGCGAAGGGTGAGGGCGATTGATTGACTGAGGCGAGGGACGCTGAATGGACTCCATCGAAAGGCGAAGGACTGTGCGAATTCGCGAGGTCCGGTTCGTCACATTCTGAAACGCCCGCGGCGTTTGGGCTTACCGTTACCGAACCTGATTGTGGGTTCATCGTTTCTCGCCTCTCTCTTCCCTCTCATAACCGCGTTAAGTACTTAACTTTGATTATGGAGGTCAGAGTCGTTGTTCATAGTTCTTGATTAGCATGAATACCTCCTGATGACGGTGGACTAGGCCGCCGCGCGAGTTTCGTCATTGACGAAACCGAGTTTCGTCAGCCGTTGACGAGACGCGCGCGGCCGAGTCCCACCGTATGCGACCCCGGGCAGGACCTGTAGTCCCATCCGTTCTGCCGGGGTGGCCATGGAGATCATGCCCGTCAACGTCGACCCATCCGGCGTGAGCTGTGAGTGGTCGCCTCGGTAGGAGTTTGGCCCAGTTAGGACCCCCGAGACGCCGGCGTGAGTCGAGATAATCAGACGTTAACAAGGCGCGGCGGCCCCGCCTTCCTGACGCGTCGCTTGATGGACGCGTCGGTCAGGGCGGCTGCGACCGTGTCGTGCGTGGCGGGGTAATAGTGTCCCTCGCATTCCACGACGTACGTGTGCTTGGAGAGATTGCCCGCCGTGAATGTGTACGCGCCGGCGTACGCGACGACGCGCGCGTCCGAGTATTCTCCGTCGTCCAAGCCCCAAAATGAGTTGTGAAGACGAACTGATTGCCCGATGACGCCCCAGCTGTCCTCTCCTGCGTGGGCGAGCGCGCAGTCCCCGATGTTGTAGAGCGCTCGTTTGGCGTCCGGCTCGGCGGTGCCTTGAGCGACGTCGCCGGTGAGCGGGGTAGCGCGGCGCTTGCCGCGCTTCGTGCCGCCTCCGGCGGCGGGGTCGTCTCGCGCGGCTCGGCCCGCTTTGGCTGTGCGGGCAGCCTCTGCGTCGATGGCCGCGAGCGTGGCTTCGTTCTCGGCCAGCACGGCCGTGGGGTCCACCTCGGGTAGGTCTTCGGGCGCGGTGCCGCCGGACTCGACGCGCATGTCCGTGGCCATGTCGACGTAGTCGGCATACCGCTGGGCCTTCATGCGCGCGTAGATGCGCATGGCCTCGGGTGTCTTCCATCGTACCAGAGACTGGATGACGCCTTCGACAGCATCGACGGCGATGCCGTTGGTTCGAGCCCCGCGCCGCGCGTAGAGGCGGGTGGCGATGGTTATGCGACAGCTGTGCCAGGACCGCTTCGCCGCCTCCGCCTCCGTCATGACCTTGAGCAGGATCGCGTGGAGCAGCGCGTTGGCGTGCGTGCCGGTGAAAGGCTTGTTGTCCCCCGTGGGCGAGAAGGCGGGCCACACTGAGCGCTCGCGCTCCGGGCACGGGTGCGCCAGCTCCCACTGCTGCCAGCGCCGCGCAAAGTTGAGGGGATTCGTGTCATCGAAGCGGAACCACATGTCCCGCCCGCCCCACTCGATGTTGAGGCGGTCGCACTTGGAGGGTGCGGACTTGCCCCGCAGCAGGTCGCCGGACTTGCGGGAGGCGATGACCTCGGGGGAGCTCGGTAGGTCGTTGCCGTCCTTGTCGACCCATGTGAAGCTCGCGCGGCGCGCGAACGAGTCACCTTCGAATGAGGCCGTCCATTCGTCCTTGCGTGCGCCGGTGGAGAGAGCGTAGCAGAACGCCGTGAGGACCGCCATCCGCAGTACGTCGCTCCACGCGGTGAGGGTCGTATCGGGGTTGGTGAGGAGCGCGACGATCTCGAGCATGTGCTTGCTGGAGAAGGGCTGCTTCCGGTTGGGCACGAAGGCCTCGTCGCCCCAGCGTGCCTTGTATCGCGCGCAGATGCCCTTGAGGACGCCGCGCACCTCGGTGAGCTCGGGGGTGTATCGCCCGCAGTCGCGCATGACGCGCCGCCAGCCATATAGAGCGAGCAGCGCGCTCGTGGGCATGCCTTGCCCGTAGCCCGCACGACGCCGCCGTGCGGACGGGGCGATCATCTGAGCGATCCAGACGAGCGCTAGAATTGCGAACCATACCTCGCAGAGTACATCGGTTGAGGTGTGGACGGCGCGCGGCCGCATCCACGGGTTCTCGGTCGCTTCAGCGAACCGCTTGACCCACTTGAAACCCCACTCATCGGCGCCCGCGGTACCGTGGGGGATGCCTGCGTCGCGTGCCTCGGTGGCGTCGATGACGATGCCGTGGAGCAGGCTGGGCCGATCGGGACACAACGCATACTGCGAGTCGTGGGTCGTGAGCCTGTGCGCGACGTCGTGTGCAGCCAGCCGCCGCGCCTCTGCGGCGGTGGCGGGCTGTGGCGACCGTGCGCGAATTCGCGGATGGGCTGCGATCGCCTGATCGATCGCCTCTGTGGAGAGTGCGCCGTGCGTCCGGCGCGGGGAGCTACGGCGCGTCATCTCTTTGATGGCCTCATCGATCGTGATCTCTGAGCCGGCTGTCGGGGCGTGGGGAGGCAGCTGGGGGGCGGCGCCGGCGAGCACCAGCGGGGGGGACGGCGCCACCGCTGCGACGGCGCCCTGCCAACCGCGCCGCGAAGCCGCCTGTCGCGGGGGCAAGGGCGTGCCCAGGGCAGCGAACGCCTTGGGCGTGGGCGGCGGTCGGCGCGCGCCGAAGAGCAGCTTGGGTGACGCGGACGCCGCGTCCTGCGCGTTCGGCATATCGCCGATCATATTAGGATTGTGTGTGCCCCTCGCTGTCGCGTGTGCGACGGTGAAATCCTCCCAGGTCGCGTCGATGGCGGCGCGGAACTCGTGCCAGGCGGCAGAATGGTGGGCCCGTGCGATGTCATCCAGCGTCTCTCGAGGCTGCGTGTACGGGGCGTCCGAGTGATGGGTCCCCCCGAGCGCGGCGGGCGCGGTGGAAGATGCGCCGTGCGGAAGGCGTCGTTCGGGCACGCTCCGTCCTCGGGGCGTGTCCGTCCAGGGTAGCATGCGCCCCTCCTCGAAGGAGGGGCCGCCGGCGGGCTGTGAGTCCGCCTCGTCGCCCCCGGGTCCGATGCACAGTTGCTCAAGATCCTCGTCGCTGAGCGTCTGCAGCGCCATTTGGAGGATGGCCGTCTCGTCAGCGGACGGCGTCGCAGGTCGGGCTGCCCCTTCGCGTGCAGGGCCGCCTCGTGTCGTGAGGATCGAGGCCACGTACGCGCCCCTTGCGCGCTTGGGCGTGCGCGGCGTCGCTGTGCCTGGTGGGGTTGTCGCGCCGGGCGGGGACGGTGGAAAGGTCGGTGGCGGGGCGCCGTCAGGTGGGCCAGCGCGGTGTTGCTCGTCGCTGAGCGAGACCAGGCTATCGATGGCGGTGACCTCCTCGGGCGAGCAAGCCGCAGGGGTGGTGCTCGCCTGGGCAGTAGAGCCTTCTGGCGCCGACGCGCCCGCCGTCGCTGCCGCCGCTGCCGCCGCCGAGCTCGCCTCTGCGAGCATGCATTCCTGGATCTTGTCGACCCATTCTTCGCAGGTGCGAACCTTGCAGCCATGGGCTAGGGCGGCGTGTGCGGGCGATGCGTATGCGTGCGGCCTGCGGAGGAAGCGGCACGCCGCCCTAACGGCGGCGAGCGCGGATGGCCTGATGGTCCGTGTGCCCACGCGTTGGGCGATCAGGACGGCGAGGCGAGCCGCGTCTGCAGCCGTCGCATCGCTGTCGAGGGCGTCGTCGAGGAGGGTGAGGAGCTCGTCCATCGAGTACTGGGCGATGGGCATGTCACCAGTCATGGCGAGATTGTGCACGCCCCTCGACGTCGAGTGCATACCGCCCATTGGCGCCTCGTCTTCCGACGCGTCGGAATCGTTGAGGTCGAAATGTGGCAGCTGCGTGACCGTAGCCCGCCATTCGAGCCAGGCGACGCGCCTGATCCCGAGCCATTCCTTAAAGACTCGCATGGCCTGCTCAGCGAGGTCTTGGTCGACGTGATGCGGGCGGTGCGCCATGTCGTTGAGGCGACGTCGCCGCGGTGCGCGCGCAGCCAGGTCGCACTGGCATTGACACATGCATGTGTAGCCGCAGGTGACCGGCCAGCATAGGTCGCAGAATTGCCCCTCGCCCGGGTAAACAGGTAACGGGCATGCGGGGCAGGCGCACCAAGCTACTGCGCCCTCCGGAAGCGGGGGAGGCGGTATCCGCGCAATTGCGTGACGTTGGTTGCCCTCGGCTGGGTCATGTGCGACGCTGCGTTCGGGGCGCTCGCGTGGGACTGCGTCGTCCTCGGCGAGGCGGGCGCGCACTGCGCTGTGCGCGTTGGATAGCCGCTCCTGCATCTGCCTGTATTCCTCCTCGCGTGCGGGCAGCTGCGCGCGGGCGTCCTCTAGTTCGGCGCGAGCCCGGTCGCGCTCCGCGCGAGCCGCGTCTCGTTCGTCTCGCATGCTTCGACGTGCCTCTCGGCGCGCCGCCCGCTGTTCACGCTGCGACCTGGCGGCTTGCCGGAGCAGGGCGTCGATGCGAGCTTGCGCGGCGGCGGCGGCGCGCTCTGCCCGTCGTGCGTCGGCCGCGCGCGACTCACGTTGGTTCTGCCACCATTCCGTTGGGTTCTGCCCTGCGGGGAGCCCGAGGGCGAGGGCGGCCTCGCGGCTCGTGGCGGCGGTGGCCCAGCCGGTTGTGTTTCCGCGCCGTGTCTCCCTGGCCGCGCTTGCGGCTTCCGCGCGCGTTTGCAGCTCGATTTCGAGCATCCATGTTCTGCATAATTCCTCCGTGCAGCGAGTTTCGCACACACGCTCCGTGTAGCCCGCCGCGAAACCTATCGAGGGGAACATGTGTGGCCTGCGTAAGCATCGGCATGCGGCTTGCACCGCGACGACGATGAGGAGCGCGCTGTTATAGGGTCGCCGGTCGAGAGTGGCGCCCGCACGTTCGGCGACTGCGCGCGCCTGGGCCGCGATGGCCCACTCGGTTGCCTCGGTTGTGCCGAGGCTGTTCGCCCTCTCATGTTCCCCGATGCGCAGCATCTCGTCGAGCACGAGGAGGAGCTCGATCATCGGGAGGTGAGCAATCGGCATGTCGCCGGACATGCTGAGATTGTGCGTCCCGAGGGACGTGTCGTGCACGGCGCGCCTGTGGTCCGCCTCGGACGTGTTGTCGAGGACGTCCTGCATGAACGTGAGCGCGTCGTCGGGGATGGGAACCTCTCGCAGCCGGATGCCCATCGCTGCCGCCATCGAGTACATCACCGACATCTTGTCGCGCGATCCCGCGTCCGAGAGCGCGTTGGCCCAGCCCTTGCAGTGTAGGAGCCAGGCGCGTCGCGTCGCTTCCTGGAAGGCGCCGATCTGCTCGGCGCGCCGCCGTATGTAGATCAGATCGTCCGCCACGGCGGCGGCCGCTGCCGTAGCAAGAGAGGCCGTCGCGTCGCTCTCGACGAGCAGCTCGTCGCGGGGGAAAATACTTGGCGAAGATGGTCAGCGCGAGGATGGTGCCGCACGCCTCCGTGAGCGTGATGTGCCGCCGCCGCCACGCGCCCTCGAGGGGGAACCGGAAGTAGAGTCCATTGCAGACGCCGCAAATGTACGGGTGCTCGACGTCCGAGCACGCGTCGCTAGTGATGCGCGGCGCGAAGATGACTGCCTCGAAGCCGGCCCCGTCCTCGCCGCCGCCGATGCGCGCGGCCTCGTCGACGCCGCTCCAGAAGCTGGCGGCGTGCCTCGTTTGCAGGAGCTCGATGATCCTGCGATGCTGCGCGCGCACGTGGTCGCTCAGCGTCGCCCGCTGCTCGGGGGAGCCCGGGAGCTTGAGGGGCGCGGAGAGCCCTTTGAGCGTGCCCATGGGGAAGTCGAGCCACTCGTGCACGTGCACCAAGAAGGAGTTGTGCGACTCGAGCTGCTCGCGCGTGAGGCGGCCGCCGATGGCCGCCTCCGAATCGGCGATGGCGCGTGCGCGCTTGGAGGGAGAGATGCACCCAAAGCCGCCGTTGAGTACGAGCCTGCCGCCGATGTAGTCCAAGACCGTGCCCGCGCATGCCTTCTCGGAGAGCCAGTAGTTGCATTCGCGGCAGGCCGTGCGCCAGATGCGCGCGCCGGCGGCGAGAAGCTCGGGGCTCACGAACTCGAGTTTGTAGTCGTCCGTGTAGCCGCTCGTGTCGAAGGGTCGCGCTTGCCGCGGGCCGAGCGTGGCCGATCGCTCGGCGAGGAGCGTGCGCAGCTCGGGGGTCTGCTTGGGCATCCACTCGTCGCGCACGTACACGTCCAGGAGCTGAGCGAAGCCCTCGAGGATGCGGTCGGTGAAACGCTGCGCGATCTTGCTGGCGTTCCTGGAGCCCATGTTCATGCAGGTCCCGATGACCAGGGTGAACCACAGCTCGGTCCGCGCGGTGCCGTCGTCGTTGAGGACCGGCGTGCCGTCGGGGGACACGAGCGGGAACGGGATGACGACAATGAAGGCGCACGTGCGCTCCTCCTCAGGGCTCTGCTCAAATTGAAAGAACATGTGGCGCCCGTCGTCTTTGAAGCCAGCCACGTACGTCCTGCCGACGTGCGCCATGTGATTGAGGATCGCGCCGTTGCGGTAAGAGTGCCGCGGCCGCGGCTTGCTCTCGGGGTCGGGCATCGGATATCGCCGCGGGTCGAGAGGTTGTCCGCGCGGCACCGAGCCTGGCGTTGGGCCCATCATGTCATTCAAGCTGACGACGAGTGGCCCGTCTGGCGGTCCGTGCGGCTGGTTGCGCTCGCGCACTTCCTGCTCCGGGTGCGGGCACCCCTGGTCTCCCACGATCCGCTTTTCTTGCGGGTTGTCGGGTTTGTCGGTGCCGCCGGTGCCCACGATGTACGCGGGGATGGTGACGAACGGGCCTTGACCGTCCGGGTCGATCGTCTCGTGGGCGCGCCGCAGCCGCCGGTACTTGTAGTATAGGCCCTTTTTGAGGAGCTTTGCAAACGCCTCGCCGACGCCACGGGCACGCTCGTCGAGCCGCTCTAGGTTGGCGGCGATGCGAATCTGCATCGGCGCTTGGACGCCCCATCGAACGCCGTGCATGATGAGCGACAGGAGCTGATGGTCCTCGTGTTCTCCGAGGAGCTGACGTAGCATGTTAAGGACCCAGTGCGTGCGCCCTGGCCGTTCGAAGTCGAGCTTGTCGTACAGTCCGGTAGCCGGGTCGAGCTCCCACACGATGGTGAGGGCGTTGTACGTGCCGATGCCATCGGCGTGGGCGAGCTCCTTGGCGCCGCCGGGGCCGATGCAGATGTACTCGGGGCGCCTCTGCGTCGAGGAGCCGTTCGCGTAGCACTCAAAATCGCGGCTGGCGGTCTGGTTGAGCGAGGCGCAGCACGCTCGACGCGCCCAGCCGCGTAGGATGTTTTGCCACGGTTGGGGTTTGAACCCCGGTGGCACCTGCTGCGGCGGGAGGCGAGCCAGCCAGCTCGTGCTGAGCTGTAGCGGCCTCTCCACGAAGGGCAGCGTGCGTAGCGAGCTGGACGAGAAATCGGGCAGCCCGTTCACCGGGAACGGGAGCTCC
>Ga0210246_101155_pt1 | contig 22006 bp, 28 predicted proteins | sample ChrtobMetaP3_8mM_FD_155469 | JGI IMG/M metagenome (GOLD analysis project Ga0210246, IMG submission 155469) | Chrysochromulina tobin associated microbial communities from unialgal haptophyte culture, Seattle, Washington, United States - P3_8mM | ecosystem: Host-associated > Algae > Haptophytes >...
AGACTCGAGAGATGACGTGGCAGGGGCAGCAGCATGCGCTCAGGCAGGTCGTGTTGATCTCGCGCTGAGCTCGCGCCGGCGCCGGCGCGCGCCGAGCGCCCCGGCGTCGAAGCATGCAAGTGCTCACTACCGCGCCCCGGAGTCGAGGCATGGTGCGTCCAGTACAACCCCCCAAGATCCTGCCAACGGCCGAGGGCGCGCGCTGTGGTGAGCACTGGCATGCAACGCAGGTCCTCAGTGGCAATCAACGAACCTGCCAACGATCCTGACGTAACTCCCTCGGGAGTCGCAGCACCGCCGCAAAGTCCTCCTGTCGGAGCGCCGTGGCGGGCACGCTCTGCGCCGTCCGTTCCGCGAGTGCCTGGCACGTCTGCAGCTGCACCTTGGCCCAATCGGATGCGGGTGTCGATCGCGACGCGTTCGCTTGCTTCTTGAGGTCCGCATCGAGCTCCTGCTCGAGCTTCTGCTTGCGCACGACCGAGCTGCTCAGGCAGATGGGGTTGTCGATGAACGAGATCTCTTCGATGGGAGAGCTGCCGAGCATCAGGCCCTCGACTATCGACTGAGCGCCCTCCGCACAGACGTGATTGCTTTGCATGCGCAGTGCGCGGATGGGAAGCCTGCCGGCGCTGATAGCGCGGCCGAGGGCGTTCGCGCCATCGTCACCGATGGCATTCTTCTTGAGATGGATGAGGGGTTGAGCAAGAGGAGCTCGGAAAGGAGCATGAGCTCGGCATCTCCGAAGAACATGAGCATCGAGCGCACCTGTGTGGAGGCGCGGGGCGCCGTGGTGAGCACTCGCATGCAGGGCTCGTGGCGCATCTCGAGCAATCAAGAGCGTACCTCATGAACCTTAATGGAGTAGTGCTCGGTGGTCGCGACCGTCTTGCGGCTGCCCGATTTGGATTCCTTTGACGAGCTCGTCATCGACGCCCATCCAACCATCATTGGCAAAGAGTGGCCACCAGAGGCAAACAAGAAGGCAAACAAGAGAGAGCAATCAGAGAGCAATCAGAGAGCAATCAGAGAGCAATCAGAGAGCAACCAGAGAGCAACCAGAGAGCATCGGTGGCCATCGGTGACACTCACTTTGACGAGCTTGCCAATGCCTTCATCGTAAATATGGTTGTTCGAGACGGAGAGCGAGACCCACTTGGCCGCCTCGCCTCACAACTGCTTCTCAAGCCGGTCGACGTCGTCAGGTCTAGCTCACGCAATCCGTGCCACTCCTCGCCCCAGCTGCCTGGCGGCTTCCACACCTTGACCATCTTGTCGATGCCGCTCGAGAAGAGCGTTCCTTCGGGCGTGAGGCACAGGTTGGCCACCGTCTCGCGGTGGCCGCCCGATCTCCTCGTCGTACTGGAGCATCCAGATGGCCCCTTTATGACCGACCAGAGTCCCCCTGCACTGATGTTGGTCCTCGCCCGGACCCACCTGATCAGGGATGCAATCATCGGTCAGTCGTGCCCTGCCATGGCCGTCTACGGCCATGGGCAGCCCCAACCGTCCACAGCTTGATCTCGCCCGTGCGGCAATCAACAGCAATCAACGACCATCAACGGCAATCAACGGCACCTTCCAAGGCTTGATCTCGCCCTTGCGGTCGCCCTCTAGAGCATTTCGCCGAGCAGCTTGAGCGAGAGTACGCCCATCTCGTGCCCCTTGAGCACCGCCTCACAGCGAAGGTCGGAGCGGCGCCACTTGCGGATCGTCTGATCCTGCGAGCCCGAGTACATGTACTTCTCATCGTGTAGCAGCGTCTCACCCCAATTCGTGTGCGCGTTGAGCGTCGCACCGCACCGCAGCCGTTGCGGCATGTGCTCCACCGTGCATGCATCGGTGGCCGCCGCAAGCAGCGCCTCGATTGCGTCACTCCCCATTTCATTCCAGCGCATGTCGAGCATGTCAAGCGGCGCCGCTGATGGCCACTGATTACAGCTCGCAATCGCCATGGCGAGCTTGTGAGCGTCTTTGTTGCCCCAGCAGTTGCCAAAGATGCGCAGGTCCTTGAGCATGCATGCGGGCTTCGTGAGCGCCTCACACAGCGCCTCGACCGCGACCGAGGTGTACTCACCCCACCCCTTCCAATTCACGCCGCATCTGAGAGGCAGCCCAGAGAGCATCAGTGGTGGCGATCGGGGGCACTCAGGCGCACTCAGCCCCTGCACTTGTTTGGGCTTGGGGGGCGCACAGTTGGTTTTGGCCGAGCTTGAGGGAGCGCAGTGGGCTGCCTGCGGTCGTAAGCCACTTGCACACGACCGCCACAGCAACCATCGAGTACTTGCACATCGCCTTCGGCGGTCAGCCCGCAGATCTGCGGCAAACAGCGACCATCAACAGCCATCAACAACCATCAATAGCACTCAGCGGCCCTCAGCGGCACTCAGTGGCCTTAAGTGGGCCTCAGCGGCACTCAGCGCACCTGGTTGTCGCTCAGGTCCAGTAGCGAGGTCGGGCTGTGCGCCACCATGAGCCCTTCGAGGAGCGCGACAGCGCCGTCGCGTCCAATCTTATTGCCGCGCAGATTGAGCCGTTGGATACACACCCGCCCCGAGGAGATTGATCTCGCAAGGAGGCTGGCACCTTTCTCGGTGATGGCATTGTACCCGATGGACATGCTCGGGATCATGACGGTCATCTGCTTGAGGGGAGAGACGGCGGGGCTGGCTACGGGGCTGGGCGTGTACGAGACGTAGCCACTCGAAGCTTTACAGCCAGCGCCGCCATCGCCGCCAGCGCCGCCAGCGCCGCCAGCGACGCCAACGCAGCTTCCCTTCGGCACGCCGACCCTGCCGCCGAGTGCGCTGCCCACCACGACCACCTCGCTGCCAGTTTCGTCATCGAGCGCATCAGGCCTCTGGGCATTCGAGACGACGACCTCGAGGATCAGCTGCAGGTCGAAGTCAGTGAGCTTCTGGCCGTCGATCTCGATGTCACCTCCCGCCATGAGCTGCTAGATCGGGAGCGGGTGAGAGGCGAGCTGTACGAATTGGATCGAGTCCGAGGCGACCAGCGCACGCGCGAGCTCGGAGATGCCGCTCTCTTCGAGCGCGTTGCCCGAGATGTCGAACCGCTCGAGCGCCATGACGGGCACCTGACGAGGAAAGGAATCAGACGTTTCTAAAGGAAGGGGTGATACGCTGCAATCAAGTGACAATCAAGTGACAATCAAGGCCAATCAAGGCCAATCAAGGCCAATCAAGGCCAATCAAGGCCAATCAAGGTCCAGAGCCCATCAGAGCCCATCCATGACAATGAAGGGCCCTTAATCAAGGGCCCATGATTGTGCCAAGAGCTCACCGAGAAGATTTTGGTGAGCTCTACCAGCCCCTCATCCGCAATCTTATTGCCCGACAGATCGAGCTCTTTCAAGCGGATGGGCGAGCTCTGGATCTCGACCACCAGCGGCAGCAGGGGCGCGACTTGAGCCCGCAGCTCGCGAGCTGCACAGAGACGAGCGACGGTGAATCGCGGAGCACGGCGGAGAGGCCGCGGAGCACGGCGGAGAGGCCGTGCAGCCCCGCGTGTTCCGCCGCGGGCGTAGCCGAAGTGAGCACCATGCGACGTAGTGAGAGGCGCTGCAGCGTCGGGTGTCCGGCGATGCCCGCTCAAAGCTGTTGTAACCACTCCGCGCTCACGTACGACTTACCGTCGCCGATCTCGAGAGCTGTCGCACGAGTGAGTATCGAGGGCGGTGGGCGGAGAGTGAGGGCGTCGAGATGCGATGCAGCACATCCTGATGCATCAGCACGCAGCGTGCCGGCTGCGGCTGGACGAGCAGCCCGACGACCGTGTCGGCGTCCCAGAAGAGCGTCTCTGCGTCCCACTCGGGCCACCACTCTTGATCGAGGTACACGAGCAGCGACACGAGCAGCGGCTTGCCTCGCGTACCATTCTCGTACAGCCCATACGTGCTCAGCCAGTGACTCCCTGCGGGGAAGCTGGCTGGGTCGGCATCCACGTGCCATTGGAATGCATCGCCCCAGACTGGTGCGTTCGCGACAAAGGAAGTGGCGTGGTACGAGGCGGACCCAGCAGCTCAGAAACACTCCACGTGGAGCTCAACATGGCGCTGCTGCACAAGGTGAAGGATGAGGAGGCGGCGGTTCAGGTTCAACAGTTCAGGTCGAGACTCGAGAGCACATTCAATAGGCTTCCGTTAGGTTGTCTGTTGTTTATGTAGTACATGTAACTGAACTGAACAACTCTCCTATCAGATGCCAAAAACTCCGCTCAGCACGTACCGACACCAGAAAGTCCCCTTGTGTCCAAAGACGCACACGCTCATGTTCTCGAATCATGTTCGTCTAGAACGGACGTCCTCGGGCGGCCCCCGGACCGCGAAGCCCCGCGGAATCGCGCGCCCGCCGACTCACACCCTTTTGAGCGCGTGCGCGCTTACATCCCCCCTCCCGAAACAGTCTCTTCTCGTCTTATGTTCACGTTTTGCTTCGGGGTCCCATACTCGGACAAGTTTTGACATACACCCGGATCGGGGCAATAAGCCCAGGTCCCGAAGGTCGAGCAAGGTGCAACTGGAGCCGGAGTAGCAGGTTCAGTGCCTCGTTCCACTCCTTCCATGTGGCGCGCTCGCATCGGAACCAAAGACCTTGCCTGCACACGCTGCACGACATGCGAGCCGAAAAGCGTCCCAGGGTACAAGGTTTGGACCCTTGAAGGAAATGCAACGCCGCTGGAATTGGAGCTGGAACGTGTTCGCGGCATTTGTGCCAAGGTGGCGCTCGAGAACGCAGCGATCTGTTCACTAATCCCAAAGCTGCGCAAGGACTTTGCGAGTGTGAAGGCCTCGGCTGCAGACGCGCAGATCAAGTGCGCCAGGGATGCGAGAGAGACGGCTGAGAGATGCATTCTGATGCGAGCTGAGCTCGATCGCCTCAGGACAATCAGACTTGAGGGAGAGGATGTAATGGTCGAGTCACTGGTCAAGCCGCTGCTGGAAAACTTGAGTCAAAACTTGCGACTCGAGCTGGAATCGAAGCTTTCCATTTCTGAGGGATCAAATCGGACCTCCCTGGCCGATACGGTGCAGCACATGCGAAATGAGCAAAAGTCGTTCCAGGACTCGTTCCTGGCTTCGCTCCAGGCGCTCCAGGCGCAGCAAGATGAACAGATTACCAAGCAGAAGCTCCACCTGGAAAGGCTCACGTCGAGGCTCAAGGCTTTCGAAGGCGTGGCCGAAGAAGAGAGCAAAGCTCTCGCAAGCAAGCTTGCGGCTGAGAAAGAGGAGCGCGACGAGCTGCAGAACCGCGTGGCCAGACTCGAAAGCCGTCTGGCAGCGCAGGACCAATTGATCGCGAGTCAAGCCGAGCAGCTTCGAGTTCAAGCCGAGCAGACCCCTCGCCTGCCCGGGCGTGAGATGCACGACCACGTCTTGGGTGGCGACTATTACCAGCCGGCGTTCCCACGGGAGTTCTACAGCCGGGCCCACGCAACGCAGAACATTCATCGCATGGGAGGAGGCACTAACCGGTTCCAACAGCCGCCGCCTGAGCCAGTGCGGGTGCCCATGTCCTTTGCCGATGACGACGAAGTCTTTCTTGACGACGTCCGCTGCTCGTCCTCTCTCGATGATCAGCACACCCCCAGGGCTGGGGCGGCCAGCCAGGCCTTGAAGCGCCACAGCCCTTTAGGCTTTGCACCGGTGATTATAAAACCGAGTCCAAGAGCGCTCGCACGTTCGGGCGAGCTGCCCCCAGTCGGGCAGCTCCAGCAGCAGTTGGCAGCAGCACAGCAGCAACTGGCAGATGCAGTGGCAGCAGCTTCGACCATGGCTTCGACGCACTCGCCACAGCCGCCGCCGTCGCCGCCAGTGGCTGCGTGGCCCACCACGTCCGCCTCTCGATCACCCCCCCAACGAAGCTTCGATGACGATGACTCCCAGCAAGGCTCCGCAGCGGGACCTGCGAGGGGCGGCTCGAGGGATGACTTCGGATCATCAGTGGGGCTTGCGAGGGGTGACTCTGGAGGGCGACGCGGAACAAGTTCAGCTTCAGGTCTTTACCCAGGCCGCGCTTCTGATGATCACCGTCCAGCGCGCACCGTTGTTCCAATCGATGAGATTCTCGCCCTCGTCTCGCCAGAAGGCAGGACCTCTGCTGCTGGTTGGCAGGGCAAGACCTCATCACGGCCACCTAGCAGGTCGTCGCGTAGTCAGTAGCGCGCCATGGCGCCGATGCGCGATGGGCATGGCGTACCGATGCCATCCGTAGCGACGCGAGCGCCGAGCGCGCGGGCGGCGTGTGGATGCAGTGGATGCCATCAACGCACGCGTCATGCAATGCCATGATTTTCGAATACGCGTGATAAACATGGACGCACACAGAAAACGAAAGACACCGCAGCACGCTTCGCGCTGCGATTCAGCGAGATAGTCGACCAGTCACACCCACCTTCGTTGTGGTGTCATCGGGGTCGGCTCGTCGCTCCTCCATCGTTTCGGTAGCCGCTGGCGGCTGGAGCCGGAGCGGCGGGGGTTCGACGTCGACGTGGCGGCTCACGTCGAGCGCGGGCGGAGCGCCAAAGCTCGGCACTATTGTGGACACGAAGGCGTCAAGCGCTGTGATCGACCACGCCTCTGTGTGGCTGACGATCAGCCCCGTCTCAGGCGAGACTTCGTAGAGCGTGCAGCCGGCGTACGGCTTGATGGCGGGGCGCCAGGGCAGCTTGAGGTGGCCGCTCAGGCGCCAATGCGCGACGAACGCGCTCGCGCCGTGCGGCTCCATGCGCGCGAGCTCGATGGTCGAGCGATGCGGGTCAAACAGGCCGCGTAGTGCGTCGGTAAACCGGCCAAGCGAACGGACAGGCATGTCCGGGTCGGGCGAGTCAAAGTAGCATGCGTCATCGTACAGCTGTTGTGACAGGCGGCCGCTGACGTAGTACTGATTCTCGACGATGTCACGCTCTACACCGCGCATCACAGTTGCGAGCGGCAGGTGGCACGTCTTGGTACCCATCGGCCGCGCCGGCAAGAGATCGTCGAGGCCGAGCTCGTCCCAGAGCGACGAGTCGGACGTCGGCAGCCACGGCCGGTCCAATATCGACTTGTGCCGTGCCGCGATGAAGGTCACTACGCTGACGAGCCCCTCGACTGCCTCTCCCGCACGACGGCGGAAAAAGGGGCACGGAATCTGGCGGCCTCGCGCATCCAAGTTGGCGATAAACTTGCCGAGCGATTGCGGCGTTGCGGTGAGAGCATCAGCGGGCGAGAGCAGCAAGCAGCAGCAGCAAACGCCAGGCACGGGCGAGGAGCGACCCCGCCGTGCCGGCATTTTTGCTCTCGTCTGAAGATGGATCTCTGAAGGCTAATTAGCGCCATCAGTCTGTGCACTGGACAGTTCTAGTTAAAGTTCAGTGGCAGGCGCCCCCCTCACACCTGGAGTGTCATCATCATCAGAGTGACGCAGAAAGTGTGACAAGGATCATAGAGTTTCAAGAAACTTCAGGATTTCGTCAATGATATCAACGTGTTTCGTCTTTAGTTCTTTCGTATAGGTCCTTGATTCTTTAGAGGCACTGGTCCCTGGAAGAAATCTCCGTAAATACAACGCATATCTCTGGGGTCTGTGCCAAATTGAATCGAAAGTTGTTTGCATCAACATGTTGCCGAGCATGCGCTTCCAAGTTCTCCACAAAACTCTGACCTCCCTTCATGCATCCCCCCCGGCCGCCGACCGGATCCCCACATGCCCTTCCCGTAGTCACCGGCTGTATACAATCGGAACCCGCCACGACAGCACGATGTGGCCTCCAATGTACATCAAGTCAAAGAAACTCCGATTCCTCCCCACCCGCGGCTTGCGTGGGCGAGGGCACGCCCATCCGCTCATCAACCGCCGCCTCGTCAGCCAGCAAGCCATTCGAGAGGGCCGCCTCGTCCAGTGGCGGCTCGGATCGCGCGGTCGGAGAGGCGTCCATCATGACCTCCCCATCCAAAGGGTCCTCATCGACCCGGATCGAATCGATGAGACCCTCTACAGTGTCCTTGGAGTCTAGACCCACGTCGGCGGCGGCAAAGCGCGCGGAAAGGTCCTGGCTCACGCCTAATGGGTCTTGGTCCGGTGGCGGCGGCGGCGGCGGCGGCGGCGGCGGCGGCGGCGGCGGCGGCGGCGGCGGCGGCGGCGGCGGGCGCGGCGGTGGCGGTGGCGGTGGCGGCGGCGGCGGCGATTTCTCATTCGGGGGCTTCTCCTCCTCCTCTCCAAGTGACGAATCCCCCTCCTCCTCTCGAAGTGACGAATCTCCGACTCTCGCAAACGTCGCCGCAGCGGGGGCGGGGGCGGGGGCGGGGGCGGGGGCGGGGGCCCTTCCATAGCTAAACGTGCGCCGATGGCTGACAGCGGGCGCGGCGGCGGACGTAACGGCCGCATCGGTCGATGCGGCTTTAGTAGGCGGCGCCGGCGCCGGCGCCGGCTTCGGTGGGGGCTTGCCGGCGGCTCCGAGAGCGGCACGGGCGGCACTCATCGGGCTGGCGCCCGCCGGAGGTTGTTTCGCCCCCCCCGTTAGTACTGTGGGCGTGGCGGCGGTGTGGGCGGCATCGGCGGCGGTCATCAGCGAGACGAGCGCGTCAGTGGAGACCGGCTTGGGCGGCGTGGAGGCCGCAAGCGCGGGTATTCCAAATTTGGCAGTCGCCTCAGCCAGGGCGCGAGAGCTCGCTTCGTCAAGCGCCTCGAGCAGCGTCTTCTCGACGAGGTGCAGCGCTCTCCGGTGGTCCGCGACGTGATCGGTGAGATTGAGGTCGAACTCGCGATACTTGATGATCATCTGCTCCTCCTGACTCGCCTCTGACTTTTCTGTGAGCCACCACTGTCGGAAGGCCCGCGAGGCGTAGATGAGGGAAAGGAAGGGAGCGCAAGGCTGCTTGGGGGCTTGTCCGATGCCCGGCCGGTGCGCATGCGCCGCCGCGCCGCCAATTTTGGCGCAGACGCCCTCGAGAGCAGCACCCAGACCTTCCTTGAGCTTCTCCTTGAGCAACGGTGCGTGTGGGGCGACCACCTTATCCCGCTCGCACCGCTTTCGCACATCTTCTTCGAAGTCGAGGAGGAGGGCCCAGGTCGCCCGTGCGGCGGCATCCGCCGGGTGGACCGAGTCCGACAGGGAGCCCTCCTTAAGGTTGAGGATGCCAGCCAAAAACTCGAGGCAAGCTGCCTGCACGGCCGCCTCATCGAAGCGTTCCTAAGGACACAGAGGACCGAACTCATCAGTATGGGGCGCTCCGAGAGGCACTCCGAGAGTCCCCTCAGAGAGTCCCTCAGCGAGTCCCTCAGAGTGGCACTCAGGGAGGCACTCCGAGAGGCTCTCAATGGCACGCCCACCTTGGTGCATAGAGGGCCGAGCTTCCTGATCAGCGCGCCGACTGGAGGACAGCTCGACGCGAGCTGGCTGACCGAGGTGGGGAAAAAGGGCGACGAGGGCGCCAGACAAGGGCGCAGCTCGGTGCGGTCAAAGTCCGCGATGACGATTTCGGTGGAGAGAGCGGCGCCGTCGGCGGCGATGGTCTGCGTCGTGCCCACATGCGTGCCGATCAGATAGGGCGAGGTTGAGTCCGAGATGAGCGTCTGGGCGTCCGAGGAGGCGAGCAGCGTCGCCGGCAGGTAGGGGATGTACGTGGACGAGAAGATTAGGGGAGCGAGGAGCGCCCGCAGCGCGTTCGACGCGGGCAAGAGCGTGTCCGGCTCCGACGAGATCAGCAGCACCTGCGAGGCACCATCCGAGGGACTGATGAGGGGCGCCATCCGAGGGGCTGATGAGGGGCGCCATCCGAGGGGCTGATGAGGGGCGCCATCCGAGGGGCTGATGAGGGGCGCCATCCGAGGGACCAGATTTGACCAGATTTGGACTCAGCCCGATTCAGAGGTCTCTCAGCCCGATATGGAATGGGGGCGACCAGAGGAGGGATAGAGGGGGGGGGGGGGAGAGAGGGGGGGAGGGGGGGGGGGGGGGTAGCTCAGGGCAGATGGTGGAAGCCGCGCGGGCGGGATGGCGACCTTTTGATCCGTGAGGCAGGCGGCGATGAGGTACGCAATCTCGGTCACATTGTAGTCCATCGCCTTGAACAATGGCTCGATGGGCGAGGGGAGCCAAAAGGGGTTCTCGACGAGCCACTTGAGGTCCTGCTCGCGTTGACGAAGCAGGCCGAAGGTCGTGCGGCAGGCGTGCAGCAGGGCGTCGTGGTGGACGGCGGCCTCGTCGACGACCTCGTACGTGCGCGTCATCAGGATGAAGTGCTGACTACTGCTCGGGGCCTTGTACACCTTCCCAGCGTCCTTGGCTGCTTGCTCCTTAGCTGCCTGCTGCCGCTGCAGCGCGTCGGAGAACTTCAGGCCATTGAGAGGCTCGCCGTCAAGCGCGGTAATCTGGTCACCCGGGCGCACCTGACGCTCGGAGGTCGTTACGGAGGTCATTAGGGAGGTCATTAGGGAGGTCATTCGGGAGGTCATTAGGGAGGTCATTGGGGAGGTCATTAGGGAGGTCATTAGGGAGGTCATCAGGGAGGTCATTAGGGAGGTCATTAGGGAGGTCATTAGGGAGGTCATTAGGAAGGTCGTTAGGGAAGACGTTAGGAAGGTCTAACGTTAAGGCAGGACGTTTGGGGGCGCACCTGGCGCTCCTTCGCGGCCATGCTGCCCGCCTCGACGGACATCACAACGTTGTTCTGCCCCATCACCAGCCCGAGACCATACTGGTTGCGGCTCACGCGAACCTTCAGCTCTCGCGTCCGCTTGGTGGTGGGCACCTTCGCGTGCTGGACGAGCGGCAGCAGAGACCGAAGCAGCTGCGAGAGCACCTTGAAGATGGGCCGGCCCGAGATCATGCAGATGGCCACCGGGCGGTGCTTCGGGCCCGAGCCCTTGGTGCTCGACGGGTGTGGCACCAGCACCTGCAGCGAGACACCGTGCAGCTCGTTGCCTTTCGAGTCGGTTAATGTGAAGGTGAGCTCAGACGGCTCGTGGAGCTTGAGAACGGGCGCGAAGCAAAAGTGCGCGATCGAGTCGGGCAGCGAAGCCTCTTTCGGGAAGACAAACACCGGATCGACAGAGAGTGGCAACTGCTGCGGCATGGCGATAACGCTCGCCTGCGACTGTCCCGGTGGCGGGGCTGCGAACTGGACGATTGGACCATGGAGCAGCCCAAAGGTGAGCGAAAGGAAACCATCCTCGACCTTGTCTGGGTCTACGATTTCCGACGCTGTTTGCGACATCCTCGAACGATGATTCCTCGCAAGTCGCTAGTGTCGCGCTCGCTCTGGACCGCGATGCTGCCGCGACGGCGCCCGCGGAAAATCTTCCACGTGCCATGATTTACACTCGGATCAGCAAAACAGGATAAAATAGGTTAGTCAAGACTTCGTCACTAATCTCACATGAATCGCGACATAAAATGATGTTCCTCATTCGCCGCCGCGCTGGAGTCGTCGCAGCGCTGCATCGGCATGGCTCGGTTGCAAACTATGGGCGCTCAATCACCACCGCTTCGCGTCTCCTCAGCAGCAAGCCGAAGCAGCCAGATATGCGTATACCTGAAGGCTCTGCCTACGCGGTGCTCGGCGTTGGCAGGCAGACGGACGCCGCATCGCTAAAGGCCATCTACAAGTCGCTCGCACAACAGTGGCATCCCGATCGGCACCAGGGTGCGACCCGCGAAGAGGCCGAGCAAAAGTTCCAGGAGATCTCCGAGGCATACCAGACCCTCTCCGACCCTATCAAACGGGCCATGTACGACGAGGAGCTCGATAGAGCCAAGACGACCGCAGAGGCCGCCAAGGCTGCAAAGAGATTCCGCGCAGGCACCTGGAATACGGAAGTCCCTGACATGCGCGCGCGACTCCGCGACGCCAAAAAGGAGGAGCCGGGCATGCCGCCACACATCATTGCGGGCACGCTCCTCCTTGTGACAGGCAACTTCATCCTCGTTGTCAATTGGCTGGGAGGCTAAACATATTGGTGAGTCCGGCGCGCCGCACCGCGTGAGTGGGTGGGTCCAACGGTTTGATCTCAAGTAAATGTTTATAGTAAGTGCTTGATGTATACCGGTTGTAGCCATGCAGTCTCTACATCACGGGAGCGCCACTCCCGCGAGCTGCGCGCGGGGTGCGGACGCGACGTCGCCCACACCTCGACGCTCACCGAGTTACGACCGACGGGAGACCGACGGAGACAGATGTATCATCTGGTCGCATGCTTGGCGAATGCCCGCTCGCATACGCCCATCGTTATCGCATCTGCGACTGCCTGCCTAATGGAACTGCGAGGATCGTCGCATAGGGTGTACGAGAGAGGGTCAGAAACTCAGAATCGTGGGCATTTCAGTACAGGCGTGCGTTGGCAAGGACTCACGTTGAATTCATCGCTGTCCGGATTGTTGCGCATATAGACCGTCGATGTCGGCAGGTAGTGCGTCTGGATGCCCTTGTACCCCATCGTCGCAGCGCCCCCGTGCGGAGCCGTCGATGCCCGCGGCCATCGCTTGCTTGAGGAGCCCTCAAACCCGGTCGTGAAGGACGTCAAGCGCTTGGGCCCCAACAGGTGGCCATTGTCGTCCACGATGAAGACGGTGCGGAAACCGGGCGGGCGCGCCACTGGTTTAATTTCGCGGTTAGCGGACACCTCCCAGTTGCAGAGGGACACAGGCTTGAAGGCCGAATTGTACTGCAACGCCGACGAGCTAAACGACATCCCGTGCCTACCGAGACAACGTGCGAGGTCGCACAGGCGTCAGTTGACAGAAAGGCGTGGTTGTCGCCTGCGCTTGGCAACGAGGAGACCGTTCTCGTGGCCCTTCACCACGTGCGGTGAGATGAGCATTTCATGGATGAGGAGGTTGAAATGGCTGGCAAGGGTGTCAAGGGGAGCCCGGCGAGCGATTGCGGGATGATGCCACCGAGGCCGATGGCCAAGGCGTTGGCCAAGATTACAGGTCAGGTGCCAAGAGCCGTGGCTGAGCCGTCAGGCGGCCACCTACCATCTTCAGAATCAGCTCACCGTCGCGTCCGCACGCAATCGTTACTCGAGTGCCTCGCAACGAAAGGCAGGCGCTGTGCGTGTTGTTTGATGTTTCCGTTTTGGGACAACTGTGTACAAACTGCACACTCGCCACTCCGATTTCAATAGAGTTCTGTGTGCGCGATGACCGCCGGCACGAGATCGAGATCCTCGAGCGCCTCCTTGAAGGCCTTCCCGTTCCCTGCAGCAGCGCGAGCTCGGGCCTCGCGAATGGCGCGCCATTCGGCTCGCGCGGCACTGGATTCAAGCTCATCCAAGTGCTCGGCGTGCGCTGCGGCAAAGTCAAAGCTGTCGGGCACGAAGCGGCCGTCACCAACGGCCTCCCAATCGAGTGCGTGGAACCACGGGTGGAGCATCACGTCAGTGTAGCCGCGCGGGTATGTCACTTGGCGCGCCTCGGGTGCCGCGCACAGCAGCGTGGCGGCGAGGGCGCGCGCCTGCTCATCAGGTACGTGGCTCAGATCGGGCTGAGCTCGTAAGATCTGCGTCTTGAGATCGTCACCTCGGGACTTGGAGATCGACGTCTCCCAAAACGGGGCCTCTCCCGCCATCATCTCGACGATGAGCACGCCCAATGCCCAGAGCTGTGCCGGCCAGCCGTGCCCGTCGCCACGCACGGCCTCCGGCGCATGGAAGTGGGGAGTGCCGCACAGCGACGTTGAGCGCTCGTCAGGCCCTGCGCGCTTCGCATGACCCAGGTCGATGAGCGTCAGTCGACCCGTGAGAGTGAACATGATGTTTGTGGGTTTCAGGTCGCGGTAGATGACGCCCTTTTCTTGCATGTGGCGCAGCGGAAGCAGCAGCGCGCCGACGCACGTGCGCGCGGCGCTCGGGGGCACGCACTGCCTCGGCGCGCGGCGCATGTGCCAGAGCAGCTCGCCTCCGGTAAGCAAGTCGAGCACGAAGTAGAGGTTGCGCTCGTCCTTTAGCGTGCAATGCAGGCGCACGATCGATGGATGGCACAGCTCGCTGAGCAGCTCCTTTTCGCGGAATAGGCGCGTGAGCTGCGCCTGGCCAACAATCTTTGTCTTCTCGATCACCTTGAGTGCAAACCGCTTATGAGGCTCAGTGCTGCTCAGAGTCGCCACGCACACGGTGCACGATGCGCCGCGCCCAATGTTCTCACCTATCGTCAGTTCGGACAGACATAGATTTGCAGTGCTGGACTCGTCGGTAGCTGCCATGGCGAGGTCTGGGCGAGGTCTGCCATTCACGCCGGCCGCCCGCGGGAGTCAAACTCTGTGAACGCGCTGCTGTGGGAAGAGGTCCCGCCCCGCCCTGGTCACGTCGGTGATACGGTGAATCGCGTCGGTGTCTTTTTTTGGACCGGTGCCGGGACTGTAGCTACGAAAAGGGGTCGAATTCCATTGTCGAATTCACGTCATCATGTCCGTCTTCCTACATGCTGACTCTCATCAGTGGCTGCCCTGCTGCACTTTCAACGACTCCAACCCGCCCGGTACAAATGCAGGAACGCCGCGCTCGAGGCAATGTCGACCTTGAGGTTGTAGTCATCGAGATCATGGCCAGCCTCGACGGCGCCCCATTCGTCTATCTGATATTGCTCTGCAGTTCGGGCCGCCTTGGCGGCAGATTCCGCGTCAATGCGGCCGTGCGAAACCGCCAGCGAGATGACGAAGGACTTGCTCGCACCCGTCATCATATCGAGGGCCGCCAGCTCCCAGTCATCGGCCTGTGCAAGCAGCTCGCGAGCGCGCGGCTCGGCCTCGGCCGGATGCGTTAGCTTGAACGTATGGCTCACCGCCAATTTCAGGCCAACGTCGTCCGCGAGCCAGCTTAATAGCGGTGCGAAGGTCTGCTCCTCGCGCTGCATGAGCTGCGGTTCCTCACTGGAGCGGAAGCACGCAAGGTCCGCGTTGAGGCAGCGGATCATCGACTCGACCATGGTCGGTCGGATGGTCGGAACCTGATCGATGCTCGTCGAAATGAGCTTCATCAGTGGCATCGTATCCGGACGCAGCATCTTCGGCTGCCTCTCCCACTCGGCCGCCAGCGCGTGGGCGAGCGCCTCGGTGCGCAGTGCAAGGACGCGCTTCGCCGGCGTCATGACGTTCTTGCCGTCGAGGGCGATCGTGTAGCCGGCGCCGGGAAGAGCGCGCACCGACACCTTGTCGTAAAATCTTTTTGTGGCCGCCTTCATCCCGGTCGCGTTTTTTTGCGGAGGGAGAAGGCGTCGCGCGTCGCCGATGCGATGACCGCCGTGATTTCTGTGCCCCCTCCTCACTCTTTTCCCACAGCTCGGAAGTGACACGCCCATGCCCGCCTCCTCTCTCGCTTGTCTCTTCACTTGTGAATGAGAGGAGATGTGTTTGCTCAACAGGACGACAGCGCGCCGCGCCATGTAGCGATTTGCAGGCGGCGCTTTGAGGCTTTGTGGCGGCGCGCCTATTTTCAACTCACCACTCTCGGTATGCGTCTAGAGGCGACGAGCACCAGTACAAATGAAGTACGAGATCTGGCAAAACGTGGACGTGTAGCTGCCGTGCGTCGACGGTGCAAAAGGAGTTTGGAATCTCAGTTTGATTTCCAAAAAAAGTAGATTGAACTGCACGGCAAGAAAATCCCCGCAGCGAACTTGTGAATCTTCGGGGATTTTCGAGAAAGCTATTTTGTCTCCCGCTGCTCACCACGCTGATCGATCGCCCTGCGCAAAAAGGGTGAGGATTCTGTGCCCTCCATTTCGGAAAGAGCTCCGCTTGCAGCCGCTGGGTGCTGGGACTTTTAGCCGGCGAGGACGGAGCCTCAGCCGCCTCTTCCTCTTATCCACAAGTGTCACCTGGATCTCCGATGACCCCCAGCACGATGTCCCCTCAGTCTCCGTCGTCGGCAGTGCCAATGCCAGTACCCCTGCACTCTCTGTCCTCCTCCCCGCCCGACGACGGCGCGGCGCTCAATGCCTATCTTCAGAACGGGCGCCGAGACATCGAGGAATTGCATTCGAGCAGCATCACGAGCGTGCCGGAGGACTCTGCGTGGTCAGATACGAAGTCGGACGCCTTCCAAATGTCTTACACCGGGTCAGACAAGTCTGACGGCGACGTCTTCCGTCTGTCCTTCAACCCGGAACGCTACAGCCCGCCACCCAACCCATCGCACTCGCAGAACGCCCCGTCGCACTCGCAGGCTGGACAGATAGAGCCCGCGCCATCTACGAATAAAGCACGTCCGCCGAGGCCACCGAATTCGCTGGCAAGGCCGACCATGATGGCCGAGAGTCCACGCAGTAGAAGCTTCATGGGTGGGCTACTGGGCTCGTCGCGCTGGTAGCTCTGCCTCTCTCTAGGGTATGTACGAGTACGGTACCATGTATTGCGCATATGATAGCCGGCCGGGCGCCGGTATCGCGGGATGCCTGGGTAATTCCTCGGGTCGTGTTTCGGTCGCGCAGCGGTGACCGCGACCGCGGTGAAAACTGTAGCACAACTTGCAAGGATGTGAGCCGCACGAAAATCATCACATCTCGTCAAATCTCGTCAAATAATGTGGCGCGCTCCTCAGCCCGCAAGTCGTCAGTCGTGGCGAACGAAAGGGGCACGAGCACAGAGGCGTCACAGCCTCTCACAACTTCTATATGCCAATATGCGGTAAGCACCAAGTCCCGCGCACCTTAAGTGCAGAAGCCCACGCCAACGCCATGTCGTTTTCTTCACACAATCTGATTTCTCGACAACTCTTCGTTCTTCACGAGAGTCGATCAACTGCGCCCTCCACGTTCGGGACCTGTGGTTGTGCGTCTTGCCGAGTTGGCAATTTCACGTGAACGTGGACGTGAACTCTTCGTTCTTCTCGAGTGTCGCGGAAAGCTCTGAATTTTCTGCATGAATTTTCGTCGACCTTCCGCATCATGAACGACCAGACGTATACGCGATCGACGATCTGGGAGGCTGACTTGGACCACCGCTTCTGCCCGTACGCCACGTCGCGCGCCTTCAACGCGGCTGAAGGTGCCACCGTTGTTGAAAAGTTTGGCCAGTCATTTGTCTGGGACGAGTCGCTGCACTGGACCGCTGAAGAGCTCGAGCCGCTTAGGCTCGTGGGCGATGAGCCCATGGATAGAGTCCTCGACTCACTAGACCCTGCCGCAGGCACGGACGTATTCAGCGAACTCGTCGATGCAGCCAAGAAGCAGCCCAACGGCGAGGCGGCTCTGTTGCTGCAAGACGCCAGCCAAGGGGCGGCGGAGTGGGTCGACTGGGACCTGATCGCGAAGGGCCAGGCCGTCTTCGTGCGGCACATGCCAGCGGCCGGGGTCGTGCTGTATAACATGTCCCTCGTCGGCGGTTTCTCGGCGCCCAAGATCACCGCCGTGCTCGAGCAGAGCGGATATTTGACCGCCGCGCCGCACGCGGTGATGCGCCGACTGTTTGAGACTGGCAGGCTGCTCGTGGACAGTTGTGCGACCAAGGATGCGCTGCGCCCCTTCGAGGCCGGCTGGGTGTCGGCGCTGCGCGTGCGCATCCTGCATGCCAAGGTGCGACGGCGCCTCTTGCGCCGGCAGAAGCAGAGCGGTCTGTCCTCCTCGTCGTCCTCCTCCGCCTCTCAAAGATCAAAACGCGACTCCGCCGCCCCTGCCACTGCCGCCGCCGCCGCCGCCGCCGCCGCCGCCACCGCCGCCGCCTCATCATTGGAGGGCGCAGAGAGCACATGGGACGTGGCGGCGCTAGGCGTACCCATCAACCAGGAAGACATGGCCGTCACTCTCCTCGCCTTTTCGTATAACGTCCTTTATGGCCTCGAGTTGATCCTTGGTGAGCCTCTCACCGAACCGGACCAGCTGGCGTACCTGCACCTGTGGCGCTATCTCGGGCACCTTCTCGGCCTGCGGGGCGAGTGGAACCCGTGCACGCCGCCACCCGGCGTCGCTCCCATCGCGTACGCCAAGGCTTTCTTTGAGAGCATCATCGTGCATCAGCTGCATCCAAACGAGCTGTCGATACGAGTGGCACACCACATGCTGCGGGCACCCGCCGCTGCACGGCGCGCCCGTCGCGCGGCCGCGCCGTGCGCTATGCCCGTCAGCGGCGGCGATGCCAAGGGCGCTGGTACGGTGCTGCTCTGCGATGATCACGCCTTGCATAAGGCACCGAGCCTGAGGACCGACCTCGCCGAAGCGATCGCTTTCACGCACAACGCGCAGCTCACGCGCCTCCTTGTGGGCGACGCGCTCGGTGACGCGCTGCAGCTCCCGTTCGACCCTGCCGCGCGGCGCGCCGCGCGCCGCCGGCTTCGCTTCTTACGCCTGTACGCATGGGCATCCGAGAGCTGGTTGATTGGCGGCGCCATCGAGCGGCTCCATCGGTGTGTGCTCCGAACCGTTCACCAGAACTGCCTCTGATGAGCTCACCTACTAATGACCTACTGATGACCTACTGATGACCTACTAATGACCTACTGATGACCTCTCTCACCAGAATTGCCTCTGATGACCTCTCTGAGTGCCTCCGTCATCAGGTTTGCGCTTCGAGCCATCCAATGGGCAGAGGGGCCGCAGCTGTTCGTGATGAAGCCGGGAGGCCGCTGCCCAGTCTAACGCCGCTGCCCAGTCTAACGAACGCGTCTTCGTGGCAAAAGGGTGTGCCCGTGACGGTGGACGGTGCTCGCTGCTCGGTCGGTGGAGGCGAATCAGAGGTGAGTGGTTGTACGTTTACGAAATCCAACTCTCAGATCTTGGATCTTTGTAATTTTGTATAATGAATCAATGATCGCGCCTAAATGCTAAAATTCGCATTCTCGGATCCGTCTCGCGCCGGCCTGGCGCCGCGCTGCGCCCCTCTGCAGCCGGTTTGGATGGCGGTCGGCGGCCGAGATCGCTCAACTCTCCGCTCTCATCCCTCACAGCCTCTTCACAGCCTCGGGGTCAGAGCAGCGGTTCGGACTCACGCGAGTCTCAAAGTTTCTTACCCGCAGCTACCCCGAAGCGGTAAGGGTCAAGGATCAGCGTCCCCTGGCACGCGAGTGCAATTCCGTATGGATCCTCCGCAGAGCTGTCCCAATGTGGTCAGCCTGCAGATAGGGCGAGGAGTGACCCCCCGCCCCCCGGATCCACTCTCGCCTGGGGCAGCGTCGACCAGCAGCACAGGCGTCTCCAGCAGAGCATTTGGACTCGCCGTCGCATACGTGTCTTGCCATTGGCGGGAGAGTCGTCTCGGCCGTTGACGAAATTGGGGCGGCAGCGGACGCCCATGCACTCCAGCCCCTCCCCAGAGGGCGCGGCTCACCCGATCATGCACCCCGTGCGCGTGTGCGAGCAGAGGCGCCGTCTCGGGCGCATGGGACGCCGTCGCGGGCGCGACCGACGCACCTCGCAGACGGAGGTCAGAGAGGCGGTGCGAAAGGCGTGAGCCGTTGGTGACGACGAACGTGAATGGATCATGCGAGCCCGCATGGCACATGGTGAACGTGCCACCCCGAGCGCGGAAGGTGCGCACGGCGCCATCTCCTTTGCAAGCATGCAGGCCGAGGAAGAGCTCGCTTTTGTCGTCCACGTGGACCTCGAGCCCCTCCGTGCCGGCGGATGGCGGCGAGCCCAGATACAGACGATGCAGTGCGGCCTGGTCATCAAGGTGCTCCGCGCCCTCGGCAGCCGATGACATGCGCTCCAGCGCCGAGAGGAATCGTAGCAGCGTGCCGCTTTGACCCACGAAAGCGCCGCTGTTCGGGTAGCAGGTGGGTCCATCTCGCCCGCGGCACGCTTGAAAGGCGGTGTGGTTGGCGTACTCGGCCGCGTAGCAGCGTGGCCACGAGTTGCACTCAGACTGGACAGTAATGCGTCCAGGCGGACTCGAGGCCGTGCGCAGCCGCGCAGCCAGGCTGTCGCTCACTGGGTTGGCGACGAAGACATCCGAACCATCGGCAAAGACCACAGGCAGGTCAGGCACGCTCGCTTGCAGGAGCTGTGCCACGCGTCGCGCAGCGGGCAGCTTGACAGCGACGCCACCCCACAGCCGATTCTGCCCTGCGAGGATGAGCGGCACCCTGTGGGCAGCAGCTGAGAGCCCAAGAGCCCACGGGCTGCTCACGTCGGTGAGATAGGTCAGGACGACCACTGGCGCGTTGCGTAGGTGCCGCTGCACCATCGGGATACATTCGACGATCTCATCCTCCCGCAATGGTATTGTCAGCTGTGGGGGCCGGGTGCTCTGTCGTCTGAGCGGCACGATGGCGTTGATACGAGCGACGGTCCCCATCGCGCGACCCCCAAGAGGGCTTGCATATGGCAGGCCAAAAACTCGTGTGTGAACGTGAAGACTACCCTTTTGGCCGCTGGGGCCTCTTGGCCGCTGGAACAAACCAGCGGATCGTGTCTTCACGGCACGTGTCACCTGCGGCCAAGCTGCCGTGAACCAAGGTGTGAAGTGCTCTCCACATGTGTGAGAGAAACTTTGACTTGCTCTCCTCCTCCATGTTGCTGCTCTCGATGAAGTTTGACCAAGGAAGATCCGAATGGATCTTCGGCAGTCAAGATGACTGCTTCTGTTGGAGGGTGGTCGACATCGTGAACAAGGGCCTCGGCGTTGTGGCACGGCGCACAATCCATCGTGGTGAACGGATCATGGCAGAGAGTCCACTGGCCGTGTGCTCCAAGCAGAACGGCCACCTGCACGACGAGCACATCAACGCCGTGGTCAAGGTTCTCGCCCCAGTCGCCCGAGCGGCTTTCTATCAGCTCAGCCAAGCCGCACAAGTGCACGGCACATGCAAGACCGCTCCCGGTATCTGGCGATCCAACGCCTACCCCAAAGGCCCACCCGAGGGCAGAGTAGAGCAGGCTGTCTACCCGGGCATCTGCCGTCTCAACCACTCGTGCGTGCCCAACACGCACAATGCGTGGAGCGAGGTGCTCGGCCAGCAGACAATTCACGCCATGCACCGCATCAGCGAAGGCGAAGAGATCACGGTTTCTTATCTCACCCCAGGTCTCGAACGGCACCGTCGACAGCAACACCTGAGGAGCAAGTTTGGGTTTGAGTGCACCTGCGCGCTATGTTCTCTCGCGGGCGCCTCGCGGGACGCGAGTGACACGCGCCAGCGGCGCATCGCGGCCATTGACGGCGCGCTCTCTGCAGGTTCGGAAGCGCGCCAAGCGTTAGGAGCACAGATCACAAGCGCGTTCTCGCAGAGCTGCGCCGAGGGCGACCTTGCAGCCGCGGATCATTGGATGCGCCACGCGATCAAAGCTGCCAGGAGAGGACTCGGGAGCGATTCCAAAGTTGTACTCGATGCCGAGCGCATCGGCTGTTTTTCGGATGCGTAGGCTTAGCGTAGGCTCGCGCCGGCAGCGCAGGCCCGGGGGAGGCGATGATCTATTCATCAAGATGGCCGAGATAGACATGCCGAGATAGTAATGAAACGAAACATCACATCACCGCGTATCGCTCCAAGGACGCAAGTGGTGCTCCAGTTGCAGGACGCGCTGGAGGTGCTCGTTGTGCTGCACGGTCTGCTATACGTGCTGCTTCAATTTGACCTCTTTTCATAGTCATGTGATCAAGATTGGTACTTCAAACGACGCAAACCGGCCATGTGCGAAATCGAGCTCCCCGGTGCGACGAGGCGCACCACCACCGTGCACCGACCGCGTTCCGCGCTCTGTCCGGTCCGGTCCCGTCGTGTCGTGTGCCGTGCGGTCTCCTGTCCCCGTCCGGTCTGCCAGGGTACTGCGGCTGAGCGGTTCTGAGGTCAGGTCGGACCGCTGAGGACATGAAGCTTTTTTTTGCCCAGGAGGTGTCCAGAGGGTGCTTCGAGACTCCCTGGAGTTAGTACGGGGCCCTCGGAGGCGCGGGGGGGGTTAGGGGGGTTAAAAACAAAAATCGTGAAACGAAGGCCTGAGGAAAAGGGGATCGTGAATCGAAGGCGTTTCGTCACTAGAAACCCTATCCATGGCGCACCCTGGCTTCATCGGCGCGGTTGCGTGAGCGGAGCGACTTGTTGAGCTCGCGACCGCCCGGCTCGTGCTCGGAGACGAAGGA
>Ga0210246_101163_pt1 | contig 21935 bp, 17 predicted proteins | sample ChrtobMetaP3_8mM_FD_155469 | JGI IMG/M metagenome (GOLD analysis project Ga0210246, IMG submission 155469) | Chrysochromulina tobin associated microbial communities from unialgal haptophyte culture, Seattle, Washington, United States - P3_8mM | ecosystem: Host-associated > Algae > Haptophytes >...
TTTTTGATTCCCATCCTGAGTCGAGCGGATGGCCGCTCTTCTCTTCGGTCGGACCACTGCACTCTGCCTACCGGCGAGCTGCATCACAGTGGGCCTTTGACATCGCGGGGGGCTCGAAACCAGCTTATCCACCCGGGCCTGTGTTCCTCCGAGGAGCGTGGCAGGTCCCGAGCTATTCCCCTGTTGGTGTGGTCCGAGCGGTCACACGCCGACCGGTGTGCCGCGTCGACGACTGCTACGGGTGGCCCACAGGCGCGCATCACAATCGGGCGGCATCCCCACGTTGGGAAGCGTGAGGTCAGCATGCCCGGTGAGCGTTAGCGGTCTGGGCACACATACCATCTTCTCCGCCCACCCTTTCCTACTCTGCTGGTTACAGGGGTATTCGATTGCGCTCGTTTAGGTACTTGTGTTGTTTCGACTAACTAGCTTGCTTGCTTGCTTGATGCACGCGAGACCGTCGCCACTTATAAAGGTTCTGTGAACGCGGACGGGGGCTCGCACTGACCCCACACTGCCCACACACACGGAGATACGCGCCTTACATCGGGAGCAACGAGTACGACCCTGAAATGGAGTTGCCCCAGCCACTGCTGGAGCTCCTGCAGCACACCGCCGAGAGCACCCTCAATGTGGCGCGCGTCACCATTTTGAGCACCGGCGCGCCACCAGGGATGTACGAGAGCAGATACCAACCGAGCGCAGCCGCTTGCACTGCCATGAAGAGCAGCACGAGCACATAGCTCTGCAGCACAAAGGCGGCGTAGAGCGTGAGCACGAGTGAGCCGATGTACGTGCTCGTGAAGGGCAGCCGCTGCAGCGAGAACATGTGCTTGAGCTGCTCAATTGGGCCACGCAGCACAGCGAAGGACGCCATGGACAGGATGGAGCCCAGAGAGAAGAAGAGGCAAAACTTTTGCGGCCGCAGCAGCACGAGCGGCAAAAAGGCGCCCGCGAGCACGAACATAAGCCCGGACAGCAGCAGCAGAGCGATGAATTGCTTCCACCTCTGCGCGCGCACATGGAAAGCACACAGTGCATGTCAGGCGGCCTGGCTGGGAGAGCGTGGCAGAAGGTTCGCGCATGTCTCCTCTACCTGGCGCGACGGCATCGGCAGGCCATCGCTGAAGCCGCCGCCCCACGCAGAGAGGAACGGCGTCGCGGGGTCGCGTTTGCTACTCCCTGTCCTGCCGCGGCTCCAGTCAAATGAGAAGTTCTCCCCCCTCGGTGAGCCGCCGGGCGTTTTTCCTTTGCTGTCGTCGCGGTTGCTTGAGGACGGCGACTGAGCGAAGAGCGCCGACACGCCAGGCCACACCAGGCCCGACGGCGCCGCGGATGGCCGATTGGCGTCGCGGAACGCTGATGCCATCGCTGCAGCGACCAAGAGTCGCAGATGAAGGGCAGCCCCTCAATATCTTGGCGTTAACAGAAACGCAGGGTGTGAAGAAATGCTAAATATTAGATGGGTACCACTGCGCGCCGACCCTACTTGAAGAGCGAGTATTTTTTCAGCAGTGGCCCCACAAAGCTCTTTGGGTACGGTTTGAGCGCGATCGCCGTCGGGATGCCCTCGGGCTGTTCGATCCACAGCTTGTGAGCGACACCTTCCGCTGTGAGCTTCTCGGCGAGCGCGGTGAGCTGCGCATCGCCCGCACACAATGGCAACACAAAGGGGGCTGTCAGGAGATGGTGTGCGTGAGAGAGATACATATGTCTTCCAACTCCAGCAGCGACGGCCGAGCCATGAGTGCACACGACCACGCAAGAGGAACGCCGATGCAGCGGCACCGCACATGAAAAGGGAAGCTGCCCCATGCGCAGGCGTGGCGAATATACCTGCGCCTCGCCCTTGCACTCCTTGATCACTTTGTGCATCGAGTTGATTTTGCCTGCGGCGAGGTAGTCGGCAACACAAGCGTCCTCTCTATGCTCCCAGGCCACTGCGAGGCAGGCGTGGCACGCCTGCGCAATCACAGAGCCGACGGGCCACTCCATGGTGCTCAACAAGTCGCGCCGCACCACAACCGCCTGGACGATGACGTCCTCACCCTCGGAAGGTGGCGTAGACGCGTTGGGTGCACTTGGCAGCGGCGGCGGCGGTGCGGCGACGGAAGTAGCCATGCCGACGACGGTTCGTGCCGGTGTGGTGATGGTTCCCGCGCGCGCGTGCGTAAGAAGTGCCGAGAGCGCTTGCAAAGACGCAGTTTGCATTCACGGATGCCCGTGAGCGAAGACGAGCGAAATTCGAAAGACGTTCCCTGTGGTTTGGTGAGATGAACCGCGAAACCTAGCGAGAGTAGATGTTTCGTAAGGGTTCGTCACTGACGAAATCCATTCGATCCTGAACTCCTTTCTCTCCGGCCAAAGCTGTCCATGAACATGTTGGCGAGGCAATCTTCCTCCGCCGCAACGCGCTTCGCGCCGGCCGCGGCATTTGTGCGCCACCGCTCATCTGTCCCGGTCGATAAAAGCAAGCCGACGCCTACCTTTGGCAAGCAGGTGGCACCCGACGACACGAGCCAGGCGCAGCTCATGCACGACATCTCCAGGGGCAAGTTTGAGTACATCGGAGACTTCATGGCGAGCCTCAACCGTGGGCCGGTCAAGCTCGATTACGGCAAAGACGCCAAACCGATCAGCGAGAAGGAGCGGCTGCAGGACGAGCTCAACGAGCGCAACCTCAAGATGATCCAGCGCTCGCTGCTTCTTGGCTCGCTCGCCGCGGCAGGCGGGTGCTTCCTGGGCTGGCAGTTGACGAAGTTGTACTACGGTGTGCGCAACATCACCGAGTTCAACGAGGTGATGCGCGAGCGTATGCCCAAGGTCTCGGGTTCCATGGAGGACTCGCTGATCGGGCGCAAGCTCAAGGAGGAGGCGTTGCAATCGCGCGATTCGATCTCGGAGAACCCGGAGCTCGCAAACTGGCGTCGCTCACTGCGCGGCAAGTTCAACACCGAGGAGGGCGCCAAGCTCGCGCGCCAGAACTCGATCACGCTCGCGCAAAAACGCGAGGAGGAGCGCGCCGCGCGCGCCTTGGGCAAGACGCCATCTGGCTTTGCGATGCCGCTCGGTGGGCCGGCGCTCATCTCAGCGCTCCGAGACGATGCTGACGCTCTCGCCGCGCTGCAGATGGCATTCCAGGACACGCCGTCCGCCGCGCCTGCTGCTGAGCCCAAAGCGTAGCAGCCGCCGCGCGCTCGCCGGGGTGGCGCACGGGTGCACGGCAAAATGATCCTTAATAACTCGAGTAACGTATATAACGCAAAACGGTTCCACGGAATCCACGCCGTCGCTAATTTTTGCATTTTGGAACCACCTTTTTTAGAACCACCTTTTTTAGAGACGCACCCCTGTTAAACTCTACGGTCCCTGCGCGCCAGGAGCACGTACTCACGACTCACCCGGACCGGACAGCCAGTGGAGCTCGCGCAGCCCCGCTCTCCGCGCGGGTTCCCGGTACTTCGTACTAAACGCTCCCCCCAGCGCGTTTAGATGCTGTCCGCTGTGGGGAGGATGGGCGCGCCGCATACGCGCCTCAGTCGGAGCTCATACAAGCCAGGCGCGCGGCCATGCCCTCGAAGAGGAAGGCATCGTACCAACGGTTCAGCCCCTCCTGCGCCTCGGTCAGCGGCAGGTCATCGGGCTTGCCGTCGTGAGCATGCATCCACCGGTAGGTGCTAATCTGCGCGAGCTCGGCCCTTTTCTCGGGCGTCGGGTCGCAGAGCGAATGGAGCAGCGCAGTCGCATCGGGCTCAAGGGGCACCGCCTCGCGCGGCGCGACGCTCGTGAGGGCATCGGCCGACGAGTCCGTCTCCATCATTCCGGTGAGTAGGAGCCGCATCAGCGTGCCGAGCTGCCACACCGCCGACGCCGCGGAACGCGCCGCGCCGGACGTGCCGTGCAGCTCCGGCGGATAAAAGGCAGCCCGAAGGGACAAGGTGGCGTTGCGCGCGCCCGGCGGCACCCCGAAGCCCGCGTTGGTGATCACGAGTCCGGCGGCGAGCGGCCCTTTGGGCGGTGTGCGATACAGCAAGCTCCAAGGCGCCAGGTCCACGCGCGTCACTCCCGCAGCCTGCAGCGCCGACACGGCGCTCACCAGCTGGCGTGCGAGCGCGCACACGTGGCCTGCCGTGTACTTGGCCACACAGGCACGCTGCAGCAGGTCACCCCCGAGCATCATTTCCGTCGCGACAGAGACCTCGACGGTGGATGAGGGGCGCACGGGCGGCGCGCCGGAGAGGCGGCGCTCATACCAGCCAAAGACCTTGAGGACGCCCGGTACGGCGCCGTCGAGGGCGACGAGGGCCTTGAGCTCCGCATGCACCACGTCCCAGGCCGCCTCGCCCACCTCGATCGTGCAAAGCGCGTGCGTCGTGTCGGTTCCGATGAGCGCCGCCTCGAGCACGACGGACGCACTACCGAGCCCCAGTACACTTTGAGGGACGTAGTCGACCGCCGCCGCGCCGCACAGCAGGCTGGGCGCGCCCGCCGCGCCGCCGCCGAAGCCGCCGCCGAAGCCGATGATGCCGCCGAGCATGCCGCCCACGCCACCGCCGGCGCCTTCCGCAAGGGTGGTGGCCGACGGCGCATAGGCAGACGAAGGATGCTGCGGCGGGCGGCGCTTGGACGGCGGCGGCTTCGGTCCCCGCTCGATGGCTAAGGGCTTCTGAGGTGAGCCTCGCGGCGAGGTGGCGCCCGACTTGTCCTTTGTACGGGGGCTCGCCGGCCGCGCCGAGGCGGCGGGCGCACCGAGCCGTTGGTTCACACCGAGCTCGGTTCCTCGCGCCTTGCTGCTGGACGACTTGGCTGAAGCGAATGGCGCTTCGGCCTCGGGCGCGGACGTGGCGTTGGCGGGAGCGGGCGGCAGTGGTAGCCGAGGTACCTGTGGGGAGAGGGCGTGCGCAGGCGCGCCGTGGTGAGCACTTGCATGCGGAGCGGACGGGAGCGGGCGGCAGTGGTAGCCGAGGTACCTTTGGCGTCGAGCGCGCGCGGATCTCGATCGCGGCGTCGCCGCCCGCGTTGGCCGCCTCCGCGCCCGTCAGGAGAGCCATGTGCTGGCCCACCCGCCGCCACGCTCGCTGCCCAAACGTGAGCGTCTCCTCGTCGTCTTGGGGCTGGGCCTCCTCCTGTGGGGAAGGGAGAGGGGCGCCATGGTGAGCACATGCATGCAGGGCGTCGTCTTGGGGCTGGGCCTCCTCCACCTCGTCGTCCGCCTCATCAAGCACTTCGGGCGCCGACGCGAGCGCGCCGCCGCCGCCGCCGCCGCCGCCGCCGCCGCCGCCGCCGCCGCCGCCGCCGCCGCCGAGTGGCCGCGCCTCCGTCCGGGGAGATGCGCGTGGCGAAGTGATCGATCCGTCGGCGGAACGCGAGGTGGAAGCGGCGGCACCATTGCCATTGCGCGTCGAGGCGCCGTCAGCGCTGCGCGAGGATGGGGCGGGAGGCGCCGCGGACGGTGCGAACGCGAGCGCACTCGCGCCGTCGCCGCCCGCCCCGTCGCCGCCACCCGCCGCACCGCTCGTGCCCAGCGCGCCGAGGTGGGCGGCCACGGCGCGGGGACGCGCGGCGGTCAACAAAAGTGCATGCAGCCGACGCAGCCGCCTTCGCGCCGTCTCGAGCTCGTGCTGCGCGTAGGAGGGGGTGTGCTTTAGAGAGGTGAGCGCGTCGGTCAGAGACGCGGTGCGCGTGAGCGCCTTCATCGAGGCCGCTTGCTCGAGGAGCTCGCGCACGAGCTTGACTGAGGTGCGCGTAGGCTCACCGGCCTCCGTCTTCAGCCCCTCCTCCGCCGCCGGCGCCGCCTCCCCGCCCGCCGCCTCCCTAGCCTCATTGTCGGCGGCGATCTGGGCAGCCGCACCGAGCACGTCGTTGCGCAGCTGGATCAACGAGAGCCGCTCGCGCTCGCGGTGCTGCAGCGTACGGAGCGCCGCCTCGAGCGAGCCGCCGTCCTTCGAATGCACACCCGCGAAGGCACGAATGCGCGCCTCGAGGTGGCGAGCGGCCTCGACCTCGGCGGCGACGGCGCGCCACCCGTCCAAACCGAGCGTCGCGCCCATCACCTTCTCCGCCTCCTTGAGCTCGGTGAGCGCGCGCATCGCGTCCTCGATTGAGTCGAGCGCCGCTTCCACCGACATCTGGTTGGTGCTCTGCAGCAGCCGGTTTTGGAGCTCGCGCAGCTCGCCCACCTCGCGCAGCAGCGAGGTGAGCGCGGCGAGCGGGTCGCTCTCGCCCGTCATCGTGCGCACCTCGCTCATCTGCAGCAGCAGCCGGCTGCCCGGGCCGGCCGGCGCCGAGGCCGCCGACTTGGCGCTCGAGAAGCGCGAGCGCACGATGCCGTCAACGTCGCCCTCCTCGAGGCGCGAGCGCACAGTCGCGTGCACGTCCGCGCAGATCGAGGGCGAGCACAGAGTGCTCGCGCCGAAAAGGCCAGGAGCGGTGGCCGCAAAGGGCATCATTTTGATTCTGTGAATTCTGTGTGAATAATTTCTCAAGGGGGGCTACCACTCCGAGCGCGAGATCCGGCGCGCCCGCGCCGGGCCGCCTCCCTGTCGAGAATACGGCATTCTAGATCTTATTCACGCGCTGGACCCAATCGGGTCGTCGGCGCGAGACTCCGACGCCGCTCGGCACATGGCCGACTTCCCGCGACGTCCCGAATCGCCTGGACCGACACGCGAGGAAGTGGGCTCCGAGTATTGGGATCCGCCCTGCCGCGTCTGCAAGGTGGTCGACGACGAAGCCAACGTCCTGTGCGAGCTGTGCAACGACGCGTACCACCTCGCTTGCATCGATAAGATCAACAAGCCGCCGCTGCCGCGGTCGCCAGAAGACGACGAGTGGTTCTGCCGCGCGTGCGTCAAGCGCGGCGTGCCCGAGGTCATCCTGGACCGCGTCGGCCGCGACTCGTCGGCGCACTACCTCGTCCAGTGGCTCGGCAAGCCCAAGTGGGACGTGTCATGGGAGCACGCCAAGATCCTCGACACGGCCTGGAGCCGCAAGCTCATCAGCAAGTACGTGGTCGAGACGGAGCCCGCCCGCAAGGGCATATCGCCCATCCTGCCGCCGTGCCACGAGCTCGTCGACCTGCGCCGCTCGCACGCCGACGCCGCCGCCAGCGCGGCCGCCGCGTGCCCGACGTCGCCGTACGTCTCGGAGCCGGCACCGGCGGCGCTGGCCGCGGGCGTGGCACTCCTGCAGGCGCTGCGCGCCGTGTGCCTGCGCGTGCCCGAGTCCCATCCGCTCGGTGCGCTCGCCGCCGCCGCCGCGCGCCTCGCGCGGCTGCATCGGCATCCGCGCTGCGCCTCACTCGCACAGTGGTCAACGGCCGCCGGGGAGTCGCGCGCCGCGGCGGGCATGGCCATCGCGCGCGCCGTCGCCGCACTCAAGCCGCTGAGCACCCTCGCCAACACGCTGGGCAAGCGCGGCACTGCCAAGCGCCTCGCTGCCTTGCAATCCGCCGCCGCCGAGGCCGCGCACGCTCCATCCACTGATGAGGCTGCCATATTAGGCAAGCCGACCGAGGAGCTCGCGCAGGCGAGCGGCGGCAAGGCGGCGAGACTAGGCCGCGGCAAGGCGGCGGCCGGGGGCACCGCGACGAGCGGCGGCAAGGCGGTAAGCCTACCGGTAGGTAAGAAGCGCGCCGGCTCGCCGGAGATCGCCGGAGATCGCTCGTCGGAGAGTCGAGTGGAGGGCAGTGCGCCGGCGGCGGTGCGCCTCAGGTTAGTGGGCGAGGCACCGCTCACACTCGCCTCCGCGTCCGCCGCCGCTAGTCGCGCCGCCGCCCTCCCCTGCGCCGCCTCCCTGGCGAACTCTTCCGCGGCGGCCGCGGCGGCCGCGGTGGCCGCGGTGGCACTGCACGTGGGTGGCACCGGCGCGAGCCACGTGAACGGCCCGACGTACGAGCAGCTCGCCGAGCTGCGGGAGCTGTGCTCGCGCCGACCGGCACCGGCCCATGTGCTCTCGCCGGTGGCTTTGGTCCTCGGACGCGCCCTGAGTGTCGCAGAGCATGCGGAGTGGGGTGTAACGACGGCGCCCGCGCTCTGTGCGGCCGAGGCGCTGCGCACGCTGCTCACGGAGCTCATGGCCTTCCTCGGACCGTTACCACCAGCGGCGGCCTCGGAGGATACCCTCGCCGCCGCCAAGGCTGCATGCACGCCCAATGCCTATCGCTCCTTTCTCATGCATCTGAAGGAGCAGCGGGCCGGAGGCGGCGGCAATGATGCCATGGGCGACGCCGCGACGCTTGTAGTGCCGCGCGAGGCAGCCGCCGCAGCCGCCGCGTTCGTACCGAGCGCCGTTCCGAGCGCCGTTCCGAGCGCCCTTCGCACCCTTTTTGTGGCGCCACGCGAGGCGGCCGCCGCGGCCGACGCGTTCGCCGCGCTCGCGCCGAGCGCCCTTCGCACCCTCGGTGATCGCGCCAATGCCGAGTACCGCTCCCGGCTCGGTTCCCTCCCCAATGATCTCCTCGGGCTCGAGCGCCGTGGCGGCGGCGGCGGCGGGCGTGGCGGCGAGCGTGGCGGTGGCCCGTGCAGCGTTTGCCGCGAGTCGGACCGGCGGGACTGCCTCATCTGCCACCGGTGCGACCAACTCACGCATCTCATGTGCTTCTTCCCGCCAAAGGTCTCAGCCGACGAGGCGGACGAGGCGCACTGGACGTGCGACATCTGCTCAGCGAAATTGCCGCCGCCGCTCGCGATGCCCAAGCAAGGAGATGAGCTCGAAGCCGAGGTGGCCGAGCCGGAGGGCGGGGCACCCGTGTGGAAGCGTGCTATCGTGCTCAAGGTGCTCCCGCGCGCCACCTTCCGGCTCATGATCAACCCCGACGAGGAGGACGACTTCATCGAGGAGTATGGGATGCACGAACTCAACAAGGAGTGGCGATGGCCGCAGGCCGCCCTTGCGGCCAATGCGGCCGCCCGCGCCGCAGCCGAGCAGTGCGCAGCTTCCGTCGCCGAGAAGCAAGCGGCCGAGAAGGCGGCGCTCGTTGCGGACCAAGAGAGCGCGCCATCGGATCCTCTCCTCTTGGAGCTCGTCAAACAGTTCTACGACGAAGGGTTCTGTGTGCTCAAAGACGGGTTGAGCGCAGATCAGGTGGACGCGTGCGACATGGTCGTCGATCGCGGCTACAAGCAGTACATGCACTGCGTCAAGACCCTCGAGCTGCAGGAGAGGCTGAGCGAGGTGGGCTTCATGGAGATCAAGAAGCGCTCCGCCTGATTGCCTCCCTCATTGCACCTGATTGCCACCCTCATCAGGTGGGCTTCATGGAGATCAAGATGCGCTCCGCCGGGAGATACGATCTGCAACTGCCCGAGCTCTCGACGCCCGCCTTCTCGTTTGTCACCCATGACGCCCCCTGGATGGCGCTTGTGCATGCATTGCTCGGCAAGGACGCGGTGAGTGCCCCCCCACCTGCCATGGAAGAGTCCCTGATTGCTGGACGATGTGCCACGTCACCGACGCTTGATTGCTGGACGATGTGCCACGTCACCGACGCTTGATTCTGGACGATGTGCCACGTCACCGACGCTTGAAGCGCTCGCGGTGACGCCCGTGGCGATGCTCGCAGGTCCTCACACACTTTGGCTGCATGCTCTCTTTCCCGGGCTCCGCCACACAGCCTTGGCACTCGGACGGTCCCCACATCAGGGGCTGCGGCGAGGCGGCGCATCGAGTTGGATACGGGATGGCTGGTGCCCCAGAACCGGACGCCAAGTTCAACCCCAACGGCTTTCATGCTGGCAAGGAGGCGGCGGCCGCTAACGCCGCGGCCCCTGGGCGCAAGGACAAGGGGAGCGTCGTCCCGGGCACTCCTGCGGACGATGAGGAGGCGGAGGCGGAGGGGGCTCCCGGAGTGCAGCCCTTCTACGCGCCCGTACATGCCCTCAATGTGTTCGTACCTTTGGTCGATCTCAGCGAGGATAGGGGCCCGACGGAGTTCGTGCCAGGATCTCACCGCGACTACGACGTTGACGCGCCGAGCAAGAAAGAGACCCTCCTCAAAGGGCAGGCGCTGCTATTCGACTACCGCCTCAAGCACCGCGGGCTGGGGAACAACTCGACGACCGAGAGGCCGCTCCTCTACATCACCTACGCACGTCCCTTTTGGGTCGACGTGGACAACTTTGACAAGGCGCGCTACGAGAATCTGCCCGCGTGCAAAGAGTTCATGTCGCGCGAGGAGCGCTTACTAAAGCGCCAGCGCGGCTGAGAGCGGCTGAGCAAGAGATCTCTTGTCGACGGGTGTGGGGCAACGGAGCTACCGGCTTCCGGCCACGGGGGGAGGAAGCCCCAAGGGCCGCCTCGCGCAAGTCCCACGGTCTCAGGCAACGAGGGGTGCAGAGCCTAGAGCCCGGCCCGAATGCAGGGACTCTGCTAAGCGGCGTGCCGAAGGTATGCACAGAGTGCATCCTTTTCCAGGGAGGAGTCGCTCTGAGGCCGTGCGACAGTAGCGGAGTCCGTTGCCCTGCGCGAGGGGCGGGCTGGGACCTGGGTGCTGTGGCGGAGCGGTTGGCGGCGTTGCTTCCCGTCCTGAAAGAGGATCTTGTTGATGTCGTGTGCGGTGCACGTGCGGCGATGCATATATCAATTATTCTTTGCATATATTAATTAATACGACGGAGTAGCCGGCCGGAGCTCAGTACCCGTCGCTTTGTTCGTTCGGGTTCGTGGGCGGCATGCGATTTCCTGTGCGTTCTTGTGCCGGTCAACCATCGCGTTCCTGTGCCGCACCCGCTCTCGGTCGCGAGCGATGAAAGAACCGAGCGCAACTGCTATGCCTAGTTGCTACGCGCGCCTCGCGTGACGACAAGTACAGCCAAAGGGGAGGCTCCGGGCTCCTTCGGTCTCGGCGGTTACAGCCAAAGGGGAGGCTCCGGGCTCGTTTGGTCTCGGCGGTCTCACTTCTTAAGCTGGGTAGGGAGCAGCGTGGGCTCTATCAGCCCTGGCTTGCGATCGATCCACGCGATGGCCTTCTCCACGTTGTCTACATTCGAGGGCAGGAAGAAGGTCTTCGAAAGTATCTCCGCATCGAGGAGCGGCGAGACGATCTTCCACACGGGATGGAAATAGGGCGGCACGTTAATGAAGGCGGCAATCCCAAGCCGACCCGGGTAGTGATTACGGAGGACATCAATGCACTCCTTGATCTGTGGGAGCGTGGTCGGGCGGAAGCCCGTCATGTCAAGCACGATGCACGCGCGCTGCACGCGCCGCCCTCGGCCACGTAGCGGCATGCGACGAATGTAATGCTCCATTTGGTAAGCGACGTGCCTGATGAGGGAGGCCATCGGAGGCACTCAGTAGCCATCAGGGGCGCACACAGACTCATGTCATCCTCCGTTTGGCAAGCGACGTACCGGATTCGTTCCTCATGGGGCACGTGCTCGGGGTGCCATGCCTTCGCTAGAAAGTAGGTGAGGGGCATGCCGTTGCGCGTGTACCGCCACTGCTGCATCGTAGGGCGGGTGTGTGGCGGGTGCAATTCGAGCTTCCCGCTCCGCCAGCGCCTTCGGATCGCGCTGGCGGCGCTGGCGGCGCTGGCGGCGCTGGCGGCGCTGGCGGCGCTGCCAGTGCTGCCGGTGCTGCCGGTGCTGCCGGTGCTGCTGCTGACGCTGCTGACGCTGCTGCTGACGCCGCTACTGCTGCTACTAATGCTATCGCTGCTAGTGCCGGGCCTGATGCCGCAGGTGACGAGGGCCTCCTCCAGCGTCGCCTCTGTCTTCTGACCATTGGCGGGAGTCATCATCACGACCCAGCCCCGCTGCGAGCATGCGATGGGCATGTCGCTCGGCTTGAGCAAGCGTGGTTTGTACTTGGCGCGCCACACGAAATCCCTTCGGAGGAGCTTCGCTGCGCGCTCGGCGTCCCATTCGCATACGGCCAGGAACCGAGCGTACGTATCTGCCGTCACGCGCTCGCCCAGCTTGAAGACTGGCGGCGGTGGCACGAGGCGGCGGAGTTCGGCAATCGCCCGATGGCGCTGATCGGTGCTCACGTGTGGCGTTGAGCGCTGCAGCACGGTGCGTCGAGTGAGCAGTGCTAGCACCAGCGCGGCGCGAAGCGGGTGTTTCCACACGATTGCCGGCAGCGACAGGCGCATGCCTCTCCGGCGGTGGCGACGCCCAGTGCTCGGGGTCGGAGCTCGCTCGATCTAAATGTGACACACTCGACGGGAAACCAAATGACGGTTGGCTATACAAAATGCGACATAGACGCATCTCCTTGGTGCACCCATAGGTGACACCTTAGCGCGCGCCCACGGGCTGGGCGCGCGTGTGGCCACAGGCCAGGGGCCACGCGTGCGCACCGACCGGTACCCCTCGCTACCCCACACGTGCTACCCGTGGACCTTTCCAACAGCTGACAACCGCTCTCGTGTCCTGAACGGCTGGTGCGATTGTGAGCTTTCACGGCGTCGGCCGTTTAGTCTGACGTGGCGGCGAGAGCGCGTGGCGGGTTGGAGAGACAGCACGTGCTGTGAGGGCACGGGGAGAGCGTGGGTGGAGGGATCGCCCACTCACATCAATGCTTCGCAATGGACGCGCGCTCGGCTCAATTTGTGGTTTATTTGTGGTAGTGCCAATGGCCTTGGCGCTGTGAACGGTCGCAACGCCGACGGCCTTGGTGTTCTCGAAGGACTGCTCTACGAAGTTAGGGCAAGTGTTAGGGATCAGAGCCCCGGGCGGAGACGGATGCAATGTCTCCGATTCCTCGACCGGCTCCGTTCCCGGCAGCGCATGGCGGCAAATGTTTATGACAGTCATAGTCGATAGCTGATAGTCATAGACGTTAGGACCTCACTTGCATTGTCCACTGTGTTGGAGAGCGCCGGAGACGCGACCGAATCGAGAACACAATCACAATTTTCCTTGCAATTTTCTTCCAGTGACGGACGCACTCTGGTCTCTTTATTCATTCCCTAACCAAGCCGTTTTTCACTCTTCAATCTCTCGCGGCGGATGCATGCACATGTTCAAGAAGTTATCGATGGCGCCGACAGGGGGCCCAGCGCGCATGATGACCTTGAACTCGGCGAGGTCAATCTCGCCGTCCTTGTTCGTGTCGGCTGCTGCCATCATCTGAGCGATTTTTCGGTTGTCGAGGCCCTTCGGGTACACGCTCAGGATGTACGCCTTCATCTCTTCAGCATTGATCTTGCCGCTCTTGTCCGTGTCCACCTTGACAAACGACGCCTCCAGGCCTGCATCCGACTTGTCGATATCCTCTGCAAAAGCAGCCTGAAAGCCCTGGGTGACGCCGAGAGTGTCGAACGTCTTCTCGAGTCCGATGACCACAAAGCCGCCGGTAGCCTTGACGCCTCTGACCGTGGCCTTGCCGACAAAGACGGCGCCATCGCCGATGGTCTTGACGCCCCCGACCGTGGCGCCGATGCCAGCGTCAACGGCGCCGCCGATGGCCCCGTCTGCTGCCTTCTTGGGTCCAGCGCGCATGATGACCTTGAACTCGGCGAGGTCAATTTCGCCATCCTTGTTCGTGTCCGCCGCCGCCATCATCTCGCCGATGGTCTTGTCATTTACACCCTTCTCGTACACGCTCTGGATGTACGCCTTCATCTCTTCATGGTTGATCTTGCCGCTCTTGTCCGTGTCCACCTTGACAAACGACGCCTCCAGGCCTGCATCCGACTTGTCGATCCCCTTGCCAAAGACCGCTTGGAAGCCCGCAGTCACGCCCGTCTTCTGAAGTCCTGTGACGACAAGGCCACCTGTAGCCTTGGCACCGTTGACCGTTGCCGTACCAACGACCTTGGCTCCCTCAACAACAGCCCCGTCTGACTTTTTGGGGCCGGCACGCATGATGACCTTGAACTCGGCGAGGTCGATCTCGCCATTCTTGTTCGTGTCCGCCGTCATCATTTCATCGATGATCTTGAGGTCGAGTTCCTTGTCGTACACACTCAGGATGTACGCCTTCATCTCTGCGGCATCGATCTTGCCGTTCTTGTCCGAGTCCATCTTTGCAAATGCCGCCTCGAGGCCGCTATCCGTCTTGTCGATGCCCTCGCCAAAGACAGCTAGGAAGCCAGCGCCGACGCCGCCTCCAACAAACTTGACACCATTGACTGTGGCCGCGCCGATGGCCATGGCGCCGTCAAAGGTGCCTGAGCCGACTCTCTTGATGCCCTCAACGGCCAGCTCGATAAAGTTAGGCTTTGGCGCCTCGGCTTGGACAAATGGCGGCGCCGGCTCCTCGACCGGCACCATCTTCTTGTGTGTGTGTATTGCAGCGGAGGTACATGAAGAGCAAGATTGAATCCCCATTTTTGGTTCGAGCCGCCCGAATGCATGCCCGAGCTACGATTCGTTCCGTGAGCTCGTCCCTTCATCTCTTCCGATACAGTGTCCTCCACTCCACGTGCAGCGCTTAAAGACGCTATTGACTTGAGATCTCGGTGTTTGAGATCTCAAGACTTCCAAACGGATTCCGTCCCGTCAGGGAGAGCTGCGGCCCGTCATGGGGTCACACTCGCGCGGCGGGGCGGGCGGCGCGCACACTCCCGCCATGTCTGCCTCCGATATGGACATGGACGGCATGGAGATTGAGGAGGAACCAGACAAGGGCAACGATGAGGGCTTCTACCAATCGACCATCCGACTCTTGAATCCAAGCCCCCCAGTGCAGCACATTGATCCGGACGAGTTCCGTGAGTACTTCTTCTTGGCATACTCGAGTCGATTCGTCAACTCTATCTATGTCCTGCTCGCCATCTTCGGCGCGCAATTGCTTCTGCAACTGTTTCTGCACATGGATAGCAGTAGCTTCACCCAGTCCCTGACCGAAGTGCTCGCATCGAATGGGTACTTGGCCAAACAGGATGCTGCTCTTTCCTCCCGCTCCTTGAGCAGCTTTAGTGAGCAGCAGCTCTTTCTCATACAGATGATTCTGCCATTGTTGGCCGTCGTCATCGCAGCTATGGTGTGCTCATCATCATCGCTCTTTAACGCTAGGACACACAACTGGATCGTCGCCGGGATAGGAATCTCCATGCAGCTCGCCATCGGCTTCACGCCGCACCTCGCGCAAGCGGCGGAACTCCTCGGCTGGGAGAGCATCCCGTCCAACTGCTCCATCAGCGAAGCTGCACTGGTCATGCGATGCGATGTGACCATGTCGACGACGCCGACCTGCAACGCGGCTGCGCCAATGAGTAACGACTTATTCATCGTGCTGATCCTTCGGCGCGCTGCCTTCCACGCTGGCCAATCGCTCCTTCATTACGCGCTGGTCGCCCTCTTCATACCAGACCTGTTCCATGCGGCCGTCGTCATGGTGACCATCGCGGCGCTCAACTGCGCGCGCGCACAGTACCTGTGGAAGCAGGCGTTCTGCATCAACCTGCTCGCGGCGACTTTGCCGTCGCACGTCACGTCGATCGCCGTGGCGCTCGCGGCGTGCCATCAGCAGAGGCAGCTCGTGCGACGGCAGCTGCTTCTGCAGAAGCAGCTGCAGGTGGCCAAGGACATCCGCATCGAGCAGTTGCAATGTGAAAAGGAGAGGCTTGACTTTGATCGCAAGGCCGCCCTCCAACGGGTGAGCCCGATGCGCCAAAGTGAACACGCTGCCGATGACGATGGCGGCCGCTCATATCTCGGTGATATCTCGGTGACCGAAACGGCCAGCTGTGAAATTGCTGAGTTGTTGGCCGACAACGGCCGGGGCAACAAATCCCCGTTCAGCTTTGCGGGGGATCGCTTCTACTCTGGGCGGCCGAGCTGCGATCTCCGCGAGATCTCGACCCTTTCCCCGAGCTCGCCCCGATCTCCGAATAAGGACGCGGCCTCCAGATTGTACCACCTGCTTCCCCAGTACAGTTTCGAAGCCACCGACGAGAACGTCGTGTGGTTTCGCACGTCCGCCTCGCGCGAGCCCTACCGGCTTCACGTCTCTGACGGCCTGCTGCTCGGCGCGGATGGGCATCCCCTCGGGGGGGGAGCATGCGGAGCGGCGGAGGCAGACTATCTCTTCGTCATCAGCGCGGAGGGCGATTTGCTCGCGGCGAGGCGGCCGCCCTTGGAATCGGCCCCGGCAGAGAGCTCGCCATCGCTGGCGTCGGGATCGACGAAAGAGGCGCCGCCGACGCTCGCGATGCATCATTCATCCCTCGTCGCTGGCGCCGCTGTCGCCGCCGCGGGCGAGATGACCGTCAAGAATGGCGCGCTGCTCTCCGTCTCGAATTGGTCGGGCCACTACGCGCCGCGCCCCTCGTGCCTTCGAGTCTTGTTAGACAAGCTCGAGGAGATGGGCGTCTCCGGCCTGGGGCACGTGCAGGTCCATGCGTGTGGGGCTCCGCCCCGGCGCACCGAGCAGAAGCGTGCGATGGAGGACAGCTTCAAATCGAGCGCAGCCTCAGATGCGGGCTGCTCCACAGTGGCCTCGTCGGTGTACGATCCGGCGCAGGCCATGAAGACGGACGACTGATGAATCGGTCGACTCGACTAGCGAGAGCGGAGGAGCAAGGAGCTCGGGACGACGCGGAGTGACTCCATCGTGATGCCCACCAGGCCGATGGATCGACGGGTCGACGGGAAAATGGGACGTGGCTGGCGCTGCGCTGCACTTCGTCAGACCGGTAGGGTCGTCCCATCGAGCTGTCGCCCCTCGCGATGTACGATGTCGCGTTGTCGTGTCGGGTCGCGGAGTACTCGATGTCAACTAGTGATGTGTACGTGCGGTGTGTGAACGTGAATACGTATACTGTGATGGTGAATACGTATATTGTAATTAGTATATTGTATACTAATCGTACTGTGATACGTATACTAATTATGGTGATCGGCGGTAATATTAATCACCAAAATTGGACATCGGAAGGAGCGGCCCGGCAGTCACAGACTTGTTCCGTCGGCAAGTTGCGACCGATTCTCGTGACCATTGACGCGAACTCACCTCGCTGCGGGCTCGTCTCACTGTCTCGGGCCCCAGGCGGCGCGCATCAGGCGGCTCCGCGCGCCTCATGTTGAGCTGGCTAGCGCTTCCGTTTGGCCGACGGTCGGTCGCTCATGTTGAGCTGGCTAGCGCTTCCGTTTGGCCGACGGGCGGTCAAAGTCGTTCGCCCCCTTGAGCCCGGCCTGCTTGGACTGCGCCTTTTGCTGCAGCTGCTTCTCCTCTGCCCAGAGGGGCGTGGGCGTGGCGCCGTGTTGGGCGACGAGATCGTGAAGCGAAGGGCCGGTGCCGGCTGGGGCGGCGATACCGGTCGAGCGGCCGCCGCTCGAGGCTCCCTTGCGGCTGAACCCGGACGTGTCCTCATTCGATAGGTGCGTCCATTTCACCTGGGAGCGGAAGCCAAAGTTCTTGACCTGCATGGGCGCGGGCATCGCCGCCTTATCTCCGATGGCGTCCTTACCGGTCGCATGGCCGTAGTCGCGCATGAGGACAGGGCCGAGCCTCGCGTCGCCCTTCTCGTCCTCATCCTGGAAGTAGGCGCCCTTGTGGTAGTACTTTTGGAGGAATTTCCATTGCGCCTTCTCCTCGTGCGCGTTCGCCTTCCCTGCCCTGAACTTGGCGTCTTCCTCCGCCCTCTGCTCATCAGTCAAGCTGCGTCGTCGATCAAGCTCCGCCTTCTCCCGCTCAGCGGCAGCACGCTCGGCGCGCTCGCGCCGCACGCGCTGGAGCTCGCGCAGCTTCCACGCGTCGAACTCCTCGAGCTCATTCACTTCGTCATCATCCTCTGGCAGGGCGCCGAACTCGAGCGCCGTGTCGAGCACCCCGCTCTCCTCCTTGCGCACTGCCTCGACGAGGAGCGCCTTGGACTCGGCCTGCCGGCGCGCAGCGGCGTCGCGCTTGCGCTCGCGCTCGGCCTCGGCCGCGGCCTCCAGCGCCTCCCGCTCCTTGACTGTCTCACGCGCGCTCGCTGCGATGAAAACTGGCTTGAGCAGCGGCCGCCCGCGCGACGCTGCCGCCTCGTCGTCGTCGTCGTCGTCGTCGGTCTCGTAAGAGGACGAACCACTCTCGTCGTCCGACGCAGCGGCGGCCGGCCGGCCTGCTAGCCTGCCCGCCGCCGCAGACGGCTCCTCACGATCCTCCTCACGCTCCTCCTCCTCCTCGTCCCCTGCACTGCCCGTCGCACGTGCCGCCGTCTCCTCCTCCTCCTGTCGCCTGCGCCGCTGCACAGCACGCAGCCGCTCGCGTCGCGCCTCGACGGCGTCATCATCCTCCTCATTCACCTCCTCGGCCACCGGGCGGCCGCCCCGCTCGAGCACCGCGCTGCTGCCACCGCCGACGCGCTCGAGCACCTCGGGCGCCGCCGGCCGGCGCCGCCGGTGGCGCTCGCCGTCGTCGTCGCCGCCGCCGACGACGACTACGACGCCGCTCGTTGCCGCACCGGCCAACCGCCCCTGCCGTGGATCGAGAGCCGATGGCGGTGGCTTCGCAGCAGCTGCGCCAGCAGCTGCGAGACCTCCATGGCTGGCGGCCGAAGCCGTCTCCTCGACCGGAGCAGCCACGGGCGCCTTGCCAGGCCAATAGCGCGGAACGGTCACCTTTTCTACGACGCGCTCGGCGATACCACCGTCGCGGCGGGAGCCCACCAGCGAGTTGGCCTTGGCCTTCACCTCACTCTGGGCAGCGCGTGCTTGCATCGCGAGACTCGCTACAAACCATATGAATATGAGAGAAGACGCAGGGTTAGTGTAGCCTTCAGTGGCCAAGCCGGTGCGGCATACTGCCGCCGTCGAGCTGCCGCTGCCTCCGAAACACACAAGAATTCGTGTGTTTCGGACGGACGGGGCGCCCATGATGCTGCCGTGCTGCCTGCTTCTTCTGCTGCCATTCGCCTTCCTTCCCGTCGAGCCCCGCTCTCCGGCGTGCACGATATACGTGCTGGCCTTCCACGCCATCGCGTGGCCCGCCGTCTTCTCAGCACACACTTGGAAGCTCCGCGCTGCCGCCTACACGGTGCTGGCAGTGGGAGCAGTACGCCAGTGGGCTTACCTGGGAGTGCACTCCGAGTTCCTTGGGCACGTCATCGCCGGCATTGCGCTCATTCGAGGCGGCGCCGGCGTGCTGCGCACCGAGCACGGCGGGCCGATGAAAGCAACGCTGCCCACCGGCATGCTCGGCGTAGCGATTTTTGTGGTCGCTGGCGTGCTGCAGATCCAGACGACGCTCTGGCGGAAGGGCATGACGCTGCGGCACACGGCGCACGTTTTCATCGATTTGGTCGGCGCTCTCATCTCGCTCGGCGTGCTGCTCTCCGCGGCCGCAGCGGCCGCCGGCTGCCTGCGCGCGGCCGCCGCGATCGGCCGTGCGCGTGCGCTCCTCGAGCCCGCGGCTTACCTCGCACTGGGCGTACTACTGTACACGCACAGGCACGACGGCGCAGACCTCGCCATCCAAATGCATGCCGTCCTCGGCGTGCTGCTCATGGCGCTCGCGGCCGCGCAGCTCCTCAACAATGCCGTGCACGCCGCCACTGGCGTGACGCCGCAGCACCAGCAGCAGCAGCAGCACCACCAGCAGCAGCAGCAGCAGCAGCAGCAGCAGCAGCAGCAGCAGCAGCAGCAGCAGCAGCAGCAGCAGCAGCAGCAGCAGCAGCAGCAGCAGGTAGACTGGGCGAGCTTGCCCATCGACGGCAGCAGCGCGAGCGGCGGCGGCGGCGGAGGGGACGCCTCCGAACTTTTAATCCTCTCTCGGGCGTTGACGGCGACGGCGTGGACGCTGCCCGGCGTGTGGCTCGTACACATGTCTGCCTTCCTCTACGTGTACGGCATGGGCGCCGATGGCAGTCTTCATCAGCTGCTCTGGCCCGCCGACCAAGAGACCGATGCAGAGCAAGCCGTCGGGCTCTACCTTGCTCTTGATGTGCTGCTGGCGGCGGGACTTGTGGCGCTCGCACAGATGTTCGGCCTCTCGGCGGCGGAGACCGAGGCGTCGGCTCGCGTTGTGCCGGCGACAGAGACGAACGGATTGCTTCAGATTGAGGAGGAGGAGCGGAACTAACGGTGGCCGCTGGGGCTGCTGCGCCTGGGGACAGTGGTCAGCGCGAGAGTCAACACTGGCCACTGTGGCGCGTGACGGGTGACTCTCAGGGCGACCATCGCGGTGGCGCGACGAGCATTATACCGAGTCGCCACGCGTGTCAACGCGCGTCGTTAGAGACTGTCTAGGAGTCGAGTGGTCAGAACTATTCGTTCATGTAATTATTATACGAATTACGTTTTACGATAAGGCCCACTACATCGAATCCCGACTAGCGGAAGCACATCATGTATCGTATCATGTTTGGGAATTGAATGCTGGTTGACCCAATATTAGTTATTTACTGTGTCGATATAGGCTACTATGGACTTAGTGAATAGTGTGTGAATCCCATGATGGGCATCGGATGGTGAATCCAGAAGGAATAATTCAATCTGGAATAGCGAATACCTCCCCTAAACCCCTTTGGGTCAAAGGACTCCTGTACATACCTGTTATTGGGAATTGAATGGTTGGGAACATGGTCGAGGAGCGAGTAAATTGCAATAAATTGCTACATGTTACCGTTGACCGATGCTTGAAGCTTGATCTCGGCAAGATCTCGGCTCCTTGGGGCGTTTTCGACGTTGGTTGGGATGAGGTCCGAAGATGAAGGCTCCGCGAGCGCGACGATCGGTTCGCGCTTGGCCATGCATGCATTTTCTTTCGTTCCTACGAATGACCACTCTGATGAAATCTTGGAAAACGAGGTTCGTCGAGAAGATCGCCATCAACCCGTCATTAGGAATCCATCATTGGTTTTCTGAATTTTGTGAAGGAATGGGGCCGCCGCCCTCACCGTCTGCACCACCGCCCCCGCTCGTGTGCAACTTCGTCGTGGGCGATGGCTTCGGCGGCGCCGCCGCATCGCAGACGAACACCGGGTCTTACTATGGCTCTGGGCTCGAATGCGCCGAAGCGGTCCGCACCAGGTACCCTCTCGCCAACGGCGTCACCTACGGCCCCCTGGGCGCGTGCTGGGCCGAGTTTGGCATGCATAGCAGCGACCCTGCCTGGCCAACTTGGCGCACGTGCCTCTTCGGCGGCTGGCCGTCACCCCCGCCATCGCCGCCGCCGCCTCCGCCCTCGCCGCCGCCGCCCTGCGCGCGCGTTACGCAAATATCCGGTCGTTCTGGCGGTTGTGTGGACTACCTCAGACTGGACTTCGACGATGGTTCATCAACTGTTTACGGGTCCCAAGGAACTCCAACAACCACATTCATCTTGCTGGCGGGTGAACATCTCGCTTCTGTGTCCTGGTCTCGATTCCAAGGTGGAGCATTTTGTCTTCCTGGCTGTGCGGTGACCTTCATTACTTCCTACGGACGCAGTGCCGGCTTCAGTGGGTCATATGGTTCTACGCACGCCTATTGTGCGCAAGCAGTTCAGTTTCCCAGTGACCAACGGCCGATTGTCGGGCTCAACTATTCAGCACCTGATGGGACCTTAATGTCCCGAGTTCTTATAGGTCCAATCACCACAGTCTCAGCAGCTTGCGCGGCGCCGCCTTCGCCCTCGCCGCCCCCGCTCGTGTGCGACTACGTCATGGGCTGGGTCAACGTCTTTTCGCGGGTTGAGTACCTCGCGCTCTTTGACTCTGGGCTCTACTGCGCCGTAGCGGTCCGCACCGGGTACCCTCTCGCCAACGGCGCCGGCTACCACGCCCCCTCCGGCCAGTGCTATGCAGTATTTGGCTTGGTTAGCATCTACACTCACGGAAGTTGGCGCATGTGCCCAATCGGCGGCTGGCCGTCACCCTCGCCCTCGCGGCCGCCACCCATCTCACCCTCGCCACCGCCGCCAGCGCCCCCGCCGCCCTCGCCGCCTCCACCTTCTCCACCACCGCCCTCACCGCCACCGCCTTCTCCGCCGCCGCCCTCGCCACCGCCCTCGCCACCGCCACCGTCCCCGCCTCCTCCTTCTCCGCCGCCCCCCCCACCACCACCCCCCCCTCCACCCCCCTC
>Ga0210246_101179_pt1 | contig 21655 bp, 13 predicted proteins | sample ChrtobMetaP3_8mM_FD_155469 | JGI IMG/M metagenome (GOLD analysis project Ga0210246, IMG submission 155469) | Chrysochromulina tobin associated microbial communities from unialgal haptophyte culture, Seattle, Washington, United States - P3_8mM | ecosystem: Host-associated > Algae > Haptophytes >...
GAGCGTCTGCCGGTCGGGCCGGATGCCGCCGTTCACGATCTTGCGGATCTGCGGCTCAAAGCCCATATCCAGCATGCGGTCGGCCTCGTCCATGACGAGGTACATGACCTGATTGAGCTGCAACTGGCCGCCCTCGCGGAAGTCGTTGATGCGGCCGGGCGTGCCGATCACGCAGTGCGCGCCCTGGCGCAGCTGGCTCAGCTGCCCCCCCTTGGGCGCGCCGCCGTAGATGCACACCGAGCGGATCCCGAGCGGCAGCCCAAACTTTTGGGCCTCCACATCGATTTGCGACGCGAGCTCGCGCGTGGGGGCGAGCACGAGGATCGACGGGCCCATCTGCGGGTTGGCGCGCATCTGGATCACGTTGAGGAACCCAGGCACCAGGAAGCCGAGCGTCTTGCCGCTGCCTGTCTTGGCCACGCCGATGATGTCGCGCTTGGCCATGGCAGACGGCCATGTCTGCGCCTGAATGACAGAGGGCGCTTTGAAGCCCGCTTTGGCGATGGCCGCCATCATCTGGGGCGGTAGCTGCGCCTGATCGAAGCTGAGAAAGGGCGGCGGCGCCCCGCCGTAGACCTTGATGTCGTTCTTCCTCCAATAGTCAGCAACGGCAGAGTCGGCTGGCTGGTCGGGCTTGCCGTCCTGCACATCCCTGTAGCTGCTTGTCGGGCGCGAGTACTGCAGGCCGATGTTGCTGTAGTCGTTCGCCGGCGGCGCATACCCGCCGCCGTATCCGCCGCCTCCACCGCCTCCGCCGTACCCGCCGCCGCTGCCGCCGCCGCTGGAGTACGGATTGGGCTGAGACTGGTACTGCGTGTACGAGCCGGCGTCCTGCGCGACCTTCTCGTCAAAGTCGGCAGGGCGTTCGTACTGGGACGCACCCGCCTCGTTCCAGTAGTAGGTTGTGCCGCTTGCGTCCTTGGCCGTGTTCCAGCCCATGGTGTGTCCGAGGCGAGCTTGGTTTGGCGCTTCCCTAGGAAGATGCACGTCGCCGCCGCGAGAAGATCCGAAGCCACGTGTCATCGAGGAGAAGTCACGCTTCGTGGACCCACCTCATGTGCATGAGGTCCGTGAACCCCTCGAGAGGTTAGGGGTCCGTGAACCCTTGAATCGAAATCTCCAAAAAAGAGACCGTCCGGACTTCGCGCTCTCCAGGGACTCTCCAGCGAACGCAGGGACGTGCGCACTGCTTTACTCACAAGGGCGGAACGCAAAGCAATAGCAGACCTTCCTGAGCCAAAAGCAGGACCACAACCAGCAACGTCTGGAATGGGATGGTCGCTGCGCAACTTTCTCAAGTGCAATAACACCGAAAGCATGATTAACGCACTCGTGGCTCATCAACCCAGAATCGAAGGCCTCGCTGGCCTTCTTGCCATTATCAGCCTGACGTGCCCATCCCCGACTGAGCAGATGCTGCAACTGCGCTCTCAATCGAGTGGCGTGTTTGGCACACTCCCCGGTGTGTTGTCAGGCGGTCAGCCTGCGACGGTGAGCTTGCCACGGGCATGTGGCTCACTCCTCAACTTCACCGGCTGGTTGCGCGACGACGGCCGCCGTGAGAGCAAGGTGGCATGTGGACCGCCCACAAGAGCGCTGCGCGCACCGTGCTCTGTCATCTCGGTGGGGAGCAATGGCGAAGCAGGCTTCGAGGAGGGTGTACACGCCATCGCGCCGCATTGCACGATCGATGTCTGGGACGGCACACTGGGACCCAGAAGACGAGCACGGGTTCCCAAATATGCCAACCTCAAGCTCATTGAACGCAACTTCGATCACCAGAGCTATCAGGAGTACGCAAGTCAGCGATCGAGCATCTCATTGCTCAAGATGGATTGCGAAGGCTGCGAGATGATGTCGCTGCCCAGATTCATCGAGACCATTTGCACTGATCAGGTGATTTTGGAGGTCCATGCAGACCCAATCTTTTGGTCACATCCGGTCGCTAAGGACAGGGCCGATTTGCGCTCACATCAGTTTGATGGGCTTGCAGCCTTCTTCGCACGGCTTGGCAAGCACTACTCACCATTTTTCGGCGAGTACAATCCGAGCTGCCCGATGTTTCGCTGCTTTGAGGTCTCTTTTGTGCGCCGGGTTCCGTGTGGGCTGTGACCGGGATCACGAACGCTCTTCTCACGTGGATCGTGATCGATCGCCCCGCATATGTCTTTCTATACCAATCATCCGAGGTTCCGAGCAGTGATGATTGATGACAAGAGCGATGACGAAAGAAACAGGTAAATTCCCAACACAAGCCAAAAACGCTACCTATGGATACATCAATCTACCTTGCGATTCCAGGGTTCGGCTTCTCGGCGGGGCTTCAATTCCGGGGCTTCAAAACCTCCTTGGAATGACGGCTCGCCCGATCGTCTCCGTTGACTGGGCTGGGCCGCAGTTTCGGACAGTTGATGCAAAGGGCTTCACTGCCTGGCGCTTTCTCGAAGAAATTTTCCGCCATGGATTGGAGGACGCCTTCGTGCTCTGCCTTCGTGATCTACCTTCCCGACTGTTACCTAACCACCGGGGGCTCTCCAGCGTGCCAGCCGCTGTGCATTATTTGCGGTCCCTCTGCCGGGAGATGCGTTCCATTTTGTGCGTCGCAAAAGTTTTGTGCGTCGTAAAAATAGACTCGCGGGGGACATACATAAACTCCTGCGAGTGCGCTAACGAAAGACAGGGCGAGACCCAGAAGGTCGCAGCTCAGAGCAAACGAATGGTTTGTTTCCTTTTTTATCGACTGACACAGACGCGCTCTGGAATTTGGTCACAGTGAGTGAGCTTGCAGCTGTAAAGCCAGGACCACAACCAGCAACGTCTGGAATGGGATGGTCGCTGCGCAAAATGATGGCTTCTGCATGCACCGGCGCGATGCTCGGAGCTGGCGGGGTGGTGGTAAGCAGCATGCTGCAGGTGCGCCGAATGCCGCCAACGTCTCAGATCGTCCAAGCGGCTGCATTTATGGGTACAGTTCTCGGCCTTGGCTCAGTGGTCCGAGGCTAATGATGCTCGTGCTCACACTCGCCATTCATGATGCGTGTGCGCTGTCAGCGACGAAGGCAGTCGGCGGCGGCGTTCAAATGGCGCTCCTGCCGGGCCAGGCTTCCTCTGCCAGTTGGCCGCGCTTCCTCTTCCTGTTCCGTGGAGTGAGCGGATCGTTTCGACTCGCGGAGCTGCACTCCGCTGCGCTCACGCTCGGCGTGGATGAGCAACAACTAACCTTCGAGGCGGCCAGCAGTCTAGCCGCCAACCTGAAGCAGCCCGAGATCGCCGATGCGGGAGGCGACGTGGGTCCCGACTTGCTGCAATGGGTTGCGCTGCCTTCGGCGGAAGTGGCCACGGCGGTGGCCTCACGATGCAGCACGGTCCGAGGCGCCTTCGAGGTCTGGGCGACCGCCCGCTTCGAGCCCGCCTGCTCACTCGCGCCCGCCGAGGCGGCGCAGCAGGCGGATGAGCGTTGGAGGCTGCTCGCCGACTGCGTACATGCCGACACGGCGTTCGAGGCTCGTGCACGCATGCTGGGGGCGATGCAGGCGGACAGCTGGCGTGTGGACGTGATCAACATCGGCGCCAACAAGCCTCGTAGCCTCGCCGCCAAAGTCGCGCTCATGGAGACCTTCGACTCGCTGCTCGGACCGTTACCCGGCGCGGTGGACCTCAAATCTCCCGCGCAGATTGTGACGCTCATCGAGGACTGCCGCGAGCCTGACGGGCCGCGCGCAGCCGCTCGGCGGTCGGACCTGGTGCAGGCGCCGCATTGGCTCGGTCTCGGGCGGCTGCTCACGTGCGGTGCGGCTGCCCATCTGTCACGCTTCGCTCTCAGCGACCGAAGTTACCTCGGTCGTACCACGCTGCCGCCCGAATACTCCTATTTGATGGCCATCCAAGCGCGCGTGCTCCCGGGCCATAGGGTACTTGATCCCTTTTGTGGCACTTGCTCGACTCTGCTCTCGTGCGCGGCGCTCGGCGCCATTACGATGGGTGTCGAGGCCGATGCGCGCGTGCTGCACGGCACAATAGCTGACGGAGCGCACTTGCGTCCGAAAGGATCCAAAGCGTTGATCTCGGAGCCATCGGCGTCGGGCATCGCCACCAACTTCGCCGAGGGTGGTCTGCCGCCACCCGAATGCCTGCTGCTCGGGGATATGGCAAGCTTCGACGCGCTGCTCACGGCGGCGTCAGGAGCCGACAAGGCGGCGGCGAACATCGCATTCGATGCGATCGTCACTGACCCGCCCTATGGATTGATGGAAGGCCTCGGCGCGCTCTATGTGCCGTTGGGCCAGCGGCTCACCTCACTGCTTCGGCTGGCCAGCCGCCGCCTCAAGCTGGGCGGGAGGCTCGTGTTCCTGCTGCCGCTCCCTGCGGGCGCAGATGTGGCGCAGGCTCTGCCCGACACGCTCCCCACAGCGCGCTGCCTCTCCCTCGAGCGCATCTCGCGCCAGCGCCTCTCCCAACGTCTACACCGGCTGCTTGTGACCATGGTCAAGGTCGCGGAGCCTACGACCGAGGCGGAGGGGCTGCTCGGGAGCGCCGAGGGCGCCGAGGCGGGCAAGGGCACGCCGACCAGCAGCCTCGCCCATCAGGCGCCCTGGGAAGAGTGGTGGCGCACGGTGCAGGCCTTCGAAGACGAAGCGTCCTCGTGGCCTGTAGTGCCCCCGGCGGACCGGTCTCGGGTCTAACGTCTATGGGGCGCCGCGTCCGTACGCGCGGGCGGCCGCGCTCGCACGGGCGTCGGCGCCGGGTCGCGCTCGCGGCTTGAATTATTTTCACACACCGGACGTCACCGCGCGCAGACGGAGCGTGTCAAACGTTCCGGTCACTCTGTCCACGCGCCACTGATTCGTATCCGGCCCGTATTAATATATACTCCCCGCGCCCACCGCCCGACCCCTACCCGACCCCGGCTCACCGATATCGCACGCTCGGCGTTCGAGCTACGAAACCCGGGCGCCCCACTGCCTGTCCTTCTCCCGCCCCTGATCGCCTATGTGCTACTTTGAGCTCGCTATTTTGAGCGTTATTCATGCGCCCGGGTACCTGAAAGCTCAAGCTCTTGAGCCTTCACTCGCGTCACCGTCACTCCGTCTCGCCCCGCATTGTTTTCGAGAGCGGTGCGTAAAACCTGCCGCGTCTCGCAACCGCATGCCTGGCCAGTGCTCATGCAACATTACGCCGTGCGTCCACAGCTGGCAATCGGTCTCCACACAAGGCGTGATCTGAGGACGGAGGAAGTGGGAGATCGATGGGGGCTTCACGCGACCGCCACGGCGTCGCCCGCTGCCTCAAAGACTTGTGACTGCTCGGCCGCGAGCATCTCCAACTGAACGGCTTCGATGGCACCGTTACACATGGCTTCCAGCGGCAAGATCGAAAAGGGCTCCTCGATCTGGATGCCCACCTCCTCGACGCCGAAGAGGAAGACGGAGAGGATGAAGGTCGCCGGGATCGTCGCCCAATGGTTCCACGACTCGCCGAGTGCTGCCCACATCGCGAGAGGCAGTAGCGTGAGGAAGACGGAGAGGAAGCGCGCGGTCAGGCGCGTGTACACGAGCGGGATGGGTGACTTGAAGATGCGCTCGTTCGCGCCGGTCAGGTCCACCAGGACGGAGATCGTCGAATCCATGCGCGAGATGTACATCTCGTCGATGTTCGCTTTGCGCAGGGTCGCCGACATGGCGGCCAGCGCAAACATCGGCCGGTTCTTGGCAGCCAAAGTCGCCTCGGCCTGCGCACTCGTCATCAAACCCTGGTTCACGTAGGCATACAGCTCCTTGCGCAGCGTGGCGTCGTCCTCCGGCCCGCGTAGGAAGTTACGCAGCGATTTGATGAAAGTCGCGGTCTCGGTTGCCAGCCGCTTTTTGAGTGCGTTGTGGTACGCGTCGTTCGGGAACATGGTGGTCGTCTGGCGCACGATGTTACGGCAGTTATTGATGAGCCCGCCCCAAAGCGTGCGCGCCTCGTTCCAGCGAAAGTACGCAGTGTTCGTGCGGAACACGAGCAGCAGCGAGAGTACGGGCGAGGCCATCGAGAACGGCAGCGCCGGCAGCGAGAGTGACTTGATAGGGCCGTCGAGGAAGCTGAGCGGTCCCGGGTGCACGACACCGCCAAAGTCCTGGTACTGGTAGAGGAGCATGTTGGCGAGCACGACAAAAACGGAGACGCTCGTGACAAACGTGAGCTCCTTTCTTAGCGCCTGGTTGATCCCACTGCTCGGCCACGTCTTGATGTTGCGAAAGAAGCGCTCGCTCGAGCGGTGGCGTTTCCAGTCGTCGTGCATAAACACGGTGCGCCGATCCTTGCGTTGGTCTTCACTGTACGTGCTGCCTTGCTCCCACCACGGAACGCGCATGTAACTTTCGTCCGAGTCCTGTTGTGCACCTGGGCTAACAACCGCCTTAACAACCGACTCAACCGTCGGTTTGAACACATCTTGGAAGAAGTCAAACTCAGCTGGGGGGGTGAAGGCAGCCTCCGTCCTCTCTGGAGTCGCTTTTACAGGCGGCGGCGGAACGACACCGCGCTCCATGGACGCCGATTGGCCCTGAACTGCCTCCGCCAGCGGGTCGCGGCCTGCACTGCGCTGCCGCATATACTCCTCGTAGCTGAGCGGGTGCTCGCGCATGCTGGCATGGGTGATTCTCGTGAGAGACGGACGCGGAAGGTTCGTATACCGAACCGACGCAGCCGGACCGAGCGCCGTTGCGCCCGTGAGCGTCGCTAGAACGACGAAAGCGGCCATTCCAAAGCCGACGAGATGATTACAGATTGATGAGAGAGCAAATCTCGCCGTTTCTAGCTCGGCTGCCACTCGGCAGCCTCAAAAACTTTACTCGCACACGTCACGGTTCTCTACAGATTTACAAAGTGCGTGTGGTGCCAGCTGTCGATAAACCGGAAAACCGCATGCAACATTTAAACATTTTTGGCTTTCAGTACATAGGATTGTAGGAGTTGATCCGGCAATCCGGGGTACATTTACCTCGGCCAGTCGGCATGGACGGCAGCAAGGCACCCTAACGGCACCATAACGGCACCCGTGCGCTGCGCTTGCATTTTGCGCTTGATTGCTACCGTCCGTTCGTTGATTGATTGGGCCTTTGTGCCGGCTCCTCTTGTACACGCGCAGCAGCTGGGCCCTCCAGGGGGCAGAGAGCCAAGATCACCTGTATTCTTCACCATAGACGAAAGCCTCGTTCTCTCTTTAGACTAGCAGCGTGAGCTCGCATGTCTGCGGGCACCGATGGGAGCATAGGACCGCTGCAGTTCAAGCGGCGCTGCCGTGCCTTCCAATGGGGATAGCGCGCCCATATTTGAGGGGTTCGCGTCTCGCGTTTGATGTTCCTCTCTTTCGCACACTCTAGCTCGCTCAGTCCACCATCACGCCCTTCGGCTGGCCTATGGTACCTATTGATTGGCGCCCATCTCACCTCGTGGGATACGGTCTGTGGTCGCGGAGGGAACTGCCGGCATGCGAGAAATCGAAGAGCGGCCGGTCAGTACCACCATGCATGACGCGGTGTCGGTTTGGGCTGGAAGGAGGGACGCCCTGCTGCACGAACTTCAGTTGCATGCCGTGGCCGCAACGGGTAATTTGGCGATGCCCCCATTGCTAATGCCATTGGCAATGGCCCGGATGCAGCACTTGCTACAGGTGCAGCTCGCAGAGCGGTGGATGGCGGTGCGGACGTGAGAGAAGGTGGCCGCGTGAGCATCTGGCGCTCTGGGGAAGGAGTGCGATAGCCTCCACATCCTTGCCTTTGAGCGCGCTGATGGCGGAAGCGCGCGAGCGACTCTCGGAGTTTGGCATCAAAGTCTGGTTCATCCACTGGATGATGAGTCGGAATCGCACGGCGCGGCGCAGGGCGTATCTCCAGGAGCTCCACGCCGTTGTTGAAAAATTTGATATCACGATTGTCGGGATGCACGGCGGACGGAGCTGAACGATGCGTGCAGCCCCTCGGCAACGGCCAAGGCGTCCAGCTTCCTTGATGATTGGGCATGCCGACGTGCGACGGTCAGTCAAGGTCTGAGAGGTCAAGCGAGTGCGGTTTGCGCGCGTCGAACTTTGAAACTTATTCCGAGGGGCAAACTAATCATTCCCATTGTACTCGTTACAACGGAGAGGCATACATCCGCTCGGATACGAAGTCTGAGGTTGGAAAATCGCGAAGTTCGTCGTTCCGTAACCGCGAACCGCGGCCCCGCGGATAGTAAGGATGGGACTTGACAAGCTGCACACCGCCGCGGCGACCACGATCGCGAGCTGTTCATCGCATGCCACGCGGGGGGAGTGCGTGCTCTTCCGCGAGCAGCACTTATGCGTGTGGGACGAGCCCTCGACCACCTGCGTCGACCTCATGCGTTGCGAGGATCGAGATGCCTCTGTGTGCGAAACGGAGTTGACAACGGGTGCGATGTGGGACCACTCGACCAATATGTGCTTCTACGACACCTCGCGGAAGGCGTGCCGTTGGTCGGATGAGTGCTTCTTGCGGGCAACCGACGATTCGTGCAGCTCCGCTGGCTGTGCTTGGGTGCAAAGCTGCACACCCGAGGACTTTCGCGCTCAGCCCGGGCCCAATGTGTGCACCAATGTTTGCACGGTGCCGTCGGCGAGCGCGCCACCACGACGGGTCTCCCGCACCGAGAGGTCAGCGGTGGTTGAGAGTGATGCGACAACACGCTCGCTGGCTGCGCCCGCTGCGGGTCCGATCATTCAGACAACGGGAGGAGTGGTGCAAGGCATCACATCCGACGGCGTGGACACGTTCCTGGGCGTGCCGTTCGCCGAAGCGCCTGTGGGTGATCTGCGCTTCGCGCCGCCCTCGCCCCTTACATGGACCGGGACGTACGCCGCAACGGCCAACGGCCCCTCTTGTGCTGCGACTATGGGCTCATATGCGGGGTTGGCGGGGGAGTGCCAGGGCTACACACGCGCGGGCCAGGCGGGGAGCGAGGCATGCCGCGGCTACTCTGAGGACTGCCTGAACCTGAACGTGTACGCGCCCTCCTCCTCCTCCACCACCGCCACCTCCTCCGGTACCGGTAGCTCTCCTCAACGGCCGCATGCAAAGCGCGCAGTGATGGTATGGATCCACGGAGGCTGTTTCGTCTCCGGCTCTGCGGCGGGGTACAATGGCACGCAGCTCGCCAAGACGCACGGCGTGGTGGTGGTGGTGATCCAGTACCGTCTGGGCGTCTTCGGCTTTCTGGGCGGCGAGGAGTTGCGCGAGCGTGATCCGGAGGGCTCGACAGGCAACTGGGGCCTCCTCGATAACGTCGCCGCTCTCAAATGGGTCCACTCCAACATCGCTGCCTTTGGCGGTGACCCGGACAATGTGATGATCTTCGGCGAGTCGAGTGGGGCGGGCTCGGTCTCGCAGTTGCTCGGGATCGAGGCGGCGTGGCCGTACTTCCACAAAGCCGTCATGGAGAGCGGCACGGCCGCCTTTTGGACTTATCTCCCGCTCGAGAATGCGCAGCAGAGCTACACCGCCGTGCTGGCCAGCACAGGCTGCGCCTCCGCTCTCGACAAGGTGGACTGCCTGCTTGGCGCGGGATCGAATGGCTTCACGTCGGCGGTCACGAGCGTGCCGTGCCGCGACGGCTGCACCTGGGCACCTACAATCGACGGCGTCCTCATCCCTGATAAGACGCTCAGCCTGGGCCAGCAAGGCTACTTACGACCCAACACGCCGATGATCTCGGGCTTCAATCTCAACGACGGCGCCATGTTCGTGCCCGGCTACCCGGCCGTCCTCAAGACGATGAGCGCGGCCGGCCTCCAAACGTACTTTTCGGACCGCTTTGGCGAGGAGCGTGTGGCCGAGCTCTCGACCACGTTCCCAGTCCCCGGCGCATGGCCCGGCAGCGCCGACCTCTCGCCCTACTGCTATTCCGCGCAGCAGTGCGAGACCGACTTTAGCTACGCATGCACGGCGCTCTGGCTCACGGCCGCGGAGGCGGCGGGACAGGCTACGTACGTTTACCTGTTTTCGGAGCCGACAACGGGCGACCTCGCACTGCACGGCGACGAGATCAAATATGTCTTCGGTACGTTGAAAGAACCATCGGCCTCGCAGACCGCAGTGTCCGAGGCGATGATGACCTACTGGACCAACTTCGCCAAGACGGGCAACCCGAATGACGACGGGGGCGCGGCCGGCAGCAGCAGCCGCCGTGCGCCGCCGCTCGAGTGGCCCGTGTGGGACGCAAAGTCGGCCGCTGTGCTCAACATCACCTCGTCGCCCATCGTCCGTTCGGTGCCAGTGGCATCGTATGTGGGCTGCCCCTTTTTCCAGCAGCACTGGGCTTTCTATTCGGGCTGCCTGCCGCCACCTGGTCGAGCCGTTGAAAAGATGGCGGTCTAAGAATGCGCGGCATGATGCGTGGTCGGGAGAGAGTGCAAGTCCTGAAGTCCACAAAAGTGCTGCTGAGACCATGCTCGATGCTCTGCATCCAAGATCATCACAGTGCGCGCGCGATATCAGCCCTCAGGCAGACGGCCAGACGCAGTGCCGTGCACAGAGAGAGTGTGGAGAACTGTGATGTCCTTGTGTCAGACCCCAAGCGAACTTCGGTTACCGAAGTTCGGTAACGCATGCGCACGCGGTCTCTGCGACAATGGTCCGGTGTCTCCACAGGGTGTCGATTTATGTATTTTCCCCCAACTGCACCCTTGAATTATATACCTTCGTTGAGAACTTGAATCATGCTCGAGGGCCAATGAGGGGGAGTGTGAACGTTAACGGTTAACTCGACAGTTCGTCAACGGTGAAACTGCACGGTGAAACGTGCAATCTCCCGCGAAAAAACTTATGCCGCCGCCGCTCGCCACGGTCATCGAAGCACTCGTCGAGGAGCTCACGTACTCGCCGTCGACGCCGCTCGACAAGCTCGCGCTCCTGGAGCGTATCAACGCCAAACTCGAGACGCAGGTCAACGTCAAGGAAGTTAACAAGGCCCTCTATTACATGAAGGACGAGGGCATTGTCAAGAACGGGGTGGAGATGCACGGCGCGATGCCCACGTGGCTCATCGGCAGCGCAGCCGACCCGTCGGCTGTCGCGATGCCCGCCGCAGCGACCCCGGCCTCCGCTGCCGCCTCCGGAGTCCCTGCCGTCGCCGCTGTCGCTGCCGCCGACTCAGACGAGGAGGAGAATCGGCCCCTTGCGAATCGCATAAATGCGCCGGCTGCCAAGCCTGTCGCCGCCGATGTGGAGGACGATGAAGAGGATCGGCCACTCGGCGAGCGGCTCAAGCGCAAGCGGGTGCGCGAGACAGGCGTGGTCGCAGAGGCGGATGACGACGACGACGACGACCACGAGCAGCTCAAGGCGGTTGCCGTAGCGATCGCGCACGCGGTGCTCGCCGCGGGCAAGGCGGGCGACCACGAGACCGTGCTCTCGGCGCTCGGCATCGCCGTGAAGCACGACTCCCCGTACGCCTCGCAGCGCAAGGCGTACCTGGGCCTCGCGCGCCTCATCCACCCAGACAAGCTGGGCGACGCCTTCCCGGGCGCAAAGTCCGCCTTCCAGTACCTAGTGAAGGCGTACGAGGCGCTCACGGCGCCAGAGATCGCCGACCCGAGCGCGGCGGGCAAGGGCGGCAGGGGCTCGAAGAAGGCCGCCGCCGCTGCGCCCAAGCTCGCGCGCTCCAATGAGAACTGCTTCCGAACGCGTGTACGCTGCCCGAAGTGCTCCGCCGTCTGGGGAACTGCGGACTCTGGGCTCCAGCCTTACGAGTACTCGTTCCTAATGCAGGGGCTCAAGAGCTACGTGTGCTGCGGCTGCCTCTTCTCATTTGGGTGCATGTCCGCCGTGCACGAGTGCCCGTACTGCCATGTGGAGAACGGCTACCATCCGGACGAGTACCACTCACAGAAGTTGTGCCACAACTGCGACGGCGTCTTCGGCTTCAAGCTCTACCCTACCGGGCCGCAAATCGAGGCCCGACTGCGCGCGGAGGTGCTCGAGCGCCAGCAGCAGCGTGCGCAGCAGCGCTCGCAGCACGCCGCACGCGAGGCCAAGGCGTCGGTGGCTGCGGCGAAGGGCCCCGCGCTGAGCGAGGCGCAGCAGGCCGCACGGCAGGAGCACCTGTTTTGTCTGGGGCTGATTGACGAGTGCCCTCGTTGTGGATGCATGCATGACTCCAAGGGCGTTGCCGCGGGCTCTGGCACGGCGGCGCCCAAGCGGCGCAAGGGCGGCGCGCTGGGCGAGCGCAGCGGCGCGTGCGTCGTGGTCGACGACGACGGCGCAGCAGAGGAAGAGGATGAGGAGGCGGAGCAGCAGCCGCAGCGCGGCGGGCGGGGCAGTGCGGCGGCGGAGAAGGCGGAGAGCCGCGCGCGCCGCCAGCACCTTCGCGAGTGCACCGATCGCAGCGCGCACGCGCGCCACTATAAGCAGGGGCTGCGTTGCGAGAAGGCCAAGCTCGACCGGGTGGCCAAGGCGGCTGCGGATGAGGAGGTGATGAACGCCGCAGCATGGACGAGGCTCGGAGGGACAGCGGAGACGGCATGGCTGCTCACGGACGCAAATGTGAAGAAGCAGTGCGAGCAGCTCGGCGTCGTCGTGCAGGCGGAGGGCGTCGTGATGCGTGAGGCACAGTTGGCGTCCCTCGCTCGAAAGCTCCGTGAAGACGGCGGCGGCGGCGGCAACGCGATGCTGACTGACGAGAGCGCTCCTGCCAATCTGCACGCCCTCTCTCGCGCGCAGCTGCGCGACGTGTGTGCAGCGCACGGGCTTGTGCCGCCCGTGCATGCAAGCACCGACGAGCTGATCGCACTGCTCGAGGGCCGATCGGAGGCTCTGATGCGCCTCGAGGGCGGCGGGCTCGACGGCGGAAGGGCGCAGCTGCGCCACGATGGCGACGACGCCCACGCGGACGAGGACGAGGACGAGGACGGCGACGACTCGGCGTACGTGCCTGAGGAGGAGGAGGAGGAGGAGGAGGAAGAGGCCGACCACGGCCCCGACGGGGATAGTGCGGTGGCGAGCGCGGTGGCGGAGCCGAAGGATGACGCCCTCCTCGCGCCCGCGTCTGAGGAGTCGTCGGCCGGGCCCTCGGATCAGCTGCAGGCTGAGGACGACCGTGCATACAAGCAACGGCTCAAGGAAGAGGCAGCGGAGCTGAAGCGAGCCAAGAAGGCCGCGGAGTCGTCGGCCGGGCCCTCGGATCAGCTGCAGGCTGAGGACGACCGTGCATACAAGCAACGGCTCAAGGAAGAGGCAGCGGAGCTGATGCGAGCCAAGAAGGCCGCGGAGGCGTCGGCGGGCCCCTCGGAGCAGCTGCAGGCTGAGGACGACCGTGCATACAAGCAACGGCTCAAGGAAGAGGCAGCGGAGCTGAACCTGAAGCGAGCCAAGAAGGCCGCCCAGATGGCGGCTAATTAGACAGCGGGTGCGTGGCCGAAAACTTGGTCCGGCGTGCTTTTCTGCGGAAAGTCTTCCCGAGCAGCAGCATTCTAGCACCTCATTCTAGCACTATTCACACTGCCTGCTAGTGCTTCACGCTCCCGAGGCTTCTCTGCAAGGCATCCTCATAAATGTCCTGATGTCAAATTTCTGCTCAGGGCCCGACCCGATGAATAGGGGGTGTAGGAGCCCGAACCCGAATGCGAAGGCTGCCTCTGTCGCTTGCCAACAGCAAACGGCCAGCGGCCTCACGATGCCAGAGGCCGACTCGGACGAATTCAATGTCGCCAACCGGCCTTCAAACCTTTGGAATGAGTTTGAGGTCGCTACTACCGAAGAAGATGACCGATTCCCGGCCGACGGTGATGCTGTGGACTGGCTACGCGATGATGCTGTGGACTGGCTACGCAAGGCACCACGGCCAGCTGCCGCACAGTGTTGGACAACCTGCCTGCTGCCCGGCCACGCTCTCGCCGCGGCGCTCGCCGAGGCCAAGGCGCTCTTGCACTGCCCGGGCGGCGGCTGCACTCATTGGTTGCCGCGCGACGCCGAGCCACGGTGCGCGCTTGAGCGTCTTGCACGTGCGGTGATGTGCTTCCACAGTGACGGTGCTTGCGTGGACGGGCCGTCGCGCCCGCCACGGCGTCCACCACTGGCAGGCTGTGAGTGGTGGGTGCAAGTGCGTGGTGTCGAAGAGACACTCTCCATCCACTGGGATTGTGACGAGGAGCTCAAGGGGAGGACGGGTGAGCATGTGCCCCCGTACCTTGCGACGGTGACGTATCTCACATCGGCGGGCGCGCCAACAATTGTCCTCCCAGTGAGTACTGACGAGCGCGGGCGCGCTCTCGTGCATCACGCGCCCGAGAGCGCCGGCTTTGTCTCGTTCCCGGTCCAGGGCAAGCACCTGGCCTTTGACGGGCGCCTGCTGCACGGTGCCCACCGCGACGATGCTCCAAGCATGGCCGTCGCTTCGCACGCGGATCTTCACGACGAGTGTCCGTTGCGTGTTACCGTCCTCGTCAACCTGTGGCATGGTCACCAGCCGATGGGTGTTGTGCCTCTAGCGGACGAGCTGCGTGCCAGGTTGCCGCCGCCGGCCGACGCCATCGCCGAAGCCGAAGACTGGAGTTTCACCTTCGGCATACGCGCGACGCCCGTGCCCGAGCCGAGACCGCGCAACTGCCCGGAGGCGACCCCGCGCGTCTGGCGCCTCGGCTCTTTTATCCACCCTCCTGTGCGCGTGAGCGGGCTCGCCGCGCTCATGTGCCATGAAGGGTCTGAAGATCCATGTCAAGATCACTTCTGGAGTTGCTTGGTGTCTGTCGAAGTCGTCGAAAGAGAGGTTCGCGAGGACGAGCGATGATTCAAGGGAGTCGCTGATACAACAGTGCGCCGGAGTACATTGTGGTGCGCCGTTGGAGACTCCCGTGAACTGAACTCCCTCGCCTGATTTTCATAGAAAGAGATTTGTCCTCTCGGAGATGCGCATCCCGCGTGCGTGTGCCCGATAAATGTCGGGCCTTCCCGATGCAGCTTCAGAAGAGAACGCGACCGCGCCGCCGATGATCGATGGACGAGTTGCGGCGGCGCTAGATTGTGCCGCTCCTGCCGCCGCGAGCGACTCTGCCGCGAGCGACTCCGCAGCAACGCCAACCACAGTCGCCTCCGCGCGAGTCGTCGAGCATCTCATCATCCTCGACTTTGAGGGCACTTGCGACCCTAGCGACGAGAGGCTGACTCGGCTTCAGCAATGCGACATCCACGAGATCATCGAATTCCCCGCTGTGTGGATCTCTGCGCGAGGAGAAAATGCGGGCACTGAGATTGACTTCTTCAGGGAGTACGTCAAGCCGGTCGAGGGCGCTGCCGAGGGGAAAGCGCGTGAGATCTCAGCATTCTGTGAGTGCCGCTCACGTGCCACCCACGCCCTTGGCACCTTCAATTTGGAGCTGTGCCACGTCCTCACCACCGTACCACGCGCGCTCGCGCCGATGTGTATGGGCTCTTGAGCACGTACACACGCTTTGGATCCGTTTGGCCTCGCACTCCTTTTGTGCCCCCCTTCCTTTGGCCCTCAGCCTACCTAAAGGGCCACCTCTTGCTTGCGCCTGCCGCTCATCGGAAGCCACGTCGCTGACTGGCGCGTGCCGTGTGCTCTGCTTGCGGGCCGCCCCATCTGCTGGCGTGCCGCCCTCGTCTTCTCAGGCACGCGCCTCACCGGGATCACACAAGCTGACGTCGATAGCGCCTCCACCCTCGATGCTGTCCTCGAGCGCTTTCGGCTCTGGCTGGACGAGCGTGGACTAGTGAGCGCGCTCGAGGCGGGCACAGCGGTCTTCGTGGCGCACGGCGGCTGGGACCTGGTGGACCAACTGCCCAAGGAGTGTGCGCGAAAGGGCCTCACCCTTCCTTCCTTTTATGGCACTTTTGCGGACCTCAAGGTTCTCTTCGCCCTCTCATGCCCCGAACACCGAGGCACGTCTCTCAAGCAGATGCTCGACTTGCTTGGACTACCGCAGGTGCGTGCGTGGCGCCCCGGACCCCTCGCGGCAGACCGCCTCCCCACCCCTTCCCCCCCACTTTCTCTATTCACTGCCCACTTACCCTCTCGCGTGTGTCCAGCAGTTTGGCCGTCAGCACTCAGGCCTCGACGACTGCCGCAACTTTGCGCGCATCCTCTCCCGCCTGCTCGCGCTCCATGCCGACGTCTCGCCCACGCACCAGATCGGTGTTGGCCAGCTGCGTGGGCACGGGGCGGGCCGACGGCCTGGCGATTGGGACTGCAGCGCGTGCGGAGCCATCGCCTTCGCCTCTCGTCCCAATTGCTACCGGTGTGGCGAGCCGCGCGTGGACCCTCCGGAGCGTGCGTCGCCCTCGGAGACCCGTCAGGCCACGGCGGCCTCCTCGCCGCGCGAGCGTTCCACGCGGCGCTCTGGCGACTGGGACTGCCCCTCGTGCAAAGCCCACGTCTTCTCGTCCAAGGCAGTCTGCTTCCGGTGCCTGTTGCCGCGCCCCCTCAATGCCGACTCCCCGACGCCGAGCAGCGGCAGCGGCGGCGGTCACGGCGGCGGACGGCAGCCTGCGCGGCGCACCGGTGACTGGGACTGTCCCAACCAGAGCTGCCGTGCTCTAGTCTTCGCCTCGCGCCAATCGTGCTTCCGCTGCGGCTCACCGCCGCCCATGCACGTCCAGTATGTCGCCGCCGCGGCGGCGTGGAACTCCGCCCAGATGGGTTCGATGGTCCCCATAGGTCATGGCCCGATGCATGCCGATCAGATGGTGATGGCTAACTCCTCCATGGGACCGACGGCACACCAGGGATATCTGCCTTCACACCATCCTTCACACCAGGGATATCTGCCTCACACGCAGCACGGGTACGCGATGAATCCCACGCAGCCGTACGCAATGGCGCCACAGCAGATCTTCGCGATGGGCCAGGCGATGAGCGGCGGGCACTCGCCCCAAGGCAACTTCCACGATGCCATGGTGCGCTCGGCACATGAGCAGCATCAGTGGGCACAGCAGCAGGCCTACATGGCCCAAATGGCCAAGATGGCCGGCTACACGCAGTGAAGCAGATCGTGCGCGCAGACCATGTGGCTGTGCCGTGAGGGGCGGGATGAGGTGGGGAGAGGAAGGGCAGAAAGGCGACACGATGCGCGCGTGAGCGCAGTATTGAGCGCCCGTCCCCTTGACAATCGAAATGGGTTGGAGCGGATCGCTGACAGAAGCAAACAAGCTGACGTCGCAGTGATATTTCAACGGTACATCGAACATGTGTAGACCGGCTCGCGACAGGATTGTGGAGCTGTGGTGTTTGTCGCGTGTGTTGGACACGCGCGTCGACACGCGCGCGGGCACACTGGCAGAGTTTTTACCTTAGTCCTTCGCCGTTGCCCGCGTCCGCTCGTCGTCCGCGTTCCGGCCGCGGCCCCCGCCGGCCGCCGCCCCCCCGCGCTGCGGCCGCCGTAGTTCATTCATGATTGGGCGCACGGGTGTTTTATCGGAGGCCGTCCGCGCCCACCCAACACTTGTTTTTGTTAACGAGAATGGTTTCGGGGCGCTAATTCTTATCGGTGCATCTGTGCTATTTATAGTCTCATGAAGTGCCTCATGAAGTTTCCAAGATCGCGACGGGTTTCAGGATTCCTCTGGGGCTATTTTCTCCAGCGATAATCTACGGCGTCCTCCTCGCAGGAGGCGTGGGCTAAAATGTCCTGGTTCCTGAACTCTGACGCAGTCATCGCGACCACAGCACCGAGCGGGCCAGCGACCTCGGCATCGGCCGTTGCTTCGTCAAAGGTCGCGCTCCAGGTGATGTGCGGCGGCTTCCAGAAGAATGTCAAAGGTGAGGACCGTTTCATGATTCATGATGCAACCATCGGCGGGGACTCCTGCTACTTCACGCTCGTCGCGGATGGGCATGGTGGCAAGGATGCGGCACAGTTGGCAGCGCAGCGGATCCTGCCGTTTATCGCCCAGGAGGCAAAGGACGGCAGCGGCGCCGAGCTGCACAGGGCGTGTGTGAAAGGCATCTGCGCGTTGCATGCGGATATCTGCGCATCGGGCACGACCTCGGGCTCGACGCTCACTGTGTGCTGCATTAACGCATCGCTGCACGAGCTGCACGTGTGGAATGTCGGCGACTCTCTCGCAGTGCTCGTGGATACCGAAGGCCACGCGCCCCTCGGCGTGAGCCATCGGCTGGAGGACAATCCAGATGAGCAAGCGCGGATCCAAGCACTCCACGGCGTCCAGCTCGGCCGCGCGATGGTCGACGGTAAACCCGGCGGGCCGCTGCGTGCGTGGCCTGGCGGTCTTGCCGTCACCCGCTGCGTCGGCGACGCCGACTGCCACTTCGTCATCCCCGAGCCCGCCTGGTCCACGTGCCCTGCGCCGCCCAAGGGCGGCGCGCTGCTCGCGTGCACTGACGGCGTATGGGACCTCATGTCTGCGGACGAGGCGGCGATGATACTAGTCGAGGGCGCGTACGACTCGGCGCGCGAGGCGGCGCGCCAGGTTGTGCACAAGGCAATGTGCCGCGGCCTGATCGACGATACGACCTCTGTGGCCATGCTCTTCGGCCCAGCTGTCACGGACGACGGCGAGATGGCGAACCAAGGGCTCGAGGCCGCAGCGGTGGAGGGCAACGCCACCATCGGCGCAGTGCAAGAGCCAGCCCGTCGGCAGGCTCGGCGCATCCGGAAGCTCAGTGGAGATATCCTCTTTGACGTAGCCCAAAGCGCTCAGAAAGATAGCCCCGAGAACGCCCCCACCGAGACCACCCCCTCCGATGCTCCGTGGATGCTTCTTGCCGATGCAGCCCACTTCGGCAGCCAGAACGCCAAACTCGAGGAGAGCGCCCAAAGCACGCATCGCCACACAGTCTCCGTCCCACTCGGGGAGAGGCCGGACAGGGACCTTTCGCCGATGCCCGGAAGGCCCCCTAGAGGAGGTCCGCCCACCACGGCGCCCACCAACATGAGGGCGCTCGACCTCGGCGCCTTGGGCCCGGAGGTGCCACGCAGGCCAGGTCAGCTCCTGCGTGGCGCCACAGACCAGAACACTTCCCCTCAATGTTCCCGCCCGGGCACCGATCGCTCGGGTACCGATCGCTCGGGTACCGATCGCTCGGGTACCGATCGCTCATCTCGTTCCTCAGGCTCTCGTCTTGCCAGCATCTTCGACTCTGTCGTGCGCGAGCCGCAGGGCAAGTCCGGCGCGGCGCCGCCGTGGACGGGCTTGGGGCCAAATTTAAATCGAGGAGAAAACTCAAGCCGCTCCTCGAGCCCGCAGGGAAGGAGTATCAACAGCTCCCGCGACACGACACACCGCTTCGCGCTGAAGGTCATAGACGCCGCCAACCCGGATGGCCTCCCTCGGCGGTCACCGCCGCCAGCCGTGGCAGACGAGTCGACGAGCTCGGACTCCGAGGAGTTCAAACCAGCCGTGGCAGACGAGTCGACGAGCTCGGACTCCGAGGAGTTCAAACGGTGGAGCCTTCTGTATTCAAACCTCTATTCAAGCCCAGGGGAGCAGGGCGCCAACCCAAGCCAAGTCACTCGGGTAGTCGACTACTCGAAGCTCATCATCACCAAGTACCTGGGTCAGGGCGAGTTTGCAAGGGCGCATGAGACGACCCTCGACGGGCGCCCCGCAGCTATCAAGATGCTCAAGAAGGAGAAGCAGGAGATCCCGTCCGCCGTGCAAGGTCTGAAGCGCGAGATCATGATGATGACGTTGATGGACCAGCCAAACGTACTCAAGGCGTACGCGCTCGGCCAGCACGAGGGCATCCCACTCATGATCGTCGAGCTGCTCAGCCGCACGCTCAACTCAGAGCTGCCGCGCGATCCGGACGCGGTCCCCTTTTGGGTGCGTTGGCAAGACGTAGCGCGTTGGCCGCTCTCGCGCAGCCTGCATTGCGCGGTGCAGCTCGCGCGCGCTCTCAAGTACTGCCACGACGACGCGTTCCCGGGCTACCGCATCCTGCACCGTGACGTGAAGCCCAACAACATCGGCTTCATCCACGACCCTGAGGACCCCGACCATCTCGTCCTCTTTGACTTCGGGCTCGCGTCCTTGTGGGAAAAGAAGGGCGATCCGACCGACACCCTCGCGCGCAACCTGACGGGTGAGACGGGCTCACTCCGATACATGTCGCCGGAAGTGGTTCACTCGAAGCCATACTGCCCCAAGGCGGAGGTCTTCTCGTTCGCCACCGTCACGTACGAGATCGCCTCCTGCAAGAAGCCGTTCACCAACCTGTTGCCAGACGCCTTTCGCAAGGCGATTGGCAACGGCTACGTGCCTGAGATCCCGCGCAAGTGGCCGGCCGAGCTGCAGTCCCTTATCTCCTTGTGCTGGAAACTCGACGCGCAGCAGCGGCCCGAATTCCGCGAGATCGTGCCACGCCTCGAGGCGCTCTGTGCCAAGCACCCGTATCAACCTCAATTGATCCCAAAGAAAACCTTTTGGGAATCGTTGATCGGCAGTAAGGCAAGGGCCGCTACAATGCGTACCTGATCGTGCACCGGCGAAGAAGGGGCAGCACTACCTCGATGCAACGCTGTATACTATGTTAAGTTGGAAGGAGGCGCAGCTCGTCTATTGGACGAGAGCGACTTCCAGGAAGCTATGAGAATACAAGAGAATGCGCAGCTCGTCTATCGGACGAGAGCGACTTCCTGGAAGCTATGAGAATACAAGAGAATGCGTAGCCAGGGCCCAGGCAGCGGCTCGGCACGGGCGGCGCCGGAACGACTTACTTACCCTCTATCGACTCGCCGGTATTAGCCGCAGAACCCGGGTCCGGAGATTGGCCGATCGGTGCGCACTTGCGTGAGCCGTTACAGAAACATCCCGCCCGCGATGGCCGATGAGTGGAAGTGTTTTGTGTGGAGTGTGGTACAATGTAGGAAAACCTCATGTGTCCTCCTCTGCTGACCTTTGTTCGCGAATCTCGCTTCCGAAGCTCAATGGCGTCTATGGCGCTCTCCATCACGGCGGTCGCTCTGACGTTCAAGCCATTCAGCCTGTCCGGAGTGCGTACCCCGTATCGAGTGCCGTCGAAGCGCGTCGTCCTCGAAGCGAGCAGCAGCAGCGGCCCCGATAAGCAGCTGAGCAACCCCAACATCATCAGCTACGCCGAGATCTCGGACGAGTTCAAGCCGCTCGTAAATGTGGCGCTCTCCAAGCTCGACACCTACCGTGCGCTATCGGGCAAGCCAAAGTACGAGACAGTCGATGGAATGATTGACAGCTACGTGCAGGAGGCATCCGCCGCTGGCCTCGGATGGACGAGAGAAGAGGCAGAGAGCGAGGTGGTGCGCTACTTGCAACGCCGCGCGCTCGCTGACGAGGGTGGCATTGACGGTGACGGCCAGGACAAGGCCGCGTTCGCGCTGCTGGCCCTACTGATCGGGCTCGTTTCTTCATTGCTGGCGCAGAAAGCGGGCCTCATCGAAGCACCACCATTCCAGCTCCCGCCAATGTGACATTCAGAATGTGAAATGGATATGTTCTGAATTCTTTCTAATTCACGTTACATCCCTGAGTGGCTGTGCGACTACCTGCTCATCCGCCTATGCCAACCTATAAGTAATACGATGAAGTCAGAGTACAGGAGCGTAAACAGAAACTGCTGTCTCGGAATTTGGAATCTGTATTTTGTCTTTCAATTTCCAAATCGCAGGGCGAGGTGCGTAAGTTGGATTCTGCAAGGCGATATCTGG
>Ga0210246_101183_pt1 | contig 21592 bp, 11 predicted proteins | sample ChrtobMetaP3_8mM_FD_155469 | JGI IMG/M metagenome (GOLD analysis project Ga0210246, IMG submission 155469) | Chrysochromulina tobin associated microbial communities from unialgal haptophyte culture, Seattle, Washington, United States - P3_8mM | ecosystem: Host-associated > Algae > Haptophytes >...
CTGCGAGGGCGGGGAGTGCGCACCGAAGTGCTGCACCACCGACGTGAAGCCCATCCAGTCGACGGCCTTCGGCGGCGTCGGCGTGCCCATGCACAAGGTCAAGATCAACGAAGAGTACATCCTCTGCGCTGCCTGTTGCTGCATGACGACGATGTTCATTCCGGAGACGGACGCGGACGCGCATGGCGTCGAGGATCTTACCCGTTGCCTCTGCTGTGAGGAGGACATCAAGATTTCTATGGCTCCCGAGGCTCCGACGGACTACGCAGTCTATATTAACAACGTCTATCAATTCGCTTGCATCTCGCCGACGACGTGTTGCAAGGGCACGAGACGAGTTTCCTGCATGATGAACAAGTACGCGTTCCCGTGCGATGACGAGGTGCCGTTTTCGATCGCGTGCTGCGGCCTCGTGCTCGTCGGTGAGAGCGCCAAGTTCAAGTCGCCCGCGCCCTTCCGCCCGAGCTCGGCCTCTCTCGTGGGAGGGGTGGAGTCGTCGTCGTCGAAGGGGGAGTACCTGCCATCTAATCTGGGGTCGAGCTTCATGTCGCAGCAGCACGGTGTCCCCGTCGCCGTCGCCGTCCCCATCAATGGCGCGCCGGAGTCGACTGAGATGGAGCGCTAAACCGCTCAACCAGCGAAAGCAGCGGGCGTGCCAGCGGCCCAACAGGTCAACGGGTCGACAGGAGTATGTGTGACTCAGACGACAGAGCTCCTTGCGGGGCGGGCGCTGGGCGGGTCGAGCTGGCGGCTCCAAGGAGCTTGCATGGGAGGCCGGTGCGGTACTGTGTGGAGCGTGTGTTTGTGTAGTGAGGCGTGCGCGGGGCGGTGCGGCGCACGCGACGGCGCTGTCGTCGGCCGAGCCGCGAGCGCGAGGCGCATATTCCATGATATGCGGGCGAGCCGATGCCGCATCGGGGCCGCTCAACGGGGGCCCCGGCGGTGGCAGCGCGGGGGCGGCTTCGGTGGTCTCGTGTCGAGTCCTGGTGGAACGCATTTCTATTAAATGGTCAAAGACCGATTTCGTCGTCTATCTGGTACATTCGTCGGCATGTCCGATGTCGTGTGCCGCAGGCGCACGGCAGCCTGAGCGGCCGTTGGGACGCCATGTCGTCCCAGCGCGCCGTCGCGAGCGCGTGGAGCGCTGACGAGCCCGAGTCCGGAGGCTCCGCGTCGGCGTGCGCGTCGGCGTGTCGCGGCACGGGGCAGAGGACACTGGTGCCGACGACGCGGCGGATGCCCGACGGCGCGGGACGTGCGGCCCAATGAAGGTCTTGGGGGACGGGGCGACGTCTTGGGCGTTACCGTTGCTTCGGAGGCACCCCGGGGAATCCCCCGAGGTTACTCCTCACGAGCGCACAACGCCCAAGACGGCACCCCGGGGAATTCCCCGAGGTTACTCCTCGCGAGCGCACTCGACATGCGCATTTTGGTCAGTCCACTCTGCCCGCGTCGTCGCCATCGCCATCACCGGCGCCGCCGCCCTCGTCGCCACCGCAGTGCTGCCCGGTGCGGCGAGGCTCTGCGCGGCGCCATGGCGAGCAGCCAGTAATGGGGTGCAATTGATTGTAAAAGCAGCTCTCGCCAGTGGTGCAGTGGACGCCCCAGCGGCAGGCAGGTGGCAGGTCGTGGCCTTCGTGGCCGTACGTACATGCGTCGAATTCGGTGCAGCGATTGTCGGTGCAATGGCCCACCCACCACCGCCCAGGGCGGGCCCGCTGGCAGCGCACAATTTCCAGGTTGCGACGCTGCCGCCGCAGCTCAGCCTGCTCCTCCTCCTGCTCTCGCCTGCGCTGGATTGCAAGGCGCTGGCGCTCCGCCTCCGCTTGTGCGTGCTGCTCAAACGCTCTCAGTGCCTCGAGCGCCCCAGCGGCTTCCGGCATGGCACGCAGGTGCTCGAGCATCTCCTTGCAGACGCTTTCTTGGGTGTTATAGCAGGACGGCAGAAACTGCGGCTGGGTCTTGAGCACTTCGAGCGCCAAGATAGCAAAGGAGGCGCTCTCCGCCCGATCGACTTCTTCACCGGAGCCGAATGCTTGCGTGCTTTTGTACCGTGCGGGGGGATACTTTTCCCAGCCGAGGCCGTGCAGGAAGTCGAACGCCGCGGACGCGAAAGTCTGTGGGTACTGGCTCGTCCTGCTCCTCCTACTACTACCTTTTTTGCTTCCGCGCGCGCGCACGCGCGCCCCTCCGACCTCGCTGCGGCCGGCTCCAGGCGCGTCGGAGGACGGCACTGCTCCCAACCATCTCTCCATTCGCCATCGACCTGCGCGCCCCTTTCGCCGCGCGCCTTGACGCGCGCGCGCTACGGAGGAGATGCGCTCGGACTCCCAAGTCGGGCCAGCTCGTGCCCGCGCAGCACGGATCGATGGCGCTGAGCGTGCGCGCGTGCTGTGCAGGTGCGGCGGCGAAAGCGCCGACGCAGCGCGCCGCGCGGCGCAACCGGCGCCGAATGTGGTGCCTCGGCCTGCGGCTTGACACCCACGGAGGCGGCGGCGGCGGCGGCGATGGAAGCTACCCGTGCTCGACACCGTCGTAATGCGACGGTGTCGAGTGCGTCTTTGCGTTCCCCACGGGGGCGCGCGCCATCGGGCGCGTCGGTACACGCAGGTTCGATGCCGCCGGCGTCTCCAACGCCGCCCCGACGGGCACGGTAGCAAGGAAGCGCATTGCAAGGCGATGTGGGATTGGGACGGCATCCAGAACCGGGGGAGGCGACGATGGCGCCATTGTCTCTACGCGCCGCGCCCCGCCATCTAGTTTCCACGCGCCGCGACCCGCCATCGTCGCCTCCCCGCCTGGTGCGTGTGCGTAACCCACAGAGGCGGCCTCGCACCGATGCCGGCCCGGCTGCGGCGTGCGCCGCAGGCCTGCGCCCGCCGCCGACCCGCCCGACTACGTGGGAGGCGTCCGTATCCGGATAGGTGGCGTCCGCGGTTTCCGCTGACCGGGTCCGGGTGCAAGTTTTTGTATAGAGAGACGAAAAGAAAAGCGGGTCCCCAGCCCTCGCCCCCTAGGCCCATAATCGGAAACTCCGATTTCGGAACAATTAGGAGCATATATAAAATCCGGCACTCAGTCGGACTGCACGGACTCTGCACTATTTCTCTGCACGATTGCGGCACATGGCGAACCGCACAGAATATCTCTTTTCCGCATGCCTCTTCTCGGAAAACACCATCTTCATTCCCGAATCCTGTGCAGCGTGCTGCGGCTGTTACTCAGATAGCCTCTACTGCTGCTTTGTAAGCCGTAGCAAGAGGTGCATCTGCAACGGCCATGATGCATACGACAAACTTGTCGGGCAGCGTGACGACGTCATCTGCATGAGCCAGGGCTCGTCCTACTTCGTGAAGCCGCTCTGCCTCACGGGCGAGAAGCCTGTGTGCATCGACGTTTGCTCAGGGTGTTGCTGCTCCACCCGCTACTCCTTCCCGCAGAAGAAAGAGGTGGTCTCCAAGATGAGGTGCGCACATTATGGCGTCCAGTGCTGCGAGGGCGGGGAGTGCGCACCGAAGTGCTGCACCACCGACGTGAAGCCCATCCAGTCGACGGCCTTCGGCGGCGTCGGCGTGCCCATGCACAAGGTCAAGATCAACGAAGAGTACATCCTCTGCGCTGCCTGTTGCTGCATGACGACGATGTTCATTCCGGAGACGGACGCGGACGCGCATGGCGTCGAGGATCTTACCCGTTGCCTCTGCTGTGAGGAGGACATCAAGATTTCTATGGCTCCCGAGGCTCCGACGGACTACGCAGTCTATATTAACAACGTCTATCAATTCGCTTGCATCTCGCCGACGACGTGTTGCAAGGGCACGAGACGAGTTTCCTGCATGATGAACAAGTACGCGTTCCCGTGCGATGACGAGGTGCCGTTTTCGATCGCGTGCTGCGGCCTCGTGCTCGTCGGTGAGAGCGCCAAGTTCAAGTCGCCCGCGCCCTTCCGCCCGAGCTCGGCCTCTCTCGTGGGAGGGGTGGAGTCGTCGTCGTCGAAGGGGGAGTACCTGCCATCTAATCTGGGGTCGAGCTTCATGTCGCAGCAGCACGGTGTCCCCGTCGCCGTCGCCGTCCCCATCAATGGCGCGCCGGAGTCGACTGAGATGGAGCGCTAAACCGCTCAACCAGCGAAAGCAGCGGGCGTGCCAGCGGCCCAACAGGTCAACGGGTCGACAGGAGTATGTGTGACTCAGACGACAGAGCTCCTTGCGGGGCGGGCGCTGGGCGGGTCGAGCTGGCGGCTCCAAGGAGCTTGCATGGGAGGCCGGTGCGGTACTGTGTGGAGCGTGTGTTTGTGTAGTGAGGCGTGCGCGGGGCGGTGCGGCGCACGCGACGGCGCTGTCGTCGGCCGAGCCGCGAGCGCGAGGCGCATATTCCATGATATGCGGGCGAGCCGATGCCGCATCGGGGCCGCTCAACGGGGGCCCCGGCGGTGGCAGCGCGGGGGCGGCTTCGGTGGTCTCGTGTCGAGTCCTGGTGGAACGCATTTCTATTAAATGGTCAAAGACCGATTTCGTCGTCTATCTGGTACATTCGTCGGCATGTCCGATGTCGTGTGCCGCAGGCGCACGGCAGCCTGAGCGGCCGTTGGGACGCCATGTCGTCCCAGCGCGCCGTCGCGAGCGCGTGGAGCGCTGACGAGCCCGAGTCCGGAGGCTCCGCGTCGGCGTGCGCGTCGGCGTGTCGCGGCACGGGGCAGAGGACACTGGTGCCGACGACGCGGCGGATGCCCGACGGCGCGGGACGTGCGGCCCAATGAAGGTCTTGGGGGACGGGGCGACGTCTTGGGCGTTACCGTTGCTTCGGAGGCACCCCGGGGAATCCCCCGAGGTTACTCCTCACGAGCGCACAACGCCCAAGACGGCACCCCGGGGAATTCCCCGAGGTTACTCCTCGCGAGCGCACTCGACATGCGCATTTTGGTCAGTCCACTCTGCCCGCGTCGTCGCCATCGCCATCACCGGCGCCGCCGCCCTCGTCGCCACCGCAGTGCTGCCCGGTGCGGCGAGGCTCTGCGCGGCGCCATGGCGAGCAGCCAGTAATGGGGTGCAATTGATTGTAAAAGCAGCTCTCGCCAGTGGTGCAGTGGACGCCCCAGCGGCAGGCAGGTGGCAGGTCGTGGCCTTCGTGGCCGTACGTACATGCGTCGAATTCGGTGCAGCGATTGTCGGTGCAATGGCCCACCCACCACCGCCCAGGGCGGGCCCGCTGGCAGCGCGCAATTTCCAGGTTGCGACGCTGCCGCCGCAGCTCAGCCTGCTCCTCCTCCTGCTCTCGCCTGCGCTGGATTGCAAGGCGCTGGCGCTCCGCCTCCGCTTGTGCGTGCTGCTCAAACGCGCTCAGTGCCTCGAGCGCCCCAGCGGCTTCCGGCATGGCACGCAGGTGCTCGAGCATCTCTTTGCAGACGCTTTCTTGGGTGTTATAGCAGGACGGCAGAAACTGCGGCTGGGTCTTGAGCACTTCGAGCGCCATGATAGCAAAGGAGGCGCTCTCCGCCCGATCGACTTCTTCACCGGAGCCGAATGCTTGCGTGCTTTTGTACCGTGCGGGGGGATACATTTCCCAGCCGAGGCCGTGCAGGAAGTCGAACGCCGCGGACGCGAAAGTCTGTGGGTAAATGCCGCCAGCCGACGCTGGATACGGCGGCCCTGCAGTACGCAGCCTGCGCGCCTCCTCACGCAGCTTGATCGAAGCCTCACGGGCGCGTTGTTGGTGCTCCGCTCGGCGCGGAGCCTCGAGTGCGTCAATGACTCGGTCCATGTAGGCGGCGCACAAGGAGTGCCCATTTTGCCGTGCGATTGCAGCGGGGGTGTAATGAACGTCCGCCTGAATGCACACTCTGTGCTCTGGATTGGCACCACGTGCCAGAAGGAGCTGCACCATCGGTAGGTGGCCTTGGCTGCATGCGATGCTGAGCGCCGTGTCCATCTTCCACGACTTGTCGTAGCCACCGTACTTCTCTTCCGTCTCCACCCACGTGGCACATTCGTCCACGGCCACACCGGAGTCGAGCAACGCCACCACGGAATCCATCTTGCACTCGAGAGCAGCCTTCACAATCGCAGGTTGGCGGTTTACAGGTAGTCGCGCCGCCTGCGATCTCGGTCCGCCTGTCGAGCGCTCGCCCGCCGCTCCCTCTCAGCGTGGATGACCGGCTGGTAGGAAGCATGACTCGCGAGCGGATGGAGTGCTCTGCACACACGCTGCAGCCGAACCAGCTCTGAGGCACCAGCGTGCTTCAGGATGTGCTTGGCCCACAGCTCCTCTGGAAGGTCTAGCATGTTCTTCCCGATTGGTGGGTCTTTACCGGGTACCGAATTGATTTCCGCAGGAATTCCCGGGGCAGGGGATGGTTGGGTAGCTACGGAGCCCTGGTGACCCTGGTTACCGCGTGCATTAGCTAATCTTTTGTGACCGGGTTTCTATTTTTAAGAAATGCAGCGAATGTTTCCTCTGAGACATTCCGCATGATGAGGAAAGTGGTCCGCGTCGCGGCGGCGAGCCGATGCTCATCGCTCGCTCGCCCCGAAGTTCTGCGCCTCTCGACCGCGGCCGGCGTCCGCCGCATGCACCTCTCGCCGCGTGAAATCGACCACATTCAGATCGTCCAGGTGGGCCAGCTGGCGCAGAAGCGGCTGGCGCGCGGGCTCAAGCTCAACCATCCTGAGGCGGTGGGGCTCATCGCGGCCCAGATGCTCGAGATGATCCGCGACGGCGAGTCCGTCGCCGCGCTCATGACCAAGGGCCAGCGGCTGCTCGGCCGCCGGCAGTTGATGCCTGGCGTGGCTTCTCTCATCCACGAGGTTCAGGTGGAGGGCACGTTCCCTGACGGCACGAAGCTGCTCACGATCCATTCGCCGATCGCGTCCGACGATGGCGACCTTAGCCTCGCGCTCCAAGGCTCCTTTTTGCCCGTGCCCGACCTTTCGGTCTTCGGCGACCTGGAGCCCGAGGTGGCGGCGCCCGGCACCGTCTCATTCGGTAAGGGCGGCATCGAGCTGAACCAGGGTCGCAAGCTGATCGAGGTGGCGGTTGTCAACTCGGGCGACCGGCCCATCCAGGTAGGCTCGCACTACCACTTTCTCGAGACGAACGCCGCGCTCGTCTTCGACCGTGCGGCCGCCTACGGCATGCGCCTCAATGTGGCCGCTGGCTCGTCTGTCCGTTTCGAGCCGGGCGACGCGAAGACGGTGACACTGGTTGAGATCGCGGGCTTGAAGAAGGTGGTCTCGGGCAACCGGCTGATCGACGGCATCGCCTCGCCCGAGCGTCTCAACGAGACCATGGCACGCGTCCTCTCGCGCGGCTTCGGCCACGCACCTGCCAAGGCGCCACCGCCCAAGGGCAAGCCTCTGATCCTCACGAGGGCGGAGTACGCAGCGATGTTCGGCCCGACCACCGGTGACCGCGTGACGCTGGGCGACACGGGCCTCGTGGTGCAGGTCGAGGCCGACCACACTGTCTACGGCGACGAGTGCAAGTTCGGCGGCGGCAAGACGCTGCGGGAGGGCATGGGCCAGTCTTCCGGCGCGGACGCGGGAGAGGCGCTTGACCTGGTGGTGACGAACGCGCTGATCCTCGACCCAGTGCTCGGGATCATCAAGGCGGACATTGGCATCAAGGGCAACCGCATCGTGGGCATCGGCAAGGCGGGCAATCCGGACGTGATGGCCGGCGTGACGCCCGGCATGACCGTCGGAGTCACTACCGAGGCTCTCGCCGGTGATCTGATTGCACATGATTGCACATGATTGCACATGATTGCACATGATTGCACATGATTGCACATGATTGCACATGATTGCACATGATGACCGAGGCTCTCGCCGGTGAGCTAGCTCATCTGATGGCTTCGGATTACTTCTGGCTGCCTCTGGATGCGACTCATTGCAGCTGAATGCGACTCATTGCCTCGCTCATCAGGTGAGAAGCTCATCGTGACGGCGGGCGGCCTCGACACGCACGTGCACTTCATCTGCCCGCAGCTCGTGCCGGAGGCCCTCGCCTCCGGCGTCACGACCCTGTACGGCGGCGGCACCGGCCCCAACCACGGCACCCTAGCTACCACGATCACTCCCGCTCCGTCGCAGGTACCGCTTCCCCGCCCCGCCCTTCCCCATCCCCTTCCCCCCATCCCCTCCCCCCAATACCCTTCCCCCATACCCTTCCCCCATCACCCCTCCCCCATACCCTTCCCCCATCACCCCTCCAATCTCTCACCCCCCTTTCCCCTCTCACCCCTCTGACGCGCACCTCGCCCCTCTATCTCGGCCTCTATCTCGGCCTCTATCTCGGCCTCTATCTCGGCCTCTATCTCGGCCTCTATCTCGGCCTCTATCTCGGCCTCGCAGATCCAAATGATGCTGCAGGCAACTGACGAGATGCCCATGAATTTCGGATTCTCGTCCAAGGGCAACACGTCCGACCCCGCGGGCATGTACGCGTGCATAGAGGCGGGCGCGGCAGGCTTCAAGCTCCACGAAGATTGGGGCACCACGCCGTCGTCCATTGACGCATGCCTCACCTTCGCTGAGCAGCACGACGTCGCTGTCACCATCCACACCGACACTCTCAACGAGAGCGGTTACGTCGACGACTCGATCGCGGCCATCAAGGGGCGCACGATGCACACGTACCACTCCGAGGGTGCGGGCGGCGGCCACGCGCCCGACATCATCAAGGTGTGCTCGGAGCCGAATGTGCTGCCCTCCTCCACCAACCCGACCCGCCCCTTCACTGTGAACACCGTCGACGAGCACCTCGACATGCTCATGGTGTGCCACCATCTGGACAAGAACATCCCTGAGGATGTGGCCTTCGCCGAGAGCCGTATCCGTGGCGAGACGATCGCGGCGGAGGATATCCTGCACGATCTCGGCGCGATCTCGATCATGGCGACCGACTCGCAGGCCATGGGGCGCGTGGGCGAGCTCGTCACGCGCACGTGGCAGACGGCCAGCAAGATGAAGCAGCAACGCGGGCCGCTGCCGGAGGACAAGGACACGGGCAACGACAACTTCCGCATCAAGCGCTATCTCGCCAAGTACACGATCAACCCGGCTATCGCTCACGGCATGTCGCACCTGATCGGCTCGGTCCAACCCGGCCGCCTCGCCGATCTGGTCCTGTGGAAGCCAAGCCTCTTTGGCGCCAAGCCCGAGATGATCCTCAAGGGCGGCACGGTCGCCTGGGCGCAGATGGGCGATCCAAACGCTTCGATCCCCACGCCGCAGCCTGTGATCATGCGCCCGATGTTCGGCGCGCACGGCAAGGCCGTGGGCCAGACGTCGATTGCCTTTGTCTCGTCGGCCGCACACGCGGCCGGCATCAAGAACAAGTACCGCCTCAATAAGGCAGTCGAGCCGGTCAAGCGCACGCGCGGCCTGGGGAAGAAAGATATGCTCCACAACGACGCGATGCCGAAGATCACTGTCGATCCGGAGACCTTCGAGGTGACAGCCGACGGCGTCAAGCTCACCTGCGAGCCTGCCAAGGTGCTGCCGCTCGCTCAAAAGTTCTTCCTCTTTTGAGTCCGCGGAAGAAGAGGAGCCCTTCGGAGGCGCGGCAGGCGGTTTGTGGCCGGCTTGGTATGAGGCGCACATACACCACATACATGCTCGGCAGTATGCGCTTATTGGATGACCTCACTGAGGTCGCTGATGTTATGCGATGCGGGATGGCGCGGGCCGGTGCCCGGCCGGACGAGTGGGTGGGGAAAAACTAAGGCCCGCACGGCAGTGGCTCGCACAATCAAGAATCATGTTCACAAGAATGTTGTCCGATAATTACACCACACGTACACGACGCAACTACAAACGTTCACAATTACACGGAACGGCCTGTCACGCCAACCGGTTACACTTACAGCGGCCATGCTCCCTCCTTGCACTCTTCATACGCCAGACGGCCCAGCCTCGCAAGCTCTCGCGCGTCGATCCCGGCGATGCCGAGCCCACCCGCGCCGCGGCACGTGGCTTCATCGGGCCTCGCTGTGCTACGAAGAGCTTGCGAGGGTGCTTCACTGCGTCTGCGAGTAGTGCGTGCCGCAGCCTCCATGGTCGCAGGCATACGGTCGGGGTTGCCCGCGGGCGAGCGCACGTGCTTCGTCAGGCTACTTTGAGCGCTCGCCGCAGGCCTCGTGAACGCGGGCGAACGTGCGCAGTTGTGGGGCCCTCGGACAGCTTCTCCGACAACCAAAATTGGCCGGAAAGGATTTCTTCCCTGACCTGAGCCCATTTGGATGCTTTCTGCGTCGAGCCTTTCTTAGCCTTAAGAGGTCCGCTCTCATCAGGGGGCATCCAGAAGAGGCCAGGACTTTGACCGGAGAGTACTTCGTCCCTGACGCGAGCCCATTTCGATGCTTTCTGCGTCGAGACTTTGTCAAGCACGAGCGTGTGCTGGAGCACCGTCTCCTCGGCCGGAAGCGCTGGGACGAGGAAGTCTTCTCCGCCCTTAGCCGGCGTTGCCCAGAAGAGGCCCGGACTGTGGCCTGCAAGGATGGAGGACTTGAACATTTCCTCAGCCGATGTTCGCCGGGAACGTCCTTCCTCAGTAGACGCTTCTTTTGTTAGGCCCGTGGGCTCGTCCACCGTCCAGAAGAGGCCCGGGCTCTCTCCTGCAAGGATGTCCTCCTTCGACACACGACGCGTCGCAAGTGGCTGGAGGGACATCCTCCTGAGTGCACAGTTTAATTCGTCAAAAAATGACATTCTCTTCGAATCTGCCACGATTTAACGAAGCAAATTTGTTGCACACGCATGCAAAGGTCATCAAGCTCAATCCCGGACGACCACCGAAGCGAGGTTCTTCTGTATCGTGTACTTGTACGACTAAGTTTCCACTAGACTACTGCAGTAAATAACAGCGGGCCTCTCGCACATGTACATTTTAGGACGCTCAACCAGAAGGCATGTAGGCATCTCTACCGAGACCTGCTCGAGCCCATCCACTCGGCAGGCCGCCCTTTCAGAGCGGCTCACCCACTATCAGAGCTGCTGAAGCGGTAATCCCCAGAAGCGCCCCAGAGGTCGTTCGTATCTAAGGGGCGCAACGGCGTCCTCCAGGCCGGCGGCTCGTCTCCCCAAGAGGTCTCCGCCGGTGCATCGGGGAAGGCCGAGCCAGGGTCCTGATAGCCATTGCTGCCCTCCTCAACAGCGTCCAAGTTGTCGAGATTCGTCCCCCGCAAGCGGCGCGGTCGTGCGGCGACGCCGCGTGCGAGCTCCGCGTACGGCGGCGCGGCGGACGCCTCGGTGGCAGACGGCTCGTAGCGCGCGGACGGGAAGCGTGGGTTGCATCCAAAGGCTTCACAGCTCGTCATCGGGCGCGCGCAGCCCGTCGGGCCCTCGCACAACTGCCAACCGAGCGCATAGTGGTTTTGGAAGCGGCGGCCCGTCGAGGCGCTCAGCCCGACCCAGGCTCGGCCGTCGTGCAGCCCGAGAGTGTGCCTGAGGTCGATTGGCAGTGCGAGCAGCGGTGTGGCCATGGCATCGAGGTACACCTGCAGCACCCCCGTCCCCGCGCGCATCCACGAGCCAATCGACTCGGAGTACGGGTAGCCTGGATCGGCCACTGGACCCTCCTGAACCCAATACTTGAGGTGATGAGGCGAAGCGGACGGGCCCGAGCCGAGCTTGGTGATGTCCAGCCCGGGCGTATACACGATCCGAGCGAGATGCGCATGGCCGTCCGCGAGCCCCATAGGGTAGTCGATGGGGTCGAGGTGCGCGGAGCTCAGGTAGTGCTCGCGGTGAGCGCCCACTGTGCCAGTCGGCCCGCCCGTCTGCACGCTGACATGGTTATAGAAGGCATCGTCGCCCATCTCCGGGTTGTGCCACGTGTCGAACTCGATCGCGAGTGTGCGCTCAAGCCCACCGTAGCCGAGGGAGGCGCCCCCCGCGCCGAGCGCGGTGGGGGGGCCGCCGCCTCGAAGCAGGAGCGACATACCGTCCGCGCCGCTGCGTACGCACTTCTCGTACATGAGGACTCCGGTGACGAGCGTGCGCACCGTCTTGCAGAGCAGCGCACCATTGTCGATCTGGAACGAGAAGAGGATCTCAAAGCCGTCAACGAGCCGCTGTGTCGCCCGATGCCATGCTGCGCCGCGGCGGAACTGCTCGGACGGCGTGAGCCGAAGCTTCTCGAAGCAGTAGTTGTCGGGCTGCAGAGTGTGCGAGAGGGTGTAGCGCGTCGTGTACATGTCGGTTGCGGTCAGACGCTCGATGGTGAAGGGTTTGGGCGGCTGTTGGACCAGTTCGACTGTCCGGTTGACGTAGGGCACGAGCACCGCGCAGTGAAGCAGTGGGAATGGCTGTGTAAAGTTGAAGCAGGAGAGACCGTCCGTGTACGCGGCGAGCTGGAGCACGAGCAGCATCGTCAAGTGCCACGAACGCAGTGAATCGACGGGATTCGAGGCGTTCGAGATGATCCCGCCGAGCCAGATGGACATCCAGTCGCTCATGTTCTGCGTGCGGTATTGCGGCACGTTGTAGCACGCGTACGGCTGAGAGAAGTTGGCGGTCACCTCGGCCGCGCTCATGTTGGGCTGCGTGTCGAGCAGCAGCTGCAGTCCGAAGTCACGCAGGTAGCGCGACTGCTCGATACGCCGGCGCGAGCGTATGTGGAAGACGGACGCATTCGACTCATTGAGCGGCACGAAGAAACCGAAGGGCACGTAGCCGCGAAGCGCACCCGACGAGTGTAAGTCCTCTCGTGGCAGGAAGACGCCACCGTGCGGCGGCAGCACGCCCCAACAGTGGACGAGACGCGCGTGCGTGAGCCCGCAGCAATACTGCTCACCCAGCTGTACGAAGCGCTGCACTGGGTCATTAGCGCCGGGCGCGGGCGTAGTCGCATTGCGCGCCGCCGTGCCGCCGCAGCTGACCTGCGTGAATGAGATCCCTCTCTCGAGCAGGTCGATCCTATGGGGCTGGAGCTTGATGGGAGGATGAATCAACCTGAGCTCCCGCTGCCCAGGCTCACCGCCGCAGTAGGCCTGTCCGTCTCGGCCGACCACGCACGCAATCGAGTCGGCGAGGGTGATCGAGGCGACTCCGCCCCAGGAGCCGGTCGGAGCGCCGATCAGCTCCTCAATCCAAGTTGCATCTGACAAATATTGGCCGCTGCCCGAGGTGCAGGCAAAGGTACCGTCTATCTTGCCGCCGCAGATGTGCGTCCCGCCACACGCCAGGCCGACCAAGGCAAACGAGGGGCCGAGCGAGGCCGGAATGAGGGGAAAGTTACCAAAGCACCGAAGCCGGAACCCTAACCTGAGGATGCCACATGCGTGGTTGGCCCCGGCGGCGAAGGCATCGAAGTGCCCGATAGACGGATCGTTGTTACTCAATTGTGGCCAGTAGGCCGACGGCAGCGTGTGATCGATCCCCTCTGCACGGCTCTGCACAATGCCAGTGCAGTACGGGTAGAGGCCAATCAGCGGCGGGGTCGGCATCTCGTTAGTCGCCGGTGGGACCACTTGCACATGTTGCGCCACGCACACGAAGCGCGCGCCGCAGTAGACGCGTTTTGGGCCACCGCGTTCGGGCTTCAATTCGAGGCGCGACATGACATCGGCCACATCAAGGGCTTCCGAGTAGTTGGAGCCCCAGCACACGAGGCGAGTGCCCGTGACGTTGCCCAAGGCATCGTACGTCCCCTCGATCGCACACGTGTGCGCCTGCCCCGTACAGACGTCGAGAGTTCGATTCGGCAGGTGGCGAGTGACTGCCGCCTGCATGCGAGCCTCGAGCTCCTCCGCGCTCTCGCCCGCGAGCTGGCCCGCCGCCTGTGCGACTTCGAGTGCCGCGAGCGCATCGCTCGTCAGCTCAGGCGCCGCCTGTTGACCAGGCCAATAGAGGGAAGAGCGCCCGTCGCCATTGTGCCCGGTGCAGCGCAGGACTTGCTCCTCGTCGATGGCGCAGTAGTGGTGCGCGCCCGCCGCCAAGAACACATCTGCTCAGGAATGAGTCGATCTCGGGACAAGCGGGTGAGCAGCGTGATCTTCAGTGAGCGCCGGAGAATCGGCTGAGCTCCGGGTGATCTCAGGGTGAGCTCTAGGTGATCTCCAGACTATCGGGTGAGCAGCAGCAGGCCAGACGCAGCGCCGGAGGTTTGGGGCTCGTCATCGGCCGACGTACAGCTATCAAACGGCCGTTCCCAAGGGTCGACGTAACCGTCGGAACCGTTACTCGGCAGAGGGAAGAGGTACCCCGCGTCGGCCGCGTGCCGATACACGTCGAGCAGCGGCCACGCCGTGCAGCGCGTCGTCGTCTCGTTGTAATACTCCTCCCCCGCAGCGAACAGTTCCGTAGCGTTGCCGCGGTACGCGTCGGTGTACGGACACGTGAGCGCAGTAGTGGGCGTGAGGCACGAGATGGACGTCGAGTTGGGCCAGGAAGGCTGCACGCAGCTCACTGTATGCCGGTCGAAGGTGGTGTTCGCATTGACGGCGTGTAACGTCGGACGCGCAGCCAGCGAGCGCGGCGGCAGGATCGACACATTCGGCTGCAGGTACACATTGGCCCACCAGCAAGAAAACTCATGCAGCAGAAGCGGAGGCGGCAGCGGGTCGGAGCAGTTATGGTAGAAGCGGCAGTCACCCGTGAGCTGCGCGTGCTGGCGCACCAGCCGTGCGTGGTGCTCCGCCGCATCCTCCGCCAGCCAAAAGTCCCATTCGGAGCGATCGATCTCAAATTCGTGATAGAGCTGCCGGCCACGCGGTGGCGGGCGGCGGGCCGTGCGCCAGCGGCGCGCCCAATGCGACGCGTTCCGAGCCTGCCGGATGGCCAAGGCATGCTGCCAGTCCCAATCGGAGCCCAGGCCGTTCGGGTCCCAGTGCATCGAGTCCCAGGACGCGGTGTCGAGCACATCGTGAGTCGTATTGGCATCGGCCTGCTGCTGCTGCTCCATCTCTCTCGCATCCTGCGCCGCCTCCTCATCGTCGCGCTCAAGCTGCCGCTCGAGCTGCCGTCTGCCCGCGCCCGCACCGTTCGCACCACCCGCGCCGCCGGAGGCGCCCACAGGAGCCGGTCCAATCGACACGTTGTATGGTTCGAATCGTGGCTCGTGGCACACGAGCGCATGCTGGTAGGGCCCGCCCAGGCCTGGTTGCACCCCGAGGCCCAACGCGCCGGGGAAGGGGGTGACGCATTGGAGGCCCTCGAGCGGCCGAAGAACGTGCAGTGCGACATAGAGCGTCAGGTCGAAGACGTTCATCGCGTGGAAACGGCGCCCATACATGTCGAGCAAGCCCTGGGAGGCAGTGAGGTTGCTGGAACTACCGCCGAAGATAAGACGATGACGCGTCTCAGTCATCGTGGGCATGGTGCACGTGACATTATCGGGCTCGCGCTGGCGCCCGTAGGTGCTCGGCGCGTTCCCGCGCAGGTACTGCGCCGGGTGATTCTCTGAGTAGAGTGTGCCGTTCATCACAAACTCGCGCGGATTGTTGTCGATCTCCCTATCGTAGACCCAAGCGCTCATGTGAGGCGCGAGCTCATGCACGGAGCGATGGTTGGTGGTGCAGACGGTCTCGCACACAGCGCGGCATTGCACCTCGCATACCACCACAGCGAGCGCATCCTGCAGCGCCATCGCATCTGTAAAGTTGAGCAGCTCGGGTGGCAGGGCGCTCTCGCCTACGTCGTCGCGGATGAGGCACGATACAGCCGTGACGTTGTTCCAGTAAAACGAACGCGAGGGTAGCTCCTCATTATTCCACCACTGCCCGAGCGTCGCGTTCACATCCAGCGCCGGTATGTCACAGATGACTGCGTGGTTTGGCGTGAGGCACGTAACGTTGCTCTTGTCCCGGTAGAAGACGGTGCACACGGCGTGGCTCACGTTCCCGCTCTCCGAATCCAGACAAGGAAAGACCGATGAATTATAGCCCGGTGAGGGAGGCAAAGGGGGTTCTCCGCACGGAGGCTGCGGGCACGGGCATATGTAGACGGCAGCATCACCAATAAGGTTGACATCTGAATGGTTGGTGGGCGTCCAGTTGCCTCCAGTTAGGACTGTCCAGTCGCCAGCCGCATTGTAGCCAGGTACATAGTGCATCTCGGAGAAAAGGTTGGTCGAGTGCGTCCAGTTACCTGCAGGGTAAATGAAATCGGAGAGCGGCGTGAGCAGCAGCAGCAACGCCCCGAGCATTTATAAAAGCGTTCACAAAAGGACCGTCTGTGAACGTTAACACGGAACCGTGGCTGAGGTGGCGACTTGGGTCGCCAAGCAAGTAAGGAAGACGAAGTGTTGTCGTTCGAGAGTCCTCGAGCTCGACTAAATTAGGTCTTAGCCTGCTTGCTTGCTTGAGCTCCACCATGCTTCGCCATGCTCCGCGGCGTACAGCCGGCTCTAAATTTCTCAATTGATAAACGTTGTGTTCGCGGATGGACGCTATCTGCTCTGCAGGCACAGTTCTCCCTGAATGGCGGAATGTGTAGGGACTCAATGTGAAGTTGCGCGTCTCCGGAGCCGCTCCGGTGTACGCACACGACACCTGTGCTTCGTGTTCTAGCTGTTGGAAATGACTGACGGACTCATGTCATCTCGACTGGTTCCCTTGATTTGCGAGTCTTCTCGCCCCCATCCTGCGGCGCGACGAAGACGAGTCTAAGCGGCTCCATCTCCACGTTATCCACCCGAACGGTGACGCGGCACTCGCCGACAACTGCCGCGGAGAAGGTGATTATATATGTGCCGTTGCCCTTGTCATCGGTTGTGCACCCAGAGACGCCAGGTCCGTTAGCCCGAGCATCAATGCGCTGTCCGCCGCGGTCAAGCTTGTTGCCGTATCTATCGATCGCCTCAAGCATGATCTCGCACGGCTGTTTAATGATCGGTGGCTCGACGGGAGGGAACAGTCGACACTTGGTGCCGAGCGCGGGGGCTGCATTCACATCGAACTCGACGGGCGAACCCTGAATGTGCTCGCCCCTGAGCAGAAACTGCATTTGGTGCTTGCCCTTTATCTGCACCTCATAGCTGACCTCGTAGGCGCCCAACCCCTTAAGCGACCGGTGGTTGACCTTGTGCATGCCATCTGGCGCTTCGATGAATACCTGGAAGTCGCCCTCCGCCGCGGATGATGCGTTACCGAACTGATCGCGCAGCTGCGGCTTGAGGATCACCGTCTCGCCCGCCGTCATTGTGTTCGCAAGGAGCCAATCGACGCCGCCAATGTACGAACCGGATGTCGAGGGGCGCACGCCGCTGACGCGCACCGGAAAGGGGGACCCGGTGAGCCACCGTCGCGTCCCTGTGCCGTCGGGGTCGCACCACACATACAGATCAAAGTCGCCCGCCTCCTTTGCGGTGTAGGCGATCTCGAAGCATTGGCCCTCGACATCCGTCGACTTGACCCAACCGCCTTCGAAGGGCATCGACTCAACCGTAGCGCTCGCAGCCTTACCCTCGGCACCCGGCAGTATCAGGGCGAGGCCAAAGCTGAGCGAAGCGCCCTGCAGCGAGTCGGCTGACAGAGGGTTAGCAAAACGATCCTTGCAGGTGATCTGCACGAGGGCCTGCTGGCCCGCCACGGCGTTACGGAGCCCGCTGCCGGCGATCTCGCACTTGGTTATGTCAGGAGGCCCAGCATGCATTTTGATGTTGAGCGGCGAACCGATCACGTGCGCGCCGTCGATGCGCACCTGCGTCCTGAACAGGCCTGCGACCTTGCCCTTCCACTGCAGCGTGTACGAGCCGTCCTCATTGTCGGTGCAGCGAGTGGCCACAGGATCCTTTCCGCAATCGACCACAATTTTCGCTTTGCCGGCAGTACAGCGATTCCCCATCCGGTCGGCCGCGTGCAGCGTGCACGTGCACGACCAGTCGTCGCCGACCACGCCGCGAAGAGGCAGGCCATCGGGTGGCAGAGAAGTCGACGGCGCGTGTGCAGTGGATGGTTTCACGTACAGGTCAAAGGGCGAGCCGGGCAGCGCGATGGCCTGATTGCGAAGGCCAACATGCAGCTTGTAATGGCCGGCGGCACCGATAGAGTAACTCGCGGTGTGCGTCTTGACATTCTTGCCACCCGCATGCAGCGTGCCCGGGTGGATCCCACCAAAGGCGAAGCCGATGCCCATCGGGTCGTCGTCCAGCTCGTATTTCAAGCTCGGGCCGACGTTCAACACGCCTCCTGCTGGCGCCTCTTTTTCACCTCCTTTCGCCTCCAACCGTTTGCCCATCGCAGCCAGTGCCGCCTTACGGGCTTTGTCGTTTGCCTCGCGCGATTTCCAAAGCGCCATGTGCTTCTGGCGCTCAGAAGCGTTAAGTCTGGGTCGCTCTGCGACGAGCCCGGCGCCATTCTTCATGAGCGTGACCCATCCCTGCCGCTCGGGGCGGCCGAAACGTTGCGTCTGGAGCGGCGGCACCCCGACTGCGATCAGCGCCGTAGATAGCGAGATGGATTGGCTCGACGCAGTCGCGGTCGACGCGTTCGAGCGCGTCGACGCGAAATGGGCGCGCTCCGTCGAGGTTGGAAGGGGCATGCCGAAGGCGTCAACAGGCATCGCTACCTCGATCGGGCTCCACCACGATTCAGCAATCGCGCTGGTGGCAGCGTCCTCGTCGATCAGTGCGACGCGCGCGCGCACCTTCCCGTCGTCTTCGAGAATGCGCTCCTCGATGACGGTAACGAGCTGGCCGGGCGCCAGCACGGTGACGACCGGCGAATCTAGGCGTGCCTCGGATCGCATGATGAGAGGCTTGTCGCCCACCTGGACGCGACCTCCGCCACGAGCGAGCGCCTCAGCACGCAGCTGCATAAATGTGCGCCGGGCTATGCGCTTGCTCTCCTCAGGGTCAACGGCCTCTTTCTTGGCTCGGCTGGAAGCGGCGTAGGCGGCTAGGGTGGTTGTTGCGACGGCGGCGGTGAAGGCGGCTTTGAGAGTGCTGGCACTTGGTGCAGGAGCTGGTGCCTGGGCTGCCGATGCCGCAGATCCATCAGCCTTAGCGCCCTTCGCGGGCTTGCCCAAGGCGTGAAGCTTGTCATCCGCTCCCTTTGGAACAGCTGCGGGAGCGGCTACGACGACAGGGAGAGGGTTGCCGTCCGCATCCTTGCCCTCGACCTCCTTTGGGACTCGCATGACCCACACGTCGATCTCCTCCGCGCGGGCGGGCTGTCCCATCGCATTCATGAATTCGATCTCGAATGTTGCGAGCTCGCGCGCGCTCGCTTTGGTGAGCGCGTCGCCGCGCAGGACGCAGCGAACCGCATCAGGTGCTGGCGTTAGCACGGTCAGAGGGAATGGACTGTCGGGCAGCGGCACGCCGTTAAGCGATACCGAGACGGCGTAGCTGCCCGAGGTGGATGGCTTGTACTCGACCTTGTACGAGCCATCCTCGTTGTCAGCCACCTTGGCGTTCACCTTGGAGGAGCCGCGAATCGCGACCATGAACACATCCCCGCCAGCCTGCTGCCTGACACCCTCGGCGTCACGCGCTTCGATGGTAAAGGAGGCGGACTGGCGGGCCATCGCCAGGTGCAATCCGTCGCCCGACACTACGCACATCCGGGCGACGGTCATGCGCCGAACTTGAGGCTTGTCGCCCCGCTGTGAAGCTGGAGCAACTGCTGGAGCCTTTGGATCTCTGGTCGCGGCTGCCAACGCACTGTTTGCCATCGCACTGTTTGGATGGATGGCTGCGTGTGCGAGTATACAACAAATCGGGCCAAGCCTGGTTTTGGACGCCGCGCGGCCATACACAGCGATGCGGCATGAGGACACAAACAGACTTATTAGGATTTGCAAACAGAAACTTAACAGTCAGTCTCAAACTCTCTCAAGCAACAGGCAGCCTGAACTCAGAGCTTCCTGCGAACGTAAGAGAACCGTTCATCCGTGCATGAGCGTACCCCGGCGGCGGTCCAGCGCACCAGCGGTCCTCCGGTCCTTCGAACCCGGTCCTCCAGACAAGTTTTGACTGACTCGACTTGACTTTTAAACCAAAATTTTTTCTCTCTTCGGATATTTGACGCGTCCGTAAGGGGAATTGACGCGACGCGACTGTGCATCGTTTTTGCAGATTTTTAGCAGATTTACCAGCGGCGTTCATCAACAAACTCCAGAAAGCCCGTGCGTGGACGCAAGGCGCTCAAGACAAACCTTGAGCGGATGGCAGCCGCGCTCGGCGATGGCGCGAGCTGGGGGCCGCCCCACATTGCGCAGGTACTCACCTCAGCCTCGCCGCCTTTCTTGATCAAGGGCGTCAACAACGCCTGGGTCCAGCTGTGCGGCTACACGGCGGCCGAGGCCATTGGTCAAACGTGCAAAATCCTCCAGTGTCCGGAGACCGCCAACGAGACGCGCGAGGCGCTGCAGCAACTGCACCAGGCGATCTCGGAGGGTCGTGGCGTAACCGTCCGGCTGCTCAATCGCAAAAAGTCGGGTGAGCTCTTCCTGAATGAGCTTACGCTCCACGTGCTGCATGAACCGGAGGGAAACCCCAAGGGGTTCCGCGGCCACTTGGTGCCCCTCGACATGAACGAACTCAACAGCCGGGGCACATCCAGCGAGAGCGCCCCGTACGCCCCCGGCGCCGCTGCGCCCCCCCCGTTGGGCGAGCTCCGGACGGAATCAGCTTGGCCGCCAAACGTGCAAATTCCTCAGCATGCAGCGAAAGCGGCGGCGGTGAAGGGGGGCGAGCGCGGGGAGGGGGCGAGCGGTGGCGGGGAGGCGTACGGCGCCTCCTCGGTCGCAGGATCCGAGCTCCTCTCTCGCGACGCCTTCCCTCTGCAGACGCTGCACAGCCATCCCGTCTCCCCCGTCCTCCTCCGGTTGTTGCAACTCAACAACATGAGTTCGATGGACGGGCGCGCGATGCTCTCGCAGCTGACGAGCGCATGCGGCGCCGGTGGCGCTGGGCTCGCCGGCGGCACGGCCCCCGCGTGGCCCACCGCCCACCCCCAACTGCCGACGGGCGCGATGAGCGCCGCCCCCGTGTCGCACGCCCAGTCATCGCACGCCGCGGCCGCTTTGCAGCAGGCGGCGGTGACGCAGGCGGCGCAGCAGGCGTTCGCGGACGCGTTCGCCAGCGCTCATGCGTGCTCCACCGGCTCATGGATGGTCCATCCCCATCACGCCGCTGCCCAGTCCGCACATCTGCAGGCCTACCCCCCGTCGGCTCTTCAGCAGTCATGGAACACCGCAGCGGTACCCTCATTGCTTTCGGCGGCGTCGCATGGGCTGTGGGGGTCGCTGCCCCCGCACCCACATGCCGCCCTGGTACAGTCTTCCGCGTCATACCAGCAGCATCAACGGGCGTTGGGGGCGACTGCGCACGCGGCAGCGGCGCACGCAGCGGCGGCGGCACATGCGGCGGCGCTTTTGCCCCCTCCCCAGCTCCCGTCGCCCCAGCAGCCGCCTCTTGCCTCCATGTACAGCTCCCATGACCGGGCGAATCAAGGCAACGAGGTGAAGCTGCGCCGCGCCTCCCCCCCCTTCCCCAGCGTCTTGCGGCCCCGCCCCACCTCTTTGCCCGCGGCCGTGCCCCCCCCCCAGCCTCCCCCGCGGGGGCCTTCCTACCCCGCAGAACCCCCCCAACACGCGACCTTCCTGCGCCCTCTGCTTCCGCTCCCCTTTCTTGTTCTCACGCGCCC
>Ga0210246_101203_pt1 | contig 21327 bp, 18 predicted proteins | sample ChrtobMetaP3_8mM_FD_155469 | JGI IMG/M metagenome (GOLD analysis project Ga0210246, IMG submission 155469) | Chrysochromulina tobin associated microbial communities from unialgal haptophyte culture, Seattle, Washington, United States - P3_8mM | ecosystem: Host-associated > Algae > Haptophytes >...
GATGGTGGCGGAGGTGATGGTGACGGTGGGCAAGGCGGCGGCGAGGGCGGCGGTGGTGGCGGCCTTGTATAACGTACTGTCGGCAGACGCGCCCGTTGGCGCGCCTCCCGAAGGAAACGCAAAAGAAGTCACTCGCGCCGCCGTCGCGTGACGACGACGGTGTCGAGGAACGACGATATCATGGCGACCGGCAGCTTGCCCGCCGCGTTATCGCTGCCTGCCGCCATCAGCGGCGGGTGTGCGCGCTTGACGCCGCCTTGTGCCACTGCGCTCCTTGACCTTCGCTGCACACTTGGCGCGCTCGTTGCGCCGCGCCTCCGTCATCGCCTTGTTCTTCTTCTTCTTCTTCTCAATCGGCCGCCTTGCGCCACGCGTCTTGCAGGCGCTTTGAGGCCACTTGCTGTACGCGCGCTCTATGCGTGCGAACGAGTAGACCTCGGGACCAACGGATGCGTCCTCGAAGGCGGCATCGGCCGAGACGAGGGCGCAACACGTACTGTACGAACGCTTTCGTCGAGCATTTATCTTGGATCGAAAAAATGGACAGGGAATGGACAAATTCACAGTCACTCCCTTGCGTACGGATACGCGCCTCATACGATACTGACGCGAGAAACATTTATAATTCTTTGATTCGCCGCCATATCAGATTTTTATATATTTATCTGCGTTCGCGAAAAACCGGCGCAGGCTAAGAAATAACCGAGGTCCGAGCTCCCGGCCTACACACTGCGTTACCGCGCGTAATTCGTAATACCGAGCGGGCCCACCGCACCCCTACAGGCTACAGAGCTACCAGTCTAGCGCTACACGCGCTGCGCTCATAAGTTGTACACGCACGTCAACTGCATCAAGACTAGAACAGTACTGTTAACGAGAGCGACGCACGTCAGCCCTCATCCCTCAACCCCGGTCGATTCAGCCCCCGAGCTGGCAGCCGCTCAAAAGAAATCCTCTCCCATCCGACTCCTTTGATCTTCCTCTTCTGCCCCGCCCTCGCCGGCAAGCAACGATTGCACGGGCGGCGAGCTGTGGGGCTTCCTGCTTGAGTCCGCCTCTGTGCCCCGCAAGTGCCACTTGCATCCATGCTCGTCAAATGGGTAGAATGTGGTCCATTCGGCCTCATCCAGCCGGTCAACGGGCTCGAGGTAGGCGCCGCCGGGGTACGCCTCGCCAGGCCGCCAGCCGAGGGAGAGCCATGTGGCGCCGTCCACCTCGCGCCGGAAGTGCACGCGCGGCGCCGGCACGCCGACCGCTCCCGCGCCGCTCTCATGGCGCGCCGCCACCCACGAGACCACGCGGTTCGGGTGCAGCCCGACGCGTGCCTCGGTGACTAGCCTGCAGCGCCGCTGCAAGTACGTGATGGGCGGCTCCGGCGTTGCAGCCGCCGCCGACGACGACGCGGCGGCGGCGGCGGCGGCCACCGCATTGGGCGGGACGCAGACGACGGAGAGCCGCACCCTGCCTCCGAGTGAGTGCACGAGCGCCGCGATCACGAGCGAAAAGTCGGAGCCGTCGCCGCCGCCACGCCGGAGGATGGTACTCACCTTGTCCGTCGCCATCGCCCCCAAGCCCGACGCCTGCCATCCTGCCGCCGCCAGCTGCGCCTCCGTACTGGCGTGAACGCCCCGCGTGGAGGCGGCGGCGGCGGCGGCGGCGGCGGCGGCTTTGGTCGTCGGCGGATCGAGTGGCAGAGGGCGCTCCGCGGCGGCGGCATTGTCGCGCAAGAAGCCGGCGATGGCCGCCTCGAGAGCGGCGCGCTCCCCCTTTCGGATCTCATCCTCTTGGAGCTGTGCCATCCGTAGCACGTCCAACAGCAGCTCGAGTGGCTGCATCTCGCGCACCTGCTCCTCGTACCCGCCGTACACGTCTGCCACGAGCGCCGCGCCGTGCTCCTCCCAGGTGGTGGGCGGCGCCGTAGCTGCCGAGGCGCTCACGAGGGCGCTCGCGGCTCTCTCGGCCTGCGCTACCCCGCCCTCGCCCTCCTCAACGTCGTTCGCGCCCTCGTGAGCGCCCTCGGTATCGGACTCGCCGAGTGCGAGCGGGTCGTCCGCACCCACATCGGCGACGAGGAGCTTCTGCAGCCGCTTGATCGACGCCTCCCGCCGCGCCTGCCGCCGCAGCCCCTCGCAGTGCGTCACGGTCGCATCGCGCAACAGCCGCAGCACGCCCGGCGCCAGCTCCACGCCCGGCGCCAGGGCAGGCTCGGCGGGGATTTCGCTTACGGCGCTACCTTCACCGTCGGCGGCGGCGGCGGGGGCGGTGGCGGTAAGGTTGAGTGCCCAGAGAAGGTCGCCAAAGGCCTGTGCGTTACTGGTGAGCTTGCCAGGGATTTGCGTGAGCGCCTTGGCTACCAGCCGCTCGACCGCCAGCCGGTCTGAGCCACTCGGTTGCATCTTGTTGTTGGTCACGCGCCCGACCGGGCGCACGAGGGCCAGCAGTTGGTCGAGCGTGGTGGCGAGTTTGGCCTGGGAGACGCCCCGGCGCCATTCCATGTGGACGGCCAACCCAGCCTCAAGGATAGGCTGCGCGCGCTCGGACACATCGTCGCCGTCCATGTCGAGTTCCTGCAACAGCTCGGCCTTCACCGTGGGCATTGCCATGTCGATGGGCACCTCGAACTGCGCGAGCGTCGCGTTCATCAGTGCCGAGGGCTCGTGCAGCTCGGGCGGGAGATCGTCGAGGTTGCTCGCCATAGCGCCCATCTCGAGGTACGCGCGCAGCGCAGCCACGTGACGCTCGTCCTGTGCCTTCTTGTCGCGCCACGTGCGCACCCCGCCGAGCCACGCCCCGCGGACTTCCTCCGACGGGTTGCTGGGGTAGCCCAGCTGGCGCAGCAGCAGCTCGAGTACCTCCACGTCCGTCTGCGCCGCGTTCGTCTCGAGCGTTGGCAGCCACTCGTCCACGAGCTGCTTCACCTCGCGTTGAAGCTGTGCAGCAGGCACGCGGCAGGACGGGCCTTGAGATGTGTGTCCGGTGGGCGAACCGAAGCGGGCGGGCAGGCGGCTATGCGCAAGGGGGTGTGCGCGCGTTCCGACACTCGCGAAGCGATAGAAAGGCGACCCTCGCCAGGACGGCCAGGGAGGCCCGGGGGCACTAGCGCAAGCTTTAATTCGGGCGGATGTGCTCTGGGCGCAGCTGTAGAGATCGAGGGCGAAAACTGATAATCCCGCCAATCAGGGAGCTCGCCACGGGATGGGAGTGCGGGCGGATGTGCTCTGCGCGCAGGGTCGGGTGCGTGAACGCTCACGCGCGATGCTGGACGCGCGCGGCCTCGCGTGCATGCACCTGGGCTTCGTAGAGCGTTTGACGCGCGGTAGCAGCGTCGGCGGCGTCGGCGGCAGCCTCCGCGTCTGGAGACTGTTTGATCGCCTCGGGATGCTTCCAGTGAATGGCGAGCCACTCGTATGCCCGGAGCGCCGTCTCGATGTCGGCCGTCATCTCGAGACGTTCGCTCGTGAAGTTGGAGGTGAGCTGCGAGGTGATCGGCTCGCTAATGTCGAGCGAGGCCGCGAACAGGCCGCATTGCAGCTGCGCAGGGCCGTTTAGGTCTTCGTAGTGCGCGAAATAGCTCGAGATGAGGTAGAGCAACGCCGCTCCTTGGATCAGGCGTTGCCGGATGGACGGTTGTGGCTGGGGCGCAGGAACATCGCCAGCGCCTCCACCCTCGCCTGTGCCACCTGCAGCCGAAGCGGCGGCCGCGGCCGGAGCGGCGGCCGCGGCCGCGGTGCCCACGGCATTGGTGTCGCCGTTTACGAGTGGAGGCGGCGGAAGGCCGATCATGGCCTCGAAGAGGCCGCCTGCACCAATACCGAGCAGACCAGGGACAGCCGAGAGCAAGTCACCGTCTAGGCATGCGACGGAGAGCAGCAGCAACCACGGCAGCAATACGTTATTGGTGCCTGGGAGTCGCTGCACATTATTCGTGGCGGTGGCCGTGTTGGCCTTCTCGAGACCCGCGGGCATGAGACCAGGCTGGACTGCTTTGCTGTAGACCAGGACAAGCGTGAAGAGCGGCGATGCGGTCAAGAGGTCGGGTCGCTGCTCCGGGGTGAGGAGCAGCGTACGCAAGCCGAGCGCCGCTACGGCGCTGAAGCACAAGAGCGTTGCATACGAAGATGAGCCGAGGCGTTCCTCCACGTTCGGCCCAACCTTGAGGAGCAACCAGAGGTGCGTGGCGAGTGCGGCGATACGATGGTACACGAGCACACAGCTGAGCAGCCGCCAGGGCTCAGCCGTCAGCTGCGCATTGTCGACTGCGAGGCTCAGGTCGCTCACGCGCACAGGCCCAGCGGCGATTGCCGCCTCGATCGACGCAAGAAGGACGACCGCGAAGGCAGTCACCGGAGCACGCGTCTGCAGGTCCTCACGCTTCTTGCTGTCGGCCAGCAGCACGTACGCTACTTGCAGGAGCATGCCGCAGGCTATCACATTTTGCGCGTCCATCATGCTGGCGACGTAATCTCGCCAAGTTTTCTCCGTACCTGTGTGTGAACGTTAACACGACAGACGCGCAAGCTAAGGTGCCCGTGTTTGTTTCGGTGACTACGCGCACACAGGTCACAGCACCGGCACGGTTTGACATACGGATCATATGGACCGTCATACGCACACGGCCTCGCCCAACAAGCATGCGTGCACATACGCCAACTGTCGCACACCACCTTGTTATGTGTACCTAATTTCGTCGTTTTGTATTCGAACTCTTGTATTCGTGACGTCTCGTGACGTCTCGTCTGATCTCTAAGCCAGCCACCGTGCTGTGAGCCCATGACCTCTTGAAGGATGCGCACACCAAGCACGTGTATGAGCGAGCCAAGGGTAACAAGGGCGCATGACGCATCGATGCGCTGCTACAGCCTCGATGGAGCCCTGACAGATGAATGTGGTTCAGGCGGTGCCAGAGCCACCACCGCGGCCGCGAGCCCCCTTGGACTTGCCGCCGCTCCCACCCTTGCCACCACCACCCTTGCCGCTGCCCTTGTCGCGCGAGCCGCTGGGCGCACGGCTGCGGGGGTCACCGCCGGGGGTCACACGCGCATCGCCACCGCCGACGACCCACGGTGCCGAGGCGTCGACGCCACCGGCTGCACCTCCACCGAGGCCCATGGCACCGATCATCCCGGATGCCCCCCAGCCACCCTGGTGTGCGCCGCCCATGACGCCCATAGCATGCACCATCGGCGGGCTGCCGTTTGTGGAGCCGCCGGACATGGAGCCAGAGCACTGCGAACTCCACGAGCCACTATAGAAGCCGCCGCCGCCGCCTACGAAGGGGCACGCGGCGAGTGACACCTCGACGCTGCCGCCGGGCTCGCCTCTCCAGTGGGACCTACCTGCTGCAGGGGCGGGCGCCGCCACGGGCGCTGAGCGCGAGGGCACTTGCCCGCGCTGCCGCTTGCTCGGGCTGGACTCCGCGGAGCTGCCGCCGCTGCTGCACACGTGGTGTGGCACGGGCGGCGGCGGCATCGTCGGGTCATAGCTGCGGGGTGCATGCCCAGCGGTTGCAAGGACGGTGGCGACGGCGGCTGGATCGGTGGGCCAGTGCGATGTGGCGCCCGCGCTAGCTGCGGGCGACTCACGTGCCGAGTTGGAGGCGTTCGAAGGGGAGCGGCTGGCGACGATCGTGGGCATGACCACCGCGCCTCCGGGGTCGGTAGGGCGGAAGCCGAACTTGGCGATCAGGGACAAGTGATCCGATGGGAAGGCGGAGGCGGGCAAGAACCCCTCCTTGCGCACGTCGTCCTCCGAGGGGAGGGTGAGTACTTGCAGAGGCTCGAGCATCTGGTTGGCAAACACGTAGTCGAGGGTGCCGATGAAGCCTGTGGTGAAGTTCGTGAAGAGCGGCTCTTGGCCGAGTAGGCTGCCGTATGCGGAGACGAGGGGCATCGGCTGGCGCAGGTCGGCGCTGCCGCCGCCAAACTCGGCGTGCTCCCCAAACTCGGGCATCTCGACTTGTTCTGCGATGATCCTCAGATGCGGATGGCTCGCTGACAGGTGGCCTGAGCTGACCAGATGGTACACGCCAGAGCCCGGGATCGAGTTGAGGTCGGCACCCATGATGATGGCCACATCAGGGCCGTGCTTTGCGGCGAGCGCCGCCGCTGCGAGCAGGACCACCTGAATCTGCGCTACCTGAGTCCAGGGCTCCTGGAAGTTGCATGAGAGGTGGGTGGTCACGACGACGAGGGTGCGCCCAGAAGACTTATGCTTGAGCGCGACCACGAGCCCCACCTGCGCGCCGCGCCCAAAGTGTGCCGCCGACGGCTCGTCTTCGCAGAGCGCGTTGAGCTTCACAGCGATCGGCACCTCTTCGTGCTCGAGGTACTCGAAGCGACTCGTGCGCCAAAAGATGGCGTTGCCGATCTGCGTGTGAGGCCAGCCCACGCCGTTGCGCTTGATCTTGCGCATGTACCGGTTCTCGTAGCCGCTCTTGGCCAGGTGATCACGCATTGCCGAGTAGTGGTCGTCCGCCCCCGCGCCTGCCGCGTTCCCTTGCAGCTCTTGCATGCAGATGAGGTCAGGAAGATGGTGCGCGATCTCGCGCGTGATGAGGGAGCGCCTGTACTCCCAATCGAGCACTCCCACGTTGACGCTCGGGAACTGCTCTACCGTGCACAGCATGTCGGCAAGGCAGTTGTACGTCATGATGGAGAAGTCGGCGCCCGGGTGCAGCGCCGGCGGGTCGGTCCACGTTCGCGGCACGATTTGGAATTGAAAGGTTGGATCCCTGCGCGCGGCCCGGGCGGGTGACGAGAGAGGCGCGCGTCCCGGACGCACGCACGAGAAGTCGGGCGACACCTCGAGCATTTTGGACGCCGAGAGCACGTGTGCGACCGCGGCCGCTTGCGGGTAGCACAGCTTGCGCATGCGTGGGAATGAGAGCAGTGTCGATACCGGGATCCAGCCGTCGTGGTCGCAGCTGGTCTCGTACAAGAAGCGGTCGGACGCGAGGCGCTTCTCGTCCAGATACCACTCGACCTGGGAGCAGATCTTCTCAGCGAGCGTCTTGCGCCGAACGAGCGACGCGGAGCTCGATGGCCTCTTGACCACCTCGAGCTCGGAGCTCGACTCAATCGCCTCCGGAATGGAGTCGAGGGACACTCGCTTCGAGTCGACCAGCTGCTGCACAGCCGCGTAGGACGAGACGATCTTGTGCAGGGGAACAAATCCATCCTTTTCCTGAAGGAGCTGCAAGTGCACATCCTTGTGGAAGTTGTTGTCCGAGAAGATAAACTCGACAGCGCTGCGCAGCTGGACACGTGGCGGCATCCTGCGGACGCTAGAACTGTCGCCAGAGAGCTCAATCACACTGGAGCCACGAGCAATGAGGCAGTCGGCGACGACGCCCACGCCGCCAAACGGCCAGACGGTTTGGCCGAGTGGTGAGTAGTTGAGGAGCGACGCGATCGGCAGCCAGCCATCCGCACCGACGCATGCCGCAAGTTGCGGCAATTGTGAATACATGTTCTCGGAGAGGATGGCCTCCGTCTGGCTGCACACGAGGTCGATATCGGCGTCCCGCATCGCGACGGCATGCTTGAGGATGGAGTGGATGCGGTGCAGCGCCATCGGCGGCATCAAGTTGCTGCGGGGCTCGAGGGACCCCACGGCAGCGCTGTAGTTGGGGGGGAAGAGCGATCGGAGAGGCAGTGTGGTGTTTCTTGTTCGGGACCACAAAGTTGATTGTGTAACGGTCGGATTGAAGTTCAGTTCAGTTCAGTATTGAACGAGCTGTGGTTTCATGTCTGATCCGGAGTTCGCGTTTCTGTTTGGGGTCTGATGGCTTGCTCAGGTTGTTCAAGAAGGACACAGTAGTTGAGAACAAGCACCGACGTCCACGTCGACGTCGCCGTCCCCGGGAAGGGCACGAGCACGACTCGAAACTAAGAAGGACACAGAACCGTAAATTTACTCGCAGTGTTTACTTGTTCGTTACTTGCTTACTTACTTACTCAGCCGCATCAGCCATCACGTTGCTAGGTTTGACTTTGAAGGGGGTCGGATGGCCTTCGAGGCGGAGGTGCAGCCGCGTGTCGTCACACCCTTCGCACCTCCCGACTTTCCCATTGAGCTCTTGTCCCCGCTCCGATGTCAGGCCATAGACGCGCAGAACGCGGCCCACGTACGTTGTGAGGGGAAGTTTGGAGACTCCGTACTCGCAGCCCGCGTACGTTGGCAGCAGCGTGCTCTCGTCTACCCCAGCCGTCGTTTGAGCCGCTGCCGTCGTTTGAGCCGTCGCCATTGCCGCCGCCTCCGCCGCCTCCGCAGCGGCGGCGCCCGTGTGGTGATGTCGCTCGTGCGATTCCAGAGGTGGCATGCCGACGTGCTCGCGGAGCAAAGCGACGCACCGCCACACATCGTCGGTCATGGGCACGCACGTATAGTAGGTGTCGCCACCCAATGCCACCGCATCGGGCCCTCTGTGCTGGTTGAGTGCTGTGCGTCCCTTGCTGTCTTGGAGAGTGCAAGATGCGCCACTCTTCAATAGTCGTGCGACAACGGTGTGGTGACCGCGGCGAACTGCGTGCATTAACGCCGTGAATTGGCCCGAACCGGCCTTCAAGTCGGCGGCGGCACCCGCATCAAGCAGTTTCTCGACGGCGCCTACGATACCGCGTGTGGCCGCATGGATGAGCAAGGTCGATGAATTGGTGCCGCCGTCCCTCGCGTTCACGTCACCGCCGCGCCGTATCCATTTCTCGACCCAGATTTCGAACTTACTATCGTCGGTCCAGATGGCGCTGTTTTGTGGCAGCTCGGGAGGCATGTCGATCGCGATTGCGCATCCGTCCTCTGAAGAGCAAACAAGGAGAATCTTCGCCCACGAGGAATTACCCGGTACGCAGAGGGTTGATGGTTTTGAGAGGACTAGAGAAGTTGTGGCTCTGCTCGCCGACGTGTTCACACCTCACAAAGGGTACTATTGTATAGGAAAAAAAAAAGGTGGCGGTTTTGCTCGTGCCTGCTGCGTCCTACGCGGCACTGCCAGCGCCATCGTACTTAATACGCGCTCCGGTAAAGGCCAGTCTCACTTCAACTCTATCAAGGCCCGGCTCAGCTGCCTCCCTTGAAGTGGAGGCCCGGCTCAGGGGATCCACTTCAACTCTCTCATGGCCACGAGCCGAAGTACGATCGCGATTGCGCGTAGAGCTTGTGCCGCGCGCTCGCACTGTGGTCCGCACTCCGGGAGTCCGCACTGAGGTGCGGCCATTTAACAATTTCGTGCACCCGGAGGAGCCGCGCGGCGGGCGGCAGCACAACGGCCATCAGCGCTGGCGGCCGATTTCGCGGGAGGCCACACAAAAGGGCTGGGCATCTGCTCATCAGCTGTATGGACACGACGATTGGTGGCGCAGCTCGTTGTCCAATGCCGCCTCTGGAAATGATCGGCGAGCACGCGCTCGGCACCACGGCACGTATGACGCGCGCGTGGAGGCCGGCGGCGTGTCCCAGCTCGAGCCCGTCTCGGAGCCCGCCCTACGGTCAGAGACGGTAGGCTATGGTGGTCCGCCGCTGCGGCGCACGCGGAGCGACTTGGCAGCGGCCAATTCGTTCCATCCCATCGCGACGAAGCGCCTACACGAGCACCGCTACGGCACGTACGACCAACGCGACCTCAGCGTCCTACAACTTCGTGCCCATGAGTACGGTCTTTCCGCAGCGGGGACGTTCCGCACGCTTGAGAAGCGAGTTCTAGAGCACGAGGCTGGGCTCGACCGCGCGCCCAACGAGTTTCGCGGCCGCGGTCATAACTGGTGAGAAGTTTGTGCATCACGACTAGATAGCAGTGTTGCGGGCCGCGGGACGGCGCGAGGCACACACCTCGTCGAACCGGTCGAGATACTAGCAGGATCCGTGGCGCTGGCGGTCCCGCCCGCTTCTCGTCGCCGTCTAGACACAGCGTTCGGTTGACGGTTCATCAGCTGATCCCACGTCTGATGATGACCACGGGATAAAGTAATTTATTCGTAAGATGCAACTTTCGAAACAGCCGCACACAGCGGGCCACTACACAGCCGCACAGCGGGCCAATAGCTGTCACGCATTCACTTAGAACTGCCACCGACGCGGTCCGGTCGTAGCTACCGCGTACCCGACGTACGCGTTATGCACGCCGCGCCACGCACCGCACTCACCAGCCACCACTCTCTGACAAAGGATACAACACTCATACCCGTGCACAGCCAGTGCAACGACTGCATAGGGAGCGGACTGGAGGCGCGTGCACGCTGGGGCGTGGCCCCGGGTTGCGTCTGCATCTGAAGGCCGGGACTTTTGGCGTAGCCCATGCTCCGCCGCACAGACTCTTTGCTCCGCACACACTTCGAAGCTGGACGCCATGTAGAGGGCTCACAGCCCACGCAGCCACGCGAGCGCCACCCGAGGCATGGGCCCCAAGTCGTTCGGCACCTTTTTCACGCTGGTCAGGCCGCGGCGGGGGGGGGGGGGGGGGGGGCACAATTGAGTTGGGTCGGGAGAGGCGGAATGCCTCGAGCTGCCCTGCTCAGCACGCCTCCTCTGAGTAGGTGCGTACTGGGTGCTGGCTTTCGGCGAGCACGAAGGTTGGGGTCAACGGCGGCCGAGCAGCACGCGGCGACGCTGCCACCACCCAGTCGGCAGGAGATGCCTTGGCTGTGCTCTCGTGCCACGACGACGCGGGAGGCACGATCATCGAACGCCATTGCAGCGAGGCCTTCGATGTGGCGAGGACCGGTGCGGCCGCTGCGACGGAGACGGCGGCGAAGGGCGCGGCGGCGACAGGCGCGGCAGCGACGCGCGCGGGAGCAGCCACGACCGCAGGGCGCTCCGGCGCCCATGCGCACTCCGGCAAGGGCTCGGCGTCAGGCACCCATTGAGGAGACGTAGCCGAAATTGGAGCGAGTGGAGGCGTCGCCTCAGCTGACGAGGGCAGTGGCTCATGCAGAGCAGGGGCGGCAGCGGGCGCGCTGACGTGCGGCGTGCTGTCGCCGCCATCCGAACCACCCCCGTCCGAGTGGTAGCTCATGCAGTTCTCTCGCTCGTTCTCGCGCTCGTCCACCATGCGTGGCATTGAGCACGTGCGCTGAAGGCACGCTTGCTTGCGGCAGCCGGGGCCACCGAAGCGTGGCTTGTCGAGGCAGTTCTTGCACTCGCCGCAGTCGCCGCTGTTGCAACCCGGGCACACGCCGCACCGCGCCGAGCGCAATCGCTTGTTGTTCGGCGCACCGCCACCGACCATCGCTCCGTCGAACGGTGCGGCGCCTGTCGTCTCGTACCCCATCGGCGACATTGTTAGCGGCGGCAGCGCCGGCGGCAGCGCCGGCGGCGGCGCGGGCGCGGGATGCGAGGCGTACTGAGCATGGACGTTGGCGCTGCTGGCGTGCTGCACGAGCCGCTGCAGCGCCGCAGGCAGCGCCGACAGTGCGGTCGCCGCGCTCGCTTCCATTGATGCGTCAGCATACTCCCTGGGCGGCGGGGGCACCCGCGGTGCTCCCGCGCCCAGGAGCGCCTCGACCGCGGTCCAGAAAAGCGGGTCCTCGTTGTCCGTCGCGCCCGAATGCGCGCTGGCCGCCTCGGTGCTCACCTCGCACTGGCTGCAGCTGAAATGATCAGCTGGTGCCCGGACAGGCATTCCGAGCGAGGAGGGCCCAGGCAGGAACTCCTTGCGTGGAGGCACGGGCGTGGCAACGAGCGGCGAGCCCATGAAGATAGCGCGGCTCGCCGGCTGCACGAGCGTCGTGGGCGTGTTCGTGCCCGCCTCGCCGAGCGGCTGTCGCTCACCAGCCTCGAGCGGGCCCTTGGGGTGCGTGCACCGTTTGTACATGCACGATTGCTTGCGGATGCCGTTGCCTCCGAATTTGGGTTTGTCGACGCAATTGATGCAGCGGCCTGCGGTGCGCACGCGCGCCATGGCGTGAGTAAAGGAGTGCAGACGGTGGGAAGAAGGAGATACCCCGAACGGGAAGAAGGAGACGGTTCGGGAGGTGCCCCGGGGTGCTCACCACAATCGTCGCGCGTGCACGCCGCGCAGGTACCACAGCTGGCAAGCCGGCGCCGCTTTTGTGACGCCGACGCGAGCGAATTGAAAACGAGCAAGGTCCCGCTCATCGGAGGAGGCGAGTGCCGCCGTCGGGTAGATGGAAGGACAATCGATTCGCGCGCTGGCGTTGCTCTCCCGACGAAGGCGGATTTCGTCTTCGATTGGCGCCGAGATTGGCTGCGACCGGTACCCGTGTGTCCCGGCTCCCCCCGGTGTCTTTTTACCGGTACGGCTTCGAGATTTACAGTCGACTGTATTGGACGGCGACGCTCCTGTGGGCCCGGTAGTTACCCGCCACACCGAAGTGAGTTCGTCGCGTCCCATTCACAGCACATGATTTCGCGCCCTCTCGTCAAGTCAAGTCAAGTCATAACAACAGACAACCAGTGGACTTGACTTGACTTGACTTGACTTGACTTGCCCTCTCGCGAATGCGCAACCCCGCAACCTGCGTTGGATGCTGGCGTCGGGAGCCGTTCTCAAGGGGCACCCAGCCCCTTGCTTGCCGACGACGCTCGACGCTGCCCTGCAGGGCGGTTTCGTTCGCGAGCACGGTCGCCTCCAGCCGCTCGATGCGAACGGCGCAGTACTTTGCGATGCAGCTCTCGAGTTGATCCAGCCCGGCTGGCAGTCAGCAGTCGATGCTGCTCTTCAGGAGTGGCATGCGCTCCCGCCTGCAGTATCTCTGATCTCAGTGTATCTGCGCGGCTCGCTGCCGCGGGGCCTTGCCCTTCCAGGCATCAGTGACGTGGACACTATCGGATTCGCCACGTTTGCCGATGAAGAGGTGGCCAGCTTGCAGCTGGCTGCCTGGCGAGCTCAAGGTGCCGAGCGAGAAGCCCGCGTGCGACGGCAAGCGCCGCTCTGTTCGGGCTTGGAGATGCGGCTCGTCGCCGTGCCCGACCATACTGCGCTCGGTCGATGGCTCAACGACGGGCAGGCCGCGGCGATCGGGCTCAGCGACAAGGACTTGTTTGAGCTTGACGCGTTCCGGGTGGCCTCGCAAGCCGTGCGCCTGCTCGGCGCCGACCTTGCCGCGAGGATGCCACTCCCGCTGCCGCGACCACGGCTCATGCACAGCCTTCGCTTCGATGTCGAGCGAGCTAGCCGAACCGCAGCGGGCTTGCTGGGCGACCGCCCCCGGGCGTCTGTGGCGTCTGCGAGCCATGTTCAGCAGCGGTCGAGAGTGGCAGCGCAGGAGGTGGCGCGCTGGGCAGCGAAGCGAGCGCTCCGGGCAGGCATGGAGCTCGCCGCTCCGGCAATCGGCGGCTTTTCGCGCGACCTGCTCCCGTGCCACCGCGCCATCGCCGCCACCGCAGACGAAGCATCCACCATCGCCGCCTCGCTCGACGTCCTCACGCTGGCATGCGCAGCGGACGACGAGCCGAGGCTCGGCGGCGCGGCCGTGATCGCGAGGGGGTTGCTTGAAGCAAGCCGACGGCTGCTGGATGCCCTGGAGCCCGTCTATCTTCGCGAGTATTTTAAGCTGCCTTTGACGTCCTGGAGCCTTGTAGCGGAACCGCCGCCCCTGCAAGCCGGTGGCAGCAGCGGCCGAGGTGGTGTCGGCACCGGCGGCCTAGGCACTGCATTGGGCGCCTCGCGCGACGGATGGCTTCGCATGGTCACGTGCGCGCGAATCCAACTGGCGAGCCGCGGCCTCCTATCCGCTCTTCATGATGAGGAGGAGGACCTGATCACAGACCCGGTCCCAAGGCTCACGTGTCCAAGCACACGCGCGAGGACCTCAAGGGTACTGTCGCTGCGCTGGGGTGATGCAAGCGACGCCACGGGCGACCGACCCGACGCGAAGGTGGCACAGCTCGCCACGCGTGCACTCGCGGCGCGCCGTCGCCCCGTCGTGCTCCGCGGCGCGGCGCACGAGCTTCTCGGCCACGTGGGCACGCCGTTGTGGACGGCCCGCAACTTGCGCTGGATGCTGCCGAGCGGGCGTGTGCGCGTGAGCCCTTCGAACGTCTTCGTCTTCTGCCGCGAGGAGCACCCGCTGTGCGCCTCGGGCGCCTTCCCACCGCCATCCCGCCTGCTCGAAATGAGTGGCGATGCCTTCGTGGAGCGCCTGCAGGCCTCGTCATCAGAGGGGTCAGCTGCGCCTGAGGACGCGCGCTACTATCTGCAGGCCGACGTGCCCGAAGCCCTGCTGCGCCCCGACGACGTGCCGAAGCTATGGAGGAGTGTCGGCGTTGCGCAGGCCCAGCCGCTGAGGCTGTGGGCCAGCACGCACGGCGCGAGCACGCCGCTTCACTTCGACCTTGCACACTCGTTCCTGGCGCAGGTGTGCGGCTCGAAACGGTTCACGTTCTTCCCGCCCAGCGCCCTCGACGGCCTCTACCCATACCCACGCGACCACCCGCTCTTCCGGCGCTCTCGTGTCGAGTTGAGCGAGCCGCCGAGCCGCCGTGCTGAGCGCTTTCCGCGCTTTGCCGAGGTCGCGGCCGAGGCGGAGGTGCTCGAGCTCAACGAGGGAGATGTCGTCTTCTTCCCGGCACGCTGGTGGCATCAGGTTGACACGACGAGTGCGCTCTCGTGCAGTGTGGGCTGCCGGTACGTTTGAGGTGCTTTATGGGCGCGCGCCACCTGTATACCAACACGGTGGACCACTCCGCTCGCCGTGTTGCTCGATGCGCTTCACGCACGTATACACATACACACTAGTGACAGTCGCACCCGAGGACGGTGAAGCACTGAGCGACCGAGGACCGCCACGGTGCCACCCCACGTGCCCAGTGAGATGAGAAACAGACGAGATACTGAGATACCGGACAGATGAGACTTGAGTCTTGAGCGTGGTGAGACCCCGGATTTCATTGGAGCATGTCGGCATATCATGCATGTGCGCGCGCGCGGTTTAAGCCAAGCGAGCCTGGGGCGGCGCGAAACCCAGCGGCAATCAGTGACAAATTCGAATCAGTGACTCACACGGTCAGCAAGCTAATTAGTCGATTTCTTGCTTGCTTGCTTGCTTTCACAGGCGGTCAAACTTAGGGACTGCATGCGTTCTGCAGGATGCAAGGTTTTCTGTTTCTGTTCGGCGAAACCGCCACTTTTTTTAATGCAACCTTTCATTCGACAGGTCGGGCGGCCGTCCTCAACCGACACCTCAACCGCGCTCTCGGCTCGTCCGCCTCTCGAATCACCAGCAAGGGCTCGACAGCTCACAAACACCCGAACTAGTGCGTCTGCTCGCGGCCCGCGCGCAGCTCCAACCGATGTTGTGCCACAATGGGCGCCGCCGCCATCCAACAAGCTTGTTGACGACAAGCTAAATATTGTTCTCAGCAAGCTGGCCCGCCGCTGTGATGCCCTTGCTGGTACGTTCCACATCGAGGTTGCGCGGCTCGAGGAGGCATCTGCCAGAGAGAAAAAGGCTGCCGCTCGGGCCCGTCTGCAGGCAGATGCTATGCACTTCGCAACCATCGAGCAGCGTGAAGTCATGCTTCAGCTCCAGCAGGAAGTGGACGACGCGTTCAACGTTTCTCAGAAGAAGAAGTCGAAATTGCAGGCGTGGATGGTGGAGTCCGAAGTGCGCGATGTGTGCCAGCACCGGTACGTGCTCGAGGCGGCACGCGCGTGTCAGCGCAACGAGGAGGCGGCCGCACTCGCCGTAGATGCGGCCAGGCTCGAGCTTCAGTCAACGCTGCGTGTGTATGACTTGCAGACAGCCATCAAGGAGGAGCGGCAGAAGCTCATCTATATGCGGCAGCAGGAGGACAAGGAGATACTCCGTCAGAAGAAGGCGAGCGCGCGGCGGCTTTCCGCGATCAAGAGCAACGCGCAGAGTAACGAGGAGGCTCAGCTTGCACTCGAGCGCAACGCTGCCGAGCGACAGAAGGCAATCCAGGCGGGGATAGCGCGCCGCAAGGCAGTTCAGAAGGAGGCGGACGAACGTGCCGCGAAGCGCCTGGCCGAGTGGCATGAACAACAGCTCTCCGAGCACCACGTGGCAGCCATGGCCCGCACCTCGCGCGAGGAGACTCGTCAGCTCGATTCAGCGCGAGACTTGGCGCGGCGCAAGGCGATGGTTGCGGAGGCTGCGGAGGCTATTCTCCGACGCGTGACCGTTGACCTCGAGCGGCTGCAGAAGCGAGCCGAGCTCATCCATGAGCAAATAACAGAGGAGAAGGAGCAGGAGGTCGAAGCAAGCAAAACCCTCTTGTCCATCGGCGCCATCGAGAGGATGAGCGGCGATGAGATACGCGACGAGCTCGTATCGCGGAATGTGCTCAAATCTGGGCAGTACGGCATGAGGCGACAGGACATGATTCGAGCTCTACTCGACGCGGTGGCGGCCGATGAGGCTCGCGCAGCAGCAGAGCGCGCAGCCAAGGCTAAAGAGAAGAAGCCGCCGCCACCTGAAATGGCTGAGGCGATGCAAGTTGCTGAGCGGCGGCATGCGATCGCGCTGAAGCATTACGATGTTGCTAAAGAGGCGGCGGCAGGGGCGGCGCGTGCCTTTGTCACCGCGAAGCGCCGGCAGCATGAAGCGCCAGCAGCTGCAGCCTCCGCTTCTCCTCCGGTAACCAAAGGCTGACGAGGCGACGGGGGTGTCAAATACGGTGCAATCACACGTCAAGTTGCCTTTCATCTACTTTCAAAGCACTAACGTGTATTTTGTGATACGCGAAGCTGTGTCTCGAGGTCTCGTGCGCGCGTATGCGGTATGTCGTAGCGTAAACCTAGCGTACGGTATAGCATGACCGCGCTCGCCGGCCTGCGCCTGGCGCGGGTGAGCTGCGTGCCTGGAGCGGGCCGGGGCCCGGGCGGACGCTCGCACGGGCTCAACACACGTCACCGCTCCACGCGCGACTCGACGCGCGACCGGATCCGGCAGCCAGTGTGTAGTATTAATGCGGCCGCCGGGCGCGACGGGCGGGCGTCTTGTATTGCGTATTCGATTGAGGATTGTATTTTATCAGTAACGCGACTTTGAGGACGGGCTGTGTGCACCGTGACTGTGCTCAGACTACGTACGGAGAAAGACGAGGATGCGCATGTGCACTGTGTGCTATAACTGTGTGCCATGCTGTGTGCTCCGACGCACTGGATTGCACCGAACCCCAAGACGGTTGCCAAGGCGCATTCTCCATGGTCCGCATGGAGATCTACTGTAGCATCTATAAGCTCGACCGTGTTTCCGGCCAACGTGACTCTGGGCCCGCCGACTGCACACCCAGGCGCTCGCAACCGTCTGTGTGAGTCTTGCTATCGGTACCCCGAAGCCCAGCCGAGTAAGCCGGCCGATATGAAGGTGGCGAGGGTGATGATCACGTCGTTGGTGATACACGCGACCACTATGACGGGCAGCCCGCAGCACGTCATCCACCCCGCGTGCACGTTGACAAAGTCCATTGCGGTGTACACCCACGGCGTGAAGCCCACCTCCTGCAGATATCGCATCTCGCCGGTGAACCCTGGCAGTTCGCTCGGTGCCCGCCTCTGCAGCACAGCTGGGTACAGGACCGCGGTTGAGAGCTCACTCAGCTGTTCGTCGTACGCGGCGATTAAGGGGAAAGAGCCGTTATCAACGAGGCGCCGTGCGAAGTTCGTGTGGCCGAGCATCGTATCGGCGAGCTCGAGCGTGCCGAAGGCTTTGACGAAGATCGGGCCGCCGTTGACCTTGTGGAAGGGCGTCTCAAAGGAGAACTGAGCAAGATGGAGTGTGGGGACGGGAGCGGGGCGTCAGGAAGAGGCCAGCAACGGCGAGAGAGACAAGTGCTGCGATAGTGCTGCGAGTGTGAGGATGAGTCCGGTGGGAGGGGATTGGGTTGCGAGGGGTGAGGGGTGGCAGCTCAGCGGCTTTGCGGTGCGCACCTCAGGCGCGATCAAGGCCGATGGGACAGGTAGGCGTGCCACGTGCACGAAGAGGTACTCGGGGTGGCTGACCAGCCACGTGGCTGCCTCCGAGATGAGGCCGTAGTTGGAACGCTGTGATGGAGCGACGCTGTCCTCGAGGTCGAGGTACGTGCCCTCCCCGCCAGCCCAATACTCGAGGGCGCCTAGCGCGATACGCTTGTGGCACTCGGTGCGTGCCGCAGTCTCATTGTGCGCCGCGTGCAGATCATCGCACGTGACACGGTGCAGGCTCCCGTTGATGGCATGCACGAGGGCGGGTAGCCATGTCATCATCTGCGTCCAGCGCTTCTCGCCATCGGCCGTGGTGCGCGTGCCCACAAAGACGGGTGGGCCATTGGCCAACACGTCTGACGAGGAGGGTGCGATCTTTACCTCGATGTTGGCGCTCGCGGGAGTTGAAGACGCGATCACCAGTGGTTGGTTGTGAGGCGTGGCTGCACCTGAGAGACCGCCAGCGTCAGAGCCGCCGCCGGGAATGCCGCCACTGCTGTGGCGGTCTCGGTGGCTGCTGCTGCCGTGGAGCTCTTCGCTCTTGCTGCCGTGGTGGTCTTCGCTGCTGACGACGTGGCGTTCACTGCTGTTTGAGGATTCTCGTTGCACAAAGGCTATGAGTTGATGCGGCACTATCGGATCGGAGGCGAGCGAGTCTGGAGATCCATAACACGCCGGGAGCACCGCGAGCACGGCGGCGAAAAAATATGCGCCTCGTCGGCTGCTACAACTCCTGCTGCTGCGATGTTGAATGAAGTGTTCGGATGTTTGCAAACACCTTTGCCGTCCCTGTCTGACATGGCTTCTGCATGGCAGATTGGACATTTTAGCTGGTTGCCTAATTTGGAAGACTTTCTGGTAAACGGATGGAGAATTCGATCATCCCCAACAAAATTACTGTGCAGTCTGAATCCGCGACGACAGGCACTTCAGTTCACGCAGTCACGTTTCGTCTTCGTGCGTCGTCGTGGCTCCTCACGCGAAGGCGGAAGGTCGTCTCGCGCGTTCCGTGGCTCCCGCGGATCGCATGCAGGACTGTGGCGAGTGCGTGTATTGCCTGGATAAGCCCAAGTACGGGGGACCTGGCACGAAGCGGCAAAAGTGTGTGCTCAAGCAAAACGAGGTCAGCCATGCCACGCGCATTGTGCCGGCGGCGCTCAAGACATCCTCTTGGCCCACGAGAACCTCCGCATTGAGGGCCCGCGAGACGCTCCGCAAGTGCATCGTCGACGAGGGCAGCCACGATAAGCAGCGGGCCAGTAGCAGCGTGACGAATGTAATTAAGCGGCACCGCTGCGGGGTCTGCGTCGGTTGCAACGCCACGAACTGTGGTAGGTGCGTTTACTGTCTCGACATGCTGCAGTTCGGTGGCACTGGCAACCTGCGGCAGTCCTGCATTGAGCGCAGGTGCGTGGAGATCACCAAAGAAGACGAGCGGCTCGCTGAGGAACGGCGAGTGGAGCGCGAGGCCGAGCGCGAGCTGCGGCAGGCCGAGCGCGAGGCCGAGCGCGAAGCTCGTGCAGCTGAGCGCACCGAGCGCGGGGGCGGCGCACGCCGCTTTGGCGGCTCAACGGTTGCAGCAGCAGCAGCAGCAGCAGTTGCCAAGCATACCGGTTTCATGCCGGGCACGAATGCGCGGCTTCCATCCGTGCGGCTCGAGGCATCCATCGACAGCGGCTGGGGCCAGTTCGAATTCCTCCAAGGGATGCGGGTTGAAGTGATCAACCCGCAGGAGGACGTGTTAGGGTTGATGGCTGGCCGGGTGGTTGACCCCTACTCCGAGCAGCCGCCACCACCGAAGAGCAGCAGCAGCCCGCGCAGGACCAAGAGCGGCCCACGGCACGCGAACCCCGCTGCCGCCGAGGCGGCTGTGGCCGCGGCGGCCGCGGCGCACTCGGCCGTCGTTGAGGCGGCCGTGCAGTCGGGCAAGGTTTGCGTCGAATATGATGAGCTGCTGAGCGAGGCACATCTGCCAATGAAGGTGCCACTGCGTGAGTTTATCGAGCCACAGCGCTTGCGCATGCTCCCGCCGAGTGCGTTCCCGAAGGGAGCAGCATGCTTGCTGCGTCCCGGCGACCAGGTCGACATGTACTACGAGGACGGCTGGTGGGACGTTGTGATTCAAGCTGTCGAAGAGCCCGCTGCCAGCGATGGGCTGGAGCGTGGGCAGCGCCGCAAGCGGCAGCGAGGCAAAGCGCGCAAGAGCACACAAGCTGCCGTGGCAGCGGGCGACGGCGGAGGCTCTGACGACGGCGGAGGCGCCCCTGAGGCCGCTGCAGACACTCGTAGAGCCCAGTCTGGAGTCGTTGACGGCGACATGGATGCAAAGGTGGCGGCGCCAGGGGATGAAGCTTCCGAAGAGGAGAACTTGGACGAGGATGTGGATGAGGACGAGGACGAGGACACGCGGGCTGCGAAGCTCGAGAAGAAGAGCAAGCGCCTATTCCATGTGAAGGCCGTGCTGTATGACATCGCCCACCAGGTGGGCGAAGAGAGACTACGGCCCAAGTGGTTGTGGTCGCACGAACGTCGCGTATGGCGTTACGAGCTTGCGTGCGGCCACGGCTGCGTGCCACTCGAAGGGCACGGGCGCCCCTCGTTTGTGTTTGCGGGTGGGGCTCCGCGCTCCTGGAATCCTCACTACGAGCCGATCGTTACGACTCCGGCGTGACGGGCAACCCGTGCTGTATGAGGTCTTGCGAGGCGAGTGTGACCCGCATCGGACGTAGGCGCGCCCCCGAGGCACGCGGGCGCGAGGGGCGAGGTCGAGTGTTACCCGTAACTATCAATGTGTTTCGCGCTGATGAATCAGCACGGTCAACAATTGTGAGTTTCGTCACTTATGATGGTCAGAGTCGTTGTTCATAGTTCTTGATTAGCATGAATACCTCCTGATGACGGTGGGCTCGGCCGCCGCGCGAGTTTCGTCATTGACGAAACCGAGTTTCGTCAGCCGTTGACGGCTCGTGCGTGGCCGAGCCTCACCGTATGCGACCCCGGGCAGGACCTGTAGTCCCCACGGACACGGTGCGGACCGTGCAACCACCTCGCCTGGCTGGCGTGTGGACCGTGGCGGACGCCTGTCATGCCCGGTTACAATCTATCACAGCATGATATGTACCCGTACCCCTATCATGCAACACAGGTGCGGCGAAGGGTGAGGGCGATTGATTGACTGAGGCGAGAGACGCTGGGCTGACTCCATCGAAAGGGCGGATGAGTCTGATTTTCTGGTCTTCGGTGGCTCTGGTTTCGTCGGCTCTTGAAACGGTAAGCGCGAGCGCGGCTTACCGTTACTCCGAACGCGCGAAACATAGCCGCTGGGGGGGGGTCCCGGCAGTCCTGTTAATGTGACCAGAGTGACCTGAGGGTAGCCCGTTGGGTAGCCTTAGTCGTTTCTCGCCTCCCTCTTCCCTCTCATAACCGCGTTAAGTACTTAACTTTGA
>Ga0210246_101211_pt1 | contig 21229 bp, 8 predicted proteins | sample ChrtobMetaP3_8mM_FD_155469 | JGI IMG/M metagenome (GOLD analysis project Ga0210246, IMG submission 155469) | Chrysochromulina tobin associated microbial communities from unialgal haptophyte culture, Seattle, Washington, United States - P3_8mM | ecosystem: Host-associated > Algae > Haptophytes >...
CTCCCAGGCTTCGATGCCACCCCTCCAACACATCAGACTCAGCCCGATTGGCAAGCAGAGCAGCCGCAGCGAGCGATAGGATCGTACGATCCTATCAATAGAGCTCATGTCAGGGGCAGAGCTACTCGAGAGCGGATCGGCACGTACCTGGCGGCTTCAGGGTAGTTCAGGGGGGTGGTCTAGATGATATGAAAGATGAGCTTCAGGGTAGTTCAGGGGGGTGGTCTAGATGATCTGAAGCGCGAGAGGGCCGCGCCATTGAGTCTTCCTGGCGACAGAGGTGCCGAACATGGCTGCGAACATGGCCTGATCATGTCGGCGCGATCCTATGGCGTGGCGCTCACGCCTCTCCCAATCGCACCCCCCCCTTATCCCCCCTTTCTTGCACTCTGACACACACACAGGTCACGCCATGCGCTGCAATGCAGGTGCACGAGAGCGAGCAGGAAGTTCCGCAGGTGTTCCACGCGCTCCTCGACGTGGTGCAAGAGCGTGTGTGCGCCTTCAAGCGGCGCCAGATGCACGACCTAGGGACGGGCAACGGCGCTCATGGTGGAGCTCTGTAAGCTGAATTGACCAGGAACTGACATGCGCGTCGCCCGCGCCTGCGCGCACGTCGAGAAAGATGTAGATGACCCGATCGGAATACGGAAAGCTCGGAAATAAATGATCCAATATCGACGTAAACTCAATCTCCATCTAGTACGGAGCAGTGTACGGACAGTGTACGGACATAGGCGACTCGTCGCACACGCGACGTCATCGGTAGCCACATAGGTCTTAGGTGCCCGGAAAATAATGCGCCGCGACGGGCGGCGCGGCGCGACGCTCGGAGTTCGCTGTAGTCGAGTAAATCCCACCCGCCACGACGGACCACTTTGTACTAGATACGCACACAGTATCCGATAAAAATCCTGTCGGGCAGGGATGTATGGAGTTTGCAGTCTTCGAGGGTACATGGCCCGTCACCATTGATATTCCATGCATGCAGCATGCGTGAGTGTCCGCCACGCACTCCATCAGTCGCGCGCTCGCACTGAGCACCCCCCCGTCTCAGATGCTACCAATGCTACCAGCTTCAGATAATCTGCGGAATGTTCCACTCGACAAGCGTACGCGACAGGTGGAGCAAGTCCGCAAAGAGGCCCGAGGCGGTGATGTCAGCGCCGGCGCCGTAGCCTTGCAGGACCATCGGTCGCGGCGAGTAGCGCTGCGTGGTGATCTCGACGATGTTCTCGTTTGCCTGGCATTGGGCGACCCTCTCCATCGCAGGCAACGAGACGATTTTGACCGTGGCGACGCCCTTCTCAACGTCCACCTCACTCAGTTGGACAGGGAGCCTGCCGCCATCACGAATACTTGTCATCGCCCTCACGCGCGCGCTCACCGCCTCGTCGTACGGCTTCAGGGCCTTCGACAGCTGCTGCGCAATCGACGGCGCGCCCTCGGACCGATCAGGCTGCCAGTGATCGTAATCAAGCTCTTTGGGGAGAAGCGAGTCGCACGGCACGTCCTCCATCTGCAGCCGCAGCCCGAGCTCGCGCGCAAGCACCACCAGCTTGCGCCGCACGTCCAGGCCGAGCAGGTCGTCGCGCGGGTCGGGCTCACACAGCCCGAGGTCCGCTGCGGCGGTCACGGCGGCCGAGAGAGGCACGCCGTTGACCAGTTCATTGAGCATGTACGAGATGGAGCCTGAGAAGATGCCGCGCACCTTGTAGACGGTGTCGCCGCTCTGCATCATGTCCTTGATCGTCGTGAGCACGGGCAGGCCCGAGCCGGGGCCGGTCGTCTCGTAGTACCATTGCGCGCGCGAGCGCGACATGCGCTTGCACTCGTCGTAGAAGGTGGAGGCGCCCGAGCCCGCCTTTTTGTTGGCGGTGATGACGTGGATCCCGAGCGAGAGCCAGCGCGCGTAATAGTCGGCCACGTCCTGCGAGGCCGAGCAATCGATCACGACTCGGTTGCCGTTGTAGTCCTCGTTGAGGAAGCGGGTGAGTGCGTCCAGGTCCGTCGGGGTGACCTTGTCGGCGTCGCTCATCAGCTTGCCAGCACCTGCCGAGCAGTCGAGGCCGTCGTACGAGAGGCGCATGCCGTCGGAGCGCGCCGCGGCGGTTACTTTGAAGTTGAGGCGCAGGTCGTCAAGGATCTTCGTCCTGCCTGCCATCTTTGGGTTGTCGATGACGCGCTTCGAGGCGGCGAGCTGCCCGAGGAGTTCCTTGCCCACCATGCCAGTCGCGCCAATGACGGCAATAGAGAGCTGCGTGCTTGAGAGCGCGAGGGCGGCGTGCGCGGCGCGGAGTGCCTTGGTGCAGTCCTGCTTCTCGACGCAGATCGAGATCTGGCGCTCCGACGAGCCCTGCGCAATGGTGCGCACGTTGATGCCGGAGTTGGCCATCGCCTTCAAGAAGGTGGCCGCCGTGCCCGGCCGGAAGGCCATGCCCTCCCCCACGATGGCAACGACCGAGTGGCCGGGCTCGACGGTGATGCCGGCAATCAGCCCCCTCGCGAGCTCTCGCTCGAAGGCTTGCTGCAGCACTGCGAGCGCGCGCTGCCCTACGCTTTCCTCGACCACGATGCACATGGACGAATCCGCCGACGCCTGCGTCACCATCACGAGCTGCACGTTGGCCTTGGCGAGGGCGTTGAGCGTCCGGCCGCCGAAATCCTCCACGGCGGAGCTGCCCGTGCCCTCGACGTTGACGATGCACACATTGTCCACGGACGTGATGCCGCGGATCGGAGACTCATTCTCCGCCAGGCGCACCGGGCATGCGGCCTTACGCATCTGGCTACGCGCGTCCTGCGCCTCCTTGCCCCACGCGGCGGCCGCCTCATCGAGCGCGCACGCACGGCCCTCGATGACGGTGCCCGGGTGCTCCGGGTTGAAGATGTTGCGCACGTAGATCGGGATCTTACCCTGGATGCACGGGAGCATCGCCGACGGGTGCAGCACCTGCGCACCAAAATATGCGAGCTCGATCGCCTCATCGTACTTGAGAGATTTGATCGGGAAAGCCTCGGGCACGCGGCGCGGGTCCGCCGTGTACACGCCGTCGACGTTCTTCCACATGGTGATCTTGGAGGCGCCCATGAGGCGCGCGAAGATGGTCGCCGAGAAGTCAGAGCCGGAGCGCTTGAGCGTCGTCGGTGTGCCCTCGAGCGTCGCCGCCACGAAGCCAGTCACGACCACGATCGGCGCCGTCTTGGCGCAGTCGGCCGAGAGCAGATCGGCGCGCCCGGGCGCCTTGAACCACTCGCCCACGCGCTCGGCCGTGATCTCCCAGAGCGGGTCGACGCCCACCACGTTGGCCGAGCCCTTGTCGCCAAGGCCGAAGCTCGTCTGCTCGACCACGAGCACCTCGCGCGCGTCGAGCCATGCGCTCGGCACGTCAAGCGTGTCGAGGTACGCGTGCATCGTCATCGCGGACCACACTTCGCCGTAGCCGGTGACGAGCTCCATCGTGGCGGGCGGGATCGTCTTGAGCAGCCCGACCGCGCGCACCACGTTGATAATGTCATCCATGTCGGCCTCGATCCGTGCCTCCACCTGGGCCGCGCGCTCGGGCGTCGTAATTTGCCGGACGATATCGATCTGATCCTGCGCGACCGCGCGCAGCGTCTCGCTCGCCTCGCTCATGCTGGTCTTCGAAGCCTGCACGACCTTGATCAGCCGGTCGGTCACTCCACCCTTGGCCGAGACGATCGCCATCGTAGGAGCGTACGAGCCGCTGACCTCGCGCGCCCGCTTCGACTCGGCCACGAGCAGATCGCTGCACTCCTTGTAGAGCGCGGCGGTGTTGAGCGAGGCGCCGCCGAACTTGTGCACTTCCCACTTGGCCAGGCTAGACGCAGGCACTGGAGCTGAAGGCAACTCGACCGGCATGGCCACCACACTCATGGCCGTGGCGGCCGTGCGGTGATGATTTCTAACGCCAACGATTGGTGTACCGCCGAGCATCCAGGCGGCGCTGCCGCACACGAAACTGAACAGGAAAGAGAGCCGTGGAGCCATTGGGGCCTGATTTTCCGAGTGGAGCTTAAGACCACGTGGCCGAAATTCATTGTTCACACTTCACATTTTTTTCACACCCCCCACCCGGGGTAAACGGGCCGTGAAAAATCCTCCCCTAGATACAGTAAGGGGTCTACCGTAGGAAATAAGCGTCAAGGGGGGTTCGATGTGTCTGGTGTGGGCAGTGGGGAGGTAGGTCGTCATGCCAATCAACAGTCGTCATCATAGTGACGAACCCCGGACCGTATAGGCCGTTATACTTGTGGGGGTGACTCGAAGGGGGGTTGGAAAACGAACCGCCCTGCCAAGGAGGGGCTCAACGCCGCCCTGGATCTGGTGCATGGGGTGATCGGTCGCCCGGCTCGCCCGCCCGCCCTCCGGCCTCGGCCCTCGCCGGACGGGGACGCCGCGTTAAGGACGTCGCCCGCCTCGTTCAGGAACGGTCGAGGTGAGACAGAAGACAACTTTTCGTTCTAGTTTGTCGGTTTTGCAAGTCACGGCCGCTTAACTGTAATATTGGGTCTCAAGCGGCAGTCCTGGTTCTTGCTTCTTTCAGTCCAGATTTAAGTCCCCGAGCGTGCAGAGCGTGTCCAGCCGTCCGCGTCCCGGAGCGCAGGGACCGGTCCGAGACCGGACAATCGCGATCCCGACACGATCGGTTCACACGCACAACCGCCGGCCCCGTGGGAGGCGCGGGAGGGCGTCTGCTACTGCAGACGCCATGCTCACCCTTCCGAGACGACCTGATTCAAAGACATGCAACGGAGCTCATCAGCCAGTCATCCACTCTCAGAACTCTCTCGCTTCACGGCTAGCTTCACCTTCTTCTCGTCGCCATGCTCGTCGCTCTCTCCCAACTGCTGCTCAGTGGTCTCTCGCGCGCGCTTGCCGCCGCCGGCACTGCTACTGCCAGCCGCACTGCTGCCACTCGCCCCGGCTCCAAGCACGATGATTTCCTGCGGGTCCAGCTTGCGATGCCCCGCATTCTTCACCGGTTGCGCGAGCGCGTCCGTAGCCGTTGGCTTCTTGCGAAAGGCGACGCACGTGTACGTGTGCGCGACCTCCCACTCCTCCTCGGTGAGCCGGCCGCCCTCATCAGGCGGGAGCACCTTCATGCGCTCGAGCAGCTCTGTATTCGCCGCACACTCATCGGCGAAAAAGTCGGTGAAGTTGCGCGCGTAGAGCATTTCGAGACCTGCCTCGGCGGCGAGCCGTTCGAGAGTGGGCAGGTGCACCAGGTACTCCACGCAGTCCTCGACTGCCTCCTTGAGAGTGAATCGGTACGCGATCCCGAAGACGCGCGCGGCCGGATCGAAGCGCTTCGACGCGTGCGCATCATCAAAAGCCACCGAGTACAGCGAGTTGCCGAAACTCAGGTTGACGCTCGCGCGAAGCCGCCGAACGAGCACATTCGCGTCCGGCACCGTTGCGACAAAGGTGCCGCCCGCGGCGAGGCGTGAGGCCGCGTTGCTCAGCAGCATGCGCGCGCGCGCCTCCGACGCGAACGAATAGTGCAGCGCGAACTGGCACGAGGCGAGTGCGAAGCGCAGCCCGCCCGGCAGGTGAGGGTCGAGGGAGTCCGCTCCAAAGTCGCCCACCATGAAGGTCGCCGCGAACGGCATACCCGGCCGGTTGTGCGCACCATTATAGCGTTCGACGGCGTCGCTCACCGACTGCGCTGCGATGTCGACGCCCACGTACATCGCGCAATTGCCCGCCTTGAACTTGAGCATGTCGCCACCCTTGCCGCACGCGAGGTCGAGCACAGCATGGCCATAACCACCACGACCTCGGGGCAGGTGCTTGGCGATGAGCACCGACTTTATCCAATTGTTAAAGTTGCGCACGCGCAAAATTTCGCTGCCGCTCTCGAGCGTACGGTGGCGGTCGGGCAGCGAGTTGTAGTGCGAGGCCACAGCGCTGGCTGCGACCGCCTCACCCTCGGTGGTGGCGCAAGAGCCGAGGCCCGCTTTGGTGCGCCCAAAGTCGGCCGCCACCAGCGCGTCATGTTGACGGGCCGCTTCCACCTCCGACCATGTGACGGTACCGCCCGAGACAAAAGCTGGACCTGCGCGTGACATTGGAAAAAGAATAAAAAGTGTGAAGAAGCGCCGTGGCGAGCGTTTCGCGCCGATGCCGCGCGGGTACGTCGGGCTGCCGTGGCCGGTATGGACGCACCACAGAAAGCTGATCGTTGCGGGCAGGATGCCGCGAACCGTGAGGCGCTTCTCGGCTGAGCTCCGAATGTGAGCTCCACGGCGACCGGTGGACCGGGGTCCGCCCGCATCAGGGGGCATCGACATTTCAGCGAGAGGATGCGCGACGCCGCCCGCGCGAAGCGCGCGGCCGTTGCGGCTGCTGCGAGCCTTCGGCTGCAGGCGGGTGCGGGGGGGCGCACGCGCGCGCCGAGGGCAAGGCCGAGACGGGTTACGCTTCTGGTTCACTGCTGGCAGGGAGCAGCTGGCGGCGCGGCGGCGCCCCGAGGGCGCTCTGGCGCGTGGTCTGCGGACTGCGCGCGCGCGCGCGGCCGCGGCCGCCGCTACTGCTACTAGCGGCCGGATCGGTACTATCGGTCATACTCGTCCTAAGCCCGCTAAGCGGGAGCGGCTTGCCGGCTTCTCGCCTCTCCCCTACCTAACCGGATCCATCGGCGGCAACGCTGGTGACAGGAGGTCCTGGCGGAGGTGGAGCAGGTGGAGGCAGCTGCAACTCGACCGCCGCCTTGCCGCCCACCTTAGGCGCGGCCTGCTTCTGCTTCGCCGCCGCCCGTTCGCGCTTCTCTTGCGTCTTGCGCGCCATCTCGGCCGCCTCAGAAGCCATTGCGATTGCCGCTGCTGCTGGCTCCTCAGCCTTGCGCATCGCGTCGGCGGCTGCCACCTGTTCCGCAACCTGAAGAGCAGCGGCAGCGGCAGCGCGCTCGGCTTTTCGCTCGGCATCCAATCGCGCGAGTTCCTTAAGCTCCGCTGCGCGCCTGATCGCACTTTCCTTGACGAGCTCAGTCAGGTTCTTGCTTACCCTTCCTGGCGCCCTTGCTTCCTGGGCTTCTTTCTCTCTCTTCCGCGCCAACTTCGCCCGCTCATTGGCTCGTTTCCTCGCCGCTGCCGTCTCGGCGTTGGCTTCATCCACTGCCACCTTCTGCTCTGGCGTTAGCGCCTTAAAGGTGGCACTGTGGCGAATATCGGCGGCGCGCCAATCCAACGATCTTCCTCCTCCGCTCTTGCTCGCTTCCCTCGCCGCGCGCACCTCCTCTACCCTTCGGTTGTCCTCCTCGCGCTTCTCGAGCTCCTGCTGCTTCTGAAAAGTCCGCATTTCACTGGCAATGCGCGCGCGCTTCATCTCCTCGAGGCTCTTCGCGCGGCGCGCGCTCTCGTGAAGTTGCTTGGCCTCCTCGACACACGTTGCAGCGTACTCCTGCCAAGCCTCTGTCCGAGCCTTGATCAACCGAGATCGGCACCCAGAATCGCGCTTGTCGAGTCGCACAGCTTGTGCGCGGCATTCCCTGAGTGCCTTGACCTCATTTGCCGCATTCTGGCGTGTGGCCATCTGCGTTGCGACGATACGAGCGGCATTCTCACGATAAGCTCTGTCGTCGTCTTTTTTGAGCTGCCTCGCGAGCTCAACCTGCTCTCTGTGAAACTTGTACTCGGTACGGTTGGCTGCCGCGAGTATCCAGCGATGATAGTCAGAGCGTAGCCATCCATCCGGATGCTTCTCGATGTCTTGCAGAAACTGCTCGCCCTTAACCTCGTAGGCCATCTGTGCTGCGGTCACGCTCGCTTCTTCCCTCGGACTGCTCCAACCATAGGCAAAAGGCGGAGTGCGGGCTTTGTCAGATATCGTGGAGCTCATTGTGTCGTGCACGTCATCGTATGACCCAGGCCCGACGTGCGCTGCCGTGCCATCCCGTTCAGTTGGCCCCTGAGTGAAGCGTGACCTGACGGACTTGAAGGCGACACTGGACGACTTCGCGTCTGCGGTAGGGGCTTCTCCGGGCGCAGGACTCTTGCTCCAACCATCAACTACAAGTTCTTCGACGTTGAAGCTCGACAGCTTGTAGTCTGGATAGGTCACTCTTGCCTTTCGTGTGGCACGCTGCTCAGCAAGAGCAAGCTTCTGTTTTGGGTCCAGTCGGTGGAGTTGCTCAGCAGGCACCGCTCTGCTGCTGCGAGGTGTCGCTGTGACCCGCGGCGACGACGATGCTTCGACGCTACCCGCCATTCCTAACACCTGCTTCCTGCTCCCTCGTCTGGGCGTCCTGCGTGCTGACTCCTCGCCCATGAGCCATGACGGTGCCAGGCTGCCAGCCAAGAAACATGGGGGACTAAAATGGTTGGCGACGAAACGCGATTCACATATAAGTGAAATCAAGTCAAGTTTGTATGCGCGCAGCGCGGCCAAAGGGCGGCCAAAGGGGTCACTCCTAATTGTGGAAACATTTTCATAGAATGAAAAGTGATTCGACGAAACGCGGTACGCACGCGGCGCGGCGCGAGCGGCCACTCGAAAGGGGCTTTGGCCTGTCCAATTGTGCATGGCTGTTCGGTCAGCGATGCCGCAGCTACGAGACGTGAGCCCGCTGGACTTTGTGCCCAGCTCCGAATCTCAAGTCCGACCGCATGCTGAGTCGCAGCGTCTCAGTGCGCAGGCGGAGGATGCCCGTGCGCTTGCCCGCGCAACTATGAAGCCGCTGCCAAAATCTGCAGCGAGGCCTTCCGCGATGAGTGAGCGCCAGCACTCCAGCACAGCGAGCAGCAGCAGCAGCAATCAGTCTCATCGCGGCATGCGGCCACGGCCTCCGACGGCAAAAGCTACCAACATGGGGCGCGAGTCTCATCGCAGTCAAACCCCAACGCAATCAAGCTACCGAGGTGCTGGACTGTCTAGTTATCGAGGCGCGCCGCAGCCGCAGCCACGCAACCCTCGACGAAGCAGCATTGGCCCAGATGACGGGGGCGCAGCTGAACGGCAACCGACATTGGCCACGGCTCCGTCGCTTCCTCCCACAACCGTACTCGCCAGCGCTGCTCCTCCCACGACAGTCTTTGCCACAGCGGTTGCCGGCGCTCCGGCGATCGCCACTGTGGTCGCCATAGCAGCGCCGCTAGCGCCAACGGCGGTTGTCTCCCACAACATCGACGCACATCACATTGGTTATCAGGTCGACGGTGGCCGCCCCGTCGCCGTCTCCCGCACCGTATATCCTCGTCCAGAATCCGGCCAACCACTAGCATCAGCTCTGCATGTATCGCAGCGGTCAACCACGTCGCAGTCAACGAAGAGCCCGAGCCGCTCAGACTTCAGCGTCAGAGCCACGCTCACAGTTGCAACTGGGCAACCGGCTCCTAAGGAGAGCTGCCTCGCGCCGTCCAGAGCTGGCTCGCGAGCCTCACAGTCACCCGAAGCGTTCTTGATTGAGAACGCATCAGCGATTCGCAATCGCATGTTCGGGAATGCGGCGTCGCCTGAGCAACAGACCATGGACCGCACATCGGTGCTGCCTCCCCCAGGCTCACCCTTGAGGCGCCAGCTGATCGCGTCCTCTTCAGCATCGTCGCCGATGAGCATGCTCAGGCGCACAATGCCGCTGGACACAATCACAGAAGTCAACGAGCAGCGAGCAATCAGCCCCCCCCCAGAAGTGCCCGTGACAGCAATTGCAGGCGAGACGCCGCCGGAGGCCCCGGGCCAGGTAGCCGTAAAGACAGATGCAAGCGAGCCATCCGCTAGCGACGTCACCCAAGTCGCCTTGCCCAGCATCCAAGCGATTCTGAGCAGCGAGCATCTCGCACGTGAGTATCAGCTGCTCCTGCAAAGACCTATCCTCGCCTCCACCACCGTTACCGCCTCCCCTGCCACCACCGTCCCCGCCTCCACCCTCTCCATCTCTACCACCGCCACCGCCATCGGCGCCCCCTCCCTCACCACCACGTTCAATGCCGCCGACGATCGCCAGCCGTCCCGGGGGCTCGAGGCCGAGAACGCCAGGCTGAGGATGGAGGTGCACGAACTTCGAACAGTGCTGGCGAAGTGCGAGTCGACGACCAAGTCAAGCAGCACGCAGTCAAAATCGATTAGCCTAGCATCACCGATGCCGATGACGCCGGAGATGCAAGCATACGTAGTTACCGGCTCATCGATAGCAGCCATCGAGGCGGAGCAGAGTGCGATTCTGCGTCGCTCCGCCGTAAGCCACACAGATCAAGTGGCGGCGACTACCTTGAGGCCAGTCATCCTGGCTCCCACGGTGGAGAAGATGCGGCTGCACGACCTGGAAGAACACCGTCGGCTGCTGGCTGTGCGCGTCATCCAGGCCATGTATCGGGAGTGGAAGGAGGAGCGCCGCCGACGGAGGCAGCCGCGGGGGACGACGAACGACAAAGAAGCAGCCGGGCGCTCGAAGCAGAAGGCGAATGAGAAAAAGAGTATGGGCCAGCTTGCACTCGCTGCGCGCATGGCCGCGAAGAACAAGACTGAGCCCAGCACAGCGGACAGTGAGACGGAGCTAAAGAAGCGCGTGCCTACGAGAGCGAGCCGATACATGATGGCTGCCTCGACGTTTGTGCCAAGCAAAGGGCGCGATGCAGATATCAGTCAGGGACGTCTCGAGCGGATCGTGGGCATACCGCCTGCTCTCGTCTTCAACGCAATGGAGCGCGAGCACGCCTCCGAAACGCTTTTCAGTTCGTTCAGCATCGATAGCACCACGCCGCGTTCAGAGTGGATGTACGTGCTCTTTGAAGAGGTCGGGTCGCGACCAGACCGTGTCCATGACTGCACACCGGAGCGCGTGGGTTGGCGACTGCAAGATTTTGTGCTGTGCGACACGGCGCGCCGCGCCTCCCTCACGCTTGAGGAGGTAATTGCAATCCGCCTTTACACTGGGCCCATGAGCGAGTGGTACAATTATTCGCTGCGCGACAGGCGCAAGGATGAGTTCACGGCTACCATCCACACTATCAACTCAGCAATCGTCAAGCTTTCGACGCTGCAGCATGCGGCCACAGTGTATCGGCTTATGACGATCACCAAGCCCATCGACCAGGTGTTCGCCATAGATGAGAGTGGCTCCTGCTGTGGCTTTGAGGTGGGCTTCCTGTCCACGACGAGCAGTCGGAATGTCGCGTTGCGGCTTTCCGAGACCCGTGTTCACAAGCTAGCACCCGCCGGAAAGCGCCCATCACTCACGGGCGTCGCCAAGGCAGCCAAGGTTGCTGCTGAACCGGAAAAGAGGACCGTCCTCATGCGCTTGAGGGTAGTGCCTTTCGATCACGCTGGCGATGTGTCGTTCGCTTCACAAGTCCCCGCTGAGGGCGAGATTGTCTTCGCGCCGCTGACGACTCTCGAGGTAGTTAGCTTCTATGAGGACGACGCCGACGGAGTCATCATTGCCGACGTGCGTGCGCGCCGCAGCCATCCAGCACGCACGACTACACAGACTATCGGCAGGATGAAGGCGACGCATGTGGATCTTGTGGACATTATGCTCGACGAGCTCAAGGCGGCCGGTGCTCCCGAGCCTTCGCTCCTGCCACTCGCGTGCTTGCAATTGGATCGCAAGGCCGAGGAGCGCAGCTCACAGTACAACCTCCCAGACACATACGTTGAGTACACAGCAACTGCGCTCCAAGTGCACCAGCGCGTCTTGCGCCAACTGAGCGCCGCGTCGAATTGGGCCGACACGAGCGGTAAGGACGCCTTCAACCGCATGATCGGCGTGATAGCACTGCAGGCGCAGACGGGCGAAATTGAGGCTGCAATCGAGCTCGCGAAGCTCGCTTTCAAGAAGTCTGGGCTAAACGCAGAGATAACGAACCTTCCCGAAGAACTCGGTCGGGACATCGAGTGGGCGGAGAAGGTGGCCGTCAGCAAGAAGACGAACCAGGCCATGACAGTGATCAAGCCCTCGGATGTGAAGAAGATGTTCTCATCCCCAGTACATTTCATTTTGGAGGCGGCCTTGTACTTCTTCAGCTTGGGAGCCGCTCAGCCTTGGCCACCTCTGATTGCCACGCTCCTCTCCAGGCTCACGCCTGCTGGTCACGTAGCATGGGGCGAACTCATGCGCATGCACCTTGATCGGCAGAAGAAGGTGATCAACACCAACGTGCTCGTCTGGAATGAGAAGACGAAGCGCTGGCAGCAAGGGGTCATGTCGGGTAGTGAACGAATGGTTCGCTATGGTCATGAAGAGCGTGGCGCGGGCTCCATTAAGCACTTGCTTTATCCAGTCGACGCGGGGATCGGTGCTCTATTCAACGAGGTAGTGGGCAGTGGAGACGAGACGCTGGTCAGCACGCTTCTCGAGGCAAAGGCGAGCATGCTCTACAGCGACGAGCGCGCCAACTCCACCTTGCACCTGGCGGTCGCGAAGGGCAAAGCAAACGTGTGCAAGCTGCTGCTCAAGGTCGGCGCTGACATGACGCTGCCGAACGCAGACGGCCTTACACCATGGGATCTCGCCTTGCGCAGCAGCAACCGCGCAGTCGCGACTGTTCTCAATCCAGGTGCGGTAGACCTGGACTTGGAGGGTCAGGATACGCCGTCGTCAGCGCTCGGTGGCAACCAGCAAGACAAGGACTTGGTCAGAGATCTGCTCAAGTTTGCCATCGCAGGCGACAAGGAACGTATGAAGAAAGTGATCGAGTCCGCGACTGGCAAAATCGGTGAGATGAACGGTTTCGTGGACATGCCCAACAAAGACGAGGTCACGCCTCTCATGTTTGCAGCACACTCGGACGCAGAGGATGCATTGTTATGCACGCGCATCCTCATGGAGAGGGGGGCGTCACAGCTGAAGATATCGAGGCGAGGATGCACTGCGCTCATGATGGCCGCAGCCGCTGGAAACATCCCCATAGTCAACATCCTGCTGCATCATCGAGCTCAGATTGACCGGAAGTGTATGGGTGGCTACACAGCTCTGCATCTCGCCATCGAATACGGGCACGCAGAAGTGGCCACGAATCTTATCATCGCCGGTGCGGATGTTAACACGAGGCTGGACAATGGCTGGAGCTGCTTGATGACAGCCGCGCATTGCGGAACAGTCGGTGTGCTGAAGGATCTAATCGAGAAGCCTGATGACGCGAACGTCACTTTCACGCCGCCAAACGTGGACAAGCAATCGGGCGAGTTCGCCCCAATTCACATGGCCGCATTCCATGGCTTCGCATCAACGTTGATGGAGTTGGTACGCCTCGGTGCTGCCATCGACCTGCCCATGAAAAATGGCTGGACCGCGCTCATGATCGCGGCACTGCAGGGGCACAAGGCAGCTTGTGAGGCGCTGCTGCAGAGCGGCGCGCATATCGATCTTCAATCGCCATTGGACGGCACGACTCCGCTTATGGCCGCAGTGTCCAATCCCTACACTGCCGACTGCGTCGGCCTGCTGCTCCAGGCGAGCGCAAGCGTGAATCTGCGTGATGGCATGGGTTTGGACGCAATCATGTTCGCCTGTCGCAATGGCCACACGCCTGCCGTGCAGCAGCTGCTCCGACAGCGTGCGGATGTGAGGCACGCGCGGCCAGGAGGGACGACCGCGCTCATGGATGCGGCAGCGTCGGGCTCGCACGCCATCGTTCGACTGCTATTGAATGCAAACGCCGAACTCGGCGCTACCGATGAGAACGGCATGAATGCGCTAATGCACTCTGCCAAGGCCGGTCACGAGGAGACCATGCTGCCGCTGCTCATAGCAGGCGCGGACGTGACCGCAAAGGACAAGTCATCGCGCTCGGCCCTCTCTCTCGCTCCGTCGAAGCAAGTGGCTAGGCGGTTGCTCGAGGCTGGTGCGGATGCCGCGCACCTACCGGTGGCGTTCTGCGATGCGCTTGGACTCTCGGCTGCAGACGGCGAGCACAATGGTGCTGCAACTGCGAAGAATGGCACTGCTGGCCAGAAGGCATCGGGTGCGACCAAAGCCGCGAGCACGCGGGGTTCGGTAGTGGGGGCAAATGTCTCGAATCGAAACACGCTCAGCAACCCGGCTTCCAAGGGTACACTCAGTGGGACTCGAGGGAGACCTGATTCGGGCAAGGTTCAAGGCGGTGCCGTCGACTTTTTTGCCGTCGCTCCTCCGGACATGTCGGGGAAGGTCTCCAAGGTCAAACAGGACGTCTCAAGACCTAAGCCAACTATGGCCGACGACCCGGTGTGCGACACACACGCCACGGCGCTCAAACTGCTCAAAGTTCTGCCTCCTGTGCGCGTCGAGATGCCACTGTTGAAATTGACGAGTGCAAGCGCGAGCGGTAAGGAACTCTTTGCAGCATTAATTGTCCAGCGCGCCTTCCGAGCATTGAAGCGATACAAACGGAAGGAAGCTAGGCTGGCCTTCTACCAGCCAAAAGGGATGATGGGCCTGATCAAGGTAATGAAGACGTCCGTCTTTCTCAAGGAGGCTGAGCCCGGCGGGAAGTAGATGGCGAGATCTCTTGCGCCTTCATCCGTAATCTAGTCATGCACACGCATTCTACCGTGTCCTCGCCGTGCGCCCGGTTCAACAACGGGGTGCATAAAGTAGAGTCTACTACACTGGGTCACTGCACAGTACATGTACATTAGTGCCGAATTGGCGCCGCGGGGCGCGGGTAGAACGAGTGCGGTGCGGACTGCGGACTGTCTGCGCCGCAGAGTCCAGAGCGGAGATGCGAGATCCGATCCGCTTAGAGCTGTGGGCGCGTGTAGGACCTCACATAGCACCACATAGCACTCGTTCTTTTCACTCCGCCCTCCCGCTTCACCGCTTGTCCTTCAGTCGCACGATCTCTCCCGCTCTCATCCTGATCGACATGAAGGGCGGACCTGAGCCGCCTGACCGGCGCACAAAGGTCAAAGCGGGTGTCCTTCAAACGCACGAAGATCCGGTATAAGACTATGTCTATGAGAACAAGCGCCTGGGTCATGCGTTATTCGAGCCTCGGAATCCGTCTAAAACCTCTGCGGCCGGCCCGGCCCTCTGCGCCTCTGGGACGGGAGCGGGGAGCCACACCCGGCGCCGGCCATGGAGCCACACCCGGCGCCGGCCATGGCGCCGGCGACAGTGCACACGCCGGCGGCCATGCACTGAGGTGAGGGGTTGGATACATGTAGTGCGTAGATGGTGCGTGCGTCGTGCGTGCGAAGTCAATACACGTACTGACGTACAGCTTGTCCTAGCTATCTTGGGCGGTCCTCACCAGTGCCGCGTGATGTCGATTGTCATATGCCAAAGCAGTGAAATAGATTTACCCCGTAACATAGAGTCGGCATGATTCTGACGACGTCGCAGTTGCTTGATCTACTCGGCTTCGATGTGTCAGAAATCACTCAGACGCACATTTACATACTGATTTACTGTGACTAGGGGGGGCGGGCGGAAGGGCGACATGCACTTATATATTCATAACCATTTACAGCAACTTTTGTGGACTTTCTTGTCGTCGCGACTCGCGTGACATGGAAGACGCGATCGGAGAGGGTCGGTATGCCGCTACGGCGGCGCGCGCACGCGCGCGCGGCGGCACGAGTGCCGCAGCTGAGCGAGAGTGTGGCGTCGCGTGCCCTTCCTTGAATAGCGGCGGCCGGCACAAGCCACCAGTGGGAGACAGCCGGCACAGGCCTCGGCACGCTGGTGGCGCCTATGCCACTCGTGCACTGCCGGAGGAACTGCAAGAGAGCGCTGAGGCAGCTGAAGTATGGGAAGCCGCCAAGGCCGCCTCGCCAAGATGCCCTCTTGTGGTGGTACGCGGGTGGAAGGTCGAGTGGCGGCCTCGTCCGGGCGGCGGCGGCAAGAAAGGTGACCTGTACCTTTGGCAGCCAACGGACGGCCATCGCATTAGCGGACGGCCAATCCGCTCGCTGTCAGCGCTGCAGGACGTGCTCACGCTTCGCCAAAAGGCGCAGCGGGACGGCGCGCCTCCGTGGGTGCCGCCACTGCGCGGCAGCATTGTCAAGGTGCGCACAGGTGTTGCAGACGAGGCCGGTGCTACAGAGGGCAGCGGCACCGCCCATCCCCAGGCGGAGGCAGGCACGACGGCGCTAGCAGAGGATGCCACGGATGTAGCGGCGGGGGCGCCAGCATCGACCTTCATCGACCGGGCAACCGCGGAAGCGGATATGGAGGAGGCGGACGAGGCGAAAGGCGAAGCTGCTGAGGCAGCAGCGGCAGAGGAGGCGACAGCAGCAGGAGCCGAGGACGTGGCGGCGGAGGAGGTGGCGGAGGAGGATGACGCCGCGTCGGATCAGTGGCAGCGCGCAGAGGTGCGCCGGGTGGAGCCCGGTCTTGGGGGCGACTTCCAGGTAGCACTGCTCCTTCCTACCGGTGAGACTGACGAAACGTCACTCCGATGGTGCTCGGCCTTCGATGAGGGGATCGAGTGGCAACGGCTTCCCGGGGAGCCTGTCTACCTGCCGCGGAAGGCGGGCGCACTCGGGCGTGCGTATACGGGCAGGGCGGCCGGTGGGAAGCGTACGCGCCGCTGCGGAGAGTGCGCGGGTTGCATGCGCGACGAGTGCGGCGAGTGCTCAGCATGCATGGACAAGCCCAAATATGGTGGGCCTGGCCGCATGAAACAGGCCTGTAAGCATAAGGTGTGTGCGCACCCCGTTATGCCGATGGAGTTCGGCGATGGTGCGGGCGAGGATGAGAATGGCGCGCAGCGTGCCAATGGCGGAGTGCTCTTCAGTCAGGAGGAAGACGACGATGTGCTTGTTGAGCAGGACGAGGAAGTCGAGGAGGACGAGGGCGCGGCATTCGGGGGCAGCTCCATCAGCGCGAGTGCGGCCGATGCGGCTGCGCAGCTCGAGGTTGAGATCTCGCGGCTGCGCCGGCAGCTGTGCAAGGCCCATGCTATCGCGAGCAGCTATCGCGACACGGCGCAGGAGATGAGCGCGGCTGCATGCTATCTTTTCCCCATCGCGCATGCGGCCGTTGCCGTCGCAGGGGGCTCGCTGCAGCCGCCCAGATGCTTCTTCACGCCTCTATCGCCGCTCCCGCCGCTCCCGCCGAAAGTCGAGGCGCCACGCCCGCGCCGCCGGTAGAGACAGCAAAGAGAAGCAAAGAGAGCCCACACGCCGTCACGCAGTAGCTCCACGCTGTCTACGCTCTGGTTGGGGTATTTGCCGCGGCCCAGGCCAGCACGCGCCACCACCGCCGCCATCCCGCAGCGCACCACACTGAGTTTTGAATCTGCGTGAACAAGCCACCCCTTGTAAGTAGTAAGAAACCGCCCCTCTGGTCACTGTGTGAAATACCGTGATTATATACTCCCGAAGTACCTAGCAACCAAGCGGCGAGTATCGAACGAAATCGGGAACGGCGTAACACTATCGAAACAGCGCGTGCCGCGGGCGGCCGGCAGCACCACCGTTAAGAGTCTCCGATAAGAGTTATCCGAGTGTTACCAGTGGTTTTCGTTAACGTTATCGTCGCGTGTCTGATATGTGCTTTTCGTTTCGTAGTCCCAAGTCCGCCCCCCCGCCCCAGCAAGTCCGGAAGTCGCGCGCGGGGTCCGCCGCGGACGAGTCGACTGCGAGTCGAACGTAAATTGACGTAACACGTAAGACGTTCGACCAGTTAATACGTAAATGCGGTGCCGTCTCGGTCGGGCGACATCACGCCAGGATTACGATTGTGCCGGCGATCCGAAGCACGCACACATCCGTTCAATGGCACGACGCACCACCCCACACCTGTCAGGGGACGATCACACGCGCGTTTACTATATTGTGTATTACGCCACGGCGGGAAACCGAGCTCCGAGGAATACGCCGACGAGTCAACACGTTCGACATTCGCAGCAATCACGAGCGCTCGCGCGCCACGCGGCACAGCGGCCCACAGGCGCTCGGGAACACCACGAGTGCACATGCGTACAGCCCTCTCTACGCACCCGCCGCCGCCGACGCAACACTCTCCGAATCTTCGATCCGAATCTGTGCGGAGGCGCGGCGGCGGCGGCAGGGCTCTGCCGCTGTGGCTACCCACTGCGGGCCGTCCAGACGGCACCGGTGCGGGCTCAGGCCATCGCCTTGGCCTTGGCGGCCGCGAGCGCGGCGAGCGTGTCGCCGTTCACGCCTACGCTCAAGGTCGCGAAGAGGGCTACGAGGTCCTCGGCGGGCAGGACCGCCGAGACCACCTCGAGATCCGCCGCACGCTCGGTCCAGGCGCCGCCCTCATCGCCGAGGGCCTTGAGCTCCTTGCGCGCCTTCTTCAGCGCGGAGCGCAGCCGCTCTTTCTCCTTCTTCTCGTCGGCCTTGGCGTTCGCGCTCGCCTGCTGCGCGGCCGCCGCCTCCCTCTTGGCCTCCGATTCCGCATGCTCCTTCTCGCGTCGCGCCGCCTCCGCCGCCTCCTTGGCCTCACGCATGGCACGTTCCTTGTCATCCTTGACTCGCTGCTTGGCGGCGAGCTTCTCCTCCTTCTCGGCCTTGACGCGCGGGTCGTGGTCGTACGCGAGCTGCACGAATGCCGAGATCCGCGAGATCTCTTCTTTCTTGATCCGCGCCGTGTAGTTCTTGTTGTGCCGTTGCATCCACCGACGTTCCTCGCGATCCTCGGCCTCCTTGAGCTGGTGCTCGCACAGCAGCCCAAAGTCGCGCCACGAGGAGAAGCCGAACCAGAAGTTGTAGAACTTCTGCACCTGCGCCATCGGCGTGTCCGCGTCTCCGAGCTGCGGCACCGGCGTCTGGTTTGAGAATTTGGCCTGTCGTGCAAATGCCGGGCCGAAGACGCGGTAGAATCGATCCGGCTCGTCCTTATTTGGGCGGAAGGTTGTGGGCAGGAAGTCGTTGAAGTTGTCGATCGAGTCGTACTGCCGGCGCGTCTCAGTGTTGCCTAGCAACTCCCATGCGATCGAGAGTAGCTTGAACTCGGCGTCCTCCTCCTCCTCGCCTCCCTCCTTCTCCTCGCCCTCGTCGTCGTCGTCGTCCTCGCTGCGCTTCTTCTCGGGCTTCTTGGGCGTCGCCGCGTCCATCGCCGCTTTCTTGTCGGGATGCTTCGTCAGCACCAGCTTCCGGTACGCTTTACGGATCTCATCCGCCGACGCGCGCCACCGCCGCTCCTCGAGCTCAAGCAGGCCGTAAGGGTCGGCGCCGCCGAGCCCGAGCTTCTCCTCAACCTCCTTGGTCCAATATTGGCTCTTTTTGTACGTGTGCACCGTCGCCGCTCCATCGTCGTCCATCTCCTGCTCTTTATCCAGCGCCGTCTGCTGCTGCTGATCAAGCTCCTCCTGCTCCTTTTGGTCCATTAGCCGCTGGATTGATGGCACCTTCTGAACAACAAGGCATTCCTTCTTCCCAGTCGACTTAGCCGGAGAGCCGTACACGCGCGCCGGCGAGGTGGGGTCCGCCGGAGGCATGAGGCGCAGGCATTCAGCCACCGCCATGAGGCCGGCGGTCTTTCGCACCGTGGGGCCTCGTCGACGCCTGGCGGGAGCCTCAGGAATCTCAAACTGTACAACTGTACCGGTACGAAACATACGCCGACCTTATGGAGCGTGAACGGCATCTGGGGCTCTTTAACATTGCCCTAGTCGTTGTGGTTGCCCCTCCAACCGCTCAAGAGTCTCAGCCGAAACCGAGCGGAGAGGGGTAACCGGACCCCCGTGCCAAACGACGGCAGTCAGTCAGTCAGTCCGTCAGTCAGTTTCGTCGCGCGGTCCCGCAGCGCTCACCAATCCCCAGGTAATCCCCAGGTGCGAACTGGCGGTCACTCCATGGGACGGCTCTGAGTCCGATCCGTTTGTCTTCGTGGAGCGAAATAAAACTGTTAAAAACTGTGTCCTCTCTTCAATGGGTCGGCACCACGAGTCGCCCGACGGGGGGCGCGTTCTTAAATGAAAATAAGGGAATTATTTGCTACGGGAGCGCCACCCCATATTTGGTTTATTATTACGTTTAGGGCCGACAAAAAAGCCGAGCAGAGAAATGCGACACATCGAACCGGCGGCGCAAAACGCAGATCGATGAGGCCGCTTCTTGCGGGCTGCTGCTACACGCGTAGATGCGTCTAGCACGAGTGCTGCGTCTGCTCGGCGTATTAGATCCACACCGAGACTCGCAAGGTCAGCTTCCTTGCAACACCGAACATGAGCACGTCCCGTTGATGCGGTCTGCGACCCATCTGCATGGTCGACGACAAATGCAAAGTGCAGATCGATGAGGCCGCTTCTTGCGGCCGCTGTTACACGCGTAGATGCGTCTAGCACGAGCGCTGCGTCTGTCCATCGCTTCTCGGCGTATTCGATCCACCCGAGGCTCGCAAAGTCAGCTTCCTCGCAACAAGCATGTTGATGCGGCCTGAGGGTGGATCTGTGACGCTGAGCAGCTATACACAGACGCAGCGCTCGTGCTAGACGCATCTACGCGTGTAGCAGCGGCCGCAGGAAGCTGCCTCATCGATGTGCACTTGCGTTGCGTCGTCGACTTTGCAGATGGGTCTCGCATCATACAACCGTGCTCATGCTCGGTGTTGTGAGGAAGCTGACCTTGTAGTGACCTTGCGAGCCTCGGGTGGATCTGTGTCGCTGAGCAGCGATGCACAGACGCAGCACTCGGTGCTAGACGCATCTACGCGTGTAGCAGCAGCCTCATCGATCTGCACTTTGCATTCGTCGTCGACCATGCACAGATGGGTCTAGGCTCGCAAGGTCAGCTTCCTCGCACCACCTCCCGGCTACACAGACGACACACCCGCGGTAGCGCCCCGGTGCTCACGCGGTACGCGTAGGGAACTGATAGGGAACTGAATGTTATCACCAGAATCTTCATTTGATCAGATCTCGCTGGCGGTTCCCTACTCTACTCAGGGGACCCTGCCACATCTAACCAGAATCTTCAATTTATCAGATCTCGCTGGCGGTTCCCTTCTCTCAGGGGACCCTGCCACATCTGCAGGCACGAGTATTAAGCAGCGGCCGGTTCCTCAAGTGGACCCTAGCCAGCTTGCCCAAATATGGCCGCCATCGTTGAGCAGCACCACTTCGATGGAAGAAGTGTGCTTCCGCCTTTGAGAATTTGAGGCAAGGCGAGGCCGTGCTCAGCACTTGTTCCAAAAGGTTTGCTCACACAGCGAGATAATCTTCCGATGCACGGTGAAGAGCGCAACGGCGCCCGCATGCGCGTGGTCCGAGGTCTGGTCCTCGAAGAGCCATTGGCCGTAATTGTTGTGCACAACGTCTGCGACAACGCCCGTGCCGGGCTGCACGAGCACCGAGCCCGTGCGCGATCCGTGCACAA
>Ga0210246_101214_pt1 | contig 21189 bp, 15 predicted proteins | sample ChrtobMetaP3_8mM_FD_155469 | JGI IMG/M metagenome (GOLD analysis project Ga0210246, IMG submission 155469) | Chrysochromulina tobin associated microbial communities from unialgal haptophyte culture, Seattle, Washington, United States - P3_8mM | ecosystem: Host-associated > Algae > Haptophytes >...
GCCTCCGACCCGCATGCTTCATTTTTGTAATCATGCCCTGATCTGATCATGCATGTCTCCGCACTCCAGAGCGCGAATTCCATCTACTCGGCAACCCTATGTTGGCGCGAGCGAGCGACTGGAGCGTGTGTGGTCTGACAGCCAGCACGACGGGAGCAGTGTACAACAGGCGTGTGACAGGGCGGCTCCGGCTGATACCGAGGCCGGGTGTGCACGCAATTTGGGTGGAGTTGTCTCTGGAAAGTTGAATCAGATGTACATAGTTAAACCAGCGATAACGCTTAAGCCTCATGGGTTCACCTAGATGACACTCAGTTTGAAAACAGGGTATGAGGATGGGTGCAAATCCCGATATTAATGTTTAATCCGTCTGTCCCGCCCGATATTTGGGAACCCCCTTGGTAACCCCTTGGGTAAATTTGAGCTTGCTAAGTGCAGCTTCACGCTTTGGCTGCGAGAGAATTTGGTGGGTTTATTCTGAATGAAATGGTGTGGCCCTCACCCGTCCTCAACTCCTGATTCTGCGTGATCAACGAGAGGTGAGCCAATGAGGTGAGCGCGGGGGGACCGCGACGAGCATGACTGACTGACTGACTCAACGAGGAGGTGACTGAGTTTGATCTGCAAGTTCTACCCTGCGCCTCCCACGTTGCGTCTCCATAGGACCTGTGTTTGTGTGCGTCTTGCTGAGTGGCAAATTAACGTGAACGTGAACGTGATCTGCAAGTTCCAGATCTTCACGTTGAAACGAGAAAGCGCCGCGGCGAGTCCGCTCCGCGGACGCGGTCGCGTGCCCATTCTTGTACGGGAAGTCAGCTGCGCACTTGGTGCAGATAAAAAGACAGATCGCCTCGGAGCCCAGACCACACATGACTCGCTCCCTCTCCACTGCGCTGGATTCACTCGAGGATTGGTGGCAGAGCAGCCAAGCCATCACCCAGGAGCCGCGGAATGGGCTCCTCGCCCATTCTCAGGCCTTCTCATACTCCAACCGTGGCTGGCTGAGCCCGCCGGCTCCGCCGCGGCTGCACCCGGCAGTTCTCGAGGCGGAACGCGGGGCGGCAGCCGTAGCGCGTGACGCTGATGGCGGCTCCGTTCTCGCGAAGCTGCGTGCGGAGAACCTCGCATTGCGCGAGCGCCTGCGTGGGGCGCAGGCACCGGGCGGCGCCGCGGAGCCGAATGGGGTGTCGAAGCCGTCGCCGCCGCTGAAGGACCCTGCGATTGCGCTCACCGTCGTGTTCGAGGAGGCGAGCCGGCGAGCCGCGGAGCCGCGCAGCGACTACCGCAGCACGCAGCACGCGGCGGAGCTGGCCGCGACCACCGCCGCCGCCGCGCGCGCACGTGCGAGGGAACTCGCGACAAACAAAGCGGCGTCGGAGGCGCAGCTGCAAGAAGCTCTGCGAGGGGCAAAGGCGACGGCCGAGGCAGACAAGGCGGCGGCGCTCAAGGCCAGGACCAACCCGGCTGCGGTGGCAGCGCAGTCGGATGCGATGAGCGCGGCCATCGCACAAGCCGTCGCCGCCGAGCGCGACGCCATGGAAGGCAAGCACGCGGAACAGCTCGCGAGGGCTGTACGGCAGGCTCGGCATACTGCGTTGGATGAGTCGCGTGCTGCGATGGCGGCCGAGAGGAATTCAATCTCGGAGGCCAGTCGGGACCACACTATCGTGGCGGTGGATGAAGCGGTGCGCTCCGTGGTAGCCTCTGATGGCCACGCGGTAGCCTCTGGTGGCCTCTGATGGCCTTTGATGGCTTCTGATGGCCACTGATGACCTCTGATGACCTCTCATTGCACCTCCCCCTCCCTCGGCAGGTGCGCTCCGCGGTGGCCGCGGTGCGCGCCGAAGCGGCTCGTGAGCTCGCCTCCGTGCTCGAGGCGCAGAGAGCGCAGCTGGCACAGAAAGACGAGGAGTTCGCCACGGCGGCGGCGGCGGCAGACTGGGAACATCAAATGGCCATCGCGGCTGCCGAGTCCGCGGCGGAATCGCGCGCTCTTGAGGCTGCGAACAAGAAGCTCGAGGGAGCCCGAGGCTGGCATGCGGCCACGGCGGCGGCGGCAGCAGACCTCGAGGCCAAAGTTGAGATGGCGTTCGTGGCGGCGACGGGATGGCGCTCAACGCGGCTCACCAGCGTCGAGCGGATTCTCAAGATGGCTCAGACGGCCGCCGACACGCACGCCTTGGCCGTTAAGGAGGAGGCTGCCGCCGCAGCAGCGGCCGAGGACATCTTCATGCTCGCTTCCGAGCGCGCTACGCTGGCTCCCCAAGCCGGCGCGTCCGCGCAGCAGGTGGCAGAGGCGGTCGCCGTGGCCGTTGCCGAGGCGAATCGCGTTGCCGAGGTGCGGCAGGCGGCGGCGGTCGAAGCGGCAGTGGCAGCGGCGCTGGCTGCAGTCGGCAAGCTGCAGGGCAACGGCGCGGCCGTTGGGCAGGACAATGGCGCGGCCGTTGCCCTGGCCGTCGCTGAGGCCAATCGCGTTGCAGAGGCTCGGCAGGCAGCCGCGGTCGAGGCGGCGGTCCATGCGGCAGTGGCGGCTGTGATGGCTGCAGCCAAACAAGAGACGGAGAGAGCGCTTGCGGCGTTGCGGGAGGCGGCCAAGCGCGAGCAGGAGGCCGCGGTGGAGGCCGCAGTAGCAGCGGCCATATCACAGGCCGTGAGCGAGCAGGCTGCCGACAAAGCCGCTGCTGCTGCCAGCAGGGGCGGTGCGGGCTACTCGGTGCTTGCGGCGGTGGCCGGCAGCTCTGAACGGTCGAAGGCATCTTCGATGGCGTCGCCGGAGCCTTCGATCCACATCGAATCGCTCTTCGATCCCGATCCCGTGCCATATCCATCGCCGACGATGGCAGACGCCTTCTCGTCCGCCTCGGCCACCGCCGCTATGGTCGCCGCGCAGCAGCGGCAGCAGCAGCTGCTGCAGCAGCAGGCGTCTACTCCCCTGGTGCCTTCGCCGGAGCCATCGGCGAAAGCCGAGTTTCAATTCGAATCCAACCTGCCAGCGCAGTCGGCGCCCTTCAGGTCGGTGCCGTTTGGGTCACCGACGTTTGCCGACGCGTTCTCAGTCGCCTTGGCCGCCGCCGATGCCATTCACGACGCTGACGCTGCCAGTGCATTCTCCTTTACCACTTCGGGAGAAACCGCCGCCTTTGCGGCAGATCGGGAGGAGCGACTGCAGTCGGCGTCGCCTGCTACCAAGACAAGCACTATCGCGCCTGCACCTTCATGGTGGACGACCACCACCGAGCCGCGCCCATTCCCATCGCCTACCATGTCGGATGCCTTCTCCGCCGCTGCAGCCACCGCGGATTTCATGGACGCATTCGCAGACGAGGCCTCGGCCCCCTCGACCCTCGCTGCCCCCTCGCACCCCGCTGCCCCATGGCCCCCCGCTGACCCCTCGCCCCCCACCGAGGAGGAGAGCACGGGTGCGGGGACGTTGCTGGCGGCCTTCGAGGCGGCAACCGCAGTGGTGAACGAGAGCTCGCCGATCAAGACTCTATTCCGTCGATTGGCACAGCACGCGCCCGATCTGACCTCGCTCGATCTCGCGCATGATGTCGAGTTGAGTCGGTGGCCAGTTGGACGGCAGGCGGCCTCGCTCGCGTTGCTCCAGGGGAATCCGCACCTCCTCAAGGCGAACCTGGCCGGGCTGAACCTGACCGATGATTCGGCGCCCGCGCTGAGCGCCGTCCTGAGCGCATCGCAGGGGCGGCTCGAGGTGCTGAGTCTGGAACAGAATGACTTTCGCGAGGCGGGGCTGCTCGTCATCGTCGAGGGCCTGCGGCCCAATACGACGCTGCGCGAGCTGCGTTTGAACGCGATGCGAATGCAGGTGACCAAGTTAGTCGAGGAAGCCCTCGCGAGCATGATCGACGGTGGCGGCGCCACCGGCCTGTGCAAGCTCGGCCTCACCATCCGCAACGACGCCGCACGCCGGCGCGTGGAGGCGGCCTTGTTCCGGAACACTGATCGGGTCCGGCAGGAGCGCATTACCGGTAAGAATCTCTCCGGTAGCTCGGGGAATCTCTCCGGTACTGTTGAGGGGACGACCTCAGGCTCGACCTCGAGCACCATTCCCTCACGCGTCACCGAAGACCCAAGCACTGGCTCCGCACCAGCAGCGGCAGTGGCTGATGGTTTCGGCAGCACCGCACCCAGCTTTGGCGGCGTACCAGCAGGCTTTGGCGGCAATGCGTCTAGTTCCGGTGGCGATGGCTCCTTCACGTTCGGCAACGGCTTCGGCGATAGCTCATCCTCTTTTGGTGGTGATGCAGTTGGCTTCGGTGGCATTGGTGCTACGCCTGTAGCGGAGGGCCAAGGCGTCGACGCGTTTGCGGCATGGGGGCCTGCATCATCGCCCGCGCCCGCCTCTTCCCCTGCTTCCGCGCCGCCCCTGGCACAGTTTGCAGAGTCTCCTCTTGCGAAGCCGTTGCTCGCGACTGGCCACGCTGCCAACCCTCCGAGCAGTCTCTCGACTGCCGATCCGCCGAGCGTGCACGTGCAGCCTCTGATGGCCTCCGACGCGGCCAGCTTTGCGGCGAACACCCCGTCCGACACCCCTGTGAATACCCACTCCGACACCCCCCTGGCTCCTGTGAACCACGAAGCAACCTTCGACAGCGTCTTTGTGGAAGCGACGCCGAGCAGTACACAGTCCGAGCCCACTCCCGCGCGGTCCGAGGCTGCCTTTGGGAGTGATTCGTTTGTGTCGCCTTCCTTTGGTGCCTTCGACGGGACGACGGCGGGCATGCCCAGCTATGCAACGCCTCTGCGCATCGACAGCGCGGGGCAGGTCTTCGCAACAACGAAGTCCGCATTCGCGCCCGATTCGGGTTTTGGCTTTGGCGGCGACGCACCCAACTTCGGTGGCGATGCACCAAGCTTCAGTGGCAATCATACCAGTATGAGCTTCGGTGGCGATGGCTCATCTTCGTTTGGTAGCGGCTTCGGCGATGTCTCGGCCTCTTTCGGCGGCGGTTTTGGCGCAGGGGCATTCGAGCCCCCACCGACGAGTTCAGCCGCGGCGTTGCTCGACGACCCGTTCGGCGAGGGTGGCGATGCCCAGGACGGCGCTCGACCAGCTGCCCAGTCTGCGGCAGCCGAAGGCAATGCACCTAACTTTGGCACCAGTGCATTCGAGCCGCCATCAACATGTTCAGCAGCGGCACTTCTCGACGACCCGTTCGGAGAGGGTGACGCCGCCCAGGACGGCGTTCGGCCGGCTGCCCAGTCTGCACCTCAAGGCAACGCACCGAGCTTTGGCGGCGATGCGACGAACTTCGGCGGCAATGCGCCGGACTTCGGCGGCAATGCGCCGGACTTCGGCGGCATTGGCGTGCCCAGCTCTGGCGGCATTTCACCAAGCTTTGGTGGCAATGCACCAACGTTTAACATCACTTCTGGGTTTGGAACCAACGACTCTGGCTTTGGCAGTGGCGCTGACGCTGGTTTTGGCAATGGAAGCATTTCGTTCACCAACGCCTCGCCGATTCCACAGCCGTCTTTTGATGAGGCGGCCACGCCCACCTCCGCAGGCCACGCCAACTTCGGTAGCGCTGGGTTCGGTGGCTCCTTCGACGCTCCGGCGTTCAGCCCCCAAACACCCACACTTGGCGGCAGCTTCGAATCAAGCGCGTTCGAGCCGCCGACGCCAACTTCAGCCGCGGCGTTGCTCGACGACCCGTTCGGAGAGGGTGGCGACGCCCAGGACGGCGCTCGACCGGCTGCCCAGTCTGCGGCAGCCGAAGGCAATGCACCTAACTTTGGCACCAGTACATTCGAGCCGCCGACGCCAAGTTCAGCCGCGGCGTTGCTCGACGACCCGTTCGGAGAGGGTGGCGCCGCCCAGGACGGCGTTCGGCCGGCTGCCCAGTCTGCGGCAGCCGTAGGCAATACAGCACGCTTCAGTGCGAGCGCAGTCGAGCCGCCGGCACCGGCTACGGCAGCGGCACTTCTCGACGACCCGTTCGGAGAGGGTGACGATGCCCAGGACGGCGCTATCGGGGTTGGCGGGGCGTTCGGTGCGGGCTTTGGTGGTGCGCCGACGCAGATGCAGCCCGCGCCCGACGCGTTCGGCGCGGGTTTTATTGGTGCGCCGACGCAGATGCAGCCCGCCCCTGACGGGTTCGGCGCGGGCTTTGGTGGTGCGCCGACGCAGATGCAGCCCGCACCCGACACGTTCGGCGCGGGCTTTGGTGGTGCGCCGACGCAGATGCAGCCCGCCCCTGACACGTTCGGCGCGGGTTTTGGTGGTGCGGGTTTTGGTGGTGCGCCGACGCAGATGCAGCCCGCACCCGACGCGTTCGGTGCGGGCTTTGGTGGTGCGCCGACGCAGATGCAGCCCGCCCCTGACGCGTTCGGCGCGGGTTTTGGTGGTGCGGGTTTTGGTGGTGCGCCGACGCAGATGCAGCCCGCACCCGACGCGTTCGGCGCGGGCTTTGGTGGTGCGCCGACGCAGATGCAGCCCGCGCCCGACGCGTTCGGCGCAGCGTTTGGTGGTGCGCCGACGCAGATGCAGCCCGCGCCCGACGCGTTCGGCGCGGGCTTTGGTGGTGCGCCGACGCAGATGCCGCCCGCCCCTGACGCGTTCGGTGCGGGTTTTGGTGGTGCGGGTTTTGGTGGTGCGCCGACGCAGATGCAGCCCGCGCCTGACGCGTTCGGCGCAGCGTTTGGTGGTGCGCCGACGCAGATGCAGCCCGCGCCTGACACGTTCGGCGCAGCGTTTGGTGGTGCGCCGACGCAGATGCAGCCCGCACCCGACGCGTTCGGCGCAGCGTTTGGTGGTGCGCCGACGCAGACGCAGCCCGCGCCCGACGCGTTCGGCACTGGCTTTGGCGTGGGTCCTTCAGAAACGCCCCCAGCCCAGCAGCGCGGCTCACAACCGGGGCCCCTCACCGCGCCGGCGCCGCTGCCGCCGCTGCCGCCACCACCGGCGCAGCCGCTGCGCAGCTGCACATTTGGAGAGGGGCCACTCGGGCTCGCACTCGCGGACGACCGCGGCGCTGTTGTCGTCCTGAGCGACCCCTCTCCTGGCACACAAGCACACGCCAACGGGATTCTGCGGCTGAGCGTCCTCGTGGGCGTCAATCATGAGAGCGTGAGAGGGCTGACCAAGGACGCGTGTATCGGCAAGATCCAGTCATGCAGTCGCCCCCTCGTGCTGCAGTTTCTCCCGCCTCCGAGCGACGAGAGCGGCATCGCGGCGCCAACGCTGCAGCAAGTACGGATGACCGTGGCAACATTTGGCGCCGCAGCTGAGCCAAAGGCGCCTCCACCCTTCGCTGATCTGCCCCCTGCCTTTTCGGATTCCTTCGGCGGCCAGCTTCCACCCACCCCCCCTCTGCAACCCGCCCCCCACCCCCCCGCCTTTTCGGATTCCTTCGGCGGTAATTTACCGCCCCCAGTTGCACCTCCACCAGCCATGCCGTCCTGGGAGCCGTCAGCCGACGAGGTGGCAAGCAACCCGCCACGCTTGCCCACCGTATATCACCGTCCGTCGGCGGCGGCATTTGGTGCCCCTGCGCCCGACGCTGCGTCCGACGCGTTCGGTGCGGCGTTTGGTGCAAGCTCCCCTAATGCGTTTGGCCACGTCAGCGCCGGCGCCTTCGGTACGCCGCCGTCAGCATCCCCCAGCGGCAACGATGCCTTTAGCTCTGCATTCGGCACAGCCCCAGCGATCCCAAGCCCCAGCTCATTCGACTTTGGCGGCAATTCGTCTGCGCTGCCAGCGACCCCGGGCTTCGCGGATCCGTTTAACTTTGGTGGCTAGATGTTGAGATGTGCGACATCGTCCCGAGAGCGCGATATTGTTTTGACCTTTGATGCCACTTGATTAATAGAAGTGTTGACCTTTGATGTGTGATAGTATCGGGACTCAAAGCACAAAGGCAAATCCGTTGAGCATGCAACGTGCAAATTCCATTTTCTCCTTTCGCGTGTGGGGAAAAAAGGATCAGCTTTCCGTTCATCCGCACCTTACGTTACGCGCCGCCGCACCCTGGGCAGGCTGTACCGAGGCGATAGAGCAGAAAAGAGCAGATCAACTCCCTACGTGCAATCGCATCAATCAACAACGCGGAGACCATGACGAGTGTACGCAAGCTCAACGCGGCGGCGGCGAGTGCGGTGTCCCTGGCCATCAGAGCTGGCTGCGACACTCGTCGTGGCTCGGACGAGCTGGTCCTCGAGAACGCCATCGCTACTTGCGAGAAGGCACTCGCATGGGGCTTTACGGGAGCTGTGCTCTGCCGTGCTGCAGAGGCGCACCTGGAGCTAAGCAAAGTACTGTCACTCCGTGGCGAAGATCAGGCCTGCCTGCAGTCCCTCTTGAAGGCGCAACAATGGCTCGAGGAAATCGAGTACACTTACGAAGGCTATGACCATGTAAAAATTCTGAAGCTAGAGCTTGAGCTGGACATGGCCCGTGCTCTTGCCAACCTCGGCCGCAAGACCCAAGCCAAGACCAAGCTCAAAATGATTCGAAACGAGCTGCCCAGGCAGGGCAGACTCCGAGAAGCGCTGGAAGAGCAGCAGTCTCGGCTCATGGACCAAAATGAGCAAATCGACGGTCCAGTGCGTCGCTCATCAGTTGAGGCAGCACCAGATAGAAAAATTCGTCTTTCTCGTCGGCGGAAAGCTCGTGAAGAACAGCAGCGGCAGGAGCTGCTCAAGCGTCTTCGAGAGAAGGTGCACAGCGACGACGACGACGACGAAGTCGAGTTCGTCGGTCAGAGAAGTCGTGCGGACTTTATTGGTGCGCCTGACGCATCCGGTGCGGGCTTTGGTGGTGCAGCGACGCAGATGCAGCCCGCCCCCGACGCGTTCGGCGCGGGCTTTGGTGGTGCGCCGACGCAGACGCAGCCCGCCCCTGACGCATTCGGCGCGGGCTTTGGTGGTGCGCCGACGCAGATGCAGCCCGCGCCCGACGCGTTCGGTCTTGTCACCGCAATAGCTCACGTGATAGCAGGCGTGCAGCACAAGGACCCCGAGAAGGACAAGGGCAGGACATCGTTGGCGGCCAAAGTTGGGTTGATCAAGAATGAGTTTGGCCTTGATCAGAAAATGCCAATGCATCAGGTTTTGTCTGCAGCTGAGGCGGAGCTTGGTTTCCAAGCTTGTGATGATCAATCGATGCTTCAGCGCGTGGAGCAGGTGCTGAAAGCTGCTGGCCTTTGAACGATCAGGTGGGCTGAAATTTGTGATGTCCACACAATGATTGGCGAGGTTGAGCTATAGCAATTTAACAGAGCAATGCGTGTAGCCGTGTATGCGCTCGATGTATGCGCGCAAAGTATGCGCATGTGGCCGCATCTCTAGCGACTTGATCAGTGTGACCTTTGAGCTTTGTTTCCGGGTGTGTCTCAGTCTTGTGTCCTGGCACTTGTGTCTTGGCGAGTACAATGGAGTTCGCGTGCCCCCGCTGTGCCTGTCCCCTTGTTAAGCCTGTGATGGTTCCTCTTCCTGGTGGGCCTCGTGGTCGTGCCGACGCGGGGCAGTCCGGTTCTTGTGTTGTCTAAGTATTGTGGCGCTCACATTACACATACAGGCGGGATGTCGCACGTCGGGAACACGTCGGGAACTTAGGGAACCGTGGTCGGGGGAGGGGCGGCGGAGGCGTCGCGCGTCGCATGCGATTCGTCAGTAGGGTGCGTTTTCGTAGGTTGGGGTGTGAAATCACAGAAGTGTGTGAAATCACAGGGGGGGGTGTGATTTTGAGAAGCCATGAAATCACACGTGGTGCCTGTGATTTCACAGGCGGTGTGAAATCGCACCGAGGGGTGCGTTTTCACGGGAGGCTGTGATTTCGCACGTGCCGGCTGTGAAATCACAGGGGGTGTGATTTCGCAGGGCGTGCATTTTCACAGGGACCTTTGAAATCACACATGGCGCGTGTGATTTCACAGGCAGTGTGAAATCACACCGAGGGGTGCGTTTTCACGGGAGGCTGTGATTTCGCACGTGCCGGCTGCGAAATCACAGGGGGTGTGATTTCGCAGGGCGTGCATTTTCACAGGGACCTATGAAATCACACATGGCGCGTGTGATTTCACAGGCGGTGTGAAATCACACCGAGGGGTGCGTTTTCACGGGAGGCTGTGATTTCGCACATGCCGGCTGCGAAATCACACCCTCCTGTGATTTCGCAGGCCCCGTGAAATCACAGGAGGGTGTGAAATCACACGTGCCGCCTGCGAAATCACAGGGGGTGTGAAATCGCAGGTAGGTGTGAATTCATAGGTTCCTGTGATTTCACACCCCCACCTGCGAAATCATGGGACCCCACAAACCCTAATGTCGGAACGATACAGCATACTGCATACACACATCAGATCAAAGACCGATCGGATCGACCCTAACCTCTGCGCGGTGTCGACCGTCCGGGTCGTCGGACTCCGCCTCGGACAACTGGAACTGGCGATCCATGATGTGAACGGTCCGGTGACATTTGTCACATTCGTTGGGTGATGGCTGATGCGGTCGCGCGTCCATGGGGAGCGGGAGGGTCCTCGCGCGTTTCATCTCATGAAACTCAGAACGATCAGACTTAAAGACACCGTACGACAGTCTCGACACTGCACACCACTCACCAGGACCAGACAGCAGTCAGCACGGACACGACACTGCAGACCGGACGCGCCAGTTCCGCGTCGTTAACATAGTCGTATGCGCGGTAAATGGTGCAACTCCCTAGCACCTCCCGACCTCCCGTCAGCACACTCATCACTCTCAAAGATGCGCACGCGACAACGCCCCCGTCCCCCAGGTCCCACAGAGAATCCCTTTCACGTGCCAGCAGTGTGTGACCCCCCCAACACCCCCCGCCCATTTACACCCAGCCGCGTGAGTCAGATGCCCCTAAAACATTGTAGGGGGTTGCCACGTGAGTCAGACGTCCCGCCACTGGCCCTTCCAGCGCCCGGCGCCGAGCAAACCGCCTCGACCGATCACGCCGCCTTAGCTCCGCGAAGGAGCCGAGCCTGAGCGTTCCATGTCGAGCGTGTACCACCGAAAGGGCCACGTCGTGCTCATGCTGATCTCGGAGTGATCTCGGAGACGATGTCGAGCCGTCTGGTAACGTGGCCCATCGCGACACTCATGGGCCGGGTGAGCCCTCCATGTCGACGTCTCGATCGACCACCACAAAATCTTCGTTGGCCCCTCCCATGCCCGAGGCGGCGACTTCCTCGGCGGTTGCCGCGCCTCCTCCCATGCCCGAGACGGCGACTTCATCGGCAGCCGCCGCGCCTCGCGCCGCCTCCACGGCCTTTCGATGAGCCTCGTCGAGCAATTCCTGCAAGAGCACCGTCTCGGGATGCCCTGGCCCAACCGCCCGCTCCACGAGCGATGAGAGCAGTGAACCCCCGATGAGAGCAGATGAGTGCAGCCACCCGTGCTCGGCCCCCCCCGGCTTCGCCATTGAGCGATGGGCCTGGTGGATGAGAAGACGAAACAGCGGCAACGGCTGCAGCACGTTGAGGATTTCGGTGTCGTTGAGGCCGTGGTTCCGCTTGCGCACGGCGAGATCACGCCAGCGATCGACGCCCTGGTGCATCTGGAGCGCCGCCCAGAAGATCTCGTGGAGGCGAGATCGGCGCGCTTCGGCACTATCCGACCCTTCCGTGCCGTCGCCGTAGCGCCACGCCGTCTTGTGCGCGACGTCGAGCGCGAGTTCGCAGCACGTGGCGGGGTCCAGACGACGGCCACCGAGGGCCACGTCTTGGCCGAGGGTGCCGCCGTCCTCGGCATGGCGCAGCAGAGTCGTGATGATCTCTTCCGTCGGGCGAGCCTCGCCAAGGCCAAGCTTCTCCTGCACGCGCAGCGCGTACTGCTCGTCCGCCACGTCATTCAAGCCGACGTCCACCACCCCGCTGCGCTGCTCGCCATCCAAGCTGACCTCGACGTTACGCACCTTGGGCAGTTGGTCGGGCGGCTTGGGCGGCGGCGGCGGCGGCCGGCCGGCCCGCTTCGCTTTGACGACGGCGTCGGCGTGCGCGCGCAGGGCGGCGGGGTCCTCGGGGAGCAGCGCGGCGCGATGGCACAGTTTCCCAACAGAGAGGAAGGCTTTGCGTTCGATGGGCGTGACGCCATGAGCCGAAAGCAGGCCCCATCCGTATAGGGCGGCCGCCGCGTCGTGCAGCGGCGCGTCGTCGTGATGAGCGCTTGCATGCGCCGCCTCATCGACCAGATGGAGCCAATAGAGCCGCGGGTACGCCTCCAAAAAGCTTCGGAGCGTCGGCTTGAGCGCCGGGTACGTCTGAGGCAGCAGGAGGAGCTCGCGGCACGCGGCCGAGCCATGCTCATAGTGCGCGCTGCAGAGCGCTTCGACGAACTTGTGCGTCGCCCCCGCCGCGCCGCCCTCGCCCTCGTACAGGGGGGGCGGCGGCGGCGCGCCGCTCGAGTAGCGCGTAAGAAGCTCGTGGCGCAGCTCGTGGGGCGAGATCGCGCGTCGACCGTTAAGGAGGTCGGAGGGCACACAGGGCATGACCGGGGCTCCGTCCCGACGAGCCATGCACAGGAGCGCGAGGGTCTTCCAGTCGTGCATCTTCTCCGCGAGCGCCACGGCATACGGCACGGCCCCGCCGAGTGGACCACCGAGGCCGAGGAGTGCCTCGGCCGCCTGCTGCTTCGCCTCCTCAAACGCGTCGACGCGCGCCGCCGTGTCGGGTGCGAGCTGCACGAGCTCGAGTCGGCCGATGAGGCGCTCCTCGTGCAATCTCGCGAGATTCTCGATGAGTCTCGCCGCCTCCTGCGTGAGCGCGGGCGGCAGGGTGCCCAGCGCGGCGCCCACAGCCTGCAGCGCCGCGCAGCTCGCCTGGCTCAAACGGAGCAGCGGATGGTCACTAACGTTGCTCTCGGAGGTCCAGCGTAGCACATTGGCGGAAATGGCGGAAGCCGCCGCCGCCTCCGCCGCGCCCGCTCCGGCCGCGCCGAGAAGGCTCACTGCCTCGTCACGGTAGGTGCGCGCGGCGGCGAGGGGCACGACGGCGGCGGCGCACAGGAAGGCAAGGCGCGGCAGCGGGTCCGCAACCGAAGGGGCCGCGCCGCGGGCGCCCGAGACGGCGCTCCGAGCCGGCGCGAAGCCCGAGAGCGGAGCATGAGCCTCCAGCGCGAGCTGCTCGAGAAACGCCTCCCAACGGCCGGGGAGGAGCAGACCGCCGAAGAAGGCCTCTTGTGCCGCGCCGCCTGTGGGCGCGCCCGCGGCGGCGGCCGCGGCGTCGGGCAGCGAGCGCACGACCCGTTCGAAGACGCCGATCAACAGGTGAGAGTGCTCAGCTGCGGCGCCGTTCTGGAGTCGGCGGAGCGCGAGCGCGCTGGCGAGCTTCTCGCCGTGCGCGAGGAGCGTCGCCGCCTCGTGTGGCCACGCGGCAGGCTCGCATAGCCCGTGGAGTGTGCAGAAGCGCAACAGGAACGTGTGCTGCTGCACGCGCGAGGCAAGATGGCTCTCTGCCGCGGCGGCGCCTCCGCCCGCCACGACGCTCGCACCCGCCGCTTCGCCAAACCGCGCGAAGGCGCCGCCGCCGGCGGCGGCGTTGATCGCTGCCTGCCGGCGCGCGGCGGCGGCGGCAGCGGCGGCCGGCGCGAGATTGGCGAGCTCTTCGGAGATCTTGAGCAGCGCGTCCGCGGCCGCCTTGGCGGCGCCTGTAGAGGACTTCGCCTCTTCCCCAATAAGGTTGCCGAGCTCCGTCGCCCCTGATGAGGGACGCCATTAGCGGTCGTCAGAGGGCATCAATAGAGGCAAGTAGGGGTCTTCAGAGGTCATCAAGAGGCAATCAGGGGTCCTCAGAGAGCTCCATCGCACCTGTCCACCCGCTCGCCTGGAAGCTGAGAAATTGCTCAAAGGCGGGGCGCAGCTTGGTGACGAACCCGTCGACGGCGGCGCCCGACACGGCGCCGGGCCCCTGTGGAACGAGCATGCGCCCGGGACGGCGCGCCGGCTCGGCGCCCACCCGGATCACTTGGTGGGTGAAGAGGAGGAGCGCGCCGTCGTGGTCATCCCCTGCGCCGAGCAGCCTTGCGTCGGGCAGAGGGCCGAGCTCTCCTGATGAGGGACGTAATCAGGGGTCATCAGAAGGCAATTAGGGGTCATCAGAGGGCCGAGCTCTCCTGATGAGGGACGTAATCAGGGGTCATCAGATGGCAATTAGGGGTCATCAGAGGGCCGAGCTCTCCTGAGGAGGGACGCAATCAGGGGTCATCAGAGGCAATTAGGGGTCATCAGGGGGCCGAGCTCACCGCTCTGCTCGCCGCTCCTCATTAGGGGTCATCAGAGGTCATCAAGAGGCAATCAGGGGTCATCAGATGGCCGAGCTCACCGCTCTGCTCGCCGCTCCCCATCGCCGCCCCAGCCCGCCCGATGAGCGCACACGACGGCCGGCCTGACGAATCCCGCAGGGCCCACGCCTCGCCTCCGAAGTTCGTCAGGTTCGTCAGGGCGAAGTTGGCGGCGGCGGTGGCGACGACGGGGAACCGAAGACCGAGGCCGCCGCCGACCGAGGCCACCGACGGGCGGTACGCGAGCGCGGGACCGCCGGCGCGCTTCGAGCAGACGAGCCGAAGTGCATCTCGCTGCGCCGGCGTTGAGATCGTCGGCAGCCGTGGCATCGGGATGGCGGGAGCGCCGGCGACGTCGCTGGGCGTCAGGACCGTGCGCCGCTCGCCCGCACTCATGAGGCTGTACTCGAGCAGGCTCACCTGCCATATATGGATATATGGGGACGGGTTAGGGACCATCATCAGCCGCAATCACACCGGCGATCCGAGACGCAATCTCGAGGACCCTCGGGAGCGAAATGACGAACCCGGGAGCCGGCAATCTCGATGGCCCTCGGGAGCGAAATGACGAACCCGGGAGCAGGCAATCTCGATGGCCCTCGGGAGCGAAATGACGAACCCGGGAGCAGGCAATCTCGAGCGGGCTCACCTCAAAAGACGAGGGCGCGACGCCCGCGACAAGCACGAGCAGCGTGCAGCCTGTGCCGGCCTCCTGCGGAATGAGCGCGAGGTCGCATGCATCCGCGGGCACCTGGTGAGAGCCCGCATGCTCATAACTCTGGCCGGCCCCTCCACGTCGCCACACGTCGAGCGAACCTTCGGCGCCCACGACGGCGCCATCCTCCTCGTCGTCGGCGCCGCCGTGGGTGCCATCCACTGCGGCTGCCGCGGCCGCCGGCGCGCTCAGCGTCACGAGCCAGTCGCTAGCTAGGGCGAGGCGCTTGAGGAGCGCGGAGGTGCCGGGCGCGGTGGTGGGCGCGCTCACGAAGTAGGACTTGACGGTAGTTAAGATGGACGAGACGACGCCGGCGTCGCGCTGGAGGGCGACGACCTGCATCGTGGAGCCACCGACGCCGAGGACGACGGCAAACAGCCCCGCCGTCGTGCCGAGCACCGCTGCCGCCGACGAGCCGGTCGCATGCAATACGGTGCCCGGCGTTGGGCGCAAAGCGATCGACTCTGCAGATGAGGGGAGCGGCACACTCGCCTCGGCGATGGGCGTGGGCACCGAGATCGGCGGCTGCAGCGAGAGCGCTTCGAGCTGGTACAGCGCCAGCCGGCACGACGAGCGCGACGCCCAGCACACGAGCAGCAGCACCGAGTCGGCCGCTCCCGAACCCGGTTGGACCTCGCAGACGAGGTCCGCGGCGGCGAGCTCGGAAGGCAGCGGTGAAGCGAGGCGCCGGCAGCCCTGCGGCGCGGCGGCGCGCCAGACGTAGAGCGTGCTGCCCATCGCCGCCCATGCGACCGCACCAACGCCGCACCCAAACGAGCACGGGTCCGGTTGCGGCTGCAGCTCGCGCTGGCGCAGAGCGGCGGTGAGCGCGGCCGGCAGCGCGCCGAGGGCCATGGTCCGGTGGTGCCCGCTGGGCATCGCCGATGGGCGTCTGACGACGGGCAACTCGTCCCGCAGCGCAGCAGGGCCCGGCGTGGCCTCGGCCGGTGCCAACCCAAGGCCGCCGCCTCGCCGCCGTGCGAACGGCGAGAGAAGCGCCGCCTGCGGCTGGTGCTGCTGGTGCTGCTGCTGGTGCTGCTGCTGGTGCTGCTGCTGGTGCTGCTGCCCGCCCAGTAGCGCGGCCGCCTCGCCGGGGCTCTGCGGCTGCCGCGTCTTGGGCGTCTTGAGGAACTCGTCGAGGTCCAGGTTCAGCATCTTCGCCGCGCGCGTCTGCCTGTGAACAGCCGGCACAATTCGCGGCACTGAGTTGACGATTTGCGCTGCATTTAGGTCTATGCATATGTGCGGGTGTGAAGGAATACCACTATTGCAGGCTTCGTCTTCGGATTGAAGTCCAGCGTGACGCAGTTCAACAGATTCCCCGAAGTCACAGCGGCAGTCGCCCGCCGCTTCGGCGTAATATAGACGTCCGTCCCGTCGGCCCCCTCGTTCGGTGCCTCCTGCGAGGAGGAGGAGGAGGAGCTTGAGGAGGAGCTTGAGGAGGAGCTTGAGGAGGAGCTTGAGGAGGAGCTTGAGGAGGAGCTTGAGGGGGAGGACAAGGAGTACGGGGACGTGAAGGAATGGTTGAGGACGATCTCTCCCACAAACGCTCTAGCAATGCTCAAGCTCGATGGACCCGCCATGCGCGCTTTAATCAAGGCTGACGAGTTCAATTAGAAGGTCCGCAGCTCCCCGTGGCCTTCTTCTATCTCCGAGATGATCGCCAAGGGTTGGAGCGTAGCCCAAACGGGGAAAACTTTACACCGGAGGTGTGGGCTCGGCTTGCTCAAGCCTCAACATGACAAGGGAACAAGATCTTTATTCGTCGTTTGCGGCCCAGAGGGTGACGCCCTCTGGCCTCTGGGCCCCTTTTTTCGCGGCGGAGGCGGAGAGGCGAGGCATGCCACTCACGGCACTCGAGGAGATGCTCATAGCACACGTGGGCACCAGGTACGTGAAGACGGGCCGAGGCGCGCGCTCCACATTTTTTGGCATTGATATCCAGCAAGACGTGGACGGCCACTACGAATACGAGTTTGTTGTTGGCGGCGGGCGCTTCAAATCCTCAACTGAGGATTGGAAACCGATAACCTTCTCCGTGGTGCAGGGCCTCACGGCACAAGCGGAGGCACCGGAGGCCACGCACCCGACCTTCGCAGCTTTACTCAAAGCTGCATCGGTGTGCGTGGCCTTCACTTGGACAGACATCGCGGCCACGTTAATGTTGGGCTCGAGAGACCTGGCCCCTCCATCCTTCGAGGCTTCAACACTTCCACTGGCGCGCCAGTCAAGCTGACGATTAACCCTCACGCTGGCGGCCGGCGCGCGATTGACACGCTTGGCGCTGGACATTGTCCTGAACTCGGAGTTGGAAGCCCCCGGGCTCCTCGAGATCTTCTCCGAGTTGATGGGCAGCAAGGAGAAGGCGAAGGAGACGTTTTTGAGCCCACAGCTGGCGGTACAGGTGAAGGAGATCTACGATTCGGAGTGCCTCTCATTATGGGACGGCTGCTGGCGCGAAAGCTCACTCTCCAGGAGTAAAGCTCACTCTCCAGGAGTACGCCGCGCTCGCCGACAGGAGGACAGCGAGCGAAGATGTGCGCCGCCGTATGGGAGGTGGCTTATGCTGCTTCTAGGCTGAGGCTGAAGGCCCTGGTCGACAAGGGCGTCGCCGACTCCTTCACGGCCAACCGCTGGCAGCGCAGGCGCGTCTTGCGTCCGGTGCATCGAGCAGCATGCTTGGCGCGATCTCCAGCGTGGGCAGCGACAAGGCGTTTGCGGCCTGCCCGGCAGCGCAGGCCCGTCTCGCATCAGGTGAGTCCAGCTGCAAGCACGGCGCGGTGCGGGCACCGCTGCCCTCGCCGCCGCCCTCGCCGCCATCCTCGCCGATTCCCTCGCCATCGCCCCCGCCCTTAATGTCACACGAGCCCCCACCACCGCTACTGCCGCCCTCCATGGTCTCGAAGACTCCCGACGACGGGCGGAGCGTGAGGATCGAGGACGCGAACGGGCGGGGCGCTGGAGAGAGCATACTGACACCCAACATGAATCATTAGATTCGAACATGGCCACGAGTATCCGATAAGGAACTGCGTGTGCTGCTATGGGATACCTTATGAGCCTCAGTAGGTATCTCGACCCGTACCCCGTATTGTTCCACGGTGTGTCGGTCCCTACGTCCCTTGGTGTCGGTGTCTCAATAACTCACTGCGGCGGTGGGGGTGTCCCGGCAGCCAAGGGGCTCAAGACGCGCCTCATTGAGGTGGGCGGGCAGATCTTCAATCCTGCATTCCCCCCCCCCAAAAAAAAAACCCCCCCTTCCCCCTCCTTCCCTTTCTATTGCATGCTGATGCCCAAGCCGGGTCAGGTGTGAAGGACGTGCCCACCATGGTTTTCGGCCAGGTCGTCATCGGCCCGCCAGGCTCCGGCAAGACGACGTACTGCAACGGTATGCGGCAGTTCCTCGAGGGGCTCGGCCGCAAGGTCGCGGTGGTTAACCTCGATCCCGCCAACGACGTGCTGCCGTGCGCGGTGGAGGCGGACATCCGCGACCTCATCTCGCTCGAGGGTGCCGCGGCCGCGTGCGAGCTGGGCCCGAATGGCGCGCTCGTCTACTGCATCGAATTCCTGGAGGCCAACCTCGACTGGCTGATTGATGCACTCGAGCGTCTGAAGGACTGCTACGTGCTCATTGACATGCCCGGCCAGGTCGAGCTGTACACGCACCACGACTCGGTACGCAACATGCTGCAGAAGCTCACGACCAATTGCAATCATCGGCTGACTGCGGTGCACCTCGTGGATGCGCACCACTGCTCGGATCCGGCCAAGTTCATCGCGGTGCTGCTCGTGACTTTGTCGACGATGGTGCAACTCGAGCTGCCGTGATGCCTTTAATTGCCTCTCTGATTTGCGCTGATGGCCTCTGATTGGCTCTGTTGGCCTCTGAGCGGCTCTGACGGCCTCCCTCATCAGGTGCAGCTCGAGCTGCCACAGATCAACTTGCTCTCGAAAGTCGACCTAATCGAGAGCTATGGCGAGCTCGCCTTCGGGCTCGACTTCTACACAGACGTGCTCGACCCGTCGCGCCTGCTGCCTCTGCTGCAGGTGATTGCCTAATGATTGCGGCAGCTGCCTCTGCTGCAGGTGCCACCTGTGACTGCCATTGATTGCTGACCTCTCCTCCGGGTGCCACCGAGTGCCACCGAGTGCCACCCGAGTGCACCTGAGTGCACCCGAATGCGACTGCGTGCGACTGCGTGCGACTCTGCTCAGGAGCGTGAGGGAGATACGCCCTTTGATTGCCGCTGATTGCCTCTGATTGCCACTAATTGCCTCTAATTGCCTCTCAGGAGCGTGAGGGAGACACGCCCTTTGCGCGCAAGCACGCGAAGCTCAACGCGGCCATCGCCGAGCTCGTCGACGATTTTTCGCTCGTCGCCTTCGGAACCCTCAACATTACCGACAAGCAATCGATGGCGCGAGCTCTGAAATCGATCGACAAGGCGAACGGGTACTGCTTTGGGGTTGTGGACGATCCGAACATCTTCTCGACCGTCGCCGCGGGCGAGACCGAGTGGGATGACGAGCGCGTCGGTGAGTGCTGCTGATTGCCTCTGAGTGCTTCTGATTGCCACTGAGTGCCTCTGAGTGCCACTGAGTGCCACCGAGTGCCGCTGAGTGCCGCTGAGTGCCGCTGAGTGCTGCGAATCGCCTTCATCATCAGGCTCCGTCGCCGAGCGCTACATGAGTGAAAAGGACCTTGAGGATGAGCTCCGACCGCCAGGTGCTGGTCGACGGAACACAGACGAGTGTGAAGAGCAGTGTGAAGAGCCGCGGCTGGCGACCAAGAGCAAGGTGCGCCTCGAGGGGCTCCAATCGCGCGCCGAGCTCAACGGCTCGCGCGCGGTCGTGCTCGGCTGGGATGCGGACTCTGGACGTTACATGGTCCGGCTCGATGGCGGCGGCCCCTCACTCAAGCTGCGCCCGGAGTGCGTGCGGGAGACTCGGGAGACCTAGGCCCGCGATTTGTGTGCGTTCAAGTGCGTGAATGTCCGCCTTTGCTGCGAAATCGGAGTTTCGTCATTCTGGTCGCCAATTTGTGATTCGACTGACTTTTCCATGAAGGCACATCTGCGGTGACGTGATCGAGAAGTTGCGATCTTTTCTGGCCTTCTCCGCTCCGGCTTCCACCATCCTCGAGTGACATGGTCGTGCGCGGAAGCATCATCGTGGCGCTGGCGCTCGCCTCCGCCTGCGGGAGCCGCTGCATCGTGCGCATGAGCGGCGCTTCGCCGCTCGACGGCGCTGCTGGCCGCGCGATCCCGACAGGCCGCTTCACGCGCAGATCTTCGGCATCGAGGGTGGCCGTCGCCGATAAGGACAGGGAACCTGTCGTCGTGGACAGCACGACGATGACAACAGTGCGGTCGCTCAACGAGAAGTCGCTCAGCAAATTCCGATGCCATAGCATATCCAAGGACCCGTCCCCGGATGTGAACCCTTTTGGGATGGTGGCGGCCGAGCTGTCGACCCTCAACGGCGAGGTGTGCGCGCAGCTCGAGGGCAAGGACGACGACCTTGTCGGCTCGGCGCAGCACTTCTTTGGCGCGGGCAACACGCGTGAGGGCAAGCGCGTGCGCCCCGTCATCGTCTGCCTCATGGGGCAAGCAGCCTCGCTGGCCGCAGGTCTAAGCGAGGAGCAGGCAGCAGCAGCTTACGTCAAGCACCGCGAGCTGGCGGCGATCACCGAGATGATCCACACAGCATCGCTCGTGCACGACGACGTGCTCGATGGCGCCGACACGCGCCGCGGAGGCTCCGCCGTCCACAAGCTCTTCACGACGAAGGCCGCGGTGCTCTCCGGCGACTTCCTGCTCGCGCGCGCCTCCATCGCCCTGGCGAAGCTGGCCCATCCGCAGGTGGTGAAGGAGATGGCGAAGTCGCTCGAGGCGCTCGTGCAGGGCGAGATTATGCAGCTGCAGTCGACCGAGGAAGAGCGCCTCTCCCTTGAGTACTATCTGACCAAATCATGTGCGCACAGCCCGATGCGCCCAGCACGACGCCGTTGATGAGGGTCAACGCGCCCAGCACGCCGCCGTTGATGAGGGCCAACGCGCCCAGCACGACGCCGTGGATCAGGGCCATCAACGGCCTCCCCCCACCCGTACCCTCCCCGACCCTCTCCCACCCTTCCCAAACCCGCCACCCGTCCGTACCACCCTGCCCTCCCCCCTCCCCTCACCCCTCCCCTCTCCCCTCTCCCCTAC
>Ga0210246_101216_pt1 | contig 21166 bp, 16 predicted proteins | sample ChrtobMetaP3_8mM_FD_155469 | JGI IMG/M metagenome (GOLD analysis project Ga0210246, IMG submission 155469) | Chrysochromulina tobin associated microbial communities from unialgal haptophyte culture, Seattle, Washington, United States - P3_8mM | ecosystem: Host-associated > Algae > Haptophytes >...
GCGCAAAGGGGGTGGGGGCGTGAGCACAAGCATGCTGGCGGGAGGCTGCTGTGTCTTCTCGCGTGAGGCGCCGTGTTGGGCAATCAGAGGATGCCATCTGAGGCATGGAGAGGGTGCCATCTGAGGCATGGAGAGGGTGCCATCCGAGGCATGGAGAGGGTGCCATCCGAGGCCAGCTCAAAGCCCATCGGAGAGCTCATCAGGGAGGTCATCAGGGAGGCCATCAGAGATCATCATCCCACCTGCCGTCTCGTCGCCTCCACCTCGATCAAGGCAATCAGAGGTCATCAGGGAGGTCATCAGAGATCATCATCCCACCTGCCGTCTCGTCGCCTCCACCTCGATCAAGGCAATCAGAGGTCATCAGGGAGGCAATCAGAGATCATCATCCCACCTGCCGTCTCGTCGCCTCCACCTCGATCAAGGTAATCAGAGGTCATCAGGGAGGCAATCAGAGATCATCATCCCACCTGCCGTCTCGTCGCCTCCACCTCGATCAACGACGTCCTATGCGCCGCCTCCCTCGCCCGCATCTCCGTCTCTCTCGCCTGCCATATTTGGAGACACAATCAAGGGGGAGAGACCGTCAGTGGCTCCGACGCAATGAGACGCAATGAGACGCAATCAGATGGACGCAATCAGCATGCAATCAGATGGACGCAATCAGCATGCAATCAGCATGCAATCAGGCTCACATTGAGCCGTTGGACGCGCTGTGCATGCGCCTCTCGCTCCGCCTCGAGCGACGCCGCCATCGCGTCCAGTTTGATCTGTTGCTCCGTCAACTGCTTCCGAAGCGCCACGTCACCGGACGAGGCGTCGCCCACGACGGCGCCCGAGAGCACGTGGGTGGAGCTCGACGCGGCCGACGCGGCGGCGGCGGCGGCCGCAGTGCCGGCGGTGCCCGCGGTGGCGCTTGCGGGCTGCCGGGCGGGCGTCGTCGTGGGCAGTGGCGGCGCGAGGCCCTGCCAGATGAGAGGAACACGACGAGGCATTCGGTCATCGACCATCAGAGGTCATCAGCGGTCATCAGCGGTCATCAGCGGTCATCAGCGGTCATCAGCGGTCAGCCATGACGGAGGGCACTACGCGTATCAGACAGTGGTGATTGCTGAGCCACTCAGGGCCACTCAGAGCCACTCAGAGCCACTCAGAGCCACTCATAGCCCCTCAAAACCACTCCCACCTGCCGTGCCATCTCCTCCCGCAATCAGCATGCAATCAGCATGCAATCCGCATGCAATCCCACCTGCCGTGCCATCTCCTCCCGCTTGGCAGCCGCCTGTCGATCTAGCTGCTCCATCACCTCGAGCATGCCGCCGCCGCCCACGACGGCGCCCGCTATGGAAGAGGCCGCCGCTCGGAACGCATCGGCGAGCATGCCGCCACCGCCCACGACGGCGCCGCCACCGCCCACGACGGCGCCCCCGCCCCCGCCGCCGCCGTCGGGCGACTGATTGTCTGTCGATGAGGGGGCGGGCGCCGTCGTGGGCGCCGTCGTGGGCGCCATCGTGGGCGCCGTGGTGGGCGCCGTCGTGGGCGCGAGCGGCGGCGGCGCGTACGGCACCGCCGACTTGGTCGTCGGGGGAGGCTTGGTAGGCGGTTTGAATGGACCTGGCGGCAGCGGCGTCTTGGGCGGCAGCGCCGTCTTGGGCGGCAGCGGCGGTGGCGCGTAGGGGACGGCTGCCTTGCGGGGCGCCGTCTTGGGCTTTGACGGTCGCACCTGATGAGGGGCGCCATCAGAGCTCATCAGCTTGAATCAGAGGCCATCAGAAGGCCATCAGAAGGCCATCAGAGGGTCATCAGAAGGTCATGAGTGCTCATCAGAGCTCATCAGCGGTTCACCCATGTGGTTTCATCCGTCTCGACGTTCCAAAAATAGACGCGGCCGTCGTCAAGGCGTTCCTCCTCCCACCCATCGATCAAGTCCCCCTCCCCCACCACCCCCCCCTCGCCCTCGCCCTCGCCCTCGTCATCATAAGCGAAGCCGGCGTCGTCGTCGTCGACCAAAGGGGCGGCGGCGAAGGCGGCGCCACCTGCCGACGCCGCCGCCGACGACGCCGCCGCCGCCGCCGCGCTCGATGATGGCGCTGTGGCGGGCACATAGGCCCTTGCCGAATCACCATTAGCTGCTGCGGCCTCGCCCTCGCCCTCCTCGCCCCCCCCGTCCTCGCCCTCGCCCTCCTCAGGGAGATCGTCGGGGAGATCGTCGGGGAGATCGTCGGCGAGATCGTCGGCGAGATCGAAGACGACCGGTGGGACGAGACCCTCCGCTCGCGCCGTACCGGGCGCCGCCTCGAGATCGAGATCGAGATCGAGATCGAGCGAGCTCGCGCCCGTCTCGTGCGGTCGCAGCACGCCGGCCGCCGCCGCCGGTGGAAGCCGCCGCATCCCTTCGCCAGACGCCGCTGCCGCCGCCGCCGCCCCTGCCGCCGCCGCCCCCGCCGCCGCCGCCGCCGCCGCCGCCCCCGCCGCCGCCCCTGCCGCCGCGTCCTGTGTCACCTGGGAGGGGCTCAGCAGCGGTTCGAACTCCGCGGCCATCTGTTGGAACTCGGCGTCGTCGTCGCTCGAGGTCGGAGAGGGTGGCGGGAGCGCCGTACCGGGCACGTGAGAGGGCGGCGGGAGCGCCGTACCGGGCACATGAGCGGGTGGCGGGAGCGCCGTACCGGGCACGTTCGTCGAAGGCGCCGTGCCGGGCACGTGCATCGAAGGCGCGGCCGCCGGCGCGGCCGCCCCGTTGGGCGCCGTACCGGGCGCGGGCGCACTCGGCGCCGTGTCGGGCGCCCGTTGGCGGTCGGGGCGCCGTGTTGGGCGCGTCCATGAGGTCTCCCTGGTCGCCGCGTGGAAGTAGTACACGCGGCCGTCGGGCGCGCTCGTCGCCATCCACCCCTCGGGCAGCGCCGTGTCGGGTAGCGCCGTGTCGGGCAGCGCCGTATCAGGCAGCGCCGTATCGGGCAGCGCCGTATTGGGCAGCACCGTATCGGGTGGCGCCGTATCGGGCAGCACTCCGACCTCAGGTGCGGCGCCGTATCGGGCGCCGACCTCGGGCGCGGGCGCGAGGATCAACCCGTCGGGGGAGGGGGGATACCCGTCGGGGGAGGGGGGGATCGGTTCGGGGGAGGGGGGATACGCGTCGGGGGAGGGCATAGGCTCGGGCCCCCGTCGCACCCCGCGCAGCTCCGCGGCAAACGAGTCACTCGAGTCGTCCTCCTCCTCCTCGCCCTCCTCGCCCTCAAAGTCGTCGTCCTCCTCGCCCTCCTCCTCAGCGTCCCCGTCGTCCTCCTCCTCCCCCTCCTCCTCCTCCCCCTCCCCCCCCCCCTCCCCCCCCCCCCCCCCGTCGGGCGTCGTGCCGGGCGAACGCTCCTCGTCGTCATCGTACTCGTCGCGGCCGTCGACGTCGAAAAACTGGGCGCTTGCATGCAGGGCCGCGGCGCCGTGCTGGGCACTTGCATGCAGGGCCGCGGCGCCCGAGGGACCGGGCCGTGCCACCGAGGCTGCTGGGACGGCGCCGTGCTGGGCACTTGCATGCAGGTGGGGCCGTGCCACCGAGGCTGCTGCGCTCGCGACAGGTGGGGCTGTGACAGGTGGGGCTGTGACAGGTGGGGCTCTCTCGCCCTCCTCCTCCTCCTCCTCGTCCTCCTCTTCCCCCTCCTCCTCGTAGTAGTCGTCGTCGTCCATCTCCTCCATCTCCTCCATCTCCTCCATCTCCTCCGTCGCTCCAAAGCTCACCTCGGAGGCGGGGGCGGCCCGCGACTGCTCGGCAAACGTCACCCGCGGCGCCGGCGCCGCGGCCGCAGCGGGCTGCGGCGGCGCGGTGGCTTGCATGGCGGGCGCCGTGGCGGGCGCCGTGGCGGGCGCCGTGGCGGGCGCCGTGGCGGGCGCAGTGAAGGGCACTGGCGGCGCCGTGGCGGGCACTACCGGCGCCGTGGCGGGCACTGCAGGCTCGGTGGCTTGCAAGCCTGGCGCCGTGGCGGGCACTGCAGGCTCCTTCAGGGCGGTGGCGGGGGCAGCGGCGGCGACCATCGCAGCCGCGGGGCCTGCCACGGGGCGCGTCCATGAGGTCTCCCGGGTCGCCGCATGGAAGTAGTACACGCGGCCGTCGGGCGCACTCGTCGCCATCCACCCCTCGGGCAGCGCCGACTCCGGCGCAGGAACGCTGACCGGCGGGGCGGGTGGCGCTACCGCCGGCGAGCTGCTGCCCGGCGATTGGCGTGCGGCCTCGAGGCGCCGCAACACGTCCGCTCCGAGGGCGATCGCCGCGCCCGTGAGAGGGCGCGTCGACGACGTCGCCGCCGCCGGCGACGGTGCGGGCACCTCTGGCGTGGGCTCCGCTGCGTCGCTGCCCTCGTCGCTTTCAAATCCGCCGGGTGAGTAGAAGCTGCTCGGCTCGCCATCCCGCACGGCGGCAAGGCCTCGGGCCTCCGCCTCCAGATCAAACGAGTCGTCCGAACCGCCGTCGTCGAGGCCTCCGGCGCCGAGGCTGAATCCGCCCTCTCTGGGCTGCGCCGGCGCTCCGACCACATCGTCCTCGTCCTCCGAGAGGTCTGACAGCTGTCCAAGGTCCGCGGCGTCGACCGGCTCTCGGCGTCGAAACATTGGAGCGGTCCGTCCAGCTCCTCGCGCCTGGCGGGTAGTCGGCGTCCTCTTTTATACTGTGGTGTCTTGGGTGTCGAATTCTAAACATTGGCTGTGAACACACAACGCGTTGAGGGAGCTGCCGTGAAGTAAAGTCCGAGAGTATGGCCTGCAGTTACACTGGATTACAAACCTCACCCCTCCACACCAAGCGTGCAAACACCGCCTTTCGCTTTCCCGCTCTTTCCCGCTCGCGGCGACTCGACGCAATTTGCAATTTTGGGTGCGGCGCTTAGGGTGGGCGGTGCAAGGTTTCTTTTATTGTGGTTTGTGCGTGGAGATGCGCGTGTCGTGCTCGTGCGTTGTGGACACGCGTAGCTGGTGTGTGTACAGTGTACGAGCCGCGCCTGGGATGTGTTGACCCTCAGTTGCAGTTGTTCTGTGCGCACTGTATAGTCCACAATGCTCGTGAGGCCGGCAGCAGCTCAATGAACTTTTGGTGCAAAGCATAAGATGGCGCTGGGAGGCACTGCAGCAGATCTGAGAATGCTGTCATCGAAGCCGGCGGGCAGCGCGATCGACGTCAACGAGGAGCAGCCATAGAAGGCGCCCCCACCAAGGCTCTTGAGGCCGGCGGGCAGCTCGATCGATGTCATCGAGGAGCAGCCACTGAAGGTGCCCTCACCGATGCTCATGAGGCCAGCGGGCAGCGCGATCGACGTCATCGAGGAGCAGCCGTCGAAGGCGTGCAGACCGAGGCTTGTGAGGCCCACGGGCAGCGCGATCGACGTCAACGAGGAGCAGCCATAGAAGGCGCCCCAATCGATGCTCATGAGGCCAGCGGGCAGCTCAATCGATGTCATTGAGGAGCAGCCATAGAAGGCGCTCTCGCTGATGCTCGTGAGGCCGGCGGGCAGCTCGATCGATGTCATTGAGGAGCAGCCATGGAAGGCGTGCTCACCGATGCTCGTGAGGCCGGCGGGCAGCGCGACCGATGTCAATGAGGAGCAGCCATAGAAGGCGCCCCAATCGATGCTCATGAGGCCGGCGGGCAGCGCGACCGATGTCAATGAGGAGCAGCCATAGAAGGCGCCCCAATCGATGCTCATGAGGCCGGCGGGCAGCGCGACCGATGCCATTGAGGAGCAGCCATAGAAGGCGCTCTCGCTGATGCTCGTGAGGCCGGCGGGCAGCGCGATTGATGTCATGGAGGAGCAGCCATAGAAGGCGCTCCTACCGATGCTCATGAGGCCGGCAGGCAGCTTGATCGACGTCATCGAGGAGCAGCCCTGGAAGGCGTGCAGACCAAGGTTTGTGAGGCACACGGGCAGCTCAATCGATGTCATCGAGGAGCAGCCACGGAAGGTGCCCTCACCGATGCTCGTGAGGCCGGCGGGCAGCTCGATCAACGTCAACGAGGAGCAGCCACGGAAGGCGTGCTCACCGAGGCTCGTGAGGCCGGCGGGCAGCTCGATCGACGTCAACAAGGAGCAGCCCTCGAAGGCGCTCTCACTGAGGCCTGTGAGGCCGGCAGGCAGCTCGATCAACGTCATTGCAGAGCAGTGAGCGAAGGCGTGCTCACCGAGGCTCGTGAGGCCGGCGGGCAGCTCGATCGACGTCATCGAGGAGCAGCCATCGAAGGCGCCCCAATCGAGGCTCATGAGGCCGGCAGGCAGCTCGATCGACGTCATTGAGGAGCAGCCAGAGAAGGCGTGCTCACCGATGCTCATGAGGCCAGCAGGCAGCGCGATCGATGTCATCGAGGAGCAACCATAGAAGGTGCACTCACCGATGCTCATGAGGCCAGCGGGCAGCGCGATCGATGTCAATGAGGAGCAGCGAGCGAAGGCAAAACCACCGAGGCTCGTGAGGCCGGCAGGCAGCTCGATCGACGTCATCGAGGAGCAGCCACGGAAGGCGTGCTCACCGAGGCTCGTGAGGCCGGCGGGCAGCTCGATCGACGTCAACGAGGAGCAACCACGGAAGGCGCTCCTACCGATGCTCGTGAGGCCGGCGGGCATCGCGATCGACGTCATCGATGTGTCATCGCGGAACGCGCCTGGCGGCACGCGTGCCTCTCCGTCGCGCAGCGCGCACGTGGCGAGCAGCACCTCCATCGGCGCCTCGCCCTCGCCGCGGATGCACGCGCGCACCCCTGTCATCGGATACGACGGCGGACCCTCTTCATCCTCTTCCAATACATCCGAAGACTCCACATGCCTCAGCGCGGCCACGTCCACCTCGAAGCCGCCCAGCCCCGTCACCTTTGCCAGGTTGGGCAGCCCGTGCGACGCGTCGACCGCGTCGGCGATGAGGTGACCGGCGGCGCGGCTGTCTGAGAGGTCGAGCTCGGTCACCTCGACGAGGTTGCTCGTGAGCGGCAGGCCGACGCGTGCGCACAGCCGCGCGCACAGGACGCGCCGCGCCCGCGCGCGCCACGCGAGGCTCACGCCCTTGAGCGCGCGCAGCGTCGGCACGTCGGCGTCCGCGAGGGCGTCCTCGAGGGCGTCCTCGTTGACGAGCTGCGTCGAGAGCCAGCACACGGGCGCAGGCAGAGTGGGTGCGTCGGCCGCTCGCGGTGCAGTGGCGTCGTGCTGAGCGTCGTCGTGCGTGAAGATCGGCTCCTCCGTCGCCACCTGCCGCTCCGCCTCGGTAGGGAAGTCGCTCACGACGCCCAGCAGCCGCCCGAGCTCCGGGCCACTCTTGCCGGCGAGGTGGCCTGTGCACAGGGAACGCGAGAGGAGTCGGAGAAGCTCGTCGTCCACGTCGAGAAAGTGCGCGCCGTGCAACAGCTGCGCGAGCTGCGCGAGCGAGCACCCCTCCAGCGCCCTGCCGTCCTCCGCACCGCCCTCGGCGACGCGCGAAAGCGTGCGGAGCGCAGCCGCAGGCACCAGAGTGGCGAACGCCCCCTCGGCGCCGCCCGTGTCGCTCACCCAGTTGGCGAGCGCCGCCGATCGCGCCGCGGCCGAACGGGACCATGCGACCACCTCGCCCTCGGCGCTTCGCACCCTCACATCGCCGTCGTCGCCGTCGCCGCCCATATCATCGCCACCTCTGACGTCGCCGTCCCGAAGACGCTTCATGGTGCAGAACTTCTTTTCCCAAGAAAAGATAACAAAACAAGTGTTTTTGGCCCCGCCGGCGGCGAGGCTCGCGAGTGCTCGGTCTTCTGCAAGGGGGGAGCCTCGCTGCCCGCAAATTCACACCTGGAACCGTTAATGAAGTGTTCTTTTGGGGGACTCGATCGAAAACATGGAGTTGGTTTGGCAATCCGACTTGCGAACCATAGCGCGGTGCGGAAGCCCTTGCGCTTGCTGCTGTCAGGATGAGCATGTTCTCGCTGAGCATGCTCTCGAATCGCGGCCGTCCGAGCTCTTCGGACGCCGCCGAGATCGCAGGCTTGCCGTTCGCAGCGGCCCTCAACGTCAGCCCCGGCGTGCCGTCCTCGTCGAAGCAACGTGCGCGAGCGTCCAGCCCTCCTAAGCCGCCGCCCGTCGCAGTAGCCAGCCCACCGCGGCCGTCGACGCCGGACCAGCCGAGCCCGGCGGAGGCCTTCGCGAAGAAGTGGGAGGTGGAGCAGACCAAGAAGCAGATGCTTCTCGACGAGCTCGAGCTGGTGCGCGCGCAAGTCTCCGAGTTGCTCGAAGACCAGCGGCGCAGCGAGCATCTGAATGCGACGCCGTCCGAGCACATCGTGCTGTCCGCTCACCACGCCGGCGAGGCGCTCGCGCGCAGCCTCGCATGGTGCTGCGAATGGATGAGCGCCGTCCTCCGCGGATGCGTGGCCGGTGCCGCCGGCAGCCGCAGCCGGGCGGCCCGCCCTCTCCATGCGCTGCCTCGCGATGACGAGGAGGACTCGGTGGCGGGGCGGGCGAGCTCGCTGCTGGGCGAGGAGGGCGCGAACGACACGCACCTCGCCCGCAAGATGCGTCGGAGCGCGCCGGCGCGGGGCCTGGTGACGAAACCCGAGATTGCGTCCAAGGGCGGCGTGACGAAACCCGAGAGCGCATCCAAGGGCGGTGTGACGAAACCGAGCCCGAAGGGCGATCCGAAGCATGCGAGAGTTCCCGAGGATAACCCCGAGCTCGTGGCGGCGATGGGGCGTTGGTGCGCAGGCCACGTGTCCAAGCAGGTGCGTGCGATCTCGCTGCGATCTCGCTGCGATCTCGACACGATTGCAAAACCTCGACACGCCTCGACTCGCCTCTGCATGCCTCGAGTTACCTCGACTTGCCTCGAATGGCCTCGAATGGCCTCGAGTTGCCTCGCAGGCGTGGGATTTGAGCATGCCACTGATTGCATGCTGATTGCATGCTGATTGCATGCGGATTGCATGCTGATTGCATGCTGATTGCATGCTGATTGCATGTCGCAGGCGTGGGATCTGAGCATGCTCGTCCTCATCATCTACTCTTGCGTCGTGATTCCCTTCCGGATCGGCATGTCAGTACCGAACCCGACGGGCGTCAGCCAGGTGCGATCTGGCCCGAGATTGCGATCTGGCCCGAGATTGCACCTCTGATCGCACCTCCTTGCACCTCCTTGCGCCCGATGGTCCTCTCTGTGTGTGTGCCACGTGGCTTGCCATGTGACCCAAGTGACACGCGTGCCCCTCTGCAGACGATCGAGCGTTGCATCACGCTCCTATGATTGCCTCTGATGACCTCTGATGACCTCTGATTGCCTCTGATGACCGCTGATTGCCTCTGCAGACGATCGAGCGGTGCATCACGCTCCTCTTCATCGTCGACCTGTGCCTCAACTTCAACACCGCCTACCTCGACGGATCGCACTTCATCGTCGACCGGTCCCTGATCGCGCGTAACTACCTCATGGGATGGTTCTGGATCGATCTCGCCTCTTCGATCCCCTTCGAGGACCTTCTACACCTCTTAGTGCTCCTCACCGGCAACGAGGAGGCGTTCTCCGGTCAGCCAGATTGCTCTCAGCCTGCTCTGATGACCTCTGATGACCTCTGATGACCTCTTTTGACCTCTGTTGACCTCTGATGACCTCTGAGTGCCCTCTGAGTGCCCTCAGAATCCTCTGAGTGGGACCGATGCCCCTTCCTTATTAGGCAACCCGGCGGCCCTCAAACTCCTTCGTGGCCTACGCCTTGTGCGACTGCTGCGACTGCTCAAGCTGCTCAAGCTGCAGCAGCACATCGATACACTCGAGGACTATCTCGAGGTTGACCTCGGCTTCTTACAGGTGCCACTGATTGCCACTGATGGCCACTGATTGCCACTCGAGGACTATCTCGAGGTTGACCTCGGCTTCTTACAGGTGCCACTGATTGCCACTGATTGCCACTGATTGCCCCTCGAGGACTATCTCGAGGTTGACCTCGGCTTCTTACAGGTGCCACTGATTGCCACTGATTGCCCCTCGAGGACTATCTCGAGGTTGACCTCGGCTCCTTACAGGTGCCACTGATTGCCACTGATTGCCACTTGATTGCCACTTGTTTGCACCTCGATGACATCTGAGTGCGCCCGAGTGCATCTAAGTACGCCTGAGTGCATCTGAGTGCGCCTGCTAGCACCCCTCGATTGCATGCGCATGCAGATCCTCAAGATCGTCACTGATTGCCACTGATTGCATGCGCGTGCAGATCCTCAAGATGGTCACTGATTGCCACTGATTGCCACTGATTGCATGCGCGTGCAGATCCTCAAGATGGTCACTGATTGCCACTGATTGCCACTGATTGCATGCGCGTGCAGATCCTCAAGATGGTCGCTATGATCCTCTACCTGATGCATATCCTCGGCTGCTTTTGGTTCTTCGTCGCGACCAACTCGGGCTATGAGGGCACGCTCGAGGCCGGTGACACGTGGCTCGCGAGGTACCACTGATTGCAACTGATTGCCACTTGAGTGCACTGATTGCCACTCGATGCCGGTGACACGTGGCTCGCGAGGTACGATGGCGGCTCAGGGCTCACCATCCCCCTCGGCATGCAAGTGCTCACCACGACGCCCGGACTCCCCACAGGTACGATGGCGGCTCAGGGCTCACCGCCCCTCTCGAGACCCAGTACCTCTTCTCCATCTACTGGGCGCTGATGACGCTCACCACCGTCGGCTACGGCGACATCACACCCGCCAACGACTCCGAGCGCCTGTAATCACTGATTGCCACTGATTGCCTCATGAGCGCCTGTAATCACACCCGCCAACGACTCCGAGCGCCTGTAATCACTGATTGCCACTGATTGCCTCATGAGCGCCTGTAATCACACCCGCCAACGACTCCGAACGCCTGTGCGCTTCCCGCGCTCTGCCCTCGAGATCGCCTCCTGATCGCATCGAGATCGCATCGAGATCGCATCGTGATTGCATCGAGATCGCATCGAGATCGCATCGTGATCGCATCGTGATTGCATCGAGATTGCCTCATGGTGTCCCCCTTGCGCGCTCGGCTCCCTGCTGCTCGGCGCGCTCGGCCTCGGCATGCAAGTGCTCACCACGACGCCCCCCCCTCTTCCCCACAGGTACGCGCTCGGCTCCCTGCTGCTCGGCGCGCTCGTCTTCGGCTTCATGCTCTCGTCGATCGGCGGCTTAGTCAAGGGCCTCGATAAGGAGAATATCCGGCTGCAGCACAAGATGGATGAGGTCAAGGAGTTCACCAGATGGCATAAGATGCCTAGTGACCTCTCCTCGCGCGTGCGCAAGTAGGAGGATTGCTGATGACCTCTAATGACCACTGATGACCTCTGATGACCTCTGATGACCGCTGATGACCTCTGATTGCCTCCCTCATCAAGCACGCTTGGCTCGGGCGGGGCCACGAATGACCACAGAGTGCACCTCCGACGACCTCTTGAGTGCTTCCGTTGGCCCCCTCCTCCTCCCCAGGTACTACGAGTTCTATTACCACTGATGACCACTGATGACCTCTGATGACGTCTGATTACCTCCCTCCTCAGGTACTACGAGTTCTACTACCAGAAGCTCTCCTCGTTGCCCGAGGAGGTGATCCTAGCGCGCGCGCCCAGCTCGCCCTCGGCATGCAAGTGCTCACCACGACGCCCCCCCACCACCCTCTTCCCCACAGGTGATCCTAGCCGACATGTCGCCCGAGCTCAAGGCATGCAAGTGCTCACCACGGCGCCCCCTCACCCTCTTCCCCACAGGTGATCCTAGCCGACATGTCGCCCGAGCTCAAGGCCGACGTCATGGCACACCTGCTCGCGCGCTCGGTCAGCCAGATCCCTTTCTTTTACGTGCCCGTGCTCGGCGCGAGCGAGCCCGCGCCGCCCGACACGGCGTTCCAAATGGCCATCTACCCGCTCTTGAAGCCCGTCGTGCGCGAGGCGAAGGAGATCATCATCTCGCGCGGAGATGCACTCTCCGACCTGACCTTCGTGCACAAGGGCACGGTGCATGCCTACGGCCTCTGGAACGCCGCACGCCAGCTACGGCCACCCCATATTAGGCAACCCGAGTGGGCAGGCGGCCATCCCATCTTAGGCAGCGGGTCGGCGCTCAGGACGACGCGGCGTGTCATCGGCCCGCGGACCGCGCGGGTGCTCGCCGACGAGGAGGAGCTCGCGCTCAGGACGGCGCCCAGCTTCGGCCGGCCGTTGCTGACGCTGGCCGAAACGGGCGCGCTGCTGAGCGAGGGCGCGCTCACGGAGACGCCGACGAAGATGGCGTACATGGCGGTGCTGCGGACCGAACTGGTGCTGATGGCGCGGTCAGACCTGCTCAAAGTCCTGGACGACTTCCCACACGCGCGTTATGAGATTGGAGCCTTCATCAAGGCGGAGATGCTCGAGCGCCTCAAGATGACCTACTTCTCCCTCCGCTTCCAGGTGACGAACCCGTGCTGATGGAGCCCTGATTGCGGTGACGAACCTTTGCGTGGAGCCCTGATTGCGGTGACGAACCTTCGCGCGGAGCCTGGATGAAGCCTTTGGTTGGCCAACGGCCCGATTGCCCCACTCATCACCTCTGATGACGACCTCTGATGATGACGATGATGACCTCTGATTGCCCCCCCCCCCCCTAAACAGGTGCGCGAGGCGTACGTCATCTGTGACGAGGAGGTCCGCGCGGTCCGCCTCGCGTACCGCGAGAACAGCTCCAATTACGTCGCCAGCTTCAACCTCCTCCAGATGGGCGCCTTGCGTCTCCAGATGGGATGGCTCAAACGGCAGATCCAGAAGCTGGCGTCCACGCCCGCGACGGCGCTCGTCCCGTGCATCTATGGAGCGCCGCCGCGGGCGCCGCCTGCTCCTGCGGCGCATCGGCCGCGCACGCCGACGAAGCTCACCATCGAAGCTCTGGACCGCCTAGTGGGGAGTGGAATGGGCGTCATGTTGGGCGTCGCTCCCTTTGGTGGCGCCATGTTGGGCATCGCTCCCTTTGGTGGCGCGCTCCTCCCGCGGATCCACTCGCCACGCACTAGCCAAGCGGACGCGGCCGCTGCGCTGTCTGCAACGGACCGAGGGCGCATCGACGAGATGACGAAACTCGCGGGCAGCGGCAGCGGCAGCGGCAGCGCGCGCCAACTGGTCGGGAGCGCGAGGTCGCAATCTGGGAGCGCGAGGTCGCTATCTGGGAGCGCGAGGTCGTACTCTGCGCGGGCGGCGGTGCGCGATCTCTCCGTGCGAGATCGCAGCCCGGCGCGCCTGCAGAGGGTCGACGAGGAGGAGGCGGCCCTCGAGCGCAGCGCCGTCCCGGGCGGTGCTGGGGCCGTCGCCGCCTCCTCGGAGGCGCTACACGGCTTGCGACAGGTCGAGGCCAAGCTAGGAGACGACGAGGCTCGCCTCGCTCTCTTGAACGAGAAGCTCGCGTCCCTGCTCCGGTAGCGCGCCGTCGTGGGCGCACCTGCCCCTTTTGCTCGCCGCAGGGCGTCGGAACACGTGGCAACACTGCCGGTCCGATCGTGCAACACTGCCAGTGTTGCCAGTGTTGCACGACGTCCGATCGGATCTGGCAACACTGCCGGTCCGATCGTGCTTTCGGGAGGGTGGCCCGCCCGCCCGCCCCTTTTCAGAACGCCACCTCTACCGTCCGTGCTGTGACACCTCTGCCATGTGGGTTCGGGATCTGCAGGATCGATTGTGTGTTATAGGGTTAGGGCTTAGGGACCCGCGCACGTGATCGTGTAAGACCTGCTCACGTGATCAGCTGATGATATGTGCAATTCCAACTCGTTTCTCAGGACGGGAGGCAGGTGCGGCCGAGCTCAGAGCTTCCCAGATCCCAGGACGGAGCGCTACGTAAGCAGCAGTAAGGGACGTCGAGATACTAAGGCGGTCTCCGCTCTAGCTCGTACGACCCAAATGTACTTTACGTGAACCTACCGCGCTCCAGCCTCCACGGAGACCGCACGCAGCACCCAGCACGCACGCGCAGCACGTTCGCACAGAGCACGCACACACTGCACGCACACGCTCGCGGCACGCGCGCATCGTCCATTGATTCGGTATCATCTTACAACCGTTGGGGCGTTGCGCGTTGGCATGCGTTATCCCTTCTGCCGTTCTTTGTGTGTCCATCTTTGTGTGTCCATCTTTGTGTGTCCATCCTCGTGCACCTCAAATGCATACGTTTCTGGCTCACGAGGATGAAGGATACCAGTCTTGCCGCTCATGAATAATGCTGCTCATGGGACCAGTCACAATCATGCCGCTCCCCGGCGCGGGTGCCGTCGCGCCGAAGGGTGACAGCAACTCCTGGGACCGTCCTCGTCCATGGCCGGTGCCCAACACCCTCTCACTGCGCTGCGCCATCTGCGCGCTGAGGAACGTGGCCATGGGGCTGAGCGGCAAGATGGGCGGACGCGGCAATAGTTACGCTCGCCACAAGAACGAAGACGCGCGCATGAGCTTGCTTTTTGCCGCGAGAGCGAGCGCAAAAAACACCCAATCTATTTGAGGCAACTCCTGGCACATTCTTTCAGGTTGGTCACAGCAAAAACCCAAACGCAAACATTCGAAGATGCCGAAAGAGATGGAGCTCGTTCGACTCCGGCCGACGACTCTACACTCGAAAGAACCAACCTGTTTTATACATGTCGACGATGAAAAGGCTCCGTCACGTTCGACGTTGCCTCTCTGCAAGGCGCTACACGGCTTGCGACAGGTCGAGGCCAAGCTAGGAGACGAGGAGGCTCGCCTCGCTCTCTTGAACGAGAAGCTCGCGTCCCTGCTCGACCGGTATTACTCCGGTAGCGCGCCGTCGTGGGCGCACCAGCCCCTTTTGCTCACCGCAGGGCGTCGGACCTGGCAACACTGCCTAAACACTGCCGGTCCGATCGTGCAACGCTGCCAGTGTTGCAGTGTTGCACGACGTCCGAGCGGATCTGGCAACACTGCTGGGTGCTGGTCCGATCGTGCGCCGTGCTTTCGGGAGGGTGGCCCGCCCGCCCGCCCCTTTTCAGAACGCCACCTCTACCGTCCGTGCTGTGACACTTCTGCCATGTGGGTTCGGGATCTGCAGGATCGATTGTGTGTTATAGGGTTAGGGCTTAGGGACCCGCGCACGTGATCGTGTAAGACCCGCTCACGTGATCAGCTAATGATACATGTACATGTATGTGCAATTCCAACTCGTTTCTCAGGACGGGAGGCAGGTGCGGCCGAGCTCAGAGCTTCCCAGATCCCAGGACGGAGCGCGCTGCGTAAGCAGTAAGGGACGACATAGGCGGTCTCCGCTCTAGCTCGTACGGGGTATTCGGTTGCGCTGGTTTAGGTACTTGTGAGGTCAAGGGTGTGAGGTACTTGTGTGTTTCGACTAATTAGCTTGCTTGCTTGCCGCGCGCGCCTTCATTTCGCCGACCGCCTTCGAGCAGGCGCGGGGAGGCGCTCTGGGAGCGGGTGAAGGCAGGGTCGGGTTCGCTGGGGGCGGCCTCTTCTGAGTCGGCCGCGGGGAGCGGTCGGCTCCGGGCCTGCGGCTGTTGAGTCGGCCGCGGTTTCGGTCGTCGCGCTGACGTGCGGGTTGTGTGTTGTTGGTGGGTTTGGATGGTTGTGAGGTTCGTCTGTGTGGTCCGTGTGCCTTTGTGCGCCCGCGTGCCCCGTGTGCCCGTGTGTGTGTCCCGGCTCCCCCCGTTGTCTTTTTACCGGTACCGGTGCAGTTCCGGTCCGGTTTTGAAACCAATGCTCGCACGGCCTCCCATTACGCACAAGAATGGGGGATCACTCCTTGGGGGCGTCAAACACGGCATGGTCTTGCCCACGTTCTTGGCGTTGATGAGCGTGCCCGACCCACTGATGAGCGTGGCTCCACCGCCCCCGTTCATCATCGAGCCCATGCTGCCGCCGCGCGCAAAGCCCCCCAAGCTGGCCCCCACATCCCACGAGTGGGCCGTCCAGGCGGGCGGTGGATCGAGTGAGGCCGCAGGCCGCGCAATTGCGACCGATGGCGCAGGAGGGGCACTCGTGACCGGTCACTTCACGACTGCAGGTTTATTCGGCTCCAAGTCGCTCCTAAGCCGCGGCGGGGAAGACGCTTTCGTGATGCACGTGACGGCGTCAGGGGACATCGACTGGGCCGTCCAGGCGGGTGGCACGGGTATCAATGACGAAGCGCGCAGCTCGGGCATCGCGCACGATGGCGCGGGGGGCGCTTTCGTGACGGGAGTTTTCAGTGGCACGGCATCGTTCGGCGATACGTCACTCACAAGCCGCGGCTCTTTCGACGCTTTCGTGCTGCACGTGACGGCGTCGGGGCTCATCGACTGGGCCGTCCAGGCGGGAGGCGCGTCCTACGACCAAGGCTACGGCATTGCGCACGATGGCGCGAACGGTGGTGCTTTCGTGACGGGGTGCTTCGCTGGCGAAGCACACTTCGGCTCGTACGCCGTGACAAGCCGCGGCGTGCACTCCGTATTTGTGATGCACGTGACGGCGTCGGGCGTCATCGACTGGGTCGTCCAGGCGGGCGGCATGGGCACTGATAACTTCGGTCGCGGCATCGCACACGATGGCTCGGGGGGTGCTCTCGTGACGGGTACCTTCGATGGCAGCGCTTCACAACCATGCTTCTCCTCGACTTCATCAGCATGCCAAGCATGGTTCGGCTCGACCACGCTCGCAACCCATGGCGATCTCGACACCTTTGTGATGCACGTGACGGCGTCGGGGGTCATCGACTGGGCCGTCACGGCGGGTACCTCGACCCTTGATTGGGAGTGCATTCTCTGCGAAGTTTATGTCCTTGGCGTAGGCATCGCGCACGATGGCGCGGGGGGTGCTCTCGTGACGGGCGCATTCAAGGGCGAGGCATTCTTCGGTTCGAAATCACTCAAAAGCCGCGGCGGCATATACGACGACGTCTTCGTGATGCACGTGACGGCGTCGGGGGCCATCGACTGGGCCGTCCAGGCGGGCGGCGCGTCCTACGACCAAGGCAACGGCATCGCGCACGACGGCGCGGGCGGTGCTTTCGTGACGGGTGATTTCATGGGCGAAGCATCGTTCGGCTCGATGTCGCTCGTAAGCCTCGGCGGTTCCGACGCTTTCGTGATGCACGTGACATCCTCGGGGGCCATCGATTGGGCCGTCCAGCTGGGTGGTGCGGCCGTCGCACCTCCCTTCGACGTAGCATATGGCATCGCGTACGATGACACGCTCGAAGCAGGTGCTCTCGTGACGGGCGCTTTCAGGGGCGAGGCATCGTTCGGCTCGAACTCACTTGCAAACCGTGGCGCTGCTGCTTCTTGCTTTGTTGCGTCTCTAGTGCCGCCCCCAAAGGAGCCTCCACTGGCTACGACATGCAACGGTGGATTCGTCTCGAGTCGAGTCGAGTCGCTCGCTTTGGGTCGAGTGGTTTGCAATGCTGAGCCGTGGTCTCGATCTTGGACCCCCGGGGGTGGCCAGGAGGCATGTGAGGCGAGGGGCTGCTGCTGGGTGCCAGTGCAGATGGGCGATCCACCGGGGACACCGGGGTGCTTCTACCTGGTCGCACCGTCGCCCCCACCGACACGGCCACAAGAAGAGGTGCCCTCTGATGTGGTGTCCTCCAATTGGGCCGTCGAGGTGGAAGGCACCGCTTCCTCTTCAGGCAACGGCATCGCGCACGACGGCGCGGGGGGCGCTTTCGTGACGGGAGTTTTCAGTGGCACGGCATCGTTCGGCGATACGTCACTCACAAGCCGCGGCTCTTTCGACGCTTTCGTGCTGCACGTGACGGCGTCGGGGCTCATCGACTGGGCCGTCCAGGCGGGAGGCGCGTCCTACGACTACGACCAAGGCTACGGCATCGCGCACGATGGCGCAAACGGTGGTGCTTTCGTGACGGGGTGCTTCGCTGGCGAAGCACACTTCGGCTCGTACGCCGTGACAAGCCGCGGCGTGCCGTACGCCGTATTTGTGATGCACGTGACGGCGTCGGGCGTCATCGACTGGGTCGTCCAGGCGGGCGGCATGGGCTTTGATAACTTCGGTCGCGGCATCGCACACGATGGCTCGGGGGGTGCTCTCGTGACGGGTACATTCGATGGCAACGGTGACGAAGCATGGTTCGGCTCGATACCGCTCACAAGCCGCAGCTCTTACGACACCTTTGTGATGCACGTGACGGCGTCGGGGGTCATCGACTGGGTCGTCCAGGCGGGCGCCGAGGCCCCGGGTCCAGCATACAGTCGCACTTATGTCGGAGGCCAAGGCCTCGCGCACGATGGCGCGGGGGGTGCTCTCGTGACGGGCGTGTTCAAGGGCGAAGCATTCTTCGGCTCGACGTATGAATGGAACGGAACACACTCTAAACCAGTTGCTGGATCAAGACTCAAGAGCCACAGCCAGTACGACTCCGATATGTTCGTCATGCACGTGACGGCGTTGGGGACCGTCGATTGGGTCGTCCAGGCAGGCGGGTGGGGGTCAACCCATGGTTCCAACATCGCGCATGATGGCGTCGGCGGTGCTTTCGTGACGGGCGACTTCAAGGGCACCGCATCGTTCGGCTCGACGTCAATAGTGAACCTCGGCGGCTCCAACACGTTCGTAATGCACGTGACGGCGTCGGGCATCATTGACTGGGCCGTCCGGGCGGGCAGCTCGGATGCGGGGGATCAGGCTTTCGGATACGAGGGCTCAGGCCGTGGCATCGCATACGATGGCACGGGAGGTGCTTTCGTGACGGGTCATTTTAGGGGCGAGGCATTGTTCGGCTCGACGTCGTTTGTGAGTCGCGACAGTGACGATGCTTCCTCGTACGCGATGCACGTGACGGCGTCGGGCGTCATCGACTGGGCCTTGCAGCTGGGCGGCGCGGCAGATGACATTGGCCTCAGTATTGCGAGCGACGGCGCAGGGGGTGTTCTTGTGACGGGCCATTTCATAGGCGAAGGAACGTTCGGCTCGAAGACACTTTCAAACCGTGGGGGGCATACGGCCTGCTTTGTGGTTTCTCTCGTGCCGACACTACGTCCACCGGTGCCTGCTCGTCGATTGCCACCTCCCGCGCCGGCTGTCCTGGAAGTCAGCTCTGGCGTTAGCATCCTACTGGTTGGCGCCGCGCTCGCCTTCACGGCCGCGGTCCTCTTCGCACTCATGTTCTGGTGAGCCCCGCAGCGTCCTTGAAGCAGAATGACCACGCTTCCTGACCGATTGTGTTTGTCTGTTGGGCGTGCGCACAGGAACGCGCGCCGGCGTAACGCGCAGCTCGCGCGGGAGAAGGAGCGGCTCACGTACGAGCGCACGTTTGCCCTCCATGCGCTTCACTTCCAGCGCCCTCCTCTCCCCTTCGATGCACAATACAGTGATCACGTCTCCCACTACTCGAGCCCAGATCACATAGACCACCCGGGACCGATGGCTCCGGCACCTGATGAGGGAGGCCATCATCATGCAATCAGAGGCAATCAATGGCAATCAGCATGCAATCCGGGACCGATGGCTCCGGCCGCCTTCGCTCCGGCCGCTCGGGCTGCAGTGGCGCCGGCTGGGGATGAGGCGTTTGAGGTCGAGATGGTGCCGATCAGCGAGCCATGCGACACCGCAGGCCGCGTCAAAGCGTCGAGAGTCGAGGGGGGCTTTCTGGACAGTGCAGCCCTCTTGGCCGCTGCGGGGGGCGCTGTGCCGCCCTCCACCCAAAGCCTGCCGGCCGTTGTCACCGTAGCAGGGCCGCCAGTGCCTTCGTGCGCCGCGGCATCACCCTCAGGGGCTGCGGCGGCATCACCCTCGCGGGCCGCGGCATTCTCAACTATGGACCGCCTGGATCACATCATAGCGCAGCCTGGCAATCGGCACGGGTCTCGGCATGGCTCTATCGGCGGCGGAAGCAGCTACGGCACGGAAAGTGAGTGTTCTAGGTACGCAGCTGCGACGGCGATGGCCAGCACAGCACAATCGCTGCCGCAGTCGCCGATGCAGTCGCCGCTGCAGACGCCGCTGCCGACGCCACAGTCGCTCGCGCGGGCGGAAGCCCTCGAGCGGACGCTGCGATTGTGCGGCTTATTGCCCGAGCCTAGTGCGGCTGAGGAAGCTTCGCTCCCTGAGGCGCTGGAGGGGCCGGCCTCTCCGAATCGCGACGACGGAGCGGCCTCCCCATGGCCTCCCCATGCCAGCTTGCCACGTGACGTGGCGGGGAGGCCTCCCCATGGCAGCCTGTCACGTGGCTTGACGGAGCGCGCGCGCCTCACGGGCCTCACTCGTTAGGCGCGGGCACCTGATTGCCTCCCTCATCGGGCACCTGATTGCACTCATCATCACGGGCCACTCGTTAGGCGCGCCTCTCGGCACGGCCCTGTGCGGGGCACGGATTGGAGGGCCTCCGACGCTACGGGATGCTCTGAGCGGTCTCGAAGCTCGTTCTTTGCCGTCCGATGCTTGATGTTGCGGTGGCTGCACCGACGAGCTCATCGCTGGGATCTTCGATCTTTGATATAGGCTCCCAGCGATGTGGTGGAGGAGGGGGGCAGCGTGCTCGGGGGCTGTACGCTGATGTGAGATGTGTTCGACTCTGCACCAAGCCGGAAGGCTACACCAAGGCAGCATGGCGAGCAGCCGGTGCTCGTGCAGCCCCTGAAGAACTCAAAATGTGGGTGTGCTAGTATGCTTGGGCACCTCTGACTGAGGTAGAGTTATATACTTTCCTCCAAAACCCTTCAGTGTTTTTCGAGCGATTTGGTTTGATTCGCCCCACATGTGCCACCGGGGAGATCGTTCCGAAGTCGCGGCCGTCGTACCACCGGCTTTTCCCACGGCCACGCGACGCGGCGGAAAAGTACCCCGCACCGCGTTTGCACAGTTCCCGCGGAAAAATATTGAGTATCCGCAGAATATTCCGACCGGACGAAGGAGGCCCGCATGCAATTAGTATCAGTGTCAGGGCACCGGAGATTGACAGGCTCCCGTCCCGATTACAATTCACACCATGCAAGGCTTGGCAGGATGCCGCCCTAACATCTTCGCCCCATCAGCATGTAGGGAGATCAACAAACATGAGGGGATCGCCGTGCGGAGCGCGCATGCGTTGCCGCGCGTTCTTGCCGTCGGAGATTCCCGTCGGAGATCGCGGAGATGCGTTGCCGCGCGTTCTTGCCGCGCGGGGTCGGCCGACCGATCAGACGTCATGCCGAGCAGCGTTCCCTCGTCCCCCCCCCGCCACTCCCCCCCGCCACCCCTTTCGCCATC
>Ga0210246_101220_pt1 | contig 21141 bp, 13 predicted proteins | sample ChrtobMetaP3_8mM_FD_155469 | JGI IMG/M metagenome (GOLD analysis project Ga0210246, IMG submission 155469) | Chrysochromulina tobin associated microbial communities from unialgal haptophyte culture, Seattle, Washington, United States - P3_8mM | ecosystem: Host-associated > Algae > Haptophytes >...
AGCGGCCGCTGTTCAACGTGTCGGGCTCGTGCGTGGCGATGGACTTGCAGCTCGAGATGGAGCAGCTCTCGTTCGGGCAGGCGACGCTCAACTCGCGCATCACGCGGCCGCTCATGCTTCAGAACCTGGGCGACGTCCCCTCCACGTGGAGGCTCGACAAGAGCTCGATCGCGCCCGACGTTTCCGTCTCCCCGACCGAGGGCTACTTGCGGCCCAACGAAGACACCAACATCGAGGTCACCCCGGTGAGCTCGCCGTCGGACGAGCCACCGTCGGACGAGCCACCGCCCTCGCCGCCGCCTTCGCCGCCATCCTCGCCGAAGCACTCGCCCTCACCCCCGCCCCCGCCGCCGACGGCCGAGCCCCTGCTCTTCGAAATCCTCCGCACGATCGAGACGGCCAAGGAGTTCTCCTCCTCGCTCGTGCTCGCCCTCCACGCGGCCGACGCGCCGCTCGCCGCGTCCGCTGCGCTGTGCAGCGTGCCCATCCAAAGGCTTCTTGCCGACGAGGCCGACGATTTCTACGATGTGCACCTGGCACAGCTGCTCGCGCCTCCCGATGGCGGAGGGATAACCACGACGACCACTCCAGAAGCTGCGAGTGGGGGCCAAAGCGGCGGCTCACCCAATCCTGGTGGTGCGCTCTATTGCTGCTTTCACGACGTGTCATTCGAAGGTAACCTGCCGGATGTCCTGCAGTATCGCCTCCTCCTCCTCGACGACGACGAGCCATCACTCGGCCATAGCCAGCTGCTGGCCTTTGGCCGCGTCGAGTCGGCGCCCCGCGCCAACGCTGGCGCTCATCGCCAATTCGCCGAGCGCGGGCTCCGTCGCGTGCGCCTGTCCTTTGAGCGTGCCGACACGGGCTGGACGCTCGTGTGTGCCACCCTGGCCGCCGAGCAGCCCTCGCTGTTGTGGGCGCTCGCAACGCTCGAGCAGGCGGTGGCCAGTGAGGCGGAGGAGCCTCTAGAGGGGCTCCACACGCTCGCGGGCCTCGTTGCCACACTCGAGGATGCGCAGCAGCAGCAGCAGCAGCAACAGCAGCAGCAGCAGCAGCAGCAGCGCCTCGTCGCCGACAGTGTGCAGGAGGACGATGACGAGGACAATGCGACTGGCGGCGCTGGCGGCGGCGCTGGCGGTGCCGATGGTGCCTCGTCGGGAGCTCATCACGGCGCCTCATCGGGAGCTCCTTACCGGCCGCCCAGCACGGCCGCGTGTCGCCACGCGCTCCTCGAGGCACTGCGCCCTCTCGCGCACGCGCAGGCCGTCGTGTGCCCCTTTATGCTCTCCCCGAGCGAACGTGACTGGCTCGAACTGTCGCTGGCGGAGCTGCGGGAGATGGGCGCCGACGAGGCTGTCGGAGAGGCGGCGAGTGGACTGCAGTTGATACTGAGTCGTGTAGAGGAGCGTCGCCACGCGCTCCGTCGTGCACGCCTGCCCATGGCCGAGACGGACAGAGAGGACACAGGGCTGGCGGCAGGGCCGGAAGCAGAGCTGCTGCGGGAGGCGGCTCGGTGGGTGCAACAACTGTGGCCGTTGGTGGTGGCAGCGGAGAGAGCGGCGGCAGCGGAGCGTGCGGTGGCAGCGGAGAGGGTGGCGGTGGAGGAGAAGGAGGCGGAGGAGGAGAGGGTGGGCGAGAGGGCGGTGGAAGCGGAGAAGGCAGGAGCGGCGCATAGGGCGGCGGCGGCGACAGCGAAAGCGGCCACCGAGAGGGCTGGCGCGAGTGACGCGGGGCTGGCACGAGTGACGCCAGCACCACGAGGCTCAGTCTCTTTAGTCGCATGCGAAATTTCAGACGGCGATGAGGAGGAGGAGGAGGAGGAGGTAGCGGCGGCGGCAACGGCGACAGAGGCAGCGGAGGCGGCAGCGGTTGCCGCGCCTTCGCCAAATTACGCGATCGGTGCGGGACCTGCTGCGGCGATCGGTATGGCGCTAGTCACCTCCCTTTTGGACGGCGATCTGTCGTCCGACACAGAAGAGGACGAGCCGCCGCCAGCACCGCCGCCGCCAGCGCCGCCGCCGCCAGCGCCGCCACCGCCAGCGCCACCGCTCACGCCACCAGGACCGCCGCCGCCGGCCGCAGCGGCCTTCTCCTCCTCGACAGCCGCGCCCTCGTCCTCCGCCCAGCCGCGTGCCGCTCTTGGCGGCCGCGCACTGACCCTCGATGACGAGGACAACTTGGTCGACATGCACATCGACGCGCCGACATGCAGCAGCAGCTCCGCCAAGCGACCTCGGGCGGAGGAGGATGAGGGCGCGAGCGGCAGCCGCAGCGGCGGAGTCGCCAGCAGCAGCCGCAGCAGCAGTCGAAAGCGAGCGAGCGTCAAGGTGAGGGATCCATCAGAACCGAGGGCAGCCTGTGACTACTGCGGCATCCCATATGCCCTCGACCGGCTCGACGACCACGAGAGTGCGTGTCACCGCCGCGCAGTGGAGAAGGCAGCGGCGGCACATAGGGCAGCGGCGGCGACAGAGAAAGCGGCCGCCGAGGCGGCAGCGGCGGCCGAGAGGGCCGATGCACAGCGGCGGCGCTCCATCGCAACGGAAGGGCGTGCCTCTACGGGCACTCACTCTCGCCTGTCCGCCGCCACCCTCGTCACGCCATCGGCCCTGCCCGCGTGGTCGACGCTTCCCGCGTGGTCGCCGCTTCCCGCGGCGGAGCGGGCTGCGCTGCCGTCACCAGCGTCGCCAGCGTTGCCGCCGCCGCCGGCGCCGGCGCCGCCAGCAGGGCTGGCGCGAGTGACACCATCAGTCTCTTTACTCGCATGCCACATCTCAGACGACGATGATGAGGAAGAGTCGGCGTCGCAGCCCCCGGCGGCGACCGCGACCTGGCTCAGCCACACGCTCGCGCGGGAGGTCTGCTTTGGACCAACGGCGCTTGGTCTGGGGGTAGAGCACGGAGATGCCGCCCAGCTGCTCGCGGTGGTGGCGGGCAATTTTGAGCCATGCCCAGGCGCCCACAATGCCAATGGCACTAACACAAACGGCAAATACAAGAAGAGCACCATCACCTGCGGCTGCAATGGCGCCATTCACTATATCGACCTCAAAAATGACTTGAAGCCGCTCCTCGAAAGGATACAGATCGAAGGGGAGACATTGTTCGAACGCTTGAAGACGCAGGGACTTGTCGCAAAAAAGGAATGGTACAGTAAGACGCGCGGCCTACTGCAACAAGCAGGCCTCGTCTTCAACTTTTCACCATACTGCACGCCAGACCGGAAACAGCACAAGAATGTTATCTTTGGCCTGAAGCGGCGCAACGTGCCCGTGCTCATCACACCGCTCGTCGCAGAGGGCGCCACCGCCTCTGCGACGCCGACGCCACGGCCGAGGCCGCCACCACCACCGCTCCGTCAACCGACCAAGTGGCGCGAGACGCGCGTCGCGGCGCTCCGAGCTATGCTATCCGATTATGGCAGCTTGGGGCAGGACACCCTCGACTGGGACGCCCTGACGCTCGCCTTGAACAAGAAGCTCGGCCTCGCCGGCGGCAATGCCTTTTCTAGGACGGCGGTGTATAATCAGGCGCTGCGGATGAAGACCTACCATAATGAGGCAAGTGCTGCCTTTTCTGGGCTAGGCGCTGCTCGCGCTGCTCGCGCTGCTCGCGCTGCTCACGCTGCTTCCCTGCCGCCTGAGGACCAGGACCTCCTGACACTTGAAGAGGACACCCTCATTGCCGCCCACCGCGACTCGGTGAAGGGCGTCGAAGGCGTCGCACCTTGCAAATGCTCTGCGTGCCGTGCGAAGGGCGTGCCGGGCCCGCCTGTGGTCCGCACGGCGCGGCGCTTATACAATTGGAGCGCATTTGTCGCCGAGATGCTGCCACGCCGCCCAGTTGGCCTCATCAAAAATAGGGCCCAAAGCGCACTGGGAAGGAATGGGCGCCGATACCGCAAAGATCCTAACCTGGTGCACAAGCTCGAGCTCGTCGAGCCCGCTGGCCTGTTTGCCTGGCTGGCCGCGGCTGCAGCCGCTGGTGAGCTGCTGCGTGGCTACCCAGATACTGCCCTGGCAGCCGCCGTCAACCGCCTGCTGCGCCAGCACTCGCGCGGAGCTCAATTGAGCGAGGTGGGCGATGGCGAGCGGGCGGCCGACGGCGATGACGACGTTGGCGACGATGGCGGCGATGGCAACGATGGCAGCGAAGACGGCGAAGACGGCGACGACGATGGCGACGATGGTGGCGATGGCAACGATGGCAGCGAAGACGGCGAAGACGGCGTCGACGCTGACGAGCTGTTTGGCTGCTTCAACGTCGACGATGATGACGGCGCCCAGCTGTTAGTCGACGGCGGCGGTAACAGCGGAGGCAGCAGCGGCGGCGGTTTCGCCGGCGACGGCAGCAGCGGCGGTGGCGTCCTGTACACCGACGCTTTCAATGGCGCGCCGCCCCCACCGGGGGACGCAAAACAGTCCTCGACACTGACGCGTGACGACAGTGTCGAGGCCGTCGATGCACCGATCGCACACCTCCAGGCGCTGCAAGTGTCAGGTCGCCCGACGATCCAAGCAGCGTTCGATCGGCTGCGTGCGTACCTCTCTGAGGTGAAAGCCTTCAGAGCCATCTTGGCTCAGGCGGCCTCGGCTGCCGAGACGGCCCCGGCTAGCATGCCCCCGGAGGCCATGGCGAGCGCGAGGGCGCTCCGCGACGCCATGTTGGGCCAGTCCGGCAAGGGCGGCCAGCCTCTGCTGGCAAAGCACCGGTGCTTCCTGCTGCGCGCGCGGCGCGTCACCGCGAGCGCCGAGCAGGACGCCGCCCACGCCAATCCGACTAGCGTCCAGTGCGCGCACCAGAGGAAGTGCCTCCAAGAGTCCCCGATGGATGGGCTCAAGAGTACCCGCGGGCGCCCATGGGACCCGAGGCACTGGGCGCCCATGGGGGGATCCGACTGCCACGGCCTGTACTCGCACATAATCCGTGTGGATAACGTGCCAGAACACTTCATGGATGTCCCGGGCAGCTGGGTGGCCATCGAAGTTGACACACCTATCCTAGAAGCCTGCAAGTGCTTCTTCGAGTCGATCCGTGCGCACGCGACGCGGCTCAACCTGCGGCTGCATGAGGCTAACCGCCTTGTCGCTCTGACGGGCGCAGCATGCCTGTTCGTGTGTGCCGCCTTTGTGATGCCGTCGCGGCCGTCGCTGCTACTACCTGTGCAGATCCTGCGCGTGGAGGTGTACGGGGGCGATCAGGGGGATGGGGCGACGGGTCCGACGCACCTCGCTGCCATGGAGACGGAGCGTTACAAGGTCATTCCTCGATCTGGGCTGTACTGGCAGCAGTACGCGCTAGGGTACGGCTGGGGGGTGAGCGTGAAGCTCGCCGGCTGTAGCACGCTCCTGGTGCGCGCGGTGGAGTTGGACGGGGTGGAGATTGGCATGACGGCGTGGGCTATGATGACGGCTAGCCTGCTAGGCATGAGCGACGCGCTGTGCGTCGGCGGGTCATTCCGGCAGTCCTCTCCTTGTGGCGACATCACCACGGACACGCGGTTGCGGCTCGTGCTGTGAGAGGCGCAGAGAGGAGGCGAGACTTGACTCGATTCCACGGCGGTGCGACGGCAAAGTACAGCGTGGTCAGCGGACCCGTCGCGGAAGTACGCGACGGTACGCGACGGCATGAGTGGCAGCAGAGACTTAGTAGTAGGAGTAGAGACTTAGCGATTTGTAGAGACTTAGCAAGCTCTCGTCCGTCGCGAGACGCCGTGACCAATCGCCTTGTAACGAAAAATGAGATTTGGTTGCTGGTCTTCACTGTGTCCTGTTTCACTGTTAACAAAAGTTCAGAATGCTGTGTGCCATCCTCGCCGCCCTTGCGCTACACGCGCGTCTCGGCGGTTGGCCGTGCAAAATTTCTATATTTGCGGCACGCCTGCGCCGGCCACCGAGTGCTGTCGATGACGGTACCTTACCCTTCGGTTTCGGCTTCGGCGACTTGGACGATGCCACCAGGGAGGCCATTGAGCGTGCCCTCGAGGCAAAGGATCAAGCAGCAGCTGCCGCCAAGGCGGCAGAGATCGAGGGAGCGTGGAAGCGATTGCGCGCAAAACTTCCAGAGTCGGCACCGCCGCAGTTTTCCTTGCCCGACGATGCGACCGCGTCCATGGATGAGCTCAAGACTGCGCTCGCAACATCGCTGGACGACCTGCCAAAGATTCTCAAATTGGCCGCTGCGCATGCGCTCGTCGGAAATCGCGACGCGCTGACCGCGCTCGCGAGCACTGCAAAAAACCTTCGCCTCGAGGACGAAGACCTTCCGTGCATCGACATGGCCATCCGTGAGGGCACTCGACGTCTCCTTGGGCTGCCCGAGGCCGTCGACGGCTCAGACGACTACGCCGAGTCGCCTGGCGACGCAGCGATCGTGGCGCGAGTGGCCAAGTTCATCGCGCGGCGCGTGTGCGTCCCTCACGACCTTGAGGACCCAGAGGTCGCCAAAGCATTGCGCTGTGCCCTCCTGAGGCTCGCTAAGGAGGCGGAGGCGTACGCGTGGACGGCGAGCGGCGGGCTCTTGTAATAATACAGTACAATACAATATTGAATATACAAAACGAGCGCTTGGAAGTGTGAGTGAGTGACAGCTTAGTGGACCGGCTACATTGACCGAATGACGCGAGTTTTTCAGTTTTGAGTTGACCCCAACGCATTTGCACACGGTAAGTGGTTTGAGCTCTTAGGTACCAATTGTGCAGGTCCAGCCTTCCCCGGTGTTTTGACTCAAAAAAAGCAAATTTGGTCATCAGCTCTTCTTTCAGTTCCGTCAATTGAGCAGTTCATAATAATTTCCCGTAGGTCAGTGCACATTTCATCCGTCGCTTTGCCTGCTTTTTCGACCGACGGACCTTGGATGCCAGTCCACTTCGATTTATCAGAAATCGGGTCGGCGCCCGTACGCGAGCGTCGCCCGGGCGAGGAGACGCATGCGACTGCCACTTTGCTGCACCGCGAGCAGGACAAGGCTGAGGAGGCTCAGATGAAGCTCAAGATCATGGAGCAGGTGCACACGCCCATTAAGCCGACGCTCTTTGAGGAGCTTGGGCAGCTGTATCACAGCATCGTTGATCATCACAACATCGTTGATAATCACAGCGTCATTGATGCCTCGTCTGAGCATGGGAGCCACCGCCGCCTTTTCCACGACGCGGAGCCGCAGCCGCCCATGCACACCACCGAGGACGAGGCGCCCGCCTCCGCTGCCGCTCAGGAGCCGCCGCCGAGGAAGTCGAAGCTTGCACTCAACATGGCTCAGACATCGCCGACGCCGCCGGTGACGGACGACGTCGACGGCCAGACGGACATCGAGACCAGCCGAAGCATTACGGGCGGTCAGTTGATGAACATGGTGGTGGGACTCTCTTATCGCATCTTCGGGCCCGACCCGACGAGCGCCCCCGCGCCCCCGCCCGCTCGCGAGGGCGTGGCGCCCGCGATAGCTGCCGGTGGCAGCATCGATGGAGAGGACGAAGAGGATCCTCCTGGTGATGCACCGTCCGCCGCCACGGAAGGAGCTACGGACTTCACGACTACCGCAGCCTCTACGTACTTCCACACGACCGCGGCAACGGAGGCAGCTGCGGAGGCGGTGAGGGCTCGTATCGCAGAACGCCAACGGCGACGAGCTGCATCCAACAACGGTCACGCCGTCGACAATGCGCACGAGGCCAGTGCCATGCCCGAGGCGCTCGACAAGGCGCTCGTCATGCCGGCGCCCTACGGAGAGCAGACGTTTGTGTTCTACGACTGCACACCTCTGGGGCTGCAGATGAGCAAGCGGGAGCATAAGTCCAAAGCCGATACGCATGCGCTCATCATTGATGGCGTGCTGCCGGGCTCGCAGGCGGAGATGCTCAGTGTGCCGTTGGGCGCCGCGGTCACGGGTATCAACGGGCGCGCCCTCAAGGCGGACGAGCTCTGGGAGATGCTCAAGTGGCTTGCGGTGCCCGACACAGCCAATCGGCCGCTGCACCTGACGGTGTACGTGGAGCCGCCACCAAGGAGGCGAGGGTTCCACATCTTGTGAGTTCACACGCACACACACACTCATGCACCATGCACGGGGAACACAATGATTCGGAACGCACACCTCACCTATCGTCAGTGCTCCTAGCGCTTTTCATCTCATCACATTGGGCTGAGCGTGATGCCATAGCCCATCAGCTCTGTGGAATCTATAATGTGTGTAGAGTCTTAGGAGCTCCATAAGATATAGCTCCGAAGGATAATAATCGTAGACCCCCCAACGCGCAACGGACCGAAAACCGGGACCGTACGGCGTAGCGCCGCCGCGGGGACGCGCGCGCGGCCGCCGGAACGCACGCTCGATACCGCACGAATTATTCGACGACGATACCTCACACCGCGGTGACAATTTCGGAAATTGAATTTGACATTCCCACATCGCTTCATCGGTGCACATACCGGTCGCTCCCTGGCCGCTCGACTCCGGTCTCCGCGCGACCACGCTCGGCCCGCTGTGGGCCGCTGGGCCGCTCGAGAGCGGAGCGCCCTGTTCCGTCCCCGCACCGCCTCAAGCGCCGCCCCGCGCCCCGGACGTCCACCGCGACTGAAGAGCTTTTTGAGACCGAGACACCTGCAGCGACGCACCGGCGGCGGTACTAGGCCGGTACCCGGTACGCGGTAGCCGCGCACGGTATCGCGGCAGCGTCCAGGCTAAACGGCACCAAACCGGCCGAACTGACACGTCCGTGACGCTCGCGCTCTTGCGTCGATAATTATTAACCTGTAGCTGACGAACCAACCCTGCACACGACGCGACGACTGACGGAGAGAGACCCATAGACCGGACCTCGGTCCGGAGCACCGACCCGCTCGCCGTGTCGCCGACGGCCCGGACACCCCACTCCCCAGGCATCGCTAGCCTCATCCCGTCCGTCTCCGACCTCGGGGGTCCTGCCAATGTGTAGGTAGCTTGGTCAGTTATCTCGCTCTCTCCCGTCTCACCTGGCCCTCCACACCTGGGAGGTCGTAAACACATAAGTCATAACAAATAACACCCGAGTGAGCAGTGTCTTCGGCATCTCAGCTACAAGCAGCCAGCATGTCGGGCAGATTGAGAGACCAGATCGTGAGCTACAACTCATCTGCGGGGGACGGCACGAGCACCCATTCGCCAACCGAGGGCGAGGGGGGACTCACCCCGATCGACCCAAAGGAATATGCTTCTTCTGGCGAGCCGACTAGGAGAGGCGGCGGCGGGGCTGGGGCTGGGCCAAACACTGACGAAGCTTCCGAAGCGGGAGCCAAAGGGGATACGGTGGCCGGTGATGGTGCGGGTGCTAGTGCCGTCGCCGTCGCCGTGCCTCCAAAACTGAACCCGGCAGCAGGCGCGGCAGCGGGCGCGGCGCCGAACGGAGTCGCTCCCCCCGGGGTGCTGAAGGCGGGCTTAGGGGCGAAGAGTGAAGGCACTGCCCCCGACGAAGAGGGCGCACCGAATGCCGGCGGCGTGGGCGCACCGAATGCCGGCGGCGTGGGCACACCGAATGCCGGCGGTGTGGGCGCACCGAATGCCGGCGGCGTGGGCGCACCGAATACCGGCGTTGTGGGCGCACCGAATGCCGGCTTAGCGACCGCTACGAACGCACCTCCAGCTGGAGAACCTAAGGCCGACGGCGTCGCGCCAAGTCCACCTCCAGCGGGAGCACCGAAGGCACTGGGAGCGCCCGCCGCGGGCGCACCGAAGCTACCGAACGCGGCTGGGGACTCCAGGGCTCGGATCACTTCGTCAAAACGCGCGTTACCGCCCGTTTTTGCTTGGCCAAGTTTTGCCGCCTGCAGTGCGTTATGGCCTTTCTTCGTCACCGCTGTCTTGTCGGCGCCGGCTTCAAGGAGGAAACGGACCATCTCGCCGTGCCCGATGGCGGCAGCCCAGACGAGCGCCGTGATCCCCTTTTCATCAGCCATGTTGACTAGGTTTGAGCTTTCACATCGGCCAGCTTTCACATCGGCCAGCAGAGCTTTCACATCGGTTGACAGCAGTTTCACATAGGCGAGCAGAGCTTTCACATCGGCCAGCTTGTTCTCCTTCACGGCCGTGTGTAGCTGTTCCAATTGCTGTTCCAATTCGGCGGCTGCCGAAGGGACTGCCGCCGATGGAGCGCCTAAGGTGGCGGCGGCGGCGCGGAGAGCGACAATCGAGGGCATCAACGCCATCTTCTCCGCGCTAGGCGCGAAGCAGCCGTTACCAAATGGCACGCAGCTGTCCCTGCCCCAGCCTGTTGGAGGCGGCTTGTCGTCGGCCGAGGCGGCGACCGAATACAGCATTCTTGGTGGCTGGCTCGGGACGCTCTCGATCATCCACCACTTGCCATCGTCTCGCGCGATCGTATGGAACACTTGTCCATAGCCAAACTCTCGGCTCGCAATCTTGATGTAGCAAGGCGCCCCATCTTTGAGCCCTGCGGCAACGTCCACCTTGTAGTCGCCATTGACGACGTCATAAGCACCGGCGCCCTCCACCCGAAATAATGCGTCGGCGGAGCCAAACGTGCCGCCAGCGGGCGCTGGTACGGCGGCAGGCATGCCCAAAATGCCGCCAGCGGGCGCGGCCATGGGTTGACTAAAGGCGGGGTTGGGGGTCTGACTAAAGGCGGGCGCCGCGCCGAAGCCAAAGCCGCTGGTGGCTGGCGCCGGCGACGCGGCGCCGAAGCCAAAGCCGCTGGTGGCTGGCGCCGGCGACGCGGCGCCGAAGCCAAAGCCGCTGGTGGCTGGCGCCGGCGACGCGGCGCCGAAGCCAAAGCCGCTGGTGACTGGCGCCGGCGACGCGGCGCCAAAGGCCCCTGCCGGGGGAGGAGAGCCAAACAACGACGAAGCTGGCGGAGCGGGCGCAAAGGGCGAGGTGGTAGCCGATGATGGGGAGCCAAAAGACGGGCGCACGCCGCCGCCAAACAGGGCGCCGCCCGCAGGCCTTGCCGAGATCTCGCATCCCTGGGTGCAGTACTGTGGATTCGGGCTCTCTGGGTAATCACTCAGGTCAGCCGAGGTACCTTCGCGCCAGGTGCGGGTGATCCGATTCCGCACACCATAGCTCCCGAAGCAACTGGTAAAGCGCCCCTTGCAGAAGATGCACACGTGTGGGCCTTCCTGCGGCTGGCGACGGGCAGCGCAGTGAGGCCCACCGTCATTGACGGTGCCCGACGTGGGCGTGCCGCCGCCAAACAGGCCGCCGGCCGGTGCGGGCGCTGCGCCGCCGAACAGGCCGCCGGCCGGCGCAGGGGCTGCGCGGCCGAATAGGCCCGCGCCCGCGGCGCCGCCGAGACCTGCGCCGAATGGACCCGCTGCCGGCGCTGCCGGGGCGCCAAAAGCGTTCTTTGGCGCAGCTGCGAAGGGAGTTGGCGCTTGTCCGAAGGGAGTTGGCGCTTGTCCGAAGGGAGTTGGCGCTTGTCCGAAGGGAGTTGGCGCTTGTCCGAAGGCAGTTGGCGCAGCTCCGAAGGGAGTTGGCGCTGGTGCTCCGAACGGATTGGGGGCGGCGGCGGGCGCAGCCCTCCCGCCGATTGGCGAGGGCACAGCACCAAAAGGCGCAGGAGGAGGAGCGGCGGACGACGCCCCCGGAGCAAACGGGTTGACTGGGGCACCAAGACCAGCGGCAGGAGCGCCAAACGGCAGCGGCGGCGGGGTACCCTCGAGCAGACGCACGGTGCTCCGTGCGACACGCGAATGGGTGCCGACTCCCGGGACGTTGACGTCGACGCTCCCATCCGCGTGCAGCATCGCCACGGTGCAGCCCCGGAAGCTGCCGTAGTTCACCTTCGAACCGACCGCGAAATCGGACGCGCCGCCGCCACCGAACAGGCCGCCCGCCGCGGGTTTGGATGCACTGAAGTTGATCCCGCCGCCTTTCTTCAAATCGCCACGTTTGTACCAGTGGTGATTGCCAGTGAGATGTGCGCGTGTCCCAACAGGGAACTCGATCAAATAGCCGAACGTGGGGTGGGCATGCCAGATCTTGCCGACATCCCCGGGCTTCAGGGGCCCGCCTGTGGCGCCGCCTGAAAGCATGACAAGGTCGCCGACATTGAGCGGCGACTGGTCAGACACCTCGAGAGGAATGAGTAGACCTGCCGTGCAGTATGCTCTGGTGGACGCCTTACCAGGCATCTCACGTTGAATCTCCACCATGTGATCCGCCCGCCCGCCGATATTCTTTATTCTTACCGTCTCGCCTGCGACGATGCCTGAGCCCAACTCCACCTCGGGCATAGACGTCATGCGGCAGAGCATGCCCTGCGCCAGCGCTGGCGGCGGCGCACCGGCGTCTGGGCTCGCCTCCAGGGTGAGGCTCGAATAGTCGCGAGCGCTTTCACTCATTTGGCGCTTGCTAGCGTCCCAGCTGCCCAGAGGCACCCGTGTGCAATCGCCCGACTGTGAAAAGTTCCAGCCCGTCTCTACTGCGCCATTGCCTGTAAAGCAAATCTTCCAGTACGTGCCGTCATAGTAGATGGCTCCGGTGCCGCCCTCGCGCGTGTAGCATGGCCCTCCATTACGCAGTTGGCCTGGGATGAGATTGTACGTGCCGGAACAATCAATCCCTCTCTCGCCCGATACAACACGGATGCGCGCCGGGGGGCCAAGAGGCTCGGGCGGCGGCAAGAGAAGCCTGGCCATCGAGAACTTGTCGATGCTCTCCTTGAGCCACCAGTGTCCGTAGCTCATGCCCTCCTCCGCGCCGAGCTCAGTGCTGAGCGTCTGTTTGATGCCCTTGATGGTGACCGTCTCTAGGTCGGCGGTCTCGAGGTACACAGCCAGGAAGTTCATGATCAACTCGAGCGTCGGCTGCACCGTCGGCTCCGACGAGGGTTCTGGGGCGGCAGCAATCTCGGCCAGGGCCTTTTCGATCGCATGGTCCTCGAGGAGAGCGACGACTTCATGAAAGTGTGAAAGCATTTGGGCGTCGCTCTTCTCTGCGTCCTTGTCTGGCGGCTGCTCGAGATGCGATAGCTTGCGGCCCTCGGCCCAAGCTGCGCGCCGCTCCTCGACAATGTGCAGTGCAGTCCGCCCTTTTGCCGTCGTGAGGTGCAATTCTGCGCCCGCCTTCAGCAAGAGCGTCACGCATTCAACCTGTGCCGTTGCGGCAGCAAGCATGAGAGCCGTCACGCCCTTTTCAGTGGCGCAGTTGACGTCGGCCACCGTATTAATAGCTGACTCGAGCGCCACCTTGTCGCCGGCACGTGCCGCGAACCACAGAGCCGGAGCGGCGGCATTGTCCACGGGAGGCATGTGGTTACAAGCGTGTGGTGACTGTGTGAACTTGTGCGACGGTTTCGGTGAGTGTGAACGTTAACACGACAGACGCGACAACCGGTGCTTCGGGAGTATGTGAAGGTTTCGAATTGTAACGAACCAGCTGTGAAATTACATGTACATTCACACCCCGGTAGGCGGTTAATGCCAAAAACTGGCGTCTACACAGTAGTAGGGACCTTTCAGGCTTTCGCCTTCAACCGAACGCCCAAGTCGTACCAGGATTGCACCTCGTCCATCGAGGGTGTGGACAACCGGACGCCTGAGTCATACCAAGATCGCACCTCGTCTGGACGGGGTGCGGGAGGGGCGGCGGCAGCGGCAACGGCGGCAGCGGCGGCTGCTGCGTCTGCGGCGGCGGCTGCGGCGGCGGCGGTAGCCTTGGCTCTCTGGATGGCTTCGATGGCCTGCGCCGTCCACGCCTGCGCACCGCTCGCCCTGCCCGCCTCGTCGCTCGCCCCAAAGCGGCGGCGCACGAAGCCCCCAATCTCGATTGCGAGCTCTGATGGCGACTCATACACGAGCACGTTCCAGCCGGGCAGCATCGCTGTCTCGACGGTGCCTGCCGCGGCGGCCGCGGGCATGGCGCCCACAAAGTCGCGCAGCTTGGCGGCCGGGTCAGTGCCCAGGTCGCGCGCCACCTGCGCAAACCGGCCGCCACGCCCCTCCTTTCGCCACACGCTGAACCACGAGAGCAATCCCTTGTACGACGTCTTGTCGACCTCGGATGGGGCCGAGGGCGCGTTGCCCACGCCCTCGCCCGCGCCAATGTCGCGCCCCGACACGATGAGCGTTGGGAGCGTCAGCCTGCCGAGCAGCGGCGTGTAGTTCTTCCGCCAGGTGCCCGCAACGAAAGAGAAGACCGCATGGCGTGAAGAGGCATCCTTCGCGCCTGCGACGCATATGTCGAGGTATTCGTCGTCGACCTTGCTCGGGTCCGCGAAGAGGTTCTTCTTGGAGAACGAGGCGAGGAAGGCGCGCCGGCGCGCGAAACGAAAGAGCGCGGCGCCAATCGGAGAGCCCACGAGCCTCCACACCTTTTGGACCTTTTCGGGCGGCTTGTCGATGGAGAGCGCCTCGACGGCGGGTGGGCCGACGAGCACGATGCCGCGGACCAGGCCACTCGCGCCGCTCAGTTCGGCCGCCTCGAGCGCGACAGCGCATAAGTTTGACTGGCCGACGATGATGCAGGGCTCACCAACGTGCTCACGAACGTACGACAGCGTCTGCTCCGCCCATTCCGTCGGCGTGCGGGGCGGCTCGCTCCAGCCGCCAAATGGACGCTTCATCTTGGGCTTCGGAGACGAGTCGCCCACGCCGACGACGTCGATCACGTGCAGCGCCGGCCCGGGCGCGAGCGTCGACCATGCCTCCACAAAGGGCTTGCAAAACGTGCGATCGATGCCGACCCCAATCGGCGGCAGCAGCACGAGTGGCGGCTGAGAAGCATCAGAGGCCGGCACGACGGTGGCACTATAAGTAATGCCGCGAAAGGTCGCCTTGGTGCTGAGAGTGAGGGCGGTTGTGGCGAGCCAGCAGAGGAGGAGCATGTCGGTCAAGTCCAGTTAAAAATTACAAGACGTCATCAGGCCCCAATCACATTTAGTCAGTCAATCAGTTTCGTCGCGGACCCCCGCATCACATTCGTGCGGGTTCGATCGATTCATGTGCGTCAAGATCGATCCTGGGTTCTTCTGTGTTCTGTCGCTCGGCCCCGCACGCACGCGAAATCCATCCACACGACCATACCGCATACCCCCCTCGTGGCCTCGAAATGCTCCGCTATGCTCTGCTATGCTACGCCCGCACCCGCAGTGTATGCTCGTTCCGTTGGCCCTGCAGTCCGGCGCGGACGCTCACATGCCAAAGGCATCCAAAAAGTCGTCGGCCGTCGCGTTGCCGCCGTGCACGTCGACCTCGGACGCGTCAAACTTGTGCATGCCGCCCGCCACCTTGACGCCCTGGGCCTCGAGCGCCTGCATCTTGGCGATTCTCTCGTCCTCTTCCTTCTCCTTCTGCTTGGCCTTGAGAGCGTTCTCCTCAATCTTCTTCTTCATCTCCGCCGCCTCCTGCTCCTTGAGCGCCTTGAGGTCGAATACCGGCTCGGCCGGTGCGGCGGGAGGGGCCGTGGGGATGTCACTCCCCGCCCAGAGCTCGAGCTGCTTAGCCTGCTCGAGGACCGAGCGCTTCGAAGTGCCGCCGGTCGAGTCACGGCGCTCGGCGGCGGCATCGAAGTCCCAGACGGCCATGACCTGCGCAGCCATCGGAGACGGGCGACCGACGCGCATGTCAAGGCGCTGCGGAGCACGCTGAGCGGAGAGGCACGGCCAGGGAGGCATGCATGCAGAGAGCCGAGGCATGCAGCTCAGCAGGCCAGGGGCCGCGTGAGATGCGCCCCGCCATGTCAACGATCGCCTCAGAGGGCCACTTCGCAGTGTCCCTTAGCGGCCGCAGCTGGACGGGAGGCACTTTGCAGTGCCTTGAACGCTGTGGCACAGGAACTGGTCCGGCGGGATGCATGAGGCAGCTCGCCGTGATGCCAAAAGCCTGTGCGTGGTGCCAGAAGCAGGCGACAAGAAGCAGGCGACAAGAAGCAGGCGAGCATCGCATCCAAGCAGCGCGCGGCGGCGGGCAGGCGCAAGGCAACACGGCCGTGCGCGTGGCGGCAGGAGCAGCGGGCTCGGGTGCGGCGGCGGCGGCGGAAGGGGGGTGGCAGCGTGGGCGGCAAGCGTGGGCGGCGTACGTCTTCCGTAAAGAGCGGGTGGAGGCCCTTCAAGTCCTCGAGTGTGAGTGCGAAGAGCGAGCAGCCGCGCTGTTCCGCGAGCTGGACGGCACGGCCCGAGATGTGGTGCGTCTCACGGAAGGGGACGCCCTTGCGCACGAGGTACTCGGACAGGTCGGTCGCGAGCATGAACGAGTTGAGCGCCGCTCGCATGCGATCAGGCTGCGGCGTGAGGGTCGCTAGAACGCCGTCGGCGATCTGCAGCCCCGCCTCGGCCGTGTCAAGCGCGTCAAAGAGCGCCTGCTTGTCCTCCTGCATATCCTTGTTGTACGCAGTGGGCAGCCCCTTGAGCATCGTGAGCAGGCTCACCAAGTGCCCGATCGTGCGCCCCGACTTGCCGCGCAGCAGCTCAAGGGCGTCCGGGTTCTTCTTCTGCGGCATGAGGGACGAGCCCGTCGAGTACGCATCGCTCAGGCGCACGAACCCAAACTCCTGCGTCGAGAAGATGATGAGGTCCTCGCCGTACTTGGAGAGGTGCGTCATCAGCAGGCTGCACCAAAAGGTCAGCTCGACTACGAAGTCGCGGTCCGTCACGCCGTCGATCGAGTTGGCCGTCGGCCGTGCGAAGCCGAGGTCAGCGGCGAGCGCCTCGCGGTCGATGCCAAACGGATTCCCCGCGAGGGCGCCCGACCCGAGCGGGCACTCGTTCATGCGCTCGGCAATCTGCGCGAGCCGCTCGCCGTCGCGTCGCCACGACGCCGCATGCGCGAGCATCCAATGGCCCCACCTGACGGGCTGCGCCGACTGGAGGTGTGTGTAGCCGGGCATGAGAATGTCTGCCTCGGCGGCGGCGCGCTTGGCCGCCGTGCGCACGAGGTTGCGCACGAGCTCGCCCAGCCGCGCGCACACGCCGCGCAGGTGCATCCGTAGGTCCGTCACCACCTGGTCGTTGCGCGAGCGGCCCGTGTGCACCTTGCCGCCCACGGCTCCGACGAGCTCCGTCAGCCGCCGCTCGTTGGCGGTGTGGATGTCTTCGTCGCCCGGCTTGACCTCGAAGGTGCCGGCGGCCCATTCGGCGCGCACGGCGACGAGGCCCGAGCGGATCGCCTCGCCCTCCTCAGCCGTGATGACGCCAGCCTTTTGCAGCGCGCGGCTGTATCCGATCGAGCCGTCGATGTCGGCCGCCCACATGACCTTGTCGACGTCGAGCGAGAGGTTGAAGCGCTCCATCACGGGGTCTGTCTTGCCAGTGAACCTACCGCCCCAGAGTTTCGACATGCTCGGACTCGCGAGCAGAGCGTGCTGAGAGTGCGCGACGCGCTAGCACGCGATGCTCGCTCGTGAGACCCCGACGGGACGAAGTCTCCGACGGCCTGTTCACGCCACAGACCAACTCTACAAAAGCTTCATCGGGCTCACAGCAGTCCGCGACTTTTCCCAGTCCCGCCCTTCGAAACTTGCCGGGAACAGAACAAAAGCTCACAGTCGTTCATCAAAAGAATCACGCGACTGGAGGGTCGACGCTGGACAAGATGCATCCCCACCCCGGTTTCCCGGTCTTCACACGCCTCGACGACGTCTGTGGCGCCTGCTGGGAGGCCCCGCCCCCACTCGTCGCCGAGGAGAAGGGGTTGCCGCAGCCCCAACGCCCACAGCTGGCAGCGTCTAGCCTCCGACGACTTGCCGCAATAGCAGCTGTCGCGCTGATTGCAACAGCTGTCTTACGTCGGCGACGAGGCTAGTGATCTCCTGCTCAGAAGCTGCATCCACTGTTGCATGCCGCCTGCCCTTTGACAAACAGCATGGGAAAGTCCGCTCGGCCTTGCACTGAGCTGTTGGTTGAGATCAGCCTCTTCCGCAGCTTGAGGGGGACTCGATCCCGCACGCATCCTCCGTCGATGGCGTACAGTGCGTGTTGGCGCTCGCACACATCTGAGCTCGATTTGGCGCTGGCACGACGTCTGAGCTCGTGCGGCCGGCGGCGCTCGCCGGTGGCGCGGACGCTGACGAACTGTACTTGTGGCGAGGGTGCGGCTGCGCTGCTGGCCGTCGCTAAGGCCGTCGGCGAGGGCGGCACCCTTTACAGCTCGCCTACACGCTTGCGCTGGCGGTGGCACATGCAACCTGCGCAACCGCCAACCCGGAGCTGCCTAATAAGAATTTGGATGGCCTCCAGGCTTTGTCCTCTGTCCACAGTGTGGCGGGCGCTCAATAGATACAAGAACCTCATAAAGGCATTGGCAAGGCTCAACGAAGGGTCGAAGGCACTGTTGCCAAAAAATCAGGTGTAAGTACCCGATTTTTCGTGTCTCAGTTCATGTATCCTCTGATCCTCTCCGTGTAAACATGTGTGAACACGAGTTAACACGACCCACCGGCACCCGGGCACGAGTTTTTACGAGCTTTGCGGCGCGCCCCCGACGGGCGCGGCCGTCCAGCACACCGCTCACACGACACACGCGCACTTAACGTGACTGTCCACACATGCGTCCACAGCACCCCGGGCCGAGCTGACCCGGGCCGGCTCACGCGCGTCAGGTGGGGTCGTCGTGGCTAATCGTGGCGGCTGCTCCACAGCTATTCCGGTATTCCATCGTCATACCATCGTCAGCTGCCTCCTATGTCCCCGATGACAGCTCCCGGCGGCGGCGCGGCACCGCTCCGGCGGCGTGCGCGGACGTGCCGTCGGTCTGCGGTACGGGATCCATGTACGGGATCAAATAAGCACACGGACCGCGGTTCGTGGGTTCGAGCACCGCTGTCTCCCGTCCGGGGATGGGCTTTGCGGGTAGTCGATAGTTCTCGAAAGGAGTGCGAGTGCCCAGGCCACGCAAGTCGGGCCACGCCCACCGCACTGGACTGTCCAGCGACCACCAGGTGGTAAACAGGTGGTGTACACGAGTCAGGTACCGGTAACCCGGCCCCAGGTGTTTTTGAACCGGTACGCCCGTGTCCCGTGTGTGTCCCGGCTCCCCCCGGTGTCTTTTTACAGGTGTGAGTGTCCCGGCTCCCCCGGTGTCTTTTTACCGGTACTGTACGAGTGTAGTGCGTAACCCGGACTTCATTTACAAACAGGTGCGTAACCCGGACGTCACTAACCCGGACTTGGCCGATGTCCGGGTTACGCACCTGTTTGTAAGTCCTTAACCCGGACTTCGAGGTGTGAAGTCCGGGTTACGCACCTGTTTGTAAGTCCGTAACCCGGACTTCGAGGTGTGAAGTCCGGGTTACGCACCTGTTTGTAAGTCCTTAACCCGGACTTGGTTTTTCGCGCCTTCGGCCAAGTCCGGGTTACGCACCCGTTTGTAAGTCCTTAACCCGGACTTCGTGGTGTGAAGTCCGGGTTACGCACCTGTTTGTAAGTCCGTAACCCGGACTTGGCCATAGCTGGGAAGTCCGGGTTACGCATTTCCTTCCCCGAGAGATTCAGCCAAGTCCGGGTTACGCACCAATCTTTTGGCCAAGTCCGGGTTAAGCACTTGGAATTGGTTCCTAACCCGGACTTGCGAAGTCCGGGTTGAGCACCTGTTTGTCGTTTCAAACCCGGACTTTGCAGAATCAGCGAGGATCGCGTTGCGTGGTTGTTGCGCGGTTGCCCATCTCTTGCGTGGCGCGTTGCTGCCTCGTGGGAACGACATGTCCGACAGCGAGAGCAGCGAGAGCAGTGAGAGCAGCAAGGAAGCAGCTGCTCTCGCTGCCCAAGACTCCAACTCGAGCGAGGAGGACGAGATTGGTTTCACGGGATGGAATTTAGAGGAATGGGACGATGGAGTTTGGGATGAGGAGGTTCCTGCAGCGACCGGCCGGCAGGGCTCGGCATTCGTGCATCAAGGTCACGACCAATCGCCAATGAAAACCACGAGTCGCACGCCTGCGGGTTCGTGCATCCATCCGCCTTTTGTGCGCAGCAACAGTGCGACGAAAGACAGATCGGTCGAGGGTGGTTTTCTTCGGAAATGGGTCGAGGATGGTGCTGCGGCCGGTAACATTTCCGAAGAATATCAAAGCATCCCTCAGCTTCACGGAGACATGAACAAATCTTGGGTCGACTTTCTGCCGATCGTGCGACGCGTTCCTGTCGCTGAACTGTCTGCGGATCCCGTGGCAACGGCAGCTAGTTCCAACCCGGCTTCAGTTGGAGATGGGTCGGGTGGTCAAGCATGCGATGACGCCTTGCCAGATGGTCCGATACCACCAGGTACTGAGGAGCAGCACGAGCCCGAGCCTTCCAAAAAGAAGGTTCGGCAGTGCGAGCACCGTGTTGGCCAGGTTCCCACGTTGGCGGAGGGTTCCAAGATGGGGTTCATGATGGAGGCGAATACCGTGGAAGACCTCGAGCAGATCATGCGTTCCCATCAAAGTCGCCAAGGGACTTGCTGTGTTTTGTTCGGTGGTGACAGGGTACGTGCTGGCAAAGGAAGTGATCAAATGACGACGTCTGCAAAATGGGTGTGCAAATTCGACGTGATGCTGTTCGCACAATCCCTTTACCCTGCAGAGTCTGGTCGTGCAGAGTCTCTTTTGCAAAAGGCTATGAAGGGTAAGGACGCATTCACCAACTTCGTGCAATTTCTGTACCGGAACCCGACCACGACCTGCGGGTTCATTCTCCAGGCCCAACTCATGACCATTGATCAGCGCAAGAATTTCTCTTACCGGGATACTCCGGCAGCAAAGGATGTGACTGCATGGCTTCATGAATACTCGGACCGGGTCGAAGGGCATTCCGCGCACAAGCAACGACTGAGATGCCTCGCTGCGGGTGGTACCTCCAGCGAACATTCATGGCCACACAGAGGGTTCAGTGGTGACCTCGGGTCGGACGACAAGAAAGCGTACGTTACAATGTACGCAGCCCATAGGTGCTTTCAACCTGATCTGCTTGACACTGGTGGAGATTCTGCGTCAGTGTCCGAGTCTGCTGGTCTCTCGCTGACATCCGCAACCGCTCTACAAGAGGGTGGCGCTCCGAATATGTGTAGCAAAAAATTCCCTGTAGTGAAAAAGTGGCCCGCCGCAGGCGTAATTTTTTTTTGAGTTGTGGAGCCGAGCGTTGGGGACTTCCTGGGGTGTTGCCTTCCGATCCCTTCCTTTTCGTATGCGCAGTAAATGGAAATCATTTTACTCTTTACTTCTTTACTCAGACTTCGCCAC
>Ga0210246_101231_pt1 | contig 21031 bp, 29 predicted proteins | sample ChrtobMetaP3_8mM_FD_155469 | JGI IMG/M metagenome (GOLD analysis project Ga0210246, IMG submission 155469) | Chrysochromulina tobin associated microbial communities from unialgal haptophyte culture, Seattle, Washington, United States - P3_8mM | ecosystem: Host-associated > Algae > Haptophytes >...
GAACTCCCGCCTGCGGCTTAGGCCTCACAGGTAGAGTAGCGTTGGGAATGTATGGCCAGCCGGAAGGCGAACGTTGGCGGGTTTCCGCCGGGCCAATCTTAACATTACCCATTGTACTCGTTACAACGGTGAGGCCGTATTCACATACATACCGTCTCGGAACGGTAACGAAGTCAGAGTTAGTGATCGATGGAGCTGAGTTTTGAAAACAGTGAGCTTGTGCTCTCTCCGAGCGAGGGTTCGTGCGTGGTGTGGGAGGGCGCGACACAATAACAACCACAGAGAAGAAGAAGAAGTCAAGGTCACTCGCGTCGCGCGAGCGCGACTGATGCGTGATGGTTCCTCCGAAACTGTTGCCTGTTGGTCTTTAGGTGGTCAGTGCCTGAGGTCACGCGTGCCCGGACTGCCGTCCCGAAGGGTGCTCGTTGGCAGGCGCGAGGGCGATCGCGACCGCAAGATTCTCGGCCGCGCGCCCCAGCTGCCCTTCAAGCGCAAGCGTTGTGCCCAGGCCGAAGTATAAGGCTGGATCGACGGGCGTCAGGCTGATGGCGACCTTGTAGTGACGCGCCGCCTCGGGCAGCCGTTGCTCGCGTCGCATCAGCTTTGCGAGGTAGGAGTGCACGGCGACGTGCCCCGGCTCTGCCTCCACCGCGCGCCGAAAGGCGAGCTCGGCCATTTGGACCTCTCCCGTGTCCATCAGGGTCGCCCCGAGGTTCACGTGAGCGTCGTACCTGCGGGGAGGGCGATCGGCGTCGTGGTGAGCACTCGCATGCAAGGCGCAAGGAGGCGTCGCCCCGAGGGCCACGTGCATGCATGCATGCCTCGGCGTCGTGGTGAGCACTCGCATGCAAGGCGCAAGGTGGCGTCGCCCCGAGGGCCACGTGCATGCGTGCATGCCTCACCAATGGGGCCACTGAGGACCTCCGCCGGAGAGGACCTCTGCCTTGATGGCGCGAGCATAGCGCCGTGCTGCCTCCGCCACCCGACCGGTGCGTTGGAGGGCCTCAGCATAGCAATACTGAGCGTGAGGCCAACCGCCCGAGGATCCCTTGAAGGATCCCTCCTCCAGGCCGTCCCCCCGGCCGTCGCCCTGTTCGTCACCTCTCATCGTTGTTCGCACTGCTCGCTCAAAGCTGGCCATCGAGCGGCGCGAGTAGAACCATAGGTTGACCGCCGTGTTGAGGGCGGGCCATGCGGCGGCTTCTTCGAGCGACACAGCAGCTGTTCCATTCTCTGAGGCCGCGCAGTTCGCTCCAGCGGGGTCGGAGGCCGCGCACGTCGCTGCAGCGGCTGTGCCCTCCACCTGCGACGACGGCACGTGCATCGGTGCATGCATCGATGTCTCGTCCTCTGACAGGCCCGACACGACCGCATGAGACCAGAGGGCCGGTAGGAAGAGCGTCTGACCTGATGAGAGAGGCCATCAGAGGTCATCAGGGGTCATCAGGGGTCATCAGAGGTCATCAGGAGAGGGCCGGTAGGAAGAGCGTCTGACCCGGGCGCAGCTTGCATATGCGCGCGTGCGGCACGAGACGAGCCCACTCCTCGTCGCTGGGCGCTCCAGCCTCTCCTTCCAGATGCAAGACCTCATCGTCAGCAAACACGGCAAGAGCGGCGTGATTCTCAAGTGTTGCACCGCCTCGACCACTCCGTGGCGAGTGCGTCTCAAACGAGAGCGATGGGCGGCCCGCAACTTCGGAGCCTGTGGCGTTCGAGTACACGTGCTCGGATCGGGGTCGATACCGAAGGAGCGCGTGCAGCTCCGGAGGAAAGAGCAGCACCTCCTTCTCGCCACGAAGCTGCACGAGGAGATTGTCGTGCCCGTCGTAGTGCAGCGCGGAGCGCATGCCCTTGTGCGGCGGGTTGAGCCACAGGTTTGACCGTTGGAGCGCATCGCCGGCTAGGTGCAGGGCGCGACGAAGCGGCAGCGCATCGCGCACCTTGGGTGAGTGGTCGAGCGAGACGGCCGAGGCGTACGCGTAGTGACGTCTCGTGCCGTCGACGAGTGTCTTGACGGCCTCGGCCCAACTCAGCTGGAGCTCAGCTGGCCGGACGAGTGTGTCGCCGCGCCGTTTCAGCGGCGCAACCGGCGTTGGGTTGGTCACGACTCGCACCATCTCATGGCCGCTCAGGAGTCCGGCAGGTAGCCATGTGCCGGGTTCACCTGTGACGAGGCCGTGAAGGACAGCAGGTGTGGCCGAGTCGAAGATCGCAAAGGCCCCTTCTGGACTCTGCAGCCAATGCGCCTCGCAACCGGCCACGTTGCGCAGCGGCGCCGCCCACGAGAGCCGTCCGCTCTCGATGCCCGGCATTTGTCCTATGCGTAATGTGACCGTACGGTGGCTACGGCACTCGTCCCATTGTTGCCGTCCGTCGGCTCCACCCCGATGCTAAATTCTATCTTTGTTCCAAAGAAATCGAGTATGTAGGGTCTGTGATGGTCTGATATGTGGGCATGACTGCTCCAACTGTGAGCCGGAGAAAAATGAGAATGCAATCACCGACCTCCTCTACTACGACCTCGGGAGAGCCCCGCCGTCGCCGGCGACGTCCCCCGTGGTGGCGGCAGGGTTGCTTGACTTGGGTCGTGACATCATGCGCGAGATCAGGATGGATCGCTTCCTCAAGGCTCGAGCTTTATCACCAACGCCCCCATTCATCGTCAATTGAGAGATTCTCCGTGACCTATACCAGACGTCCAAATTTGGTGCATAACTTGGAGAGTTGTCGATGGAAAGATTTTGTGCCCGCTGTTTAAAGGAGCACCTGGACTGACATGCATTTGTGGCAATGTCTGACAGGGAAAGTGCCGCATTTGGAGCCCAGTGTCACGGGGCATATTGTGTATGTACATGTTATAGCTATCGCCGTCTGTGCACACCACATTCCATGTTGCATACAGTTACCACAGGACTATGTACAGTAGTACCGGTACCTGTGGGGAGTTGCGTGGGAACGTGGTTCGTTAGTTTTGTGTGTTGGGACATGCTGCCCTTCGTGGTCTTCGTCATTCCTCTTCACCTCCTCTTCGCCCGCGCGATCCATCCGCGCGTGGAATCGCCACCGTGCTTGGTCCTACCGACCGACCGGTGTTATGGCTTCCCTTCCGGGAATGGTCTGGCTTCTTTGCTGACCCTGGTCTTGCAGCAACGTGATGGCAACCCCTTTGGTGGGCATTTTGCAAGTGCTCGTCTGCTGAAACCATGCAATGTGGAACATCCCTTGCCACCTTCGATGGCCACTGCGCTTCTGCTGCGCCTGGCAGCGCACTTCATGCCACCTTTATCGGCCAATGCGCCTTTGCCGTGGCGCCAGCGTCACCGCCAGCCTCCATCGTCTCGTGCACTCTTACTGCACTTCGTGCCGTCGTGCCATCGCTCCAGGCTGCGCCTCTGTCAGAAGCCTTTATCTCCGCTTTTGCCGCCGCCTGCAGCCTTGCCACGGTGTGCTGTTTCACTGCCGATGGATGCGCCTTCGTCGCCCCGGCATGAATTACTTTCACTGCCGATTCGTGCGCCCTCGTCGCCTCGGCATACGTTTCCACTGCCGTTTTGTGCGCTGTCGTCGCCCCGGCAAATACTTTCTCTGCCGAATTGCGCACCTTCGTCGCCTCGGCATGTGCTTTCACTGCCGACTCGTGCGCCTTCGTCGCCTCGGCATGTGTTTCTACTGCCGACTTGTGCGCCTTCGTCGCCTCGGTATTTACTTTCACCGCCTGCAGCTTCGCCGCGGCGTGTTCTGCCGATTTGTGCGCCTTCGTCGCTTCGGCATTTGCTTTCACCGCCTGCAGCTTCGCCGCGGCGTGTTCTGCCGATTTGTGCGCTCTCGTCGCCTCGGCATTTGCTTTCACCGCCGACTGTTGCGCCTTCGTCGTCTCGGCATTTGCCTTCACTACCACTGTCTGCGCCGATGCTGAAGACGCCACCGCCGTCGCCGCCAACGTCGCCGATTTGCGCGCCTTCGTCGCTTCGGCATATGCTTCCACTGCCGATTTGCGCGCCTCCGTCGCCTCGGCATTTGCTCTCACGTTCTATGCCCGGCTCGGCGCCCGTCGGCTCGGCGCTCAACAGTTCGATGCTCAGCTCGGCGATCGATGGCCTCAGCGGCTCAACGTTTTGCTCGGCACTCGATAGCCTCGACTGCTCGGCAACCGATGGCCTTGGCGGGTGCTCAGCGATCAGCTTCGCGCTCGTGGGCTCGGTGCTCGGCTCAGAGCTGGATGGCCTCGGTTCGGCGCCCGACGGCGTCGATATCTCGACGCTCAGCTTGGCGTTCGATGCCCTTGGCGCCTCGGCGCTCGGTCTTCTGCCGTTGCAGACGCAGCCGTCGCCGCTGCGGCCGCCTTTACCGATGCTGACGCCGACACTACCACCGCCGACATTGCCCTCGTCGTGGATTTGGAGCTGTGCCATGTCGCAGTTAGTCTCCACATTGACTTTGGGTCGTGCACTGTCGGCTGTGCCGTCGGCCTCGGCGCGGGCTCGTGTGCCGTCAGCTGCGCCGTCGGCCTTGGCTAATGCGCAGTCGGCCTCGGGCTCGGCTTGTGCAGCGCGGTCGGCCTTGGCTCCTGCGCAGTTTGCCTCGGCCTGTGCAGCGCGATTGGCTTGTGTGCCTTCACCGTGGGCTGTGCTATCGCATTTGGCCTCGACCCCACCGCTGCCTACGGCGACGCGGGCTGGGCCGTCACCGTTGCCGTCACCGCCGGCCCGTGTGCCACCCTCCTCGACCTCGGCTGCAACGTCGGCCTCAGCCTTGGCTGTTCTCTGTGGCGAGACGTCTACGGATGGCGATTGCGATACCGCCGTCCCTGCCCGTGGCATTGCCGCCCTTGCCGCCGCTGGCAGTGCCAACATTGCTGCCGTTGCCGCTACTGCGCCTTTGCTCTCTGCCCCTGCGGCGTCGGCCGCGCCGTCGGCCTCGTCAGCTTCGGCTCATGTGCCGCCGGCTTGTGCAGCTTCGGCTCATGTGCCGCCGGCTTGTGCGGCGCAGTCAGTTTGTGCGTTGTGGGCTGCGAGGTCGCCCTTGGCCCCTATGGCTGCGCCATTGCCCTCGGCGCGAGCTGGATCATTGCCATTGCCGTTGGCCGCGCCGTTGCTCTTGGTGCCGGCTCGTGCGCCGGCCCCCTCGGCCTCGGCGCCGTCGCCTACCCCGGCCTCGGCCGCGCTGTTGGCTCTCGCCTCAGTGTCGCCCTCGGCTCGTGTGACCTCGACTGCGCCATCGGCCTTGGCATTACGCTCAGCTCGTGCTGCACGGTCACCATGGACCTTGGCTGCGCCGTCACCCTTGGCGTCGACTGTGCCGCCTGCTCGGATGCAGCCCTCGACGGCGCTACAGTCGGCTGCCGTCGCTACCGACGCTGTCGCCACCGTCGCTGCCGTCGCTGCGGACGACATTGCCGACGCTGCTCCCGTAGCCGACGGTGCCGACTTTGTTGCCGTCGCTGCCGATGTGCCATCGTCATTGGCTTGCGCATTGTCGTTTTCGGCCATTTCTGTGTTGGCGTCGACCTCGGTTGCGTCATCCACCTCAGCCTCAGCCTCCGCGCCATCGCCCTTGGCATTGGCTACGCCCTCGGCCTCGTCATCCGCTATGCCATTGACCTTTGAATCGGCTAAGCCATCGACATGTGCTTTTGCTCAATCGCCCTTGGCATCGGCTGCGCCATTGGCCTTGGCACCGACTTTGTCGGCCTTGGCATCGGCTGCACCATCGCCCTTGGCGCCGGCTCTGCCGTCGCTCTCGGCTCGTGCGCCGTTGCCCTCGGCTCCTACGCCATCTGCGCCGTTGCCCTCGGCTCCTACGCCATCGCCATCGGTTCATACATCATCGCCATGGGCTACGACATCACCGTCGTCGGCTTCGCCATTGGCCTCGGCGTCGGCTGCGCCCTCGTTGGCATTGGCTTCACCTTTGGTCTCGGCATCAAATGCACCATCGCCCTTGCCCTCGGCTCAGCCATCAGCACCAGCTCGTGTGCCATGGCCCTTGGCTCATGCGCCGTCACCCTCAGCTCGTGAACCATCGCCATCGGCTCGTGCGCAACCCCCTTCCTCGGCCGGGCTATCAGCCCCAGCTGTACCACGGCTCTCGGATTGTGCACCATCGCCACCGGCTCATTTGACTGCACCACCAGCATCGGCTACGCCCTCGTCGGCCTCTGCCTCGGCTGCGCCAAACTCGCCATTGCCATTTGCCCTCTCATATGGTCTGGCCGTCATCATGCTGATACGTCCAGGGGGGGCCGGGTCGAGGGCTGATTCTGCCGCGGCCGCGTTCGAGCGCGGCCTCTGTGGCTCTGCCACCGGGTCGAGGGACGGCTTCTTAATGCCCCATGGCCACGCGCCACTCGGCGGCCTCAGCGGCTCTGCCGCGGCCGCGCTCTCGCTTGGCGGCCTCTGCGGCTCTGCCGCGCTCGCCTCGTTTGGCGCCTTGTTTAGCGGCCTCTGCGGCTCTGCCGCGCTCGCCTTGCTTGGCAACCTCTGCGGCTCTGCCGCGCTCGCCTCATTTGGCAGCCTCTGCGGCTCTGCCGCGCTCGCCTTGTTTGGCGGCGATGGCTTCATGCTCGCCTCTCTCGGTCGCCCTAGCAGCCTCGGCGGCTCATTGTTGCTTGCCTCATGCCTCATTGGCTCAGCCGCGCTCGCCTGCGGCGCCGCTTTTGGTCGCCCTTGCGGCTCGGTGCTTGCCTCACTCGGCGGCTCGGCGCTAGTGCGCGTGGCGTTACTTGGCAACCTCAGTGGCTCACTCAGCAGCCTCAGCTGCTCTGCCGCGCTCGCCTCGTTTGGCGGCGGGCGATGGTTCATGTGCAGCCTGGTGCTTGTTTTTCCTTCGCCCGGTGACCTCGGCGGCTCAGCTGATCACTCAGTACGCCCAGCTTCATCATTGCCATGGGCTCAACCCGCTATCTGGCCAGGAGGGGCTTCGACCAAAATTCAGCCTGCCATCTGGCCAGGAGGGGCTCCAACAGGATTTGGCCCATTTGCTGCCGCCGTCGCCGATATTGCCGTCGCCTATGCTGTCGTCGCCGACGCTATCGCCGTAGCCGCTGCCGTTGCCACGGTCACCATCGCCACAGCCGTCGATACTGCCGTTGTTGATGTCGCCGTTACCGCAGCTGCCATCACCGTCGCCGCCGTCGCTGCTATCTCTGACACTGCATTTGCCGCCTCAACCGTCTCCGAGGCTAATGCAGCAGCCTCTGCCTGCGCTGCGCCATCGGCCTCAGCTCGTGCGCCGCCATCGGCCTTGGCTTATGCTGCGCCATCAGCGTCATCTTGTGCGCCACCGTCGGCCTCGGTTCGTACGACGCCATCGGCCTCGGCATCACCATCAGCTAGTGCTCCATCACTATCGGCGACCTTGGTTTGTGCGGCGCCATCGGCCTCGGCATCGCCATCGGCTGCTGCGCCATCGCCGTCGACTGCTGGGCCATCGGCATCATCTTGTTCTGCACCACCAGCCTCGGTTCGGTCGGCACCATCGGCCTCGCCGTCGCCGTCGGCCGCTGCGCCATCGCCGTCGGCCGCTGCGCCATCGCCGTCGGCCGCTGCGCCATCACCGTCAGCCGCTGCGCCATCGCCGTCGGCCGCTGCGCCATCACCGTCAGCCGCTGCACCGTCGGCCGCTGCGCCATCGCCGTCGGCTGCTGCCGTCACCGCAGCTGCTGTGGCCGCCATCGCTGTCGCTGCCATCACTGCCGTTGCTATCACTGGTGCCGCTGTTGCCCATGCTGCCGTCGCCACCGCTGCGCTCTCAGATCCCATCACGGATACTACTTTCGCCGATGCTACGGCTACCGTGGTGGTCGCCGATGCTACCGACGCAGATGCTGCCATTGCCGCGGCTGCCGTCCCAGCCGGCACAGTTGCCTCGGCACACGCGTCCGCCGCCCATACCCTCGTCACTGGTCATGAGTTATTTGACACAGAGCAGCTTGCGCCTTTGCTGCCTCTGTCGGTCATCAATGCGACCCCGAGCTGCACGCGCGCCACCATCATGCCGCCGCCCCCATTACCACTTGTGCCAGCACAATCAGCTGTGCCTTACGATACGCCCGCTGATCTACACACATGGGCGCAAGTTGACGCGCTCCAGTGGCTATTTGGCTCACCGCGGTCAGTGTGGCCACCTGGTCTCGAGAGCCACTGCCTCCGAATCCTCTGTGAACGCATTGCATTGTTGGCGTCTGATCTTGCCGACACTGGCTACACACTCGACGACCGGACGCTCATGGCCGCTGTGGAGCGACACATGCCCGACTCGTGCTCAGGACTTCGCACCGTCATGCGGTGCCCGTACCCGCCAACCTTCGCGGCATACGCGGATGAGATCGTCAGGCTCGCCTCTCTCAGTGTTAACGCAGCACTTTTCCGGGACGCAGTTCAGCGTTTGGAGAGCTCTGTACTTCCGCCCGAGGCTCCAGTCGATGTCCTGTCGCTTCGCCGCCAGATTGATTTCACCTTAGCAGCTGCCGCTGACTGGTCCCAGGCTATGGATGGTCTGCGTATGGACGACTGCCTCCTGCAGTTTACCTTGGCGCGTGCCTTGCCTGTATCCTATGCACCGCTACGCGTCACCGTCAGACGCATCGCCCCTTCTACCTTTGGCGACTACTGCGCTATGTTGATTGCCCTTGCGTCAGTTGACACAGAGCGGTTGGACCGTGGTTTGCCGACCTTGTCGGCAAACGCTACCGACGCGTTCGATTTTCTGCGCGGGCTCCAGAATGCTTTGCTGACGTTGCCGCCGCCGCCACAGCCGCCGCAGTTGCCGCGGGTATCATCGTCACTGCTGTCGCCGATTCTGCAGTCACCGCCTTTGGTGACGTTGTCGCCGCCGCGGTCGCCGCAGTTGCCGCCAGTACTGTCATCGTTGCCATCGCTGATCCTACCGTCACCGCCGCTGCCGACGTCGCCACTGCCCTCACCGGTACTGCCATTGTCGCCGCTGATGACATTGCGGTCGCCGATGCTGCTACCTCCACCGCTTGAGTCGCCGCTGTTACCTGCCATGGCAGACGATGCCGTCGACGTCACTGCCATCACTGCCCTCGCCGACACAGCCGTCACCGTCGTTGCAGATGCCGCGGTCGACACTGTTGCCGTCGCGGATGTCACCCTTGCTGCAGCTGTCGTCGTCACCTCTACCAATGCCGTAATCGATCACGTCGCTACCGTCGCTGGTGCTAAGCCCGTCATCAGGCCAGGAGGGGCTTCGACTAGTCTTTGCCCGCTCCGCCATCGGCCTCGGCTCGTGCAACATCGACATCGGTCCGTGGGCCATCGGCATCGGCCTCTTGGCGTCTCCCACTACTGTCGACCTGCGTGCACACCCTATGTCCAGCCTAACCTTCGTACCTGCATTCAGGTTAGGAGGGGCTGTCGCAGGGTGTTATCAGATGCCCCGCATAGTACGGCTGCATGGCTTTCACCGCAGCCGTGAGGGGCTGTCACGGGGCATATTGTGTATGTACATGTTATAGCTATCGCCGTCTGTGCACACCACATTCCATGTTGCATACAGTTACCACAGGACTATGTACAGTAGTACCGGTACCTGTGGGGAGTTGCGTGGGAACGTGGTTCGTTAGTTTTGTGTGTTGGGACATGCTGCCCTTCGTGGTCTTCGTCATTCCTCTTCACCTCCTCTTCGCCCGCGCGATCCATCCGCGCGTGGAATCGCCACCGTGCTTGGTCCTACCGACCGACCGGTGTTACCCAGTGCATGCAAAGAAAATCATGACATTGGCACGGCCTAAAAGCATCGCCGCCCATGTCAGCAGCAGCGCACCCGCGGAATTCTACAAGCACGCTTTCGCAGCGCTTCGTGCTGACGTTCTTGATCCCTTGGAGCTGCTCAGCACCGAACCAGTTGAAGCTACCGCATTGAGAGAATTCGGTGTGGCTCGTACAGTGGCCGACGTCGATGCCGCCTTGACACGGTTCGACTACATCGTCACTCCGTATGCAATCAAGGTGCATCGGGCCCGATCGCATGCGTGGCGCATCGTGTGGTCTTGGTGCGCAGCACCGACGGAAACTTGCCAGCTGCTTCCTCGCACGGTCGCTGATGTGACCGTGCTAGTTCGGAGCCATCGGGGGCCCTCAGCACTGCAGGTGCGCACCACGCTTTCGCCCGAGTGGGTCGACTACCAACCCGCGGGCGAGGAGTCAGTCCATCCATCGGCATGGCGCCTCCATGACATGTGCGTGTGCTACCGGCCAGCTCGCTACGGGCAGCAAAGGATGCTGCTTGCCAAGGCGGACGCTCGCACCGGCCTGTTGCTCTGGCCGCGCCGTTGGCCGGCTCACTATGAACAGACCGGTTGGGAGCCTGCATGGTACAGCCGGAGCAACGCCGAGGAGCGCGACGGTAGGTATACCGACAACCGCACCTTCCCCCGGACGTGGCCGAAGGTTGGCCGTGCACTGGTGCTTACCCTTACCCACGATGGTCTATGGCATGCGCTCTTCCACGGCGTCGCCTTCGCGGAGTATACGCCGCCGCCGCCCGCTTCGGACGTCCGCCGTACATCCTCGCCCCATGACCTCTCCCATGACCTCTCCCATGACCTCTCCCATGGCCGAAGCAGTACATCCTCGCCCAGTCACCCCATGACCTCTCCCATTGCCCACATGGCGTCCACGCCGACGACGACGACCACGACGTCCTCGCCGCCCACACAGGCGCCCACCGAGCTCTCCACCGAGCTCTTCTCCGAGCTACTCCCCCGATACACAACGCTTTGGCCCGGCCAGGACGCCTGCGAGACCTGCACACGCACCCGGCGGCGCTACCTGTGCGCGCGCTGCACCGGGCGCTCTCCTCCTGTACGGTCATGGCATAGTCTGGAGCTTGTGCTGCTCGCGCAAATGCATGCATCCCTCTGGCCGGCCGTGCATGCACGCACACAGGAGCTGGTTCGGCCCGATCGCTTCCACTGCTATCGTGAGCTGCATGGAGGCCCCGGTGCCTTCTACCCCCGCATCTTACCCCAACGGCTCTGGCCCCTTCGCAACTATTCGGAGCTGCTCATGGCCACCCCCCGGGTCCACGCATTTCGCCTGCGCGTGTGGGCGCGCGCTGGTCTCGCAGGCGGCCTCGCGCTTCCGAGCATACTTCCCAGCACAGTCCATGGCACAGGCTCGGCATCAGCTGCTGAAGCGGCGCCAACGATGACGCATGCCGGCGGCGGCCACGCGCGCACCAAGCCCGAGCCGCGCTCCATCCTCTTTGTCCTTCGACGGGAATCTCGCGTCATCGTCAACGAGGCCGCGTTGCAGGCGGCGGTGACGGCCGAGGCGGGCCTGGAGGATGTCATCCAATTCGTGCGGATGGAGGATGTAGGTCCCCTCGTCGCTCAGATTGCGCTCGTCGCGAGGGCTTCGGCCATCGCCGGCATGCACGGCCAGGGGCTCGCCTTGGTGCCGCTGCTGCCCGCGCACGAGCGGCCTTGCGCCTTGCTCGAGCTCCGATCGAAGCGCATGGGGCGCCAGGCGACGCATGCCGTCTTCGACCTGATGCGCTGGGCCATGATGAGCGGCGTACGCTACTTTGTGCTCAAGCATCAGCCCGACACAGCGCCATGCTTGGAGGAGGACTTTCGCCTCTGCGGCAACGTCACCGTGAATGTGCCAGAGGTCGTTGAGGCGCTTCACAAAGTGCGGCGGCACATCCATGAGATAGTGCGGAGCGCTGAGGTGTAGCTTATAAAAGCTTCGCCTTCGCACCCTCTTCCGGTCCGCCGCCTTACACCCTCTTAGCCTCTTCCGAGCAAGGGCTTACATGAAGCACACCACAAGCTATTAGGATGTTAGCAGTACGTCATAAGGTAGTAGTTGTTAGCACTATGGCAGTTAGCACCAGTGCGGCCGCCGCTGAGACACCCCGCAAGAGATACCCCGTGGGTCAATATAAAAGTCTTCGAGCGCCATGCCGAGCGCCTCCCATGACCCTCCATCCGCCGGAATCGGCACCAAACTAAGAGGCGAATGCTCCTTCTATACCGCGTACCCGCCGTTTAGAACGCATTACGGCACGCGGCGCGCGAAGTGTCAAACCTGTGAACTCTTCTTATGTGTCCACTGTCCTGTGAATACCGGGGGCCTGTATGTGAGTAAGTATGTGAGAGACGGAGAGTAAATCTAGTAAATCGGGTCGACACAGTACAGGTGCGGCGCTCATTCCTCTGCGGCCTGTCAGCGCGCCCAGCGGGGGGCGCTTTCATGACTACTGGCAGAGGGCCAGCACGACAAGCGGGGTGTCACTAAGTACCGTAAGTGAGCTTTCTTGAGATTGTGGGGTGGTTTTGAGGTCCTCTGCTCTGGTGTACTGGCGCACAAGAGCGCGCAGATCCATGGCAAGCGCCAACCCTCCCGACCCTTCGCATGTGTGTTATCCGATTGGTCAGTGTATCACTCACTGCGCTCGTTCAGCAGGCGACTCGGCCCCAATGATAAATGTAGCTTTGCATATCCATCTCGGTACATTTTCGACCGAATTTCTGCGGGTGCGTGGGCGCGTGTACCGGGTACCCATCCGTGTTCAGGGTCGCCGCGCCGCGCCTTAGCATGTACCGAAGGGAGGCCACAGTGTGAACCGTCTAATAATAACTTAGACGGTTCACACTGTGGCTTTGCGCCCCTGCGCTGTGAACGTTAACACGACAGACGCGACAATCGGTGCTGCTGTATAGAGTACTTGTACGGCACAGTGTGTGTTCGCTTCGAATGCCGGAGCGTGACGCGCGGAGCTTTCTGCAAATGCCCTCAACGCGCCAGATCGCCACCATCGCAGTCCTTGCTGTCACCACGGCCGCGTGCCTTTGGATGCTGATGCGCAAGGCCAAGGAGCCGAACTTCACTGAAAATGGAATCAGGTATGCTCGCGAACCGAACGGCGTGTGCCAGCTTCGGCTCTCCTCTTTTGGTCGTTGCCCAGGCCACAATCTGTTAGGCGATCCTGTATGGTCAGGGGGCGGGTCAGACGCTACGAAATCTTCTTGCCTTGACACTGCCTCGGCGTGGCAACGCAAGTGTGGCTCCACCGTCAACGTCATCCACACGTGGACTCCATACACGCTTGAGAAGCTGTGCGCGATTCCGATCGGATCAGAGCACCACTTCCTCGTTGTGGTCGCGATCTTCCGGAATGAGGCCGATGTTTTGTCCGAGTGGCTCGAGCACCACCTGTGGCAAGGCGTCGAGCACTTTTTCTTGATCGACAACAACTCGACGGACGACTGGCGAACTGCCGTGGCTCCTTTTGCCAAGCATGTCTCCGTGCGAACCGAAAACAAGCGACACCAGCAAGCTCGTCACATCAATACATGGCTGAAGCACCTCCAAGCTCGCGCTCGATGGGTGCTGGAAATTGATGTAGACGAGTTCGTGTATGTATCGCCACGCTCTGGCTTCTCAGATATCCCAACGTACCTTCGCCATGTGGAGAAGACAAACTGTACATCCACGCTCATCTTGCTGCACTGGCTGATGTTTGGCAGTAGCGGCCACGTCGTGCAGCCTCCCAGCGTGCGGCTCAACTTCACACGTGCGTCGTTGAAGCCATTTCATCCCGACCTCAATACCAAGTACATTGTCCGAGCACACGCATTGACTTCCATGTGGATCCACTTTCCATACATGGGGAAGAGCCTGTACAAACGATGGCAGCAGCCCGATCCCGAGCACGTGCTCCTGAACCACTACAACATCCTCGCACGCGAGCGGTACAAGAGGGTTAAGATGACTCGAGGGGCTGCCGACTCATCTCTTCATGAACATATTCGTACCATGGAGTACTTCAATACATATGACAAGGTTGAAAACGAGACAGACAATGTGGAGCTCAGGGATCTCGTGCTGAGCGCAGAACCTTCGAGGTTGCGACCCTCGACGAGCCACCCGCTGACCCATCGCAAGCCTCCCTACATGCATGGCTTCACCACCAACGCGGGGCCACGCGATAGCGCGCTCGTCCCCTCTCAAGACGTCTGAGCACTGTAGTCTGAGGTTTCGTCTGAGCAGTGAGCTGTTGCTAGAGCTCTGTCGCGCGCGCCGTCGCGCGTGGATCGGGCATAGTGAGGTAATGTCAAGGGCGGGCTGGGCGTCTGAGGGCGGGTGCTGGGCGGGCGGAGCTACCGGAGCGCCTTACCCTTAACGTCGAAGGAGTGTATTCGTTATCGGTAACGGTATCCCGAATCGTTGTAATATCAAATTGTGTTCGGTGTTTAATAGCTTAGGTGTCTCATTACTCCATGAAGACGGTACGACTAATTGGCGGTCACAAAGGGTGTTATTCGTTAGTTATTCGCTTTGTATGCCTGGGCGTACCCCCCTCGGCCTCGCCACGTGTACGCTGCCTGTTGGCATGTTTTACTTAATTACTTACTTACTCGAGGTTTATAAATGACCATCCACAGCGCACAGGACCGGACCTGCGTGTGAGCTAAGTCCAAAACAAAAGCGGTGGCACACAGTGAAGGTCCTGCTAGGTGGCACTGGCTGGCAGCTGGGGCAAAGGTAGGGCGAAGGCTTTTCACCCGCTTACCGCACTTAAAGCCATGACTTATACAATGTACTTAAATACAAAAGGTAACCACCTGGGAGTGTGAAACCCTCCCCCAAGGTCAAAATCGCGCAGCAGGTGATATATCCGGATACTCCTTATACTGTGTCACAGGTCGAATATGCTGCTGCACAGTCCAGCCGAGGCAGGTGACGCCCCCTCTCCCCTCTTACTCACTGCAATGGTCAATGCATCCAAAAAAGCAAAGAGGCGTCATTCACAGTGAGTCCATCCAATTCACAGTCAACGGCTAAGATTTCCATGCAGCCGCAGCCCGCTGGCGTCGTTTCCAAGAGCGGCAGCCAAGCAAGCCGGAGCGGCAGCCAAGGAGGCCGGTGCCACAGCGTGAGCTTCTCGGATCAGAGTACGGAACCGGCCGCTACGCGTTCGGCATTGGGCTCTGTCGAAAAGCGAACGAACTCGGGCTCTGTCGAAAAGCGAACGGCATCGGCATCGGCGTTGCTGTCTGCGGTGGGATCGGCGGCATCGCGTATGGGAGACGCTGCCGGTCGACGGATGAGCTCCGTCCTGAACGAGATCGCCGGAGACGACGCCTCGTTCAGGCGAGACTCGTTCATGCGACAAGCCACCTCCGGTAGCTTCGTGCGGGCAGGTAGCGAAACGTTCGTGCGCAAGAAGCACACGCGGCAGCTCGCCCAGGGTGCGCTGCGCAAGCTCGAGAGCGACGAGATGTTCAAGGAGCAGAAGGAGAAGCAGCTCACTGAGGCGAAGCTCATTGAGACGATCCGCGGCACGATCGGGTATCTCTTCTTCGTGATGATCTTCACGGTAGTCGCCTTCACCACACGCAACTCGTCAGAGTACTGGGCCAACGCCGCTATGCGCGGCAAGTTCGTGGACGACGCCTTCTTCTTCGGCGAGGTCACGCATGAGAAGACGCTGCACGACGTCCACTTCGTGCATCTCTTCTATGACTGGCTCGGCGGACAGTTCCTCGAGTCGGTGACCTCCGTGGAGCTCGGCGGCGAGAGTGGTTATCTCAACGGGTACAATCGGATCATCGGGCCGGTACGCTGAGGAGCCTCGGATGGTCTCGGATGGCCTCGGATGGCCTCGGATGGCTTCAGTCAGCTGGTTCTCTGGCAGCTTCTGAGTGCCACCCTCATCAGCACTGAGTGCCACCCTCATCAGCACTGAGTGCCACCCTCATCAGCACTGAGTGCCACCCTCATCAGCACTGAGTGCCACCCTCATCAGGTACGGCTGCGCCAGCTGCGCGTGAAGGGAGGCACGTGCGTGATCCCCGCGATGTTCGCGGCCTCGATCGACGAGTGCTACGCACCCTATGCCAAATCGCTCGAGGATGACGCCCCTTTCGGCCCCGCGAGGGATCCCGCTCGGTGGGCCCATCGCACGAGTGTGGAACTGCGCGGGGCGAGTGCGATGGGCATGTTCGCCGACTACTCGGGCGGAGGGTACGTGGTCGACCTGCCGATTAATGCGACGAGATCGTCCGAGATCGTCGCATCCCTCGCAGCTGATGATTGGATTAATCGGGCGACGCGCGCCGTCTTCGTCGACATTGCGGCCTACAATGCCAACACGCGCTCGCTCCTCTCGGTGCCTCCTCCCCTCCATCTCGTCTCATCTCGCCCCATCTCCCCAGATCTCCCTCTGAGTGCCTCTGATCGCCCTGATGGCCTCCCTTTGATGGCCTCCCTTGATGGCCTCCTTTGATGGCCTCCTTTGATGGCCTCCCTCGACAGGTGCGGCTCCTCTTCGAGTTCCTGCCAACGGGCGGCATCGTGCCGTTGCCTACCCTGAACGTCTTCCGCCCCCTACTCTACGACATGCCCAATGACTATACACGTGCTGGCTTCGAGGTCGCCTACGTCTTCTACACACTCTACTTTGTGCTCCAGGTGTGGTGGCGCCCGAGTGCGCCTGAGTGCGCCTGAGAGCGCCTGAGAGCGCCTGAGTGCACCCGAGTACCATCTGAGTGCAATCTGAGTGCAATCTGAGTGCCATCTGAGTGCACCCGAGTGCCATCTGAGTGCAATCTGAGCGCAATCTGAGCGCAATCTGAGCGCAATCTGAGCGCAATCTGAGCGCAATCTGAGCGCGGTCTGCTCCGCGTCGCAGGAGCTGCGTGAGGTGAGGCTTGCTCGGCGAGAGGGTCGCTTCCACGAGTACCTCATGGATGGGTGGAACGCTCTGGATTGGGCAGTCGCTGGGCTTGGGGCTGGGTCGATCGTGTTTAGGGTCTATGTGTACCTCCATACCATAGAACTCTTCGGATTCCTAGAGGCGCGCGCGAGAGAGGAGGAGTATGTGGACGTCATGCCGCTCATGTGGGAGCTGCAGCAGGTGCACAGAGGGCCGCTGATGATTGCCCTTGATGAGCGCTGATGATTGCCCTTGATGAGCGCTGATGATGGCCGCCAATTGCGTGACGCTGTACCGGTGGCGCGCTTGGCCCGAGCAGGTACAGAACCTGAACGCCGTGATTGCGCTGCTCATCTTCCTCAAGGTGTTCAAGTACCTCGCGGTCATCCCCCAGATGGATGTGCTCTTCGCCACGCTGCGCGTCGCGGGACTTGAGTTGCTTCTCTTCTCCGTCCTCTTCCTCATCGTCATCCTCGGGTGCGCCCGATTGCGTCTGATTGCGTCTGATTGCGTCTGATTGCGTCCGATTGCGTCTAATTGCGTCTAATTGCTAATTGCGGGCGCCTGATTGCGTCCGATTGCGTCTAATTGCGGGCGCCTGATTGCGCCCGATGGCCTCCCTCCTCAGGTTCGCGATGGCCTTCTACATGGGCTTTGGGCTTGACGTCTACGGCTACCGCACCATCTCAGACGCGTTGCTCTCGCTCTTCCAGGTGCGATGCCCTCTGATGAGCTCTGATTGCATCTTGGACGCGCTGCGCTCGCTCTACGAGATATGCGCTCTGCTGACCGTTGATTGCGCCTCTCATTCCCATCTGATTGTCATCTGATTGCCATCTGATTGCCATCTGATTGCCATCTGATTGCCATCTGATTGCCATCTGATTGCCATCTGATCGCGCCTCTCATGGCCATCGGATCGCCTCTGATTGCCTCTGAGCGCCACGATGATTGCGATCTCGCCCGATCTCGCCCAATCTCGCCCGATCTCGCCCGATCTCGTCCAGATGGTCCTCGGAATCTTCGACTACGCCGAGCTCGAGGCCTCCAACCACATCCTTGCCCCTCTACTCTTTACCACCTTCGTGGTGCTCGTCGTCCTCATCCTCATGAACATCTTCCTAGCCATCCTCAACGACGCCTTCTCCGTCGTCTCCGAGAGGCAGAAGCGCGCACAGAACCTGGGCGGTCTCTTCAAGGCGATCTGGTACAAGAAGGTGAGTGCGAATGATTGAGGATGATTGCGTCTGATTAAGGCCCTCTGGTACAAGGAGGTGTGTGAGTGAATTCTGATGGCGTCTGAGTACTCTTCTTGAGGAAGGTGCTCCGACGCGTCTGATTGATTGCGTCTGATTGCGTCCCCCCCCTTACCTCCCTCCCCTTACCTCCCCCCCTCAGGTGCTCCGTCGTCAAATGACGCAGATGCTCACCGACATCGAGACCTCGTCCCTCGCCGATCCGTCCAAATTCGATCTCAACGGCGACGCGCTCCTAGACGCGGGGGAGCTCGAGGAGCTCCTACGACGCACCCATTTATGGGAGCACTTCACAGTCAAGGTGAGATGCGTTCACAGACGAGTGGCCTGCTGAAGACCTCCCTGCTTGCATGCTGATAGCCATGCGATGATCACAGGAGCTCATCAAGCGCTTTGACGGCGACGGCGACGGGAAGCTCTCCGCCGATGAAGTCAAGTCGATGAACGACGCGCTGTTGCGCAAGCGCCGGCAGGTGGGCTTGCAGCTCTGACTGCCTCTGATGACCTCTGATTGCCTCCCTCATCAGCTGTTGCGCAAGCGCCGGCAGGTCGACATGCAGCTCGCGGCGCAGCTCTCGCCGCGCACGCGCTCCAAGGTCGCCACCATCTTCTCGCAGCACGAGATCCTCGAGCCGCTCCTGCCCCCGCTGGACCTCCCCCCGTCTGTCACGGAAGGGGGGGGGGGCAAGGCCGAGGGGGGGGGCGGGGGGGGGGGGACGGGGACGGAAGTCGAGGTCGAGAACGAGATCGAGCCGCCGCCCCTCTCCTCCGGCATGCTAAGCACCAACGAGCTCCGGCTCGCCATCGAGGAGTTGGGGTACGAGATTGCGCGCTGATTGCGCTCTGATTGCGCTCTGATTGCGCTCTGATTGCCTCCGAGTGCAGCTGATTGCGCTCTGATTGCGCTCTGATTGCGCTCTGATTGGCTCCGAGTGCCGCTGATGAGCTCTGATTGGCTCGCTCCTCAGGTACGAGATCTCGGACGCGCAGCTCAATTCCCTCATGGGAGAGTTTGATGCGGACCAGTCGCACACCCTCGATCTCCTCGAGTTCACAGCCCTGATGGCGCGCATGCTCGGCTACAAAGAGCTCCCATCGGAGCAGCACCACCTGCTGCGAAAGGTACTCCCGCCCTCTTGATTGAGTGCCACCTTCCTTGATTGCATTTGGTTGCCTCTTGATTGCCTCTTGATTGCCTCTTGATTGAGTGCCACCCGTCCGAGTGTCTCTTGGTTGCGCCGTAGCGCGTCACGATTGCATCCGAGTGCCTCTTGATTGCCCCGACCATCAGGTCTTTTATTACATCGACACCGACGAGGACGGAGAGATCACCCCCGAGCAGCTGCAAGGGATAGTGGAGCGCTTCGGCATGCGCATGTCGGCGGCGCAGCTGAGCGCATACGTGAGCGAGTTCGACGCCAACAGCGACGGGCTCATCAACGTGACGGAGTTCTGCAACCTCATGTCGAAGCTGCACGGGCGGCTCGGGCTCACCACCAACCCAATTCTCGTCGCCAAGGATCTGCAACTCACCGTGCGCAAGCTCGAGCAGCTCGTGCTGACCAACACGGCGCGGACGTCGCAGGCGCTCGCGGCCCTCGTGGCGGGGGCGAAGATCAATGCGCCCTCGAGCCTGTCCGAATCGCTCGCCACGACGCTCGCGTCCAGGGTGGCTCCGAGCACCAAGCCCGCCGCCGCCGCCGCCGCCGCCGCCGCCGGCCTCGTGCAGGCGCAGCTCAGGGGTGCGTCAGGTCATGCTGGGGCGGGCAGTGCGATGGCGCCGGCGGCGATCTCGGCGGCGATCTCGGCGGCGTCGACACCGACGACGCCGACGACGCCGACGGCAGCACGAGAGCATAGGGAGAGGGGTGCCCACCACGGCGCTGCGGGCTTGGGAGCCACCCTCACGACGGCCGCTCACAACGGCGCGTCGGACGCTCAGTACGGCGCGTCGTGCGCGGCAGCGGATGGAGCGGATCCCGCCTTCGACCAGTCGGAGGGGCTGTGGGCGTGCATCGCTGCCGCCAACGACGCTGCCAAGGCCGCGGCGTGCGGCAGCGCGGCGCTCGGTACGGCGCCCCTTAATAGGCAGTCGCTGCTCGGGACGGCGCCGGCCTCGGCGAGCGAGATCAAGGGCGGCGCGGCCAGCGGGGGAGCCTTCGGCGGCGCTCACGCACGGCGCGGCAGCGGCGGCGGAAGCGGCGGCGGCGGCGCGAGCGGCGGCGGCGGCGCGGGCGGCGGCGGGCGATCGCACGCTGGGGGCTCAGCCTCCCCCAAGCGCCATGGCAAGTCACGCCCTGGCAAACTGCATCGGCACGCCCACGGCGGCGGCGCCCACGGCGGCGGCGCCCATAGGTCCGGCACCACCCCAGCGCCGCGCCTAACTTCTCCTGGTCCAGACGAGCTCATCAGCCTGGTCGTCCACCCAATCAGCGTGGCCTCCAAGGTGGGCTCTGACCAGCGACCGTCCGTCCTTGAGGAGGCGCCCGTCACGGCGCCCTTCCTTGAGGCGGCGCGTCGACCTTCGTCGGGGCGCCGTGACGGGCGCCCGGCCTCGCGCTCCCCCGACCGGCGCGGTGGAGGCGGCGGGGGCGGGGGGGGCGGGGGCGGAGGTGGCAGGGGGGTCGTGGGCGGGGGGGGCCCCGGCGGGCGCTCGGACCTGTCTGGCCATTCCAGCGCCACGCGGACGCGCTCCAAGTCGCCCCGCAACCTCGTCTGTTGATTTCTCTTTAGGGTTCATTAGAACATCTTGACTCACGTGTTGGCGAGATATATCGCCACGCTAAGTCGCTAACTTATAAGCGAACTGCCGCAGGCTTTTCGCCGGCAAATCCACAGCAGCGGTCGACCGGAGGCATGAGGGAGCGGGGGGCACAGCCACACCCCGCTCCCGCACCGGCGCCTCGCCCCCCCCCGCGGCACGACATATCGATTCTATAATTAGAACGATTAGATCGCAATTGCGTTTCCTAATAACGAAACGCGAAGTATGCAAGTTCGCGGTAGACGCGCATTCGTCCACTCCCGACGCCTCAGACTCAGACAATCGCCAGAGTCAAACCGGACGTCCATCGCTCTCTTTTGCA
>Ga0210246_101239_pt1 | contig 20952 bp, 12 predicted proteins | sample ChrtobMetaP3_8mM_FD_155469 | JGI IMG/M metagenome (GOLD analysis project Ga0210246, IMG submission 155469) | Chrysochromulina tobin associated microbial communities from unialgal haptophyte culture, Seattle, Washington, United States - P3_8mM | ecosystem: Host-associated > Algae > Haptophytes >...
ATAGCAGCAGGAGCGGCCGTTGAAGCGTCGGGAGGGCGATCAGGTAGCCGTGGCACATGCGCACAAGAACATGGCCTGAACTCGTTCCGCGCCACGATCCTATCGCGTCACATCTAGTGATCGGGTTGATCCTGGCGCTCGTATTTCCGGCCCTGTAGCTTACCAATGTCCTGTATGGTTCCGGTGAACAGTACGGTAGCATCGGAACGGGCCTAGGAGGGCGCTGTTACGGCGCCGTGAAGAGAAGATGGCCTTAACCCCGATTAAGCTGGTATGCTCGCCTCGCGAAGCTACTGGAACGAGCGCTACGCCGCTGACCCGCTACCGTTCGACAGCCTCCAGCAGTTCTCCTCGTGCGTGCCATACCGCGAGGCGCTCCTCCGCGTGCTGCCCGATAAGGAGAAAGGACCGAAGCTACTCATTGTGGGGGCGGGCACGTCACGCTTGCCCGAGGAGCTTGCTGCTGAAGGCTTCGAGGTCCAAACGATCGATTTTAGTGAAACAAGCGTCGACATCCTCAACAAGCGGCACAAGGCTGCGCATCTGTCCATCAAAAATCAAATCATGGACGTGACTGCGATGGGCTTTGCAGAAGGCAGCTTCGACGTCGTTCTCGACAAGGCGACGCTCGACAGTGTTTGCTGCCAAGATGAGGAGCTCGACGCCGAGTCCACCAGTGCTGGCCGCATGATCGACGAAGTTGCGCGCGTGCTCAAGCCTGGTGGGCGCTACGTGGTGCTCTCCATAGCCCCGCCCGATCAGCGGCTGGGGCTACTCCGGCGGCCTGGAGGGGTCCCTGCTCAAGCACAGCACGCTCCTGGCGATCCTGCTCACGTCCCTACTCGCCAAGCCCAACGGCGATTATCAACGGATGCGCTGTCCTTGTGGAGTGCCCTGGATATGTGCGCGATCGACAGCAGCGGCGCTGGCGCAGACTCCCATTTCTTGTACACGCTGACCAGGGCTAGTTGATGTTTAATTGTTTTCGAAAACACAGAAATAGCCTCGCACTGCGCGACGACAGGAATTTGCTCATCGAATCGGCGTGGGTTGGGTAGTGGGACCCCGCGCGCCGATTGCCCGATTCGCAATTTGCCCGCGCCGGCGCTTTGTTATCGCTTGATGCCACGGCCGTCGGCACGATGCGGCAAAGTCGCAATAGTGGACCTCCAAGCGGACAGGGACAGGAAGGTACTGCGCGCCACTCCCACTGTGGACACTGCGCGCAGCCTCTCGCGGATGCACATGAGACATGTCCTCCTCCTCCCGCTCGGCTGATCTTATGCTGATCTCAGATGAGATCTCTCTGAAATCCGTCTCTGCCTCTCTCGCGGCGCGGCTCTCTTACACAGTCCTCACTTACACAGCCCTTACACAGCCCTTACACAGCCCTCTCGCTCCTTGTCCCGTCTCCTGTCCCTCTCCGGCCCCAGAGCGACTCAGCGCACCTGTCGCTCTCACTTTTCGTTCGGGCACGTAACCGTCTTGAAGAGTGCCGTCGCCAATACGCTGCCGACGATCGGGCCCACGAAGTACAAGGACACATGGTATGCCGAGAAGCCACCACCCGTCATGGCCTTTGCCAGCCACATACCGGTGCAGGCAGCAGGGTTGAAGCCGGCGGCCGAGGCCCCACTGGCACAGACTATGCAGCCAAAGACGGCCATCATGATGGCAACCGGCGCGACGTCGTTCCCTTCCATAGCCTTGGTTGTCCCGGCGTGCAGCACCATGGTGACGATGATGCCGGTCCAGAGGACCTCCGACAAGGCGGCTCGCAGCCAGTTGGCCACCGCAAGCGGCGCTGAGATCGACGGAGCGATCGAGACGCCGTAGAGTACGCGGCCGGTCAGGCTTGCCGCAATCGCCGCAAGAAGTTGCGCGACCGCAAACTCCAAGGCCTCTTGCACCCCGAGGCGACCTCGAAGGATCAGAGCGATTGAGACGGCCGGGTTGAAGATGGCGCCGGAGATGTGCCCAAATGCGAAGATGAGACCAGTGATTACACCGACAACAGCAAATGGCGCGAGCGCAGCCTGCGCAGGCTGCGCCCCCGCACAAACAACGGACAGCACAAGTATGAATGTGCCCACGAACTCGGCTCCGATCTTTTCAGATCTGGTCGGCACTGTGAGTGCAGGTGCTGCAGCCTGTAACGTAGCCGCACTGTTAGTTGCCTCGACTCGTCCGTGCGAGAGAGCCGCTTGGCGAGCTCGGCTGTCAAGTGGTAGTGCCGAAGGCGACTGACCACCGAGTATTGCCGCATTTACTGCGGCGCTCGTCAGAGCGAGGATGCACAGCTTTCGCCGCATTACAGGAGACTTTTTTCCGTCGTGATCGCACGAGATCTTCCTTGTGAACGCGCGAGATTTTCATTGTGAACGCGCGAGATTTTCCGAGAGAACACGAGCACCAGGCAAGCTCGAACCCTCGCTCTGCGGGCAATACTTGTCTGCGGGTTCACGACAAGGCAGAGACGAGGCTGGCGAGGCTGCCCCGTGGCGTACTGCGACAAAAGCTGTGTGCATGATACCGTCAACATGTTGCCACTTGAGCGGATGATGAGAAATATGGCGGTTGCGCCGCGCAGATGCGCACTGTCTACACACAGCAGGCAATGCTCACGAGACTCGACGTCGAGGTGGAGGTCGAGACATTGACTCGAGAGAGTATAATACGGTCTATTGTATCAGTGCTAACCGCTTTGATTGTGATGATGTATCAATCAGGGTGGAGCGAGTGTGGGCCACAGTCTCGGACCGAATAGTGGGACTTGAACGAGTTAAGGCAACCGCGGTGGACCGATATTTCGACGTGACACGACTGCGGTCTGCGCGCACAGTTATTACGTTGATGGAGGTCCGTACCCGAGCGGCAGGTGGTGGCGGGGCAGGTGGTGCCGCGATATGAATTTTATTTAACTTTCAGGACGCTAGCCGTGGCGGCCGATACCACCGCGAGGAACAAGCTGTACGCTCCTATTGTATACATCCGAGGTTGACCTCGAGGCGGTTGTTGGAAGGCGCCGATGGCAGAACCCATAGTGCCGCCCGCGAGTACCGGACCGACGATGCTATCCGCCCCCCACATTTGCTCCGCGCCGCACAGCACGCCATTGTATGCGCCAAAGAAAATCATGAAGCCCGACATCGAAATGCCCATAAACTTGCTAAAAGCAGCCACGGAGCGCAGGGCTCCGATGTCGCGGGGCACATGGCCGGACTCGTTGTTCCAAAAGTACATCGCCCACAATGCACCCACGATGGTGCCACGTACAGCGCCGTCGGCCACACGCGCGTCACATGGGGCCTCTTGGACCGCACGTCGCGACATTCTAAGAAGCTTGTGCTCACGAATCCTGCTGTGAAATCCTGCTCGTGGGCGTTCCGCGACCGGGGGAGATGTCGCGAATTGCCAGAAATGTAGAAAAGAGCCATTTCTGAACTTTTGGTCTAAACATGCCTTTTCTGTGACGCGAGCTACTGCGAAAAGCGAGCTCAAAGCGCGTGACTTTCCCGAGCGGACCACAAGCAAGCACCACACAAGCGAACCCAAGCGGGACCGACTCCAAAGCGACTACCAACTCAACGTCGATGCCATCGCGCGCAGCACAGCGGCTCATGCACGACCACAAGGAAGTCATGGCTGCGCGAGAGATCGTTGGCGTACTCGACGCGTCGCCGCTCGAGAACAGTCTCTTTGAGTGGCACGTCAATTTGTGGAAGCCCGGACGCGATGGCTCCGCCGACTACCCGATCCATCTTATCTTGAACTTCACCGAGGAGTACCCATCGAAGCCGCCATCGATACTCCTCTGCACCCCATTCCCACATTCTAACGTTGTCCTCACGTCCGATGGCTCATACAGCATCTGCCTCGACATGCTCGAGGCACGCAAGAACACACACAGCCCGTACAGTGGCTGGACTTCCGCAATGTCGGTGCTGAGCATCTTGGTGCAGCTCCAGTCATTTTTAACGTACGAGAAGTTGCATTATACCGGCAATACCGGGATGGGGTTCGAACGCTCGATGGACCGCGCACTTGAGACCATGGCCAACTTCGAGTGCAAGAAGTGCACGCACCACGGAGTGAAGGCAGCCTGGCCAGCCCGCCGCCAGCAGGCTGACTGCCCTTCACCGCCTATGCGCCTCGTGTGCCGCCCGTGCGGTACCATTGAGCTCGCGAAGCCAGCGCCGGAGGCCGCAGCGCCGCCGCCAAAGCAATTGCTTGCCGCAGCGCCGCCGCCAAAGCAATTGCTTGCCGCAGCGCCGCCGCCAAAGCAATTGCTTGCCGCAGCGCCGCCGCCAAAGCAATTGCTTGCCGCAGCGCCGCCGCCAAAGCAATTTCTTGCCGCAGCGCCGCCGCCAAAGCCGTCGCTCGCCTTAGCGCCGCCCAAACCGCAGGCGCTGAAGGGCAAGTTTGCCGTGCTCAGCGTCGAGGGAGACGAGCAGAGCGATGCAGATGATGAGGAAGAGAGTGCTGCAGCTGACGATGAGGGCACGTCTGAAAAGACTGGCCCAAGCAAGCGGACGCAGAAGAAGAATGCTTACCGCGCGCGCAAACGCGAGCGCGAGCGCGGCGGCTTGGGCGTGGCTGACGCCGCCCAGACTGCCGCCGCCTCCGCCGCAGTCGTCACCGTTGCCACTGCAAAGCCAACGGCCTCGATTGCCGAGCAGAGGGGCTGTGACGACCCTAATTTGGTATGTGCCGACCCTGAGGCACATGAGGAGACGGCAGATGAGTGCTCGGGATCCTTTGCGCTGCTGTCGTACGACGCGCTCATCATCGTCATAGAGAAGCTGCACTCCGAGGCAGACGTGCGCTCGCTCGCGTGCACGTGCTCTCACCTGCGCAGCGCATGCAGTGACGGCCTGCTGTGGCGCGTGCTCTTCCACCGGCACTTCCCAGCGTCCCAGTTAGCTGCGGCCTCGCTCAGCGACTGGCGCCACGCATACATGCTCGAGCACAGCAGCAACGCCGAGCTACTCCGCTGCTACCACAGCAAGGCGACGCTGGGCGCGCTCGACGAGAAGCGCGGAGGGCTCGAGGTCTTTGGCATCCCTCGAACCTCATATATGGACCTCCGACTCGCATGCAAGTGCTCACCACGGCGCCATTGCTCCTCCCCACAGGTCTTCGGCATCCCGCTCACGTTCACCGTCAACCCGCGCACGCACGAAGTGGACTGTATCTATTCGACACTCGACACGCTCTCGTACTCGGCCTTCAGGGAAGATGGTGTGCGCACGAGCGTATGGGGCGAGGCCTTCACCCACTTCCTGCCGCTCTACCTCACGCGTGACCACTTCAAGGCGGCGAGGCCCATCTTGCACCAGACGATCGCTGCCCTGTGCGCTAACGCGCCACGGTGGCGCTTCGCCCAGGGCCGGTTTGTGCCCGAGATGGCGCTCGATGTGCTGCCGAAGCTGCTGTGCACGCTCGTCGTGCTTCTCGTCGACCGGGGCGTCGCAGCCTCCGACGTCTTCATCAACGGCTTCACGCAGATTTATCGGCTTCTGCTCGCGCTCGCGCACGAGCACCCGGCGCTACGAGCACAGGTGACCAAGCGCGTGCAGGAGTTCATCGGCAAGGAAAGCAAGCGCGGCAAGGCGTCCGAGCCGAGCCTGGGCGATCTCGTGCCGCTGCTCGCCATCTGCAACAGCCTGCGCTGGAGCGACCTCGCGTGGCCGTTGCTCGAGGAGATGATGGACCGTTCGGTTCTCTGGGCTTGCCGCCATCACCCCGAGCTGGCCACTCCGCACACGCTCGGGGTGGATGAGCTCGTGCAGCGTTGCTGGGAGGCGCGGCGCGTCTCGAACCGACTGCTCATGTTCTCTGTCGGCTTCCTGTCCCGCCTTTCCAAGGTGTCGCCAGCGCAGCTCGATGACTTCAATGGGAACCCGACACCGTGGCTTCGTCATTCGATGCGTCAGCACATTGCGAAGGTGATGGCCGCTGATTCGTGGCCCGAGTTCTACGCGCTCATCAACGTGCCGCTCCCGTCGAAGGCTTACATTCACGCGTGGTTCATCCGCGCCGTTGGCCGTTCAGAGCAGAAGGGCTATCACAAGAAAGGGATGGACTTTTCGCGTGTCCAGCGCAGCGGCGTCTCGGCCATCATGCGCAAGGGCGAGTCCGTCACTGCCTCGCCCACGATGAAGGCGGTCCGGTTCGAGGAGGTGTGGCGCTGGGCGGGTGAGGACACGCTCTTCCTCGACGCGTCGGCGCTCGCGTACAGCTTCGACGGCACGCCGCTCGCCTACGTCGACTACGCCCACCAGCGATCGGCAACGGGATTGGTCGCCGGCGGCGTGCACACGGCGTACGGCAAGGGGGGGAGGGGCGTGGCACTGCGCCACTCTGGTGACCAGATCGACGGGGAGAAGCGCGAAGGCACGCACAGGGTCGACATTGACCTGCGCGCCCTCAGCGACCGAGTGGGCGCCATCTACCTGACGCTCTCTGCATGGGGTAGCGCGCGGCTCTCCGACATCATCCGACCGGAGGTGCGCTGCTTCGATCCGGACGACAGCTCGGGGGAGCCTCTCGCGCGCTACGAGCTGGACGGGCGGCCCACGGGGGAGCAGACGGCGGTTGTGATGGCCAAGATCTGGCGCACCGCACCAGGGCACACGTGGAAGGTCACAGCCCTCGGAGAGCTCGGCCCCGGACGAGCGGGCGATTACACGCCCATCCATAGGACCATAGCTGAGTCTGTGTCGCGCGATAGGACCCAGATACAAGAGGGACCATGACTCGACATCCACCGTAAGTAACTTTACATGTAGGTGAATGGATTGTCGGTCTCGTTGTTCGGTTAGTCGTTCGGTTGCTTTCGTGTTCACATTCACACATACACCGGTGTGCTTACATCCGTGCACAAATTGATGGCTCCTCCAGATTCTCCGCAAGACATGCATCAAGACAACGCTTGTTCCTCAAGAGCGCCCTGCGCCGACCAAAGCCTCACGGTGCAGTCGTCGCTCGCGCTCGCGAGCAGCCCGCGGCTCGGGCACCAGCTGACGGCGTTCACGCTCCCCGAGTGGCTCGGCAGAACCTCGAGGAGTGCCTCGGTGTGCCGGTCCCAAATGTACACCTGTGGGGAGGGCGGGGCGCCGTGGTGAGCGCTTGCATGCCGACGAGAGGAGTGCCTCGGTGTGCCGGTCCCAAAGGTACACCTGTGTGTCCTCACTGGCGCTCACGATGAGGCACTCGCCCTCGCCGCCGAAGCACGCGCGTAAGACGTACCGACCGTGAGTGTGCCCGCGGTACCTGATGAGGGGGGCAATCAGATGAGATGAGGGGGGGCAAGTCGTACCGACCGTGAGTGTGCCCGCGGTACCGGTGGATCCTCGAGCCCGAGCCCAAATCCCACAGGTGGATCTCCTGTACCTCGGCCGAGATGACGGTGCACAGCGCATGGCGGGAGTCGGCCGAGAGCGTGATCGACGTGATCGGCTGGTCCTCGAGCATCGAGGGCGTCGTGCCGGGCGCGTGCAGCTGCGGCAGCCCATCTTCGGACGAGTACGTGATCGAGTACGTGCAAATCTCGCGCCCCGAGATCGCCACGAGCTCGACCGAGCTCACCGCACTCAAATCGTAGACGCGCTGGCCTTGGAGCACCTGTAGGAGAGTTCCATCGACCGACCAGAGCAACACGAGCTTATCCACGCCGGCCGAGACAAAGTGCGTGCCAGTTGGCAGCCACGCGCACGCCACGACGCTCTCCGTGTGCTTGCGGTACGCGTGCATGCACTCCCCCGTCTCGAGAGCCCATAACCTCAAGAGCTCATCGTGACCACACGTGAGCAGCTGAGCATCGTCGGGCGACCACGCGAGCGCACAGAGGGCGTCCGTGTGGCCGCACAGTGTCAAGAGTGGACAAACCACCGGATGCGCCACGTCCCACACCACCACGACGGCATCCTTGGACGCCGAAGCGAGCATGCCGCCGCCGTGCGAAAAGTGGACGAGCCAGACCTGTGGGGAGAGGGGGCGCCGGGGTGAGCACTTGCATGCTGGGCCGTGCGGAAGGTGGACGAGCCAGACCTGTGGGGAGAGGGGGCGCCGGGGTGGGCACTTGCATGCTGGGCCGTGCGGAAGGTGGACGAGCCATACCTCGTCCACGTGCTGCTCGAGCACTTGGCGCGTCCGGCGCGGCACCCGCTCGTGTGCCATCCCTGGGTGCTGCTGCTCGAGCATCGGCGAGTGGCCCGGCCCTTGGCGATGGGTGAGCATCGTATTGAGCACCGTGGCACTCGACTGCGTGTGCTGGCACAGCAAGGCTTGCTGCAGCAGCGTCTGCAGGTGATCCTCGGGGAGCAGCAGCGAGGATGGGATGTGGCGCGAGAGCTCACGAAGCACGATCTCGCGCGAGCCTCCCAGAGCACCTTCCCAGCCGGCTCGTGCCTGGACCTCGTCGGCACTCTGACAGAGGAGCAAGCTGCTCAGCCCTGCAAGCGTCGTCGGCTGCATCGAAGACGAGGTGCACGCGCCGCCGCTGGGCTCGGGCTTCGCGTGCCCACACGAGGCGTGGACTCGATCCGAATCGTGGTAGTGTGGTGCCAGCTGATCTCGCAGGCAGTGCAGGGCCAGCTCAGTCTGGCCCGCCTCAAGCAGCTCGAGGTACTTTTGCCTGAGGACGGTGATGCGCGCTGCGAGACGATGTGATGCCGAGATGAAGCCAAGCGCGTCGACGAGGCCTTCGACAACGTCCCATTGTCCATCGAGCACACCAGCACGAAGCTGCGCCACCCGCGTCTTCGGAAAGCTCGCAGGGTCACAGGCGAGCAGAAATTCACCCAGCCACTTCACGGGATCGGCGGGCTTCTCCCGGCAGAGCTGAACGAGCGCAGCGCTCAGAATGGGCGTGACTGATGCTGCAACGTGCGCATCTGTTCGGGCCTCGGCGGTTGGCAGCCTTGCCTCGACGCTTGCATTTGTGCCCTTCGACATCCGCTCGGGCGCTACCTTTCGGTCTCGGGCCCTCCCAGAATATGGGGTGCAGTGGGAATAATGTTCAGAAAAGTTTTTCTTTTGTCTCACCGGACCGTACCTAACGAGGCGGGCGACCATCGGATGGCTGGAACTCCCCCTTGGCAGGGGGCGGTTCGTTGGCCCCTCCCTACGTGCCACCCCCACAAGTATAACGGCCTATACGGCCCGGGGTTCATCAGTGTGATGACACCCGGTGACACCTTACCCCCCCCCTCCCGACACATCGAACCCCCCTTTTCCGTAGGGGAAGTTCGGGAGGTTGTGGAAACACCATCCACCCTGGGGAGGATTTTTCGATGCATTTCACGGCCCGCCCCCGGATGGGGGGGCGTCGCGCCGTAGGGCGACGGCGTCGTGGTGGTTCTCGTCGTGACCGACCCCTTAAGGGGAGCCGGCCGCGCCCACCCCCTGGGGGGGAGGGCGGTGACGAGGCGGTGACGGAGGTAAGTTCCTGCGCGGGTTTCGGTTGCAGGGTGTCAGTTACTTAATCGATGGATTCGGGGTGTCAATCAGGAATCCGCGAAATTCATCAAAAATCAGAGTCTGCAATCCTGCAACGATTTTTGCGGATTTTGTTTTTCTTTTTTTCTTTTTTGCGCGAAGACATAGTCATGTCACATCTTGTCCGAGCTCGATCGTTCGCTGCGCTGATGTCGCTGGGGTGAACCGCGGAGCGGTTCGCGTCATAGGGAATCTGCTGGATTCCTGACGGGCGTTTCGGACAAGGTCGGCGATTGTGAGCGGCATGTCGAAGTGGACGTGCAGGGCTCCGAATTCGATTGGTTGGTCGTTTGATGGTCTATAGCCGGAGGGAGCAAAGCCCCCACGCAGCATCTTCAAGAAGGTGCTCGAGGGCGTCCTTGAAGTAGGAGCTCGTCTTTGAGGCCGAGCGTGATGGTGACCGCCATTGTGCGAGGGTCGGGCTGTGAGAGGGGTGGACGCGCGGAGATCCTGTGTAAGGTCTCTTGGACCATAAAAAGCCGTTAGGGCTTTGTAGTGGGAATAATGTTCACAGATCGGGTTAATGTTCGCTAACTTACCACGAGTTCATGAACATTAACCCGTAGGTCTAACTTACTTCCCGCTGGATGGCGTGTTCACAGTTTCATGTTCCAAGTTCGTGGTTAACGATACGTCCATGTAATACTTGTTAACCTGGCCTGTTAAGTTAACCTTATGACCCTTATACGATACATGTCCGTGTTCATGTAAGGGAGCGCATGTTAAAGTTTTAGTTAATGTTATTGAGGTAAACTCACCTTGAGGTGTGTATCCCCCCGTGCAGGACTTTGAAGTGTGTATGCCTCCGGGACGATCGCGTCGTGTCGGTGTGAACGGGTTTCGGCGGAAAATGGTGCAACTTCGTCTTCGCGCGGATGCGCATGCCGCTCCTCCTCTTTCTGAGGGAGATGGTCATTGCATGGGTCATGCATGTGTACTAGTATCACATCTCGCTGCAGCTGCCTTGAGGTTTGGCCGCAGTGGAGGATGATGCTATGTGTCTTTTGAGTGTGTTATTCTCAATTCTCGAATTCTGTGCGGTGTGTTTATCGACTTATCGTTGTGATAACATGAACATGAACATTGAACATTGTTAAGGTTACATTTTTGTGATCTGTGAACATATCTGTGAATCATGACATGGACGTTGCGTTAACATTCTCGGGGTCGGGTCTCGGGTGAACCTCGAACATGGAACATTAACAGCAAACTTGCTTCCCGCTGGATGGCGTGTTCTTAGTTAATGATAAGCATTCGTAGATTGGGTTAATGTTCGATGAACTTGTCACAAAGTTAGCGAACATTAACCCGATCTGTGAACATTATTCCCACTGCACCCCATACCAGAAGGGTGTGAAACATAAGCAGACGGCATTAAATACACTTACAGGGAGACCACAGGGCACACCAAGCATGCCGCAATCCCATGTACCACACTCTCACGATGCCAGGAGACCAAGTACCGGGTACACCAAGCATGCCCGTTCCCGCATGTTACCAGGCTTACCACACTCATGTTACCACACTCTCACGCCGGTATCTCCTTTTGATCCCCCCCACCGCACTTCAGGGGGTCCCGCCAAATGGTAGGCTTGGTCAGTTACAACTCTCTCTCTCTCTCTCTCCACGCGTTCGCTCCCCCATTCTGCCCTCGTTCGTCGTGTGCGGTGCGCTGGGTAACCTGGGGTGCTGCCGAACCATTACCCTCGGTTATGCTCATGCTCCGCGCGTACGCTCCCCCTTTCTGCCCTCGTTCGTCGTGCGCCAAATTCTGATCACTCGATGATCTCGTCCTCTTTGGAGCCGGCTCCTTCGAGCTCTTCACTCTCCCGTTTCTGCCGACACGGCCACCACCGGAGCAGAGTGAGGGTCCGGGGCCCGCGGGGCCTGGGCATTCGGCCTCTTCTTAAAGGAACTTGCCATGAGCCTCTTCACGGAATTTTCCATGAGCGAGCCGTCACCTGTGGCAAGGGCCCTCCTTGCTCTGAGCATTCCTCTGTGAACTGAGGAATCCTCATTGACTGCGGCACGAGCCTTCATCGATCTTCGCACGATGTCGACGATGAGCACGGTGATAATGGGAGACACCGACGCGCAGGTGAGAATGCCGAAGCCCTCCTCGGCGCCGACCGCCTTGGAGAAGCCGATGCCGGTGGAGAGCACAAATGGCACCGTCACGGGGCCCGTGGTCACTCCGGCCGAGTCCCAGGCGATGGTCGCCATGTCCTCGCTGGAGAAGTAGGTGAGGGCGAGCGCGGCAAAATACTTGCCCAGGATGAACCCGATGAGGCTCGCCCCGAAGAGGATCTTGCACGCCCCGGCCGACATGCCGACAGCGACGCCCACGCACACGGCGTAGACCAGGAGCTTGCGGGAAAAGGCCCCCTTGGACAGCTGCTCCACGGTCTTGCCCAGCACGTTGAGGGCCGGCTCGGCGCGGGTGGCGAGGAAGCCGAGGATGAAGACGGTGGCGATGGTGAGCGCGACCCCCCCGCCAAAGGGGTAGAATGGTGAGGACGGCTCGCCGGACACCGACATGAAGGACGCGGGGAGGAGGAGGCCCACCTGGTCCCTGCAACGCGCGCCATCGAGACAGATTTAGAGAGGGAGTGCGGGGTGCACGGGGGCGAGGCGAGGGGGGCAAGGCGATTTCATGGGCGGGAAGGGATGACGAAAATGCGGGGCGGAGAGGGGCTATGCGCCATGGACGGAGGATGGCGCGGGTGGGGGGGACCAAAGGCTGATTGGGGTTGGAATCACAACGCCGCCGATCCCCTTGATAAGACTCACCCGATAGCCGTGAACCCGTACGTGAGGCCGAGGTTGAAGAGCACCATGCCGATCTGTCCCATGAAGATGCCGAAGAGGAGAGGCCTGGCGTTCGCCCAAGAGGACTGGGCGGGCTTTCCGCCGTTGGGGTGGGCTAGCGAGCTGTCAGGGGAGTGGGGTGCGGCAGTAGAGGACGCAGCAGCTGCTGCCGCCGCCGAGCTCGCCGAGCTCTCCCCCGACACGGTCGATCCACAAACCAGCGGAGGGGGGTCGACCGCCTCCTGGTCAACCTCGCCTCCTTTTTCCGAGGTGCGGGGCGTCTCGAGAGTCGCCTGTACCTCGGCCTCGGAGATGGTGATAGAGTGGCCGCTGAGGTGCGGCTCGGTGAGAGAGTTGCGGCTGCCATCCTGCTCGAACGCCACCGGGTCAACCTCGCCTCCCTCCGTGGTGCGGAGTGCGGGGCTCTCGAGGGCTGCCTGGACATCGCAGATGGTGATAGAGAGGCGGTGGAGGTGCAGCTCGGCGATAGAGTGGCGGCTTTGTGGTGACAGAGGGGCGGCGTCCTGCTCCCCCAGTGGAGGAGCTGGACGGGATGGCGTCCTCCAGCGGGTGGCGACCTCCTTCGTCTCGACGGGGGAGGGGGCGGCGCTGGAGGACGTGGCGGATGCCGAAGTCGACGACGGCCCTCCACCTCCACCGGCGGCATCCACTCGCTCGGCCGGTACAATGTCGACGACCGGATATATGGACAGGTGCGGGATGGGCTCCCGGATGATGAAGAGCACGAGGAAAACCATGGCGAAGTTGAGGGGCAGGATGGCGCGGACGGCGAAGACGACCTCGCGCAGGGGGCTGATCTCGTGCTGCAAATCCTCTGCAAAGACCGCCTCGGGCCGGTTGACGATGTCGTCGTGGGTGTAGATGAAGGAGAGGACGATGCCCAGGAGCTGCACCGCGAGGACGGGGAAGAGGGAGGCGAGAGTGACGATGCCGAAGCCGTCGAGCGCGGGCTGCTGCCCGCCCCCCAGGACGGCCTGCTGGAGCATCAGGCTGGCGAGCCTCTTCTCCTTGGACGTCTTCATCGCGCCGATTCCGAGGGCAAGGAGGACGGGCACGGACACGGGGCCCGTCGTCACGGCGCCGCAATCCCACGCAAGCCCGAGGATGGGCTTGAGCTCCGGGTTGCCCCACTGCATGTAGCAGCTGCAGATGAGGCAGGGTGTGATGGTGGCCAAGATGACCTTCTTCATGTTCCAATTGTTCTGGAAGCGCAGGATCCCAACGATGGCTGCAACGCCCACGCCGAGGCCGATGGAGAAGATGAGGGGCTCGAGGAAGTCGTTGAGTACGATGTACAGGTAGGGCGTCTTGCTTCGTTCGACGAGGCGCGCCAGGGGCCGCAGGGAGGCCAGGGCGGGCTCGGCGTAGGTGCAGAGGATGCCGAGGCACAGGGCGATGAAGAGCGTCGCAGCCTGGGGCAGCTTGCGGGGCATCTCGCGGCCGATGAGCTCCCCCAGGGGCATGACGCAGATGCGCAGGGAATCGGTGAAGAGCGTGAGACCCACGATGGCGCACAGCATTCCCCCGACCAGCTCCCCCGGGGCGTTGGGCGCGCGCTGGAAGAAGATGGCGATTGTGAGGACGAGCTGGAGGGTGATGGGCACGACGGCCAGCGTCTGCTCCTGCAGGTTCACGGCGAGGAGGCGGACGTAGGCGGCAGCCCCGGTCGAGTAGCCCCGCTTGAGGAGGGCCACCTCCAACGAGTCAACCCAAGGCATTGAGAAGATTGAATGAAATCCTACACCCCTGAACCGAGACGCCGTTCAAGGGAAGCGAAACTTGACAAACTCGCTCGAAATGGAAGGTCTTCATGTAAAACATCCACAGAAATTCACGAATTATAAAGGGGTGTTTACAGCCATCTCTTCCAGACCCACGCCCCTGGGTCCAAATCTCAGCTCAAAAACCTCGAAAAGAGTACAGTACCGTCGGTTCTGCCAGGGCAGGATCTTACAAAAGACGCTCGCTCCCGCATAATGGCAAAGACTCCTCTCCTCTCGTTTGCCCTCGTCTTTGCGGCAGGCTTTGGCTTCGGCTTCATGTACCATCATATTGCGTCCCTTGCGCACGAGGCGATCGCGAGCGAGTCTGGAGATAGCCTACTGCCGCGGCTGCGCTCCGTCGAGGCGAGGCTGGCGGTGCTCGAAGCGTCCAAGGCGACGGCGATCCTGCCCGTGCTTGCCAATGGAGGCGCGGCCACGACGCAGCGACTGGACCGCGCGGCCACCGCGATGTCAATTGCTGCGGGCACCGACGACGGCGTCGAGGCGAGGCTACTCCAACGGAAGCTGGGCGCGACCTCATCGAAACATCGGGCCTCCTCCTCCTCCTCTCCCTCCAAGACCAAGAGCCTTTGGTTCTTTGTGCCGCCGGGCGTCAAGGGAGGCGAGGAGGTGACGGTGCAAGGGCCGTCGGGCTCGATGGTGGTCACGGTGCCGGAGGGCAAGGTTGCGGGCGATAAATTTGAGATCGTCCTGCGCGACTCTGGTGGCTGCCCTCCGGGTCGCAAACCTTACCACATCGTGCTTACCGCGCAGGACAATCTGTACCAGGCGTGGCAGACGCGCATCATGTACTACCACTTCCAGAAGCTGCAGCGGGCCGATCCGTGCTCAGAGATGACGGGGTTCACTCGACTCCTCTCATCGCCTGACGGCGGTCGGGACGCCATGTCGGATGAGATCCCAACCGTCCATGCGAAGATGCTCTCGCCAGGCACCGGCTGCCAAAGTACTGGCGAGAATACGTGCGACATGGGGTTCCCTGTCATGAACCGGCCGCACGCGGTCACGCAGTTCCTCGCGCAGCTGCCCGCTTCGCTCACCGAGGAGTACGTCTTGATTGCCGAGACCGACCACCTATTTCTCAAGGAGCCGAGGAACCTTGCGACCCCGACCAAGCCCGTGTGCTTCCCGTTTGGGTACGTTGATTGCCACGGACGACCTCGGATGACCTGCCCTGTGCAGAAAAGTGTTCGCTCACAACGGCGCGCCGCCCACCTTTTCCTCAGGTACATGAACGCCAAGGCGCCCGAGCTGCGCCCGCTGGTCGCCAAGTGGGCTGAGGACCCCGACGTGGTCGACCCTTGTGGCCCGTCCCCCATCCTCATTCACCTGCCGCAGCTGCGCAAGCTCACTCCAGAGTGGCTTGCTCTCTCGTTCAAGCTCAAGCGCGATGAGGAGGCCGACAAGGTCTTTGGGTGGGTTCTCGAGATGTGGGGATACACCATCGCCGCCTCACGCTTGGGCATCCGGCACCTCGTGTGGAACGACTTCCAAACAGAGCCGTCGTCGCTCTGGCACTCGACCCTCGACGGAGATCCCCACATATACCACTACACGTTTGGGCTCGAGTACACGCTGGACGGGCTGCCGGTGACGGGCGTGGGCGACTGGTCGCTCGACAAGCGTCACTTCATGGGGCAGTACCCGCCGCGCCATCTCGACGCGCCGCCAAAGTGCGCGGGCAGGGCCGCCGCGACGCTCACCGCCATGTTCAACGAGGCGTCCGCCGCCATTGGGGACTGGCCCGAGGACACGGCGCCGCACGGCACCCTAGGCTGGGCGAATGTGAATGGACCGTCCGCTGTGAATCATGCGCCGGCACTCGCCACCGAGGAGGCCTACCAGCATTCGAAGCTCGCCAAGGCAGTGGTGGCGCGCGGCGCGTGGCAGTGGGCGGGCAAGACTCCCGTGCTCTTCTTCCGCAGTGGGCGCATCTACACGCCCTGGGGTTCTGGCACGTGGTCGATCGTCGGGGACGCCCACCACGACGCCCACCACGAGGCCATCAGCGTCGCTCTCGGCGATGCTTGTGCCACGTGGCACCTCACCTTTTCGAAGGATGTGCGCACGTTCACGGCCACACGAGGCAAGCCGTGGAAGCCGCACACGACCAAGGGCACTCTCGCGAAGCCGCACGCCAACGACGCGTCGCTGCCCCCAGAGCCGGAGCGAGCGGATGGCTGGGAGACGCGCCATGATCAGAGCGCCATTGCGAAGCGGCTGATCGGCTCGGGACCCTGGGCTTGGCAGGCCGTGGCGCCGCTAGCATTCCTACCGAATGGAAGGCTTTTCACACCATGGGGGCGGGGCGTGTGGTGGCCGCACGACGAGCAACCCAACGTGATCCAATGCAACTTTGTGGGCCAGAAGCACGTGGTCACCTTCGATGAGTGCTGGTCGTTCACGTCCGTGCGTGAGAAGGATGGGGACCAGGCTACGGGCACCGCGAAGATTGAGCCGCCACCGAAAGAATGTAAAGAGCTTCAGCCTGGCAGCAGTTCAGACGACGAGGCGGAGGAGCGAGTGAATACATGAGAGGCCCGCTGCGTGTAATACATCTAAAATGGCACAGCCTGTGCTGTGGGTATTTACTCCTCGTCGGATGATTATGGAACTTACCAATTTTAACTAAGGACCGGGCCTGCGTAGCTCGCGTTCCTGAGCACCCGAAATCCTTCGCCAGGCGCCAGGCAGGCCGAGGCATCTCGGCTCGACTCGGGACTCGGCACTGTCGGCCGCTGAACCACGACCTCCACCCGCAGCCGCACCGGCGCACTGTCTCGCGCGGATGCGACGCATGTTCTCCTGACTTGTGCCGATTTGACTTGAAACAAGTCAAGTCAAATCAAGCCGCCCCGGTCGCTCCCGGCGGCTTGGTTTGTCATTGTCATCGACTTGTCATGACTTTCTTCGGGTAGACCTTCTAACGAAACTTATATGGGCGCACAGCGAACTGTTTCGCATTTTGTCGCGATTGGCGGCAGAACATGCAGGCCTTGGCGATGCAGCGGAGCGCTGAAACTTCGCCCCAGGCCTCACGCTTAGCGAGGCTCGCATCCACCGAGCCTCCGCGCGGTCATAACTCGACCACTCCACCGAAAACAGCCCCAACACTTGGCCTCAGAGGGTCGTCGAGCATGCCGCAGCTGAAAGCTCGCCAAAGCCAACGTATCTCTGATTCCAGCAGCAAAAGTGGCACTCTACCACCCATGGGAGGCCCAAATAAGCAAACCCCGAAGCGAGTCAGCCCCGAGTCTTCAATGGTGCGATCTCTCTCATCAGGAGTTACAGCAGTGGCCCCTGCACCGGCAGCTGCGCCCGCAAAATCAGCTTGGGCCAAGGCAGCAGCTCTGAACAAAGATTCCATGAAAGAGCTGATGAAAGCGTCCCGTAAGGAGTGGGCCGAGCAGGCACGCCAAACCTACGAGGATGCGATAGCTCGTGCACGCAAGGCCTGGGAGAAGCGCGACTTACCTAAGTGCGAGGAACACCTCAGCCTTGCGCTACTGCAATGCCCGAGCTCGGACGCATTGCACCGCTCGCGTGCTGCCGTGCGGTCGCGGCTCGGCAAAGCGGACGAAGCCCTCGCCGATGCAGGCGATGCCGTCGCCTCATCACCCGGCAACCCTCGTAACCACCTCATCTTCGCAGTTGCCAATCAGCGCACGCAGAACTTCAGCGCTGCTGGCACAGCCTACCTCACGTCGATGAGCCGTGGGATGACCGGTTCCTCCGACGAACTCGGATACTCGGGCTTCCTCAGCACGATACGGCGTCATCGCGACTATTATCTGGAGGTGCGTCCACCTCATCGGAAATCGTTCTCCCAGCTCAGCCTTGCACGTGCCCCTAGCCGTGCGAGCATTTTTGACCCAGACAAGACTCTGGAGGAGGAGGGACCAGCCCAAGAAGACGCGGAGCTCCCAGAACCGCCACAGCTCCTCCTTCTCAATGCGGAGTCGAACGGCATCAAGGTCGAATGGTCCCCGACGAAAAAGCCCGAGGGTGAAGGCGTCACGATAAACGCCTACGAGCTCCAGGTGGCTGAATATGACGTTGTGTGGGAGGGGAGTCGCTTTTTCGAGGGCTTTCGGTGAGTGATGATCTCAAGAACCGCGGCTGGCCAGCCCTCGGCGCGCCTATGCCTGCACACCCGGCCCTCGCATAAATGACCCGCGCTTGCCTTCGTTTTGCTGCACGGCAGACCCTTCGAAACGGTCCACAAGGGGAATTCGAAGATTACGAGCTTCACTATCAACGGGCTCCGCACGGACAACAAAGTGACGGTGCGCGTCCGAGCGCAGAGCTATTCTGGGCTGGGCGAGTGGAACGAGCTGTTGTGCTCGACAGCGCCGCCGCCCGGCCGCTCGGCCGATGCCCTGCCGCTTCCTCGAAAGTGGCTCCAGATGGACGTGCTCGATCTGGTGCCTCTGCACGTGATGGAGATCGGCGGCGATGCGAAGCGCTTCTTCCTCGAGCTGGCGAGCTGCTTCACGCCGCACGTCCGTACGATTAAGCGCCTTTTCAAAGGCTGGTCTCGAGCTGGGCAAGTCGGCCAGAAGGAGCGCGTCGGCGAGCTGACACGTCAACAGTTTCAGCGCTTCTGCAAGGAAGTGGGTCTCGCCCAGGGTGGCGGCCCTATGTCGAAGCGGAGTGGTGCGAAGCTCCTTTCCATGAATGACGTCGACCGCATCTTCCAGCGAGCGAACATGGATTTCCGAGGCAAGGAAAACAAAGCACTACTAGCTTTAGGTCTTGACGAAGCCAAGGTGGCGAAGCTCGTTGAGTCCTGCTTAGACGAACTCGCATCAAAGGGAGCGAACATCGAGAAGGATCCGGGCGAATCTGAGCTCCGTGACAAGCTCAGGCCGCTCTTCGACCAGTTCGACGAAGACGGTTCCGGCTCGATATCAACTGACGAAGTGGGGAAGATGACCAAGTCGCTCGGAGTGGACATGACGCCAGATCAGCTGCGAGATCTCATGCTCGAAGCGGACCCGGACGGCAGTGGTGAGATCGAGTTCGAGGAGCTGGTGGCCGTGTTGAAGAAGCAGATGAAGGAAGGATCAGGCGGCGCCATGGCGGCGATCTTCAAGGTCGAGGTGGATGAGGGCGATGGCGGCGCAACATCGATGGTGCTGAACGAGTTCGTTCATGCGCTGATCCGCTTGGCTTGGGAGTGCTATCCCGGATCAGACAATTCGATGGCCGACCGTCTCATCGCGCTGCTCGATCGTGCGGTTTTCCCCGGGAGCTCTCACCACCTCGAAAGCTCCGATCCCATGGAAGCTGAGATGCAATCGAGGCGCGTGCAGGCGGTTACTGACCACTTCAGCGAGCACCTGATGGAGATCTTCCAAGTTTTTGCAGCCGCGGACCAGTCTCTCTCAGGGCAACATACTCAGGACAGCATGTCTTTTGCTGAGCTGGTCTTCATGCTGAAGGCAGGCAACATGATCGATTCGAACCTCACGGTCACGAAACTCACCGAACTGTTTGCACTGATCAATGCCCAAGGCGCTGACGACGGAGACAAGGACGACGACGCGCAAGAGCTCAGCTTCGGCGAGTTCAAGAGCCTCATCTGTCGCATCGCGAACGAAAAAATTCCCGACCGAGGCGGAGAGCCATTCGAACACACGTGGCACGCATTCTTGCAGATCACTTTCTTGCCCAAGTATCGCTCCGTTATCAAAGATATGAAGAAGAACCTCGTCAAGAAGACGCTTTGAGCTCCGCGTGAGCTGCGCGAAGACACGAGCTCGAGCAGCAGCGTACATGTAAGCCGAGCGGCTGTCGCTTGTGGGCGTGGAAGAATCTGTGGAAACCGGTGCGACGTGACTGTCGTGTCCGACCACATCCAGACATCAGAGATTGACTCTCCGTACGATACATGGCGCGTAGGGGCCCTAACAACTAACATCAGCGCGATCCACAGCACACTCTCACATGTATAATGTTCGATGTGTATAATACACATACAGTAACGAGTGGCACATGTGAAAGTACGGGCCGGGGTTACTGACGACACGGTACCCGTGACTACCCGTACTGTCTGAGCCGCCAGCGATCTGTGTAGACGAGTACCACCTTGTGAAATCAAAGTTAAGCACTTAACGCGGTTATGAGAGGGAAGAGGGAGGCGAGAAACGATGAACCCACAATCAAGTTCGGTAACGGTAAGCCCAAACGCCGCGGGCGTTTCAGGGGATGACGAACCGGACCTCGCGAAATCGCACAATCCTTCGCCTTTCGATGGAGTCCATTCAGCGTCACTCGCCTCAGTCAATCAATCGCCCTCACCCTTCGCCGCACCTGTGTCGCATGATAGGGGTACGGGTACATACATCATGCTGTGATAGAATGTAACCGGGCACGCCATGTGTCCCCCGCGGTCCACACGCCAGTCAGGCGAGGTGGTTGCACGTGCTAGAGGTCTAGACCGTGTCCGCAGGGGGACTACAGGTCCTGCCCGGGGTCGCATACGGTGGGGCTCGGCCGCGCGCGTCTCGTCAACGGCTGACGAAACTCGGTTTCGTCGATGACGAAACTCGCGCGGCAGCCTAATCCACCGTCATCAGGAGGTATTCATGCTAATCAAGAACTATGAACAACGACTCTGACCTCCATAAATTCTGATCAGGTTTGTCCGAGTTCTAGCGACCCTTTTTTTCTCTAAGGGGCGGGCTCGGAGCGTCGCTGCCGGGCTCGCTGGCGGCTTCAGACGCGCTCGGGTCGGCCCGTTCGGGCTTCGAGGCGACGCCCGTGGTCGATGCCGACCACGGCAAGAGCAAATCGCACCGACGGCGACGCCGAGGCCGGTGCTGCGGAGGCGGAA